>JABLTH010021588.1_pt1 | contig 17403 bp, 12 predicted proteins | sample 7875711 | NCBI WGS metagenome assembly JABLTH01 (sample SAMN14941262, study PRJNA633318) | bioreactor metagenome | isolation source: bioreactor | place: China | collected 2019-03-05 | reverse complement strand
TCGCTCGCCGGACCGAGGCCCGACTCGCGGCAGAGCGGATCGTTGCGGGAGATCAGGTAGAAGTAGGTCGAGCCCGCCGTCGGCGTGTCGAAGTCGGTCACGCTGGGCCCGATCGCGTTCGGCGCGAAGCAGCCCGTGTCGTAGAGCCACGCGTCGCCGAGGAACAGGTTGCCGCGGTAGACATTGAACGGGCCGGGCAGCGCCTCGGTCCACAGGATCGTGGTGACCGCGGCCGCGTGGGTGAGGCGCACGCTGTTGCCGACCGGCTGGGCGGCGTTCTTCACGTCGGTGGGACAGGCGCCGGACTGGCCGCTGCAGAACTCGGCCGGATCGCACGTCGCGGTCGACGCGCGGCACTCGAGGGTGTCGGGCGCGAACGCGTCGGCCGGGCAGTCGGCATCGCTGCCGGTGCAGTTCTCGGCGAGGTCGCACGGCCCGTTCGCCGCGCGGCACTCGGTGGTGGCGGGTCTGAAGGTGTCGGCGGGGCAGCTCTTGCCCTGGCCGTCGCAGGCCTCGGCGACGTCGCAGGTGCCGGCGGCGGCACGGCACGCCGTGCCCGCTCCGGCCACGGCGTCGGCCGGACAGTCGTTGCCGATGCCGTCGCACGAGTCGGCGACGTCGCAGTCACCGGTCGCCGGGCGGCAGACCGCGGTGCTCTTGGCGTCGGGGCACGCGGCGGTGACGCCGTCACACAGGTCGACCGCGTCGCACGCGCCGGCCGAGCCGCGGCAGATCGCGCCGCCGTTGCCCGGAGCGAAGACGCAGCCGGTCGCGGCTTCGCAGGAATCCAGCGTGCAGACGTTGCCGTCGTCACAGTTGATCGGCGCGAAGATGCAGCCGACGGCGCTGTTGCAGCTGTCCGTGGTGCAGGCGCTGCCGTCGTTGCAGGCCAGCGCCGGACCGCCGTGGCAGACGTACGCGGCCTCGGCGACGTTCACGGTGTCGAGCCAGTAGCCGGTGTTGCCGCTCGAGGTGTCGGTGCCGACGCGCCAGCGCAGCTGGACGCTCTGGCCGACGGCCGCGGCCGGGAAGTTCGCCGTGACCTGCACGAACGCGCCCGCGGTGTTGCCGCCCCAGGCCTGCCGGCCGCCGAGCGGGTTGCTGTACGAGGTGGAGATCGTGCCGACGTAACCGCCGCTGACGAAGCTGCCGCCCGCGGTGACGAGGTCGGTCCACGCGCCGCCCGCGATCGAGATCTCGAGCACGGCGCCGTCGAAGTAGGTCGAGGTGCCTTCGAAGTCGTAGCGGTGCTTGAACGTGATCTGCAACGTCGGCGTGACCGTGAACGGCGGCGAGACGAGCACCTTGTCGGACACCGAGGTCGTGTCGGCCGCCCACGCGGCGTTCGGCGGGGTGTCCTTCTGCGTCGTCACGGTCGTGAAGAGGTCGGTCGCGCCGCCCGAGAGGACGAGCGTCGTCCAGCCGGCCGGGAGCGCGGGGGCCACGACGCCGTCGAAGTTCTGCGCGAGGGCCGCGTTGTCGCCGCACACGTCGTTCGTGGTGCAGGCGTTGCCGTCGTCGCAGGCGTTCGGGGCGTTGGTGTGCACGCAGGCGCCCGTGGTCGGGTTGCAGCTGTCGTTGGTGCAGCCGTTGCCGTCGTCGCAGTTCGGCTGCGTGCCGACGCACTGACCTGCCGCGCAGTGGTCGTCCGTCGTGCAGACGCTGCCGTCGTTGCAGGTGTTGGCGTCGTTCGCCGTGAAGACGCAGCCGGTGCCGACGTCGCACGTGTCGTCGGTGCAGGTGTTGTTGTCGTTGCAGGTGATCGCGGTGTACACGCACGCACCGGTGGCGGCGTCACAGGAGTCGGTGGTGCAGGCGCTCGCGTCGTTGCAGACGGTCGGCGTGCCGCCGTGGCAGGTGCCGCCGGAGCAGAAGTCGCCGGTCGTGCAGAGGCTGCCGTCGTCGCAGCCGTTCGAGTTCGCGGGGTGGGTGCAGAGCCCGTCGCCGCCGCAGACGTCCTCGGTGCAGACGTTGTTGTCGTTGCAGTCGGCGTTCGTCGAGCAGCCGAACTCGTAGGCGCCGATCGTCGGGGTCACGGCGTTGCGCGTCCTGTTCTCGATGTCGGTCGTGACCGCCGCGATCGGGGTCGCCGCGCCGATGGCGGGCGAGCCGGTCGTGACGTGGAAGTCGGTGGCCGACGTGAAGAGCGGGTCCGCCGAGATCGAGTTCGCGTCCTTGCCCGTCGCGGTGCGCCACGCGGCGATCGTCGACTGCGTGCCGCCGAGGTAGCCGAGCGTCCCGGTGCCGGGCCAGTAGTCGTTGTAGTTGATGTCGGAGAAGACGGTGTTCGCCGCGCTGGAGTAGATCGCGTAGCGCGTGCCGATCGTCTGCGAGTTGGCGAAGATGTTGTCGCGCAGGTCGATCGTGCCGGACGCGGCGTTGATGTTGATCGCGGCGCTGATGCCGCTGGTGGACGTCTGGTCGGTCGTGAGGCGGACGGTGTTGAACCAGATGTTGTAGCCGCCGCCACCCGTCACGATGATGCCGTAGCCGTTGTCGGCCGATCCCGTCCCGCCGCTGTAACCGTACGACGCGATGTCGTGGATCACGTTGTTCGAGATCCGGATGTTCGCGGCCGTCGAGGTGGCGCCGAGCAGCATGCCGTTGCTGCCGTAGCCGCCCGTGTTGGTGTTCTTGACGTCGCTGATCACGTTCCCGTCGACCGTGCCGTTGGTCAGGGTGCCGTACAGCTGGAGGCCGGTCGCCGTCGACGTGCTCGAGAGCGTCACGCCGTGGATCGTGTTCTTCGTGACCGTGAAGTTGTTGGCCTGGGCGATCAGCATGCCGCGGAAGCCGTTCTTTTCGGCGGTCACCGTGGATCCGAAGGTGTTGCCCGTGATGACCCAGCCCTCGTCGACGCCGGCGCTGGGGCCGTAGGCGTAGACCGAGTTCTGCACCTTGTAGACCCAGTTGTTCAGGATCGTGTTGTACGAGTTCGGCGCCTCGGCCGGGTTGCCCAGCGTCGTGCCGCTGCCGCCGGTGATGCCGACGACGGTCGTCGATCCGGTGCCGTAGACGACGCAGTTCCTGACCGTGTCGTAGGTGGCGCCGTTGGTCGCCGAGGCGCTGGCGATCCAGATCACGGTCGCCGAGGTGGCGGCGTTCGTGTTCGTGATCGTCAGGCTGCGGTCGGTGCCGTTCGACAGGGACCCGTCGATCGTCACGTGGTCGGCGCCGTTCAGCTTGATCAGCGAGGCCGCGTTGGTGCCGGAGATCACGCGGGCCGCGCCCTGCGGGCGGATCGTGACGCCGAAGCCCGCCGCGAACTCGTTCAGCGCGACGGCGCCGGTCTCGGCGGTGAGGTCGCCCGCGACGTCGAGGACGATGTCGCCGGCGACGAAGTTGTTGTTGATCCAGTCGAACGCGCCCCCGAGGTTCGTGAGCGAGGCGAAGTCGCAGCCCGACGCGCAGATCGTCTTCGCGCCCGCGATGTTCCCCTGGATGCCGTACGAGTTCGGCGTCGGCGGGGTGGCCGCGTTCGGCGGGTTCGCCGTGAAGCCGGCCGCGCCCGTGCTCGGGTTGGTGGTCACGTTGGGCGTGGACGCGGTGTCCTGGGCCGCGACGTAGTACTGGACGATGTCGCCGGCCGCGACGGAGCCGCCCGGCAGCAGCGCGTAGTCGAGCAGGCAGTCGTAGCTGCTGCCGCTGACGAACGAGCACTGGTGCGAAGTGTAGGTCGCCGACGCGCTCTTCCGGTAGTACACGACCGGGAGGCCGATGCCCGAGGTCGGGACGCCCGAAGCGTCCGTGACCGTGACCGCGAGGGTCGGGCTCGCCGTGCTCGGCGTGTTGGCCAGGGCCGTGTAGGAGATCACCGGCGGGGTCGTGTCCCCCGTGCTCACGCCGACGAACTCGTCGGCACCGATGTCCGGGGCCGTCGTGCTGCGCGGCGCGTTGTCGATGTCGGCGAGTACGCCCACCGGGGCGCCGCCGGACTCGAGTGCCGTCACCGTGGTGTCCGGGACGTGCAGGTCGGTCGCCGAGACGAACGGCGCGGCCGCCGTGGTCGCGAACGAAAGACCGTCGTTCGTGCCGGCCGTCGACAGCGTGCTCGTGTAGGCCCGCATGTTCGTCGACGGCGTGGTCGTCGTCGGGTTGAAGTTCGCGGCCGTGTAGAAGCCGGTTCCCGACGTCGTGCCGGCCTGTCCGCAGCCGTGGTACGACGAGGTGCCGGTGTAGTACGCGTTGTTGTTGAGCGTCAGGTTCATCGCCGACGACCCGCCGGACGGCAGGAAGATCGAGACGTAGGCGAGCGAGGAGGCGCCGCCGGACTGCGTGTTGCTGAAGATGTTGTTGCGCACGTCGCAGCCGGTGAGCCCGGTGCCCGTGATCCCGAACGCGGCGGACAGGAGGCTCGTCGCGGTCGTGGTGCCCGTGCGCACGCCGTAAAGGTTGACGCTGTTGTGATAGATCTTGTGGTTCAGGCCCGCGGCGACGCGGATGCCGAAGAGGCCGAAGGTCGTCGAGAAGGCCGCGCCCCCGGAGACGTCGCCGGTGATGTTGGTCACGAAGTTGTTGCGGACGGTGATCCCGTTCCCGGCGATGACGTTGATGCCGTACGCGCCGTAGGTGCCCGTGTTGCGGGCGTTCACGCCGTTGACGACGTTGCGCTCGACGACGCTGTTCTGCCCGACGGAGGACACCTCGCCGAGCGCGATGCCCATCTCGGCCGTCGACACGAACCACGCCATGTTCTGGACGAGGTTGCCGGCGATCAGCGCGTTGTCGAAGCCCTGCACGGTGATGCCGCGCGAATAGACCGTCGTCGCGTTGCCCGGCGTCGCGTTGCCGATCACGTTGCCGGTGAGCGCGAGGTTCGGCGCCACGGTCACCGCGGAGCCCTGGACCGCGATGCCGCGCGCGCAGGCGTCGATCGCGTTGTTGTCGGCCGTGAAGTTCGCCGCCGTGATGCCGGTCCCGATCGTGGTCGACACCGACGTGATCGCGCTCGGCGCGGTCGTCGCGGAGGACGTCGAGGCGCCGCCGCCCACGAGGATGCCGTACGTCGTGTGCTCGGAGCCCGTCGTGCTCGTGTTGCCGGTCGCGTTGCGGCCGGTGGCACTGCCGAGCAGAATGCAGTTCTTCACGACGTCGTTGTCGGCGCTCGCGACGAGCGTCGACAGCGCGAAGCGGACCACCGAGGTGTACGTCGTGGTCGCGGCCGCCGTGTTCGAGATCGTCAGGTTGCGGTTGGTGCCCGCGGTGTTGGGGTTGTCGCCGTCGAGGGTGACGTTGTCCGCCCCGTTGAACTGCACGATCCCGTAGCCCGACGTCGACGCGCCGGTGATCGTCACGGCGTCCACGAGCGGGTTGATCTTGAGCGACGTGTAGCTCGCGCTGCCGGCGCCGCTGCCGTTCAGCGTCGCGGCCGTCGCACCCTCGTTGGTGCTCCCGCAGAGCTCGACGTTGACGACCCCGGTGTGCGTTCCGCCGTTGACGGCGGTGAACGCGGCACCCAGCGTCGCGTACGCGGTCGGCGTGGTGGTGCCGCCGCTCGATTCGATTTCGACCGGTCCCGCGGTGTCACAGACGCCGATCGTGGCGTGTGCCGCGGGAGCCGCCAGCAGCGCGGTCGCGAGCGCCCAAAGACAGATCGACCATCGACTGTGTCTCATCCCCGTGCCCCTCCGGCAGAACCCCGGACGTGGGGTCGCCTCGACTGTTTCTGAAACCCCGTTGCCCCAAGTGAGTACTCGATGCGGCAGTATTTCATGCGCGCGGGGCGCGCCTCGCGTGTGTATGAAGTATTTTTGGGCGTGACGCATATTGAGCGGAAGAAGCGACCGGTTTTCAGCGCCGCAGTCCCGGATTCGCGGTCCGAAGTGACGTCGATTTGTTTCAAGCAGGAGGCCTGCGTGCTGCCCGCGGATTACGAATCGCAAAGTGCGGTTAGACGCCGCCTCGCCGCGCTCCAGCGCAAGCCGCTGCGCGTCCACATGGCCGTGATGCTCGGCGCCACGCTCGCCGCCGGCATCGGCGCATCGAAACTCCTGCTCGTCCTCGGTCTCGACGACGTGCTGTGGCGCTACCCGCTGATCGTGCTCGTCTCGTACGGCGTGTTCTTCGCGGTCGTGAAGCTCTGGCTGATCCTCTTCGCCGGCGCGAAGCTCGCGCTGTTCGATCCGACGGGAATCGTCGACGGCCTTCCGTCGGGGAGCGGCGGGGGCGGGGGCTCGGCCGGCGGACTCGGCGGCGGCACGTTCGGGGGCGGCTCGTTCGGCGGCGGCGGCGTCAGCGCGGGTTTCCAGCCCGTCGCGCTGCCGGTCGTCGACCCGCCGCCCGCGGACCTGCCGCTGCCCGCGCCGTCCCTGACCGGTGGCGGCGGCGGCGGTGCGGGGTCCGGCGGCGGCTCGGGGTCGGGGTCCGGCGGCAGCCTCCTCGACGGGCTCGGCAGCCTCGACGACGACTCGGGGCTGCTGCTCGTCGTGATCGCGCTCGTGGCGCTCCTGGTCGCGGTGTTCGGCGCGGGCGCGCTCCTGATCTGGCACGCGCCCGCGATCCTCGGCGAGGCCGCGTTCAACACGCTGCTCGCCGCGGGCCTGTACCGGCGCGCGCACGCGATCGGCCGGCCGGGCTGGGCGGGCAGCGTGTTTCGCGCGACGCGCTGGCCGTTCGCGGGCGTGCTCGTCGTGTCCGCCGCCGCGGGGTGGGTGATGCACCGCTTCGTGCCCGAGGCGCACCGCGTCGCCGACGTCGTCCGGCTCGTGCTCGAGCGCTGACCGCGCACGACTGCACGAAAGCTCCACGATCGGCTGAAGAAACGCTGCGCTCGGCGCGGCCCGACGCTGCAGACAGGGCACTTACGCGCTGGCCCACGGATTGCTTCCATCCGCCGCGGGAGGATCCGTGTCCCAGAAGACGTGTCCCCGTTGCGGCAGCCAGGTCCTCGCGGTCCACCGCCGCTGGTACGACCGTGTCGGAAGCCTCTTCGTCCCCCTCAGGCGCTACACCTGCGACGAGGACACGTGCGGCCTGTCGTTCGTCCGCGTCCGCCGCACGTGGAGCGGCGCGCCCGAGATCGGCCGCACCGGGGCCTGGCTGATCGGCATCGTGCTCGCCGTGATGGTCGTTCTCGGGGTCGCCTGGATGAACGGCGACGCGCCGCGGGGCGGAGACGCCGTCCAGGCTCGGCTGCAGACGAACTGAGGGGCAGCCACGGCGCGCCTCGAGGTCGCGAGGCCCATGATGGCGCGAAGCGCGCGCCATGCGGGGATCGCGACCGCCGCCGGCTCCTTCGTGCGGATCAGCGTGCGCCGCGGGACGCGCACGGGAACGCGCACCGCGATTACGAAACGTTCACGGCCCCGCGGTTTACGGACGCCGCCGAACGCGCACGGCATGGCAGACGGATTGCTCCAACGCGGAGCGGAGGAGCGGCCCGATGAGTACGGCGCGGTTCGCGGCGCGCCTCGCGACCCTGCTCGTCGCGATGGCGCTCGCGGTCGGGGTGATCTGGGCGCTGGACGTCGGACCCGACGACGGGGCCGACGTCCCGCACGTCGCGGTCAGCGCTTCATCAGCGAGACCGACACGGTGAACAGCCGGTCGCGCTGGTGCACCACCGAGATCTCCGTCAGCTCGAAGTCGACGGAGACGTTCGTGAAGCCGCGCGAGTAGTACAGGTCGTACGAGGCGCCCATCACGACCGTCGGGCACGACAGGTTCGCGAACGCGAACTCGGTGCCGTCCGCGAGCGACTTCACGCCGCCGGCGATGATGTTGCCGATCTCGGCGATCCCGTCGAGCGTGTCCTCGTTGAACTCCGTCTGGTCCTCCCCGAGCAGGCGTCCGGCGAGCAGCAGCGCGGCGCGCTCCGAGAGGTTGAAGATCAGGGTGCCGGTGTAGTCGCCGAGCAGGCCGACCAGCACGGAGATCTTGTGCGGGGTCTTGAGGAACTTCGACGCGCCGATCGCGAGCGGGTCGACGCCGGTCATCTCGAGCCCGGTCTTCGTCCCGTGAATCACGCGGTCCAGCAGCAGCGGGTGGATCTGGAGTCCCATGGTATCGGTGACGACGGTCATGCGGCGCGCGCTCCCAGGGGTGCCCAACGGACCGGCCCCGGGTTACTTTTCGCCACTTACGATCTTTTCTTGAGGCGTAGCGTTCAGGATCCGGCACCCCCCCGGAGGGCCCGCCGGTAGATCGGCCGGGTCCGGGAGCGGCGCGCCGCCTCGCGGAAGCCCGCGCCCCGGAAGGTCCCGGGGAGGCCGGTGTAGACGAACGGGGCCGGCTGGGCCGCGCCGCCGGTGTCCACGGGATAGCCCTCCACCAGCCGCGCTCCGCGGGCGCGCGCGAACCGCACCGCCTCCCGCGCGAGGCGGACGGTGAGGCCGCGGCCGCGGTGCTCCTTCGCGACGAAGAAGCACGTGACGGCCCAGGCCGGCCGGTCGTCGAGGGGCTGCAGCGTGCGCGAGCGCGCGAGACGGACGTACTCCCCGCGCGGCGCGACCGCGCACCAGCCGACCGGCTCGCCGTCCGCGTACGCGAGGAGCCCCGGCTCGCGTCCCGCGCGCACGAGCGCCGCGAACGCGCGCCGGTTGCCGGCCCCCTTGCCGGCGGTGAACTCCGCCCGCGGCAGGCGCCACCACATGCACCAGCAGCCGCCGCACGCGCCGCGGCTGCCGAACAGGCGCTCGAGGTCGGGCCAGCGCGCGGGGGTCAGCGGGACGATGTCGTACGACGTGCGACGGGTCGGCATCGGTCGCCGTTCTCCATAGAATGGAGTCTATGCCGATCTACGAGTTCTACTGCACCGACTGCCACCGCATCTACAGCTTCCTGTCCCGCACGATCAACACCGCGGCCGCGCCGGCGTGTCCGCGCTGCGGCCGGGCCGCGCTCGCGCGGCGTGCGTCCGCGTTCGCGATCTCGAAGGGGCGGCCCGAGCGCGGCGCGGGCGAGGGCGACGGCGAAGGCGGGCCCGAGATGGACGAGGCGCGGCTCGAGCAGGCGATGGAATCGCTCGCCGGGGAGATCGACGGCGTCGACGAGAACGACCCGCGCCAGGCCGCGCGCGTCATGCGCCGGCTGTTCGAGACGACCGGCATGCCCGTCGGCGAGGGCATGGACGAGGCGCTGCGGCGCATGGAGTCCGGCGAGGACCCCGACCGCATCGAAGAGGAACTCGGCGACGCGATGGAGAACGACCCGTTCGGCGGCGCACCGAAGACCGGCCGCGTGCGCGCGCTGCGGCGGCGCTGGCTGCCGCCGTCCGTCGATCCCACGCTGTACGAACTGTGATCAGAGGCCCACGGCCCTCCAGGCCGCCCGCACCGCGTCCGCCTCGCGGCTCTGCGGCCCGAACAGCTCCGCGGCCACGTCCGCCGTCAGCCGCGCCGCGTCCGCGAAGCTCGCGGTCTTCTTCAGCCGGTCGCGCAGCGTGACGTACCAGATCCGGCCGGCGCGGTCCCACGCGGGGCCGCCGAGCGCCGCGGCCGCGAGATAGAACGCGCGGTTCGGGATGCCGCTGTTGACGTGCACGCCGCCGTTGTCGTCGGGCGCGTCGACGTAGTCCCTCATGTGCGCGGGCTGCGGGTCGCGGCCCAGCCGCGGGTCGTCGTACGCCGTCCCCGGATCCTTCATCGAGCGCAGCGCACGCCCCTTGACGTCCGGCGTGAACAGGCCCGCGCCGACGAGCCAGTCGGCCTGCTCCGCGGTCTGACCGAGCGCGTACTGCTTGACGAGCACTCCGAACACGTCGGAGAACGACTCGTTGAGCGCGCCGGACTGGCCGTCGTACGCGAGGTCGGCCTCGTACTGCGTGACGCCGTGGGTCAGCTCGTGGCCGATCACGTCGAGCGCGATCGTGAAGCGGTTGAAGATCACGCCGTCGCCGTCGCCGTACACCATCTGCCGTCCGTCCCAGAACGCGTTGTCGTACTCCGTGCCGAAGTGCACGGTCGAGACGAGGCGCTCGCCCCGGTCGTCGACGGAGTTGCGCCCGTACGCGTCGCGGTAGAAGCCGTACGTCGCGCCGGCGCCGTCGTACGCCTCGTTCACGGCGACGTCCGCCGACGCGGGCTCGCCCTCGGAGCGCACGAGCTTGCCCGGCAGGGACTCGCCGTGGGCCGCGTCGTGCACCGCGCGGCGCAGCGTGCCCGCCGGCACCCGCCCCGCGTGACCGAGCGCGGACAGCACGTCGCGCCGCCCGCGCAGCCGCTCCGTCTCGGTCAGCGTCGACAGCGCGCGGTCGGACAGCGCGCGCAGCGCGGGGTCGGCGCCGGCGCCGGCGCGGACGAGGTGCTGCAAGAGGTGCGGCGGGACGATCGTGCAGACCGGACAGCCGTTCATGCGATCCCCCTGTTCCATGCGCTTCCCCTGTTGACGACGGGCGAATGTAAGGCGATGTTATGCGGCGTGCCTACCAACTTCGCCCTGATCGGTGCCGCCGGTTATATCGCACCGCGCCATCTCCGCGCGATCCGCGATACCGGCTGCCGTCTCGTCGCCGCAACCGACCCGCACGACTCGGTCGGCGTGCTCGACCAGTTCTCGCTCGACGCGCGCTTCTTCCCCGAGATCGAGCGCTTCGACCGCCACCTCGAGAAGCTGCGCCGCGGCCCGGAAGAGAACCGCGTCCACTGGGTCTCGATCTGCTCGCCGAACTACCTCCACGACGCGCACATCCGGCTCGCGCTTCGGGTCGGCGCCAGCGCGCTGTGCGAGAAGCCGCTGGTGATCAACCCGTGGAACCTCGACGCGCTCGAACAGCTCGAAGAGGAGAGCCCCGGCCGCGTGAAGACCGTCCTGCAGCTGCGCGTGCACCCGGTGCTCGTGGCCCTGCGGGAGCGCATCGCGGCCGAGCCGGCGACGCGCACGCACCAGGTCGAACTGCGCTACATCACGACGCGCGGGCCGTGGTACCACCAGACGTGGAAGGGGAGCATCGAGCGCTCGGGCGGCATCGGCACGAACATCGGAATCCACTTCTTCGACGCGCTCCTGTGGATCTTCGGCGGCGTGCGGCTCGCCGAGGTCCACGTCAACGACGGCAAGCGCATGGCCGGCACGCTCGAGCTCGCGCGGGCCTCCGTGAAGTGGTTCCTGTCCGTCGAGGGCAGCGACCTGCCGTTCACGCCGGAGGTCGGAAAGCGCCTGACGCACCGCACGATGACGGTCGACGGCGAGGAGGTCGAGTTCAGCGAAGGCTTCACCGACCTCCACACGCGCGTGTACGAGGAAACCCTCGCCGGCCGCGGGTGGGGCATCGCCGACGCGCGCCCCTCGATCGAACTGGCGCAGCGCCTGCGCCAGATGGTGCGCTGACCCGCCCGCGCCACCCGAACGTCACTCGGCAACCATCGACATGTAGGCGCGGGTTCAGGCGTGTAGGGGCGGGTTTAGGCGTGTAGGGGCGGGTTTAGGCGTGTAGGGGCGGGTTTAGGCGCCGCAGGCGCCGTAACCCGCCCGGGCCACGATGCGGCGACCGCACGTCGGTGCAACCCACGACGCATGGAGGGGCGGGTTTAGGCGCCGCAGGCGCCGTAACCCGCCCGCATCGGCGTTCGCTTCTTCGCGCCGCGAAATCCCGCTGCGGAAACACTCGACGCGAAAATCACCGGCCAGACACTTTGCTCCGCCGCAGTGTCTTCCGCATGAACGACGACCGCGCATTCCGCCGCCCCGGACTCCCTGCGCCTCGGCCGCCACGACTACCGCTCCCGGGGCGCGTACTACGTCACCCTCTGCTCGCACGAGCGACAGCGGATCTTCTCGACGGTCGTCGACTGCGGTCCTCCGCGGCTCTCGCCGCTCGGCGAGATCGCGCGCGACACGCTCCTCGAACTACCGGCGCACTACCGCGATGTCCGGGTCGACGAGTGGGTCGCGATGCCGGATCACATTCACGCGATCCTCTGGCTGCGATCGGAGGGTCTCGATGACCTGCCCGTGGAGTTCTCGTCGCTGTCGGAAGTCGTGCGAGGGTTCAAGTCACTCTCGGCGAAGCGGATCAACAGGGCGCGGGGTACTCCCGGGGCGCCGGTCTACCAGCGCGGCTTCTTCGATCGCGTGATCCGTGACGAGCGCGAATTGGGAGACACGCGCGTGTACATCCGGCGGAATCCGCAGCGTTGGTTGGATCGGTACGGTGCGGGGGTGCCGGCGTCCTGGCGATAGGCGTTCGGCGGTGGGATGCGCCCGCGGGCGGGTTGATCTCGCGGGCGGGTTACGCTCGCTTCGCTCGCTAAACCCGCCCCTACGTCGCTCGCTAAACCCGCCCCTACGTTGGTCGCTGAACCCGCGGCCGCGTCGCTCGCTGAACCCGCGCCTACGTCGCACGCTGAACCCGCCCGTACGTCGTGGCGCGGAGCGTCAGCGCCAGGCGTCCGTCGCGAGGAACACCGCGAAGGACGCGAGCCAGTGCTCGCCCTCGTAGTGGCCGCTCATGACGCGGGCCTGGCCGGCGTCGGCGTGGGCCTTCGCCAGGTCCCACAGGACCTTGCGCCGCGGATCGCCGGGCGCGAGCCCGGCGGCGACGCCCTTCATCGTCCACGCGCGCACCAGGTTCAACCCGTCGAGGTGCACGATGCGGCCGTCGGAGGGGTCGGTGACGACGGCGGGCTTCGCGAGGTTTCCGACCTCGCCGGTCTCGAGCCCGGGCAGGAACTTCTTCAGCCACTCGCCGAACTCCGCGGGGCCGAGCACGCGGCGCATCGCGTCGGCCTCGAGCAGGCACGGCGAGAAGAAGTCCTCGCCGCTCGGCTCGTAGTCGACCGGACAGCGCTGGTCGTTGGCGTAGAACGCCTTGATGCGCTGCGGCACGAGCTCGAGGAGGCCGTCGTCCCGCACGAGCTGCGCGTAGTCGTGGACCATCGACAACGCGAAGGCCGTGTTCGCGTGCGTGCCCGCGCGCACGGGGTAGGCGAGCTTCGGCAGGTACTCCTTGACGCGCGCGACGAGCAGCCGCTCGAGCGGCTCCATCCGCGTGACCCATTCGCGGGCCTGCGGGTCGTCCCAGCGGCGCAGCTCGGCGACGAGGCGCAACGCCCACGCCCAGCCGTAGGGCCGCTCGAACAGCGTCTGCGCCTGGCCGCTCATGAACGTCGTCTCGCCGAGCAGCGCGTCCTCGGTGAAGCGTGCGGCGAGCGCCTCGCGCACCTTCGCGGCGAACGGCTCGTCGGGGTAGACGCGCGCCAGCCGCACGAGGAGCCAGTGCGCGTGGACGGCGCTGTGCCAGTCGAAGCAGCCGTAGAACACCGGGTGGTCGAGCCGCGGCTCGCGCGCGCCCTCGGCGGAGTCGAGCACGCGGTCCGACTTGTAGGGGTACGGGCGGTCGATGCAGCGCAGGGCGAGGTTCGCGAACTGCGCGGCCGCTTCCGCCGTGAGCGAGCCCGGGCCGGGGCCCTTCGGCTTCGGCGGCGTCGCGGGTGTCGCGGGCGTCGTTGGCGTTGCAGGCTGCGGCTTCGCGTCGGTCGCGGCCTTCGCGGTGTCCGCGGGTTTCGTCGCCGACGCGGGGCGCGGCGGCTTGCGTTTCCTCGTCGCGGCCACGGCGGGGCTCCCGGGCGAGAGGACGAGCGTGGTCACGAGCGTCGTTACGACCAGCGCGACGGCGGCACGGCGAACGAGCATGCAGAGGTCCTCACGATGACGCGCCGATCATCGCACGCAACCCGCCCATCACCCCGAGGAGTGCGCGTAGGACTTCAGTTTCGCGACGAGCGGGCGCAGGCGCTCGGGCATCGCGAGCTCGTCGGCGGCGACGCGGTGCGCGCGGCCGGGGGCCTCGATCGTGATCGCGTAGCGGAACGCGTCGGGACGTGGCGAGCGGTACTCGGCGGCGAGCGCGAAGAAGTCGGCCTGCTGCACGAGCCGCTCCACCTCGCTGCGCTCGTCGGCGGCGAGGTCCTCGGAATCCAGCCGGACCAGCGTCCGCAGGCCGGCGATCCCACCCGTGCGCGAGAACTCGATCCGCATCGACGTCTACGATAAACCGGGCCATCTTGACCGGGTAGCGGCCCGATACCATAGAGGGCCATCGGCGTGGCGCTGGCCGCTGCCCCAGGGTCTCCGCGCGCCGGCCCGAAAGGACACCGTGGCCGTCACTTACAAGGACTACTACGCGATCCTCGGCGTCGACCGCGGGGCCGACGCGAACGCGGTCCGCAAGGCGTATCGCGAGAAGGCGCGCAAGCTGCACCCCGACGTCAACAAGGAGCCGGGGGCCGAGGAGCGCTTTCGCGAGGTCAACGAGGCGTACGAGGTCCTCGGCGACAAGGACAAGCGTGCGCGCTACGACCAGCTCGGGGCGAACTGGCAGGGCGGCGCTCCGTTCGAGCCGCCCCCGGGCTTCGGCGGGTACCGGGTGAACGTCGAGGACCTGGGTGACCTCGGGGACCTGTTCGGACGCGGCTTCGGCCAGCAGGGCGGACGTGGTGGTGGCGGTGCTGCCGGCGGCGGTGGCGGCGGCGGAACGCGTTTCTCGGATTTCTTCGAGTCGCTGTTCGGCGACCTCGGCGGGTTCGAAACCGGCGCAGGCGGCGGTCCGGGCGGCGCCGGTGCGGGCACGGGCGGCGGGCGCGCGCGGCGCGGCCGGCGCACCGGGCCCGAGCGCGGCCAGGACATCGAGGCCGAGATCGAACTCGCGCTGGGCGATCTCCTGCAGCCGACGCAGCGCCGCATCTCGCTCGGCGTGCCCGGACCGGACGGCGCGGTGCAGACGCGCACGGTCACGGTGAACGTCCCGTCGGGACTGCGGCCGGGCAGCCGCGTGCGACTCGCCGGGCAGGGCGGCCCGGGCGCGCACGGCGGTCCGGCGGGCGACATCTTCCTCAAGATCCGGCTGCGGCCGGAGCCGAACGTGCAGGTCGAGGGCGACGACATCGTCACCGAAGCCGAGCTGCCGGCCCCGATCGCGGTCACGGGCGGCACCCTGCGCGTCGCCACGCCGGAAGGCCCGGTGACGCTGCGCATCGCGCCCGGAACCCAGAGCGGCACCGTGCTCCGCGTGAAGGGGCGTGGCCTGCCGAAGAGCGGCGGCACGCGCGGCGACCTGCGCGTGCGCGTCCGCGTCACCGTGCCCGAGCACCCGACCGAGCGCGAACTGCAGCTGTACCGCGAGCTCGGGGAGCTCCTGAAGGACGGACCATGAACCTCGACAAGTTCACCCACAAGGCGCAGGAGGCGCTGCAGGGCGCGCAGGAAGGCGCGCTGCGGCGGCATCACCAGCAGGTGGAGGACCTGCACCTGCTCGAAGCGCTCCTCGCGCAGGAGCAGGGCTTCGTGCCGCCGCTCCTGCGTGCGGCCGGGGTCGACGTCGCCGCGCTCGGCGCACGGCTCGAAGGCGAGCTCGCGCGCGTGCCGGCGGTGACCGGCAGCGGGGCCGCGAGCGCCACGCTCGGGCTCGGGCCGCGCCTCCAGCGCGTGCTCATCGCCGCGCCCGACGAGGCGCGGGCGCTCAAGGACGAGTTCGTCTCGGTGGAGCACCTCGTCCTCGCGATGGAGCGCGTGCAGACGGAGGCATGGCGGCTCCTCGCGGGCGCGGGGCTCACGCGCGAGGCGCTGCTCGCGGCGCTGCAGCAGACGCGCGGCAGCCAGCGCGTGACGTCGGCCGATCCCGAGGCGACCTACCAGCCGCTCGAGAAGTACGGGCGCGACCTCACCGAGCTCGCGGAGAAGGGCAAGCTCGACCCGGTCATCGGGCGCGACGACGAGATCCGCCGCGTGATCGAGGTGCTCTCGCGCCGCACGAAGAACAACCCCGTGCTCATCGGCGAGCCGGGCGTCGGCAAGACCGCGATCGTCGAGGGCCTCGCGCGCCGCATCCACGCGGGCGATGTGCCGGAGAGCCTCAAGCAGCGTCGCCTGGTGCAGCTCGACATGGGCGCGCTGGTCGCGGGCGCGAAGTACCGCGGCGAGTTCGAGGAGCGGCTCAAGGCCGTGCTGAAGGAGGTCGTCGAGGCGGAGGGGCGCATCGTGCTCTTCATCGACGAGATCCACACGGTCGTCGGCGCCGGCGCGGCCGAGGGCGCGATGGACGCGGCCAACCTCCTGAAGCCGATGCTCGCGCGCGGCGAGCTGCACTGCATCGGCGCGACGACGCTCGACGAGTACAGGAAGCACATCGAGAAGGACCCGGCGCTCGAGCGGCGCTTCCAGCCGGTGCTGGTGAACCCGCCGTCGGTCGAGGACACGATCTCGATCCTGCGCGGGCTCAAGGAGCGTTACGAGAACCACCACGCGGTGAAGATCCAGGACGCCGCGCTGGTGGCGGCGGCCACGCTGTCGGACCGCTACATCGCCGACCGCTTCCTGCCCGACAAGGCGATCGACCTCGTCGACGAGGCCGCGGCGCGCCTGCGCACCGAGAAGGAGTCGAAGCCGACCGAGATCGACCAGCTCGAGCGGCGCAAGCTGCAGCTCGAGATCGAAGAGGTCGCGCTGTCCAAGGAGAAGGACGAGGCCAGCCGCGAGCGGCTCGTGAAGCTCGGGCGCGAGCTCGCCGACATCAAGGCGGAGTACGACGCGCTGACCGCGCAGTGGAACGAGGAGAAGAACGCCGACCAGCGCGTGGCCGAGCTGAAGCGGCAGCTCGAGCAGGCGCGCCACGACGCCCGCGAGGCCGAGCGCCGCGCGGACTACGCGCGCGCCTCGGAGCTGCTGTACGCGCAGATCCCGAAGCTCGAGCAGCAGATCGGCGCGGCGGACGGCACGGCGGCGGGCCTGGCCGCGGGCCGGCCGCGGCTCGTGGCCGAAGAGGTCACGCCCGAGGACATCGCGCACGTCGTGTCGCGGTGGTCGGGGATCCCCGTGCAGCGGCTCGTCGAGTCCGAGCAGCAGAAGCTGCTCGAGCTGCCCGAGATCCTGCACCGGCGCGTCGTCGGCCAGGACGAGGCCGTGAAGGTCGTCTCCGACGCGGTCGTGCGCTCGCGCGCCGGCATGTCCGACCCGAACCGGCCGATCGGCTCGTTCCTGTTCCTCGGGCCCACGGGCGTGGGGAAGACCGAGCTCGCACGTTCGCTCGCGGTGGCGCTGTTCGACGACGAGCGCGCGATGATCCGCATCGACATGTCGGAGTACCAGGAGCGGCACACGGTGTCGCGGTTGATCGGCGCGCCCCCGGGCTACGTCGGCTTCGAGGAGGGCGGCCAGCTCACCGAGGCCGTGCGGCGGCGCCCCTACGCGGTGATCCTCTTCGACGAGATCGAGAAGGCGCACCCCGAGGTGTTCAACACGCTGCTCCAGGTGCTCGACGACGGGCGGCTCACCGACGGCCAGGGCCGCACGGTGAACTTCCGGAACGCGATCCTGATCATGACCTCGAACATCGGCAGCCAGCTGATCTACGAGCAGCTGTCGGCGGGGCAGGGCGACCGCATCGGCGAGGGGCTCGAGCGGCAGATCATGCAGCAGCTGCGCCAGCACTTCCGCCCGGAGTTCCTGAACCGCATCGACGAGACAGATCGG
>JABLTH010043192.1_pt1 | contig 17406 bp, 14 predicted proteins | sample 7875711 | NCBI WGS metagenome assembly JABLTH01 (sample SAMN14941262, study PRJNA633318) | bioreactor metagenome | isolation source: bioreactor | place: China | collected 2019-03-05 | reverse complement strand
CGCCGCCGCCGCCGAGGACTGAGATGCGGTACCAACGGCATGAGGCTTCAACGGTGGGTGGAAATGCTGGCCGTTTCGCCCGCCTGGTGTTGCCTCCGGGGGTCGATGCCAGCGCCCGGTTCCTGCTCCTCGGGCGAGCGCTGCGTGGTATCTGCGACGGATTCATTGCCGTGCTGCTGCCGGCCTATCTGCTCGGCCTCGGCTTTGCCCAACTGGCCGTCGGATTGATCAGCAGCGCCACCCTGATCGGCTCAGCGCTGGCGACCATCCTGGTCGGATTGCTCGGCAACCGCTTCCCGCAACGCCGCCTGCTGATTCTGGCCGCCGTCCTGATGGCCGCGACGGGAGCGAGCTTTGCCGGACTGTCCACCCTCTGGCCGCTGCTGATCGTTGCCTTCGTTGGCACGCTGAACCCGAGTTCAGGCGATGTGAGCTTGTTTCTGCCGCTCGAGCAGGCACGCCTGGCGGAGGCCGCGGCGCCCGATGCGCGCACCGCGCTGTTTGCCCGTTACAGCCTGATCGGCGCCTTCTCTGCCGCCGTCGGGGCGTTGGCTGCAGCGCTGCCCAGCTGGCTGTCGATGCGGCTTGGCTTGCCATTTCTCGCAGCCATGCGTGCCATGTTCGCCATCTATGCGCTGGCTGGCATCGCGCTCTGGGTACTCTACTCGCGCCTTCCGGAGCCGCATCCACAGGCAACGTCGGCAGCAACCCCGCTGGGGCCGTCGCGTCCGATCGTGGTCCGCCTGGCATTGCTGTTCAGCGTGGATGCGTTTGCCGGCGGCCTGGTGGTCAATTCGCTGCTGTCGCTGTGGCTGATGCAGCGTTTTGGCCTATCGCTCGCCGCAGCCGGCCAGTTCTTCTTCGCGGCCGGACTGCTGACGACCGCCTCTCAGCTTGCCGCCGTGCCGTTGTCCCGCAGGATCGGCCTGCTGAACACGATGGTATTCACACATATTCCTTCCAGCCTCTTCCTGATCGCTGCGGCATTCTCCCCCTCGCTGACGCTAACGCTGGCGCTGTTGCTCGGGAGAAGCGCGCTATCGCAGATGGACGTGCCAACGCGGACTGCTTATGTGATGGCGGTGGTGACGCCACCCGAGCGCACCGCCGCGGCGAGCCTGACCGCCGTCCCGCGAAGCCTGGCTGCAGCGATCAGCCCCACGCTTGCGGGCGCCTTGCTGGCGATGGGATGGGCAAGCGCGCCACTGCTCGCCTGCGGCGTGCTGAAGATTGCCTATGACCTGGCGATTCTGGTCGTGTTCCGACGCATCAAGCCACTGAACTGAAGGTTCGGCTGCCTCGCGGGGGAACGACTACCGCGTAGCGCGGCTGTCGAAGGCACCCCCGGTCATGACCTGGTCGCGCAGCGTCACCGGCTGCTTGCCTGGCAGCAGGGGGAACACCAGTTCGGCGAAGCGGATGGCTTCCTCCAGGTGCGGGTAGCCGGACAGCACAAAGGTATCGACCCCGATGTCCACGTACTCCTTGAGCCGGGCGGCCACTTCCTGCGGGTCGCCGACCAGGGCGGTGCCCGCGCCACCGCGCACCAGCCCGACGCCGGCCCACAGGTTCGGACCGACCACCAGCCGGTCGCGCCGTCCGCCGTGCAGCGCGGCCATGCGGGCCTGGCCGATCGAGTCCATGCCAGCGTAGTTGCGTTGCGCGGCGGCGATGTCCTCGTCGGTCAGGTGGCTGATGAGCCGGTCGGCGTCGGCCCAGGCCTCGGCGCTGGATTCGCGCACGATCACATGCAGGCGCACGCCGAAGCGCAGCGCGCGCCCTTGCCGCGCGGCACGCCGGCGCACGTCGGCAATCTTCTCGGCCACTGCTGCCGGCGGCTCGCCCCAGGTCAGGTAGGTGTCGACGTGCCTCGCCGCCAGCTCGTGCGCGGCCGGGGATGAACCACCGAAGTACAGCGGCGGATAGGGCTGCGTGGTGGGTGCGTGATAGTTCCGCGCGCCGCGCACCTTGAGATGTTTGCCATCGAAATCCACAGTCTCGCCTTGCAGCAGCCGGCGCCAGATGGTCAGGAACTCGTCGCCGGCCTCGTAGCGCGTGTCGTGGTCATAGAACACCCCATCGGCCGCCAGCTCGGTGGCGTCGCCGCCGGGCACCACGTTCAGCAGTAACCGGCCCGCGCCCAGCGCCTGGTCCAGCGAGGCAGCCTGGCGTGCCGAGGCGGTCGGATTGCCTAGCGAGGTGCGCAGCGCCACCAGCAGCTTGATGCGGCGCGTGACAGGTACCAGGCTGGCGGCCGTCACCCATGGATCCAGGCAGAAGCTGCCGGTCGGGATCAGCAGCCCGTCGTAGCCGAGGTCTTCCGCGGTGGTGGCGATCTGGCGCAGGTAGGCGTTCGTCGGTGCGCGGCCGAAGCCGGACTTGCCGAGGTAGCGGGTATCACCCGAGGTGGGCAGGAACCAGAAGATATCGAGAGTCATGGCAGGTCGTTGGTGTTGTCGTCGTCGTATTCGGCTGGCCGGCGCGGCGCGCCGACCTCGCCCAGCCGGATCAGGCGCGCACGCACGATGTTGCGGCTGACGCCGAGCAGGCGCGCGGTTTCGCTCTGGCTGTAGTGGCAGTAGCGGAAGACCTCGCGGAAGAGCGCGTCTTCCACCACCTGGTGCAGGTTCGGCACGCTCGCGTCGCACAGCCGGCGCACCGCTTGCTGCAGCGGCTCGGCCTCGCCGCTGTTCGCGGGTGTCGGTACCGCTCCCGGCGCCACGCCGCCGGCGGCACCCGCGCGCGGAGCGGGCGGAGTGCAGGGTGGGCGCTGCGACAGCCGCAGGCTGGCCGCATCGATGTGGTCGCCTTCGCATTGCAGCAACGTGCGATGGATGACGTTCTCCAGCTCGCGCACATTGCCGTTCCAGGGCGCCTCGACCAGCAGGCGTTCGGCCTCCGGTGCCAGGGCCAGGCGCGGATAGCCCAGGCGCCGGCTGTAGAGGTCGATGAAGTAGCGCGCCAGCGGCACGATATCGCCAGGCCGCTCCTTCAGCGTCAGCACGTTCAGGTTGACGACGTTCAGCCGGTAGTAGAGATCCTTGCGGAAGCGCTTCTCGCGCACCAGTTCCTCCAGGTCCACCGTGGAAGCTGCGATGAAGCGCAGGTCGACCGGGATCGGCTTGCGCCCGCCCAGGCGGATGACCTCGCGCTCCTGCAGCACACGCAGCAGCTTGTTCTGCACGGGCAGCGGCAGGTCGTTGACCTCGTCCAGGAAGATGGTGCCGCCGTCGGCCTGCTCGAACCAGCCGGCCTGCGAGCCGAAGGCGCCGGCGAAAGCACCGTTCTCGTGGCCGAACAGCTCGGCGTCGACCAGGGATTCGGAGAAGGCGCCGCAGCTGACCACGAGAAAGGGACCGGTACTGCGCGCGCTGCGGCTGTGCAGGTGGCGCGCGATGAGTTCCTTGCCGGTGCCGGTCTCGCCGGTGATCAGTACGCTGGCATCGCTCGGCGCGACCTGCTCGACCTCGGCGAGCAATGCCTTGGAGCGCGCGTCAGCGAAGATCCATTCGAGAGCGGGGCTTTCGGGCGGCGCCGCGGCGAGCGGCGGCGGCCAGACGGGGAGGGTCGCCATGCGTGCAGCCTCTCAGGAGTAGAAGGAAGGCGCCGGCAGCTCGCCGTTGAGCGCCCAGTCGCCCAGCTCGCGCAGCTTGTAGTCGACGGGGTCGTGCAGCGTCTGCACGCGCAGGTTGCGCCAGAAGCGGTCGAGCCGCAGCGCGCCATGCGTGGCCCGCGCACCGGTGGTCTCGAACAGGCGGCTCGCCACGTCCAGGCCGGCGCGGGTCGATGCCACCTTGGCGGTGGCCACCGCCACCGCCACGCGGCCCCGCCCTGTGGCATCGAGCGTTTCCCCGTGCCGCCAGGCTTCGTCGAACAATGCTGCCGCGTGCCGCGCCAGCAGGCGTGCGCCTTCCAAGGCGACGTGGAACTCGCCGTAGTGGGCCAGCGTGTAGGGATCCTGGCTGGCGTGCTCGGCCGGCGAGCGATGCCAGGGGCGGGCTTCGTGCAGCGTATAGCGGCGCGCCTCGGCCAGTGCGCCTTCTCCCAGACCCAGGAACAGATGCACGAACATCAGTTGTGCTAGCAGTGGCCGCAGTGCCGAAAACGGCGTCGACAGAGGCCCGGGTTCGCGCAGCAGCTCGCTGTCTTCGACCCGCACCTTCTCGAACAGTGCGCTGCCGCTGTCGGTCTGGCGCTGCCCGAAGCAGTTCCAGTCGCCATTGATGGTGATGCCCGCACGCGCGGTCGGGACCGCGGCGATCAGCAGCTTGCGGCTGCGCTCTTCCAGACCCGAGGCGATCAGCATCTCCGAGTCGAGCGCGCCCGAACAGAAGCTTTTCTTGCCGGAGAATTCGAACCAGTGGTCGTACTGGCGCACGATGGTGCGGTCGTCGAGCGGATTGAGCGCGTTGCCCCAGAACCAGTTCTTGCGGGCAGTCTGCTCAAACCAGGGCTGCCACTGGTCGGGCCGTGCGAACAGGCGCACGGTGGCGAGCATCAGGTGGTGGAAGCCGTAGACATGGGCGATGGAGCTATCTACCCGGGCGAACTGCCGCACCGTATCCAGTGTTTCCGCCCAGTCAGCGCCCTGGCCGCCGTAGTCTTTCGGGATCGCCAGCGACAGCAGGCCGCTGCGCCGCAGCGCGTCGCGCTCGGCCTTGGGCGTGCCGCCCACGGCATCGCGCTCGACGGCGCTCTCGGCGAACTGGCGGGCAAGCGCGTTGACTTCGGGACGGGTGGAGTCGTCGGGGTGGTCAAGCAAGGACATGATCGGTTCTGTCGTGGATGTCGGAGTTGTCGATGTGATCGGTGGCGCGGTGGCCGTTGCCGCCGTTGCAGCTAGGCGGCGGCCGGCGCGGCGACCTCGCCGCCGAAGTAGAAGTGCCGGATATCCTCGCGCCCGCGCAGTGCGTGCGCGGTGCCGCTCAGCACGGTGTGGCCTGCCTCGACCACGGTGGCGTTGTCGGCATAGCGCAGCGCCACGGTCGAGTTCTGTTCCGCTACCAGGATGCTCAGGCCCTCGCTCTGGTTCAGGCGCCGCAGTCGCTGGAAGATGTCCTGCACGACTTTGGGCGCCAGTCCCATCGATGGCTCGTCCAGCACCAGCAGGCGGGGGCGCGCCAGCAGCGCGCGGCCGATCGCCGTCATCTGCTGCTCGCCGCCGGAGGTCAGCCCGGCCGGGCTGCGGCGCCGTTCCTTCAGGCGGGGAAAGATGGCGTACACCTTTTCCAGTCCCTGCTCGATCTCGGCGCGGCGCGCATCGCGCCCCAGCGCACCGGTGACGAGGTTTTCCTCGACCGTGAGGCTGGGAAAGCAGTGCCGTCCCTCCAGCACCGGCACGAGGCCCAGCCTCACCAGTTGCGCCGGCGTGGCACGGGTCACGTCATGGCCGTCGAAGACGATGCGGCCAGCCGTGATTCGCCCGCGTTCGGCCGGCAGCAAGTTGGAGACAGCCTTGAGCGTGGTCGACTTGCCGGCGCCGTTGGCGCCCAGCAGTGCGTGGATCTCGCCGCTCCGCACGTTCAGGCTGACGTCGTGCAGCGCCACGATGGTGCCCTGGTAAGCGGCCTCGACACGTTCAACACGCAGTAGTGCGGTGGGCTCGGTCATCGCAGCGCCTCTCAGGCCGGTCGGGACTGCGTCGCCGGCTGCGCGGCGCCGGCCGGTGCGTTGGCCGTGGGATGGCCCGGTCCGGCGCCGATCTGCCAGACGTAGGGCGGCTCGGTACCGTTGACATGCCAGTCGCCGATGATGCGTGCCTTGTAGATGATCGGGTTGTGCGAGGCGACCGTGCGCGCATTGCGCCAGTGCCGGTCGAGTGCCTTGCCGGTGCTGGTGGCCGATGCGCTGAGCGCGTTGAAGAACTGCGTGGCCGCGCGCAGCACCAGGTCCGAGACCACCACCTGGCCCTGGGCCGATTCCAGCTCCGCCGCGATATTGGCTTGCCGTTCCTCGGCCTCATCGCCACCCCAATGCGCGTCGTAGGCACGCTGCGCGGCGAAGGCGGCCCGCAGCGCGGTGGCCTCCGCCGCGTAGGCGGCCGCCGACACCTCGCCCACCACCTGCTGCACCTGTACATCCTGCGCCACCGCAGGCGCATTGCCGGTGCTGAAGATGCGCTTGCGCTCGCGTACCTGCTGCGCCACGTCGCGGGTGATGGCCCGCGCGATGCCCGCCAGCGTGGCGAGATGGAACAGTTGGTAGAAGGCGGTCTGGTACTTGAAGCGCGAGCTGAACGGGAAGACGTTCTCGGGGTCCACTTCCGCGTCTTCGTAGACCGAGGTGCCGCTGCCGGTGGTGCGCTGGCCGAAGCCGTCCCAATCGTCATGATGCGTGACGCCTGGCTGGCGGGCGCGCACGGCAGCGATCACGTCGGCGTTGTCGCCGTCGCGGCGCGCATAGAGATCGATCCAGTCGGCGAAGATGCTGCCGGTGCTGTAGTACTTGCGCCCGTTGACCACCCAGCGTCCCTCCTTGCGCGAGACACGCGTGATGACTTCGCCGATGGCCACCTCACCAACTTCGGTCCAGGCGTTGCCGGCGAGGTCACCGTCGGCGAAGCGGCGCAGCCAGACCTCGGTGGCGGCATCCCGCGGCGCGTTGAGGCGGTCTTCGACGAAAGCGAAATGGCCGCGCAGCGCTTGCACGATATTGGAGTCGGCTTCGGCCAGCTCGATCAGCAGCTGGAACAGCTGCGGCAGCGTTGCTCCGTCGCCACCATACGCCTTTGGCACGCGCACTGCGCCGAAGCCCGCCTGCTTGAGCCAGCCGATCGCGTCGGCGCCGAGCCGGCGCTCCTGCTCGCGCTCCGACGCGCTGGCGCCGATACGCTCGAAGATGGGCCGGTACTTGGTGGCGATGGCCTCATATTCCGGGCCGAGGAAGGAGATCTGCTGTGCCTGCGTCATATGTCGCTCCGTGATGAGTCGAATGGAATCCGGTCCGCCGCTTCTGCGGCGATTGCCGCTGCTGCACGTTCAGTCGTCGATGCTCTTGCGCACCTTGAGGTTTTTCTCCCTGGCATACTCGAGCGCGGACTTCTCGATGATCGGGCGCAGCAGCTTCCAGTCCGGCGCGATCCAGTCGGACACCACGTTCCATTTGCTGCCGTCCCACTGCTGGAAAGCCACGCGGCCATCGCCCTCATGGTTATCCCAGGTCACGTTGATCGAGTGGAACAGCCCCTTGGCGCCCAGTGCGGCGGCCCGCGCCTGGTCGATCTTCAGGTTCTCGAAGCCCCAGCGCACCTCATCGCCGGTCAGCGCGCGCTTGCCGAACCTGGCCTGTGCGATGCGGATCGCTTCCACATTGAGGATGCCGTTGAGCACGCCCAGGTTGTGGTACACGCTGCCGATGCGCTTGCGATCCTGCAGGTTTCCCTTGCCGTTGTCGTAGAGGGTCCTGGTGATCTCCTGCAGCACCGGGTACTGCGCGCCAGCCGCGACAGTGGTGATGGCGGTGTAGCCCTTGGCGGCGTCGCCGGCCGGAATCACGTCCTCCTCGGAGTTGGACCACACATTGCCGATGATGTGGCTGGCCGGAAAGCCGGTTTTCTGCGCGGTCTTGAGCGCCACCGGATTCATCACGCCCCAGCCGCGCAGCACCACGTAGTCCGGCTTCGCGCGGCGGATCGCCAGCCACTGCGATTGCTGTTCGTTGCCGGGATGGGGTACCTCGATCTGCTGCAGCGTGAAGCCATACTTCTTTGCCAGCAGTTCGTAGATGGGAATGGTCTCCTTGCCGTACGGCGAGCCGTGGTAGAGCACCACGATCTTCTTGCCCTTGAGCTTGTCGGTGCCGCCTTCCTTACTGGCGATGTAGTTGACGATGCCGGAAGTCTCGCTGTACGGGTTCAGCAGCAGCGGGAAGACATACTTGAAGACGCCCCCGTCTGTGGTGTCTGTACGTCCGTGGTTGATGGTGATCAGCGGTACCTTGTCTGCGCTCACGCGATCCAGCAGCGCGTAGGCGATGCCGACCGACAGCGGGTTCCAAGCCGCGATGCCGGGACGATTCTTGAGCCGCTCATAGACCTCGACACCGCGTTCCACCTCGTACTGGGTCTCGCCTTCTTCCCAGGTCAGCTTGACACCGCCGACGCCGCCGTCGCGCAGGTTGACCAGGTTCAGGTAGTCGATGAAGCCGCCGAAGAATCCCGTGCCACCGGCTGCATACGGGCCGACGCGATAGCTCTGCAGTGGGAAGAACTGTTCCGGCTGGGCCGCGGTGGCGTTGTGCGCGAACTGTGCCGCGCCGAGCGCGAGCGCTCCGGCGACCAGCGCGGTGTGGAAACTGCGAGTGATGGACATAGGGTCGGAACTCCTGGAAGGATCATGCAAGGCGGAAAGCGGGGAACGGGGACCGATGAGTGGTTCAGGCGGGTGGTGTGGCGGCCTTGGGGCGCGCACCGAGACGGCCGAAGCGCTGCAGCGCGTCCTGGCACAGCGCGGCCAGGCCGCGCGGCTCTGCGATCAGGAAGGCGACGATCAGCGTGCCGAGCACGACGCGCTGGCAAAGGTCGAGCACACCGGAGTCGAACCAGGCGCCGAACAGAAGCGTGCCCAGGCGCGACAGCAGAAGTGGGAACACCACCATCAGCGCGGCGCCAAGGAAGGCGCCGCGCAGTGTGCCGAGACCACCGATGATGATGATGAACAGGATCTGGAAGGAGCGGTCGAGGTTGAAGCCGGCCGGTTCCACTGTGCGCAGGTAGACGAAGCCCCAAAGCACGCCAGCCACGCCGATCACGAACGACGACACGGCGAAGGCCAGCAGCTTGGTACGCAGCACCGGCACCCCGGTTACGCGCGCGGCCAGCTCGTGGTCACGGATCGCGACGAAGTGGTGCCCGGTCGGGGTGTGCACCAGGCGCCAGACCAGTGCCGTCAACGCCGTGACGATGCCCAGTGCGAACAGGTAGCGCCGCAGCGGCGTGTCGAACACCCAGTTGCCCACCGCAAGCGCCGGCGCATCGATCACGCCTGAGGCACTGTCATTGCTGAACCAGCCGAACTTGGTCAGTGCCCATTGCACGAAGAACTGTGCCGCCAGCGTCGACACCGCCAGGTAGAAACCGCGCAGGCGCAGGCTGGGCAAGCCGAACACGACACCGATCGCGGTGGCGCTCAGCCCGCCCAGCGCGATGCTGGCCAGCAGCGGCAGGCCGGGCACGCGCAGGTTGAAGTTGTAGGCGGCGAAGGCGCCTACCGCCATGAAGGCGGCCGAGCCGAGCGAAAGCTGGCCGGCATAGCCGGTCAGCAGGTTCAGCCCCACCGCGGCAAGCGCCAGCGCCAGGAAGGGGATGAGGATGGCGTCGAACCAGTAGTCGGTCGCCAGTAGCGGTACCAGCAGGTAGGCCACCGCCAGCCACAGCAGCGGTTCGAGCCAGCGCGACCGGCGGCGTGCAGCGGTCTGTGCCGCAGCGGAGGCATGGACGAGTGTGTTCATGGCTCAGGCCCTCTCCACCAGCCGTTGGCCGAACAGCCCGCCCGGCTTCACCAGCAACAGGATCAACGCCGCCGCGTACGCGAACCAGCTCTCGATGCCGCCGCCGACGAAGGGGCCCAGGTACACTTCGGCCAGCTTCTCCAGCGCACCGACGATCAGGCCGCCGACGATGGCACCCAGGATGGAGTCGAAGCCACCCAGGACCAGTACCGGCAAGGCCTTGAGCACTACCAGCGACAGCGAGAACTGCACCCCCAGGCGTGCGCCCCACAGCAGGCCCGCCACCAGTGCGATCACGCCTGCGGCGGCCCACACCGTGGCCCAGATGCGCGGCAGGCGCAAGCCCACCGCAAGGGCCGCGAAGGTATCGTCGGCCACGGCGCGGAAGGCAAGCCAGACGCGCGTATAGCGGAAGAAGACGGACAGCAAGGCGACCATCAGCGCCGCGACGGCGGCCGCGAACAGGTCGAAGCGGGAGATCATCACGCCGCCGAGCTCCAGCGGCTGGTCGGGGATGCCTAGATCGAGCTGGTGGACCTGCGTGCCCCAGGCGAGCTGGGCGACGCCTTCGATCACGTAGGACAGCCCAAGGGTCGCCATGAACAGGGTGATCGGGGGCTGATTGACCAGCGGGCGCAGCACCGTGCGCTCGATCGCCAGGCCCAGCAGCAGCATCAGGGCCAGTGTCAATCCGAGCGCGAGCGCGAACGGCACGCCGCGCTCGAGCAGGCTGACGAAGCTCAGCGCCGCGAACAGCAGTTGCGCGCCCTGGGCAAAGTTCAGCACGCCGGACGTCTTGTAGATCAGCACGAAGCCGATCGCGACCAGCGAGTACATCACGCCCGACAACAGGCCACCGATCAGCACCTCGGCGCAGAAGGCAAGGTCGAAGCCGTCCATCATGCCCTCCCTGCCGGTGCCGGCACGGCGGCGAGGCTGTCCTCGTCGTCGCTCTCGTCGTCGTTGCCGTCGTGTGCCACGCCCAGGTAGGCATCGATCACGGCCGGGTCGTCGCGCACCTCGGCCGGTGTGCCGTCGGCGATCTTGCGGCCGTAGTCGAGCACCGCGACGCGGTCAGACAGGCCCAGTACGATGCCGATGTCGTGCTCGATCAGCACGATGGTGGTGCCCCAGCGATCACGGATGGCGCGAACCAACTGCGCCGTCTGCGCTTTCTCGCTGACGGTCATGCCGGCCAGCGGTTCGTCGAGGAGCAGCAGGCGCGGCTGCGCCACCAGCGCCCGCGCGAGTTCCACCCGCTTCTGCAGGCCATAGGGCAGGGTGCCGGCCAGTCGCTCCTGTACCTCGGCCAGTTGCAGGAAATCGATCACCTCCGCGGCGCTCGCGTGTGCCGCGGCTTGCTCGCGGCGGGCCCGGCCCAGTCCGGCAAGCTGCTCCACCACCGTGGCATGCTCGTGGGCCACCCACCCGAGGGCGACGTTGTCGCGCACGCTCAGCCCGCGGAACAGCGCCAGGTTCTGGAAGGTACGCGCCACGCCGAGGCGGGCCAGCCGCGCCGTCGGCACCCGGGAGAAAGCGTGCCCGCCCAGTTGCACGCGGCCTCGGTCGGGCCGGTACAGGCCGCTGATCACGTTGACGAGGGAACTCTTGCCGGCGCCGTTCGGGCCGATGATGGCGCGGATCTCACCCGGCCGCACCGTCAGGTCGACACCGCGCAGGGCGTGGATGCCGCCGAAGGACAGGTCGATGCGGTCGAGCCGCAGCGCCGCCGGCAGCGTGGCGCTGCGGGCATCGGCGCCGATGCCGCCGGCGCCTGCCGCGCAGGCGGCCTGCGATGACAGCGCGGCGGCCGCGGCGGCGTCGGCCTGCCGCTGTGCCCAGGCCGGGTCACCCTGGAGTTCGAGCATGGATCGGGACATGGTATCGCCTGCAATGAACGGGCAGCACGCGTCCGCGCGCCCGTACGGGGCGCGGGACGGATAGCGGGGAGAAGGGCTCCTGGCGGAGGCTCAGGCAGCGGCGGCGGCGGGCTCCGCGGCGCGGGCGGCCTCCAGCTCGCGTACCAGCGGCAGCACCTTCTGGCCGAAGTACTCGACTTCCTCGATGAAGTGCAGGAAGCCGGTCAGGATCAGGTCCACACCGATCGACTTGAGCTCGACGATGCGCTCGGCGATCTGGCGCGGCGTGCCGATCAGGTTGGTGCGGAAGCCGTCGTTGTACTGCACCAGGTCCTCGAACGTGGACTTGGCCCAGTTGCCCTCGCCTTCCGGGGAGGCCTTGCCGGCTTGCGCGACCGCGTCGCCGAAGGCGTGCACCGCTTCCACGTGGGCGTGGTCGATGATGTCCTGCAGTACCTGGCGCGCCTCCTCCTCGGTGTCGCGCGCGATGACGAAGGCGTTGACGCCGATGCGCACCTTGTGGCCGTTGGCCTTGGCCTTGGCCTGGATGTCATCGATCTGCTTCTTCAGGCCTTCGGGCGTGTTGCCATTGGTGAAGTACCAGTCCGATACGCTGGCGGCGTTATCGCGCGCCGCGCGCGAGCTGCCTCCCTGGAAGATCTCGGGGTGCGGTTTCTGCACTGGCTTGGGACTGAGCGTGTAGTCGTTGAAGCGGTAGAAGTCGCCCTTGAAGGTGAAATTGTCCTGGGTCCAGATGCCCTTGAGGGCGCGGATGAACTCATTCGAGCGGCGATAGCGCTCATCGTGCTCGAGCCAGGGCTCTCCAATGGCCTGGAACTCTCCCTTGAACCAGCCGCTGACCACGTTGATCGCGATGCGGCCCTTCGAGATATGGTCGATGGTGGCGATCTGCTTGGCCACCACCGCCGGGTGCCATGGTCCTGGCAGGATCGCCGCCAGCACCTTCAGCTTGGTGGTGGCGTGCAGGATCGCCTGGCTGAACGATACCGATTCGTGCTGGAACTCGGCGCCGTAGCCCGCGGTGAAGCGGATCTGGCTCAGCGCATACTCGAAGCCGGCCTGCTCGGCCGCCTGGGCCAGCCGCTCGTTGTATTCGAGACTCCAGTCGGTGCGCTGCTCGATCGTGCTGACGACCAGGCCGCCGCTGACATTCGGCACCCAGTAGGCGAATTTGATGGCGTCTGCTTGGGGAGCGTTGCTCATGATGTGATCCTCGTGATGCGGTCGGGTTGACGAAGCGGTGACGTGTGGCCGGATGGGCTCAGGCGGGCAGGGCCTCGCGCAGCGCGGCACCGGCGGTGACTGTGGCACCGGCGAGCGACGGCAAGGCGCGCTCCACTGCCAGGGCAATGCGCTCGCGCAGGGCGCCGTGTCGGATCGCATAGCCATCGAAGTCCTGTTCCGAGGCATAGACGCCGATGGGGAGCGTGCGTGCCTGGAAGAAGCTGAACAGCGGACGCAACTGATGGTCGATCACCAGGGCGTGGCGATCGCTGCCGCCGGTGGCGGCCAGCAGCACCGGCACGTCGATCAGTGCTTCGTGATGGACCAGATCGAACAGGTGCTTGAACAGGCCGGTGTACGAGCCGCGATAGACCGGGCTGGCAACGATCAGCACATCGGCCTCTTCGATGGCGCGGATCTCGGCCTCCACGGCGGCGCTCAACTGGCTGCGGTACAGCGCGCCGGCCAGATGTGGCGCGAGGGCGCCGAACTCGATCACGTGCGGATCGACGGGTATGGCCGCACCGATGCCTGCCAGCAATTCCTCGACCAGGACCAGGGTGCGCGAGGGCTTCTGTACGCTGCCCGCGACGGCGACCACCTTCAACTTCCTCCGGCTCATTTCGTGTGCTCCTTGGGCTGGCATCAGCCGGCCTCACCTGTTATCGAAGCCGCGTGGCGAGCCTGCCCGCGGCGAACTGTCGGCAACGATTGTGCAGGCGAGCGCGCCGCGGACCTACCGCGAAATGCGCTCATGCATATGTGCGCAGCGCACAAGCAGTGAAGTCTTTGATTCGCAAGAGGAAAGAAGTGGCTGGCACCGAGTTGCGGGTGTTGTGCCAAAAGCAATGCGGTTCAGCGTGGCGCCGGCGGCCCGTCGATCTTTGATCAATTTGCTGATCGCCTGCGCATCCAGACGCGTTGCGATGTGTCCCGAGAATCCTTCGCCGCCGTCGTGCCAGCGGTAAGGCGCCGGGACTGTATGCCACCGACTGCATGGAACCGCGGGTCATGGCGATTGACTGGCCTGGTGCGCTCATTCCTCCTGTGTTCCGGCACCCGCTTACTTCCGCTTCCAGGCCGTTTAGCCGCAGCATGTTCCGACCGCACTGCGCTGGCAGTGGATGGCCCGGCGACGGCTCGCCCGCGCACGCATCTGGCCGTCGCCGCCGGCGCAACGCCGCAGAGGCGCCCCACGACGTCTTCAGCGTCCGGAACGCGCCTGGAAACGCAGGCGATCAGCAAATTGATCAGAGATCGACGGGCCGCCGATGCGATGCCGTGCCGCTCGGCCCTTGGCGCTACATCCGCCAGCCGCCGCCAACCACTTCTTTTCTCTTGCGAATCAAAGGCTTCACCACTTGTGCGCTGCGCACATATGCATGAGCGCATTTCGCGGTAGGTCTGCGGCGCGCTCACCTGCACAATCGTTGCCGACAGTTCGCCGCGGGCAGGCTCGCCGCGCGGCTTCGATAACAGGTGAGCCGATGCCGTTGCAGCGGGCGGCTAGACCCCTCCTTCTTCCCTTCCATCGCAGCCATGAGCAAGACCATCCACTTCAACGCGTTCGAAATGAACTGCGTCGCCCACCAGTCGCCAGGCATGTGGCGTCATCCGCGCGATCGTTCTTGGCAGTACAAGGACGTGGAGTACTGGAGCGACCTGGCGGTCATTCTGGAGCGGGGGATCTTCGACGCGGTCTTCATTGCCGATGTGATCGGCTACTACGACGTCTACAAGGGAAACAACGACCATGCTTTCTTGGGTGGCGTGCAGATCCCGGTGAACGATCCGCTCCAGTTGGCCAATCCGATCGCCCAGGCGACGAAGCACCTGGGCATCGGCATCACCGCATCGACTTCCTTCGAGCATCCCTACACCTTCGCGCGCCGGCTCTCGACGGCAGACCACCACACCAAGGGGCGGGTGGGCTGGAACATCGTCACCTCTTATCTGGAAAGCGGCGCCAAGAACATCAGCCAAGGTGGCCTGAAACGCCATGACAACCGCTACGAGGTTGCCAACGAATACGTCGAGGTGCTTTACAAGCTGTTCGAGGGCAGCTGGGAGGAGGGCGCCGTGGTGCGCGACCGTGAACGGGGCGTGTTCGCCATCCCGGAGAAGATCCACGAGATCGGCCACAAGGGAAAGTACTTCGAGGTGCCTGGCTACCACCTGTGCGAGCCCTCGCCGCAGCGCACTCCGGTGCTGTTCCAGGCCGGTGCCTCACATGCCGGCAAGGACTTCGCGGCGCAGCACGCTGAACTCGTCTTCATTTCCACTCCCACGCAGGAAACCACTCGAGACTACGTGAGCGACATCCGCCGGCGTGCGGCGGCCGCAGGCCGCGATCCGCGCAAGCTGCTGATCTATGCCCTGGTGACTATCGTGGTCGATGAGACTGATGCCAAAGCGCAAGCCAAGTTCAAGGAGTACCAGCAATACGCCTCTTACGACGGCGGTCTGGTGCTGACTTCGGGTTGGACGGGCATCGACTTCGGCCGCTACGCGCCGCACGACAGCGTGCGCAAGGTGGAGACCAACGCCATCATCTCGGCGGTCGAGCACCTGGCCGAGGGCGGCAAGACCTGGACCATCGAGGAACTCGCCAGATGGGCCAGCATCGGCGGCCTGGGGCCGCTGTTCGTGGGCTCGGCAGCCACTGTGGCAGACCAGCTGCAGCAGTGGGTGGAGGTGACCGACCTCGACGGCTTCAACCTGGCCTACGCCGTGGCGCACGAGACCTTCTCCGATGTGGTCGAGCACCTGGTGCCGGAGCTGCAGCGGCGGGGCGTCTATCCACGCGCCTATCGAGACGGCACGCTGCGCGAGAAATTGTTCGGCGAGGGCCCCTACCTGCCCGAGACGCATCCGGCAGCCCGCTATCGCGATATCGAGCGCGTCAAGCGTGAAGGCGCGGCAAGCTAATCCATCGGTCAACCACCCAAGCGGAGGAATTTCGACATGAGTCAGAAGAGAAAGATCGCCGTTGTCGGCGCGGGCCTGGCAGGAGCCAGTGCCGCTCTTGGATTTGCCAACGCAGGCTTTGCGGTCACGCTCTACAGCGACAAGCCGCGCGAAGTCCTGCGCAACGGCGTTGCCGCTACGGGCACGGCCATCTATTTCGGGCAGCCGTCGCAGGACGCCGACGCGCAGATCATCGAGAACCTCTACGGCGATGACTCCTTCGCCGACGGCTTTTCGGTGAGAGCCTACAACGAAGACAAGAGTCCGCTGCTGAGCTTCGACACCGACTACCACTACTACCGGGCGCAGGCGGTCGACGTGCGCCTGCGCGCCGATGACCGGATCGGCCGCTTCATCGGGAAAGGGGGGGAGTTCCGCGTCGAGGCCGTGACGCCCGACTCGCTGGACGCCATTGCCGCCGCCCATGACCTGACGCTGGTGGCCACGGGCAAGCAGAGCCTGGCGGATCTGTTCCCGGTGGATGAAGGCCGTACGGTCTACAAGGCGCCGCAAAGGCATCTGCTGACGGTCAACGTGAGGGGGCTGGACTATGACAAGACGACCTTCGACTATCGTAGCCAGGTCGGGTGGAAGCACAATTTGTTCACCATCCATGGCGCCGAAGGTGAAGTCTTCACCGGGCCGCTGCTGCATAAGGACGGGGTGAGGGGCTGGATTCTGCTGGGTTTCGCCAAGCCGGGCGGCGATTGGCAGAAGCGCTTTGCCGAGGCCACGGATTCGGCTTCAGCGCTGTCCATCTTCAAGAAGCTCTTCCATGACTACTTCCCGGAAGATGCCGCCGAGATCGACAAGCTCCAGGTGATCGAGAGCGACCCGTACACCTGGCTCAAGGGCGCCGTCACGCCAACCGTGCGCAAGGCCGTCGGGTACACCAGGAACGGACATGTCGTCGCGGCGCTGGGTGATACGGCGATCGCGGTCGATCCGCTGGCCGGGCAGGGTGCGCAGAACGTGTCCATCCAGGTGGCCGCGCTGGTGCGCGCCGCCACCGAGCGCCAAGGGCCCTTCGACGCGGCGTGGATCACCGACCAGTTCGACGCCCACTGGGAACGCCATGGCTATGGCGCCACCGAAGTGACCCGTCTGTTCCTGGGCGATCCGAAGTACGCCGAGCACGGCGGCCTCTTGTTCCCCTCGGCGACCGTGAACCAAGGCAAGGGCGGGGCGGCGCTCTTCCGCTTGCTGTCGGAGCCTGCGCTTCTGGCGAGCCTTCAGACCAGGGGCGCCTTGACGAAGTACATCGAGGCGGAAACCGGCGAAACGGTCGAGAGCCTGCTCTCACGCTTCGTGCCTGCCCAGAGCTTTCCGGCGCGGGAGGCGCTATGAGCGCCGTCAGCGATAAGACTCTGCAGTCGCGCTTCGCGTCGCTGTTCGCCCGCCTGGCAGACGGTGCCGTGGAGCGGGAGCGCAATCGTCGGTTGGCCTTCGACGAGGTCAAGGCCTTGCAGCAGGCAGGCTTCGGCGCCCTGCGCGCGCCCGTGGAGCAGGGAGGCGCCGGTGCCACCATCCGCCAGTTGTTCGACCTGCTGATCGGCCTGGGGGCGGCGGACTCCAATCTGCCGCAAGCCTTCCGGCTGCACCTGGTCTTCGTGGAAGAGCAGCGCCTGAAGGCGCTGCAAGGCAGCGCAAAGGCAAGGGAATGGCTGGCCAAGGCAGCCGAAGGCAAGTTCTTCGGCGGCGCTGCGACGGAGTTGGGCGAGGGCGCAGCGCAGCGATACAGGACCGCGGTGTCCCGCACGCCGCAGGGGTGGCGGTTGAACGGGGAAAAGTTCTACAGCACGGGCGCGCTGTATGCCGATTATCTGGCCGTGGCGGCCGACAGGGACGGCGAGCGTGTCACGGTGGTGGTGCCGGCCGAGGCGCCGGG
>JABLTH010034751.1_pt1 | contig 17419 bp, 11 predicted proteins | sample 7875711 | NCBI WGS metagenome assembly JABLTH01 (sample SAMN14941262, study PRJNA633318) | bioreactor metagenome | isolation source: bioreactor | place: China | collected 2019-03-05 | reverse complement strand
GGCAAGGATGCCCTGTCAAAAAGCCCGGCCAGCCCTCAACGCACCCGGAGGTGGCGAAGGCCACCGCAGGGCGCCGCGCAGGGTGCCTTTTCTTCTTGGTTACTTCTTCTTTGGGCAAGCAAAGAAGAAGTAACTCGGGCCGCGGCAGCGGCTCGAAACACCTCGCCAATAAGGCGAGACACGGGCGCCGCACACGCGATAATCGAGCCACATCGCTACTGGATTCCGGCCTACGCCGGAATGACGAGATAGATGGCGGAGCGGTGATCCAGAGCGCACCCGTTGGGGTTCGCCGGAGGCTCACCCCAACCTACGGGGCTGTGCCGAAATGACGAGTCAAATCGCGTGACGACGCGCCAGAACACCCGAAGCAGTCCGCAAGGACCACCCGAGACACCCCCAACTCAAGACGCCCCCACCCCCGCCCGCGCCCGCGCGCTCCGCCGCCCCCGCCATGCCTTCCAGTGCCCCGCCAGGCAACTGAAAATGACATACAACGCCGGCGTACTCAGCAACGTCAGGCTCTGCGAAATCAACAAGCCGCCAATCAATGCGATACCCAGCGGCCTCCGCAGCTCCGACCCCTCGCCCAACCCGATCGCAATCGGCAGGGCCGCGAGAATCGCCACCATCGTCGTCATCATGATCGGCCGGAAGCGCACGATGCACGCCTCGCGCGCCGCCTCCAGCGGCGACTTGCCGTGCACGCGCTGCGCCACCAGTGCGAAGTCGATCATCATGATGGCGTTCTTCTTGACGATGCCGATCAGCAATACCAGCGCGATCTGCGCCACGATCGACAGCTCCGTATCGGTGATCCACAACGCCAGCAACGCGCCCATGCCCGCGGCCGGCAGAGTGGAAAGAATGGTCACCGGGTGGATCAGGCTCTCGTAGAGCATGCCCAGCACGATGTACACCGTGATGATTGCTGCCGCGAGCAGCAGCAGCATGCCGCTCTGCGATTGCTGGAAGCGCCGGAAATCGCCGCCCAGATTGAGCCGGATGTCGCCGGGCATGCGCATGTTCGAGAGAGTGGCCTGCACGATCTGCATCGCCTCGCCCATGCTCACGCCGGGAGCGAGGTTGAAGCTGAGGTCCATCGTCGAGTATTGGTTCTCGTGCGAAATCGTGGACGGCGCCACGCCGGGCTGCTGCCGCGCGAACGCGGTAAGCGGCACCATCTGCCCCTTATTGTTGGTCACGTAGATACGGTTGATCGCCTCGGGTGTGGCGGTCTCGTTCGGCAGTGCGTTGAGCACGACCTTGTATTGGTTGATATCCGAATAGATGGTCGAGACCTGGCGCTGGCCGAAGGCGTTGTACAGCGCGCTGTCGATGGTGCCGATACCCACGCCCAAGCGCGCAGCCTTGCTGCGATCGATCACGATGTTCTGGCGCAGGCCCGCATCGTCGATGTCCGAACCGACGTCCTTAAGCTTGGGATTCTTCTTCAGCTCATTGACCAGCTTGGGCAGCCATTCCTGCAGCTCATTGACGTCGTTGCCCTGCAACGAGATCTGATACTGCGCACCTTGGCCGCCGCCGCCGAAGCCGCCGCTGGGCAAGTCCTGCAGCGGGCGCAGGCGCAGGTTGAGGTCCGGATACTTGGCCGCCTTGGCGCTCAAGCGGTCCAGTACCTGGAAGGTGGTCTCGCGGCGCCCCTCCGCGCGGGTCTTCAGCTCGATGCTGAAGGAGCCGCTGGTGCCGGTGCGGCTGGTGCCCAGGCGCGAGCTGACCGAGCGCACCGCCGGATCGGCCAGCAGCATCGCGGTAATGCGGTCCTGGCGCTGGATGGTCTCGCCGAAGGACACGGTGGCGCTGGACGTCGAACGTCCCCAGATCAGGCCGGTGTCCTGCTGCGGGAACAGGCCGGTTCGCACCGATCCGGCCAAGAAAACCGTGGCCACGATCAGGGCCAGCGGGGTAAGCGCGAACAGAAGTGCGTGGCGCAGCGAGAAATTCAACGCGGCGGTATAGACGGCCAGCATGCCCTCGTGAAAGCGGTCCAGGGCGCGACCCAGACGCGAAGGCTGCTTGCGCTTGCGATCGTCGTGCGCGCGCAGGAACCGCCCGCACAGCGAGGGCGTCAGGGTCAGCGACACGAACATCGACATGACGATGGCGGCCACCAGCGTCAGGGTGAATTCGTGCATGAAAAGGCCGGTGAACCCACTCGCGAACAGCAGGGGAATGAACACCGCCACCAGCGAGGCGGTGATCGACACGATGGTGAAGCCGATCTCGCGCGCGCCCAGCAGCGTGGCCTGCAGGCGCGGGATGCCTTCGTCCATGTGCCGGATGACGTTCTCGATCACCACGATGGCGTCGTCCACCACGAAGCCGATGGCGATCACCAGCGCCAGCAAGGTGAGGTTGTTGAGCGTGTAGCCGAACAGGTACATGCACACGAAAGCGCCGGCCAGCGACAGCGGCACCGCCACGCCGGCGATCAGGGTCGGCGCGAGCCGGCGCAGGAACAGCGCCATCGTCAGCACCACCATGGCCAGGCTGATCAGCAGCGTCGCCTGCACCTCGTGCAGCGAGGCGCGGATGGTCGGCGTGCCGTCGAAGTACGGCGTCAGCGTGGTACCCGGCGTCAGGAAACCGCGCAGGGTCGGAATCAGGCCGCGCACCGCATCCACGGTGGCGATCACGTTGGCGTCCGCCTTCTTGTACACGTACATCAGCACCGCGTGCTTGCCCTGGAACCAGGCGGCCTGGTACGCGTCCTGCTGGCCGGCATAGACCTTGGCCACGTCGGACAGGCGCACCGGCGTGCCGTTGCGCGTGGCGATCACCAGATCGGCGAACTCCTCGGCCGAGTGCAGGTTGTCGTTGGCGGTGATCGCCATGGTCGTCGTGCCGTCGGACAGAAAGCCCTGCGGCGAGGTGACGTTGGCGGCGATCAGCGCGTTGCGGACCTGGTCGGGCGACAGGCCCATCGAATTGAGCGCGCGCAGGTTGAGGTCGACGCGGATGGCGGGCGTGGCGGCGCCGGCGATATCCACCGAGGACACGCCATCGAGCTGGCGCAGGCGCTGCGCCAGCAGCGAATCGGCGATGTTGTAGAGCTCCGCCGCCGATTGCGTGTCGGAGGTCAGCGCGAACGCGATGATCGGATCGTCGTTGGGATTGGCCTTCTGGTAGCTGGGCGGGCTATTGAGGCCGGAAGGCAGGTCCGGCTGCGCGGCATTGATCGCCGCCTGCACGTCGCGCGCGGCCGAATCCAGGTTGCGTCCGCTCTGGAAGATCATGAACACCGCGGGGCTGCCCTCGGAACTGCGCGAGCGCATGGTGTCGATGCCCGGCACCTGGCCGAGATGCCGCTCCAGCGGGGCGGCCACGGTGGAGGCCATGGTGTTGGCATCGGCGCCGGCCTGGCTGGCCTGCACGAAGATCACCGGGAACTGGATCTCCGGCAGTGCGGCCACGCCCAGCAGGGAGTAGCAGATGATGCCGAGCACGAACACGCCGATGGCGAGCAACGAGGTGCCGATCGGTCGGCGGATGAACGGGCCGGAGATGTTCATGCGGTCAGCGTAGCGGGGGATTGGCCGGTCCCGCGTGGGGAACGGGTGAAACGGGGCTCGTCACGTTCAACGCGCCAGCGGCGCAGGGGTTGATCGGAACATGCCATGGCGATCGCCATCGCCCCAGGACGCCGAAAGGGGCGGAGCCTCTCGGCTCCGCCCCTCGTTTCGCATCGCGCCCCGGACGGCGAGTCGGGCGGCCTCACGCCGCCGCGCTTCCACCGGTGGCCGCGCGTTCCAGTGCCCGGCGTTCCCGGCGCACCCTCAGCCATTCGGAGAAGCGCTCCATGTACAGGTAGATCACCGGCGTGGTGTACAACGTGACGAGCTGCGACAAGAGCAGGCCACCCACGATGGACACGCCCAGCGGACGGCGCAGCTCCGCGCCGATGCCGGTGCCCAGCGCCAGCGGAAGCGCACCCAGCATGGCCGCCGCGGTGGTCATCATGATCGGGCGGAAGCGCAGCAGGCAGGCCCGGCGAATCGCTTCCGCCGCGCTCAGGCCGGTGCGCTGCGCCTCGATCGCGAAGTCGATCATCATGATCGCGTTCTTTTTCACGATGCCGATCAGCAGCACGATACCCACGATGCCGTCCACCGAGAGGCTCATGCCGCACAGGATCAGCGCCAGCCGCGCGCCCACGCCGGCCGGCGGCAGCGTGGAAATGATGGTCAGCGGGTGGATGTAGCTCTCGTACAGCACGCCCAGCACGATGTAGATCACCACGATGGCGGCCAGCAGCAGCAGCACTTCGTCGCCCAGCGAGGAGGAGAACTCCGCCGCCTTGCCGATGAACTGGCCGCGCACCTGCGGCGGGAAGTTGAGCTGCTGCTCGAGTTCGTGGATCGCCTTGACCGCATCGGACAGCGAATAGCCCGGCGCCACGTTGAACGACAGCGTCACCGCCGGCAGCTGCTGCTGGTGGCTGACCACCAGCGGTGCGCTGGTGACCTGGGCGCTGGCCAGCGAGGCGATCGGAATGGTGCCGCCCGAGCCGACCTGGAAGCCGATGTTGCCGGTGTTGCCGATGCCCGAGGGCGTGGCCGAGTTGCTGGACGCCGCCTGGCCGAAGGTGGTGGCGTTGCTGCCGGTCAGCGCACCGTTGCCGTTGCCGCGCACGGTGAGCTTGTTGAGCAGGTCCTGGCTGGTGCGGAACTCCGGCGCCACTTCCAGCACCACGCGGTATTGGTTGAGCTGGGTGAAGATGGTGGAGATCTGGCGCTGGCCAAAGGAGTCGTACAGCGTGTCGTCGATGGTCTGCACCGGCACGCCGAGGCGGCTGGCCTTCTCGCGATCGATGGTGAGCTTGAGCGCGTTGCCGCTGTCGGCGAGGTTGTTGTCCACGTCGGCCAGCTCGCGACGCTGCCGCATGGCCTGCGTCATCTGGTTGGCATAGCCGGCCAGTTCGGTGGAGTTCACCGCGGACATCGAGTACTGGTACTCGGTGGCGGCCACGCGGCTGTCCAGGGTCACGTCCTGCACCGGCTTGAGGTACAGCGCCACGCCGGGAATGCCGGACACGGCCTTCTGCAGCCGCGGCAGGATATCGTCCAGGCCGCCGCGGTCGCCGCGGTCCTTCAGCACGATGCTGAGCTGGCCCTGGTTGAGCGTGGGGTTGATCGAGCCGGCGCCGATGAAGGCGGCCACGCCGCTGACGGCCGGGTCCTTGCGCAGCGCCTCGGCCACGGCCTGGGTGCGCTGCTCCATCTGCGGGAAGGCGACGTTCTGGTCGGCCTGCACCACGCCGGTGATGAGGCCCGTGTCCTGCTCGGGCAGCAGGCCCTTGGGAATCACAATGTAGAGGAACACCGTCACCACCACGGTGATCAGCGCCACGAACATGGTGAAGCGCTGGTGCGCCAGCACCCAGCCGAGCGTGCGGTCGTACAGGTCCACCGTGCGCGACCACACCGTGTGCTTGCCCGCGGCGGCATGGCGCTCGTGGGCGTCGTCGCCCTCCGGCAGCGCATCCGGCTTGAGCAGATAGGCGCACATCATCGGCGTCAGGGTCAGCGACACCAGCATCGAGATCGCCACCGCGATGGTCAGTACCCAGGCGAACTCGTGGAACAGGCGGCCGGTGACGCCGGGCATCAGCAGCAGCGGCAGGAACACGGCGATCAGCGACACCGTCAGCGACAGCACCGTGAAGCCGATTTCCTTCGCGCCGATCTCCGCCGCCTCCTTGCCGCTCTTGCCCTGCTCGATATAGCGGACGATGTTCTCGATCATCACGATCGCGTCGTCCACCACGAAACCGGTGGCCACGGTCAGCGCCATCAGCGAGAGGTTGTCCAACGACATGCCGGCGAAGGCCATCACGCCGAAGGTGCCCATCAGCGACAGCGGCACCGCCACCGAGGGGATGATCGTCGCCCACAGGCGGCGCAGGAACACGAAGATCACCGCGACCACCAGGAACACGGTGAGGATCAGGGTGAACTGCACGTCCTCCACCGACGCGCGGATCGTCACGGTACGGTCGGCGAACACGTCCAGGTGCACGTCGGCCGGCAGCACGCTGCGCAGCTCCGGCATGATGCTGCGGATGTGCTCGACCGTCTGCACGATGTTGGCGCCCGGCTGGCGACGGATGTCCAGCAGCACGGCGGGCTTGCCGTTGGCCCAGGCGGCGAGCTGGTCGTTCTCCACGCCGTCGACCACGCGCGCCACGTCGGACAGGCGCACCGGCGCGCCGTTCTTGTAGCTGATGATGGTGTCTTTGTACTCGGCCGCATCGACCAGCTGGTCATTCGTGCCGATGCTATAGCTCTGCGTCTTGCCGTTGAGCGTGCCCTTGGGCGCGTTCACGTTGGCCTGGGTGAGCGCGCTGCGCACGTCCTCCATGGTCAGGCCGAGGTTGGACAGCTGCGCCGGATTCACCTGGATGCGCACGGCCGGACGCACATTGCCCGCGATCGAGACCAGGCCCACGCCCTGCACCTGCGAGAGCTTCTGCGCCAGGATCGAGTCGGCGATGTTGTTGATCTCGCGCAGCTGGTGCGAGTCGGAGGTGAGCTTGAGCGTGAGGATCGGCGCGTCGGCCGGATTCACGCGGTTGTAGACCGGCGGATACGGCAGGTTGTTCGGCAGCGTGCCCTTGGCCTGGTTGATGGCCGCCTGCACGTCCTGCGCGGCGATGTCGATGTCGCGGTCCATGGCGAACTGGAGCACGATGGTCGACAGGCCCGCGGACGAGTCCGAGGTCATCATGGTCAGGCCGGAGATCTGGCCGAAGTTGCGTTCCAGCGGCGTGGTCACCAGGTAGGCCATGGTGGAAGCGCTGGCGCCCGGGTACTGCGTGGTGACCACCAGGCTGGGCGCGTCGATTTCCGGCAACGCCGAGACCGGCAGCTGCCGGTAGCCCAGGATGCCGAGCAGCATCACCGCCACCATCAGCAGCGAGGTGGCGATCGGCCGGCGGATGAAGAGCGTCGAGAATCCCATGGTTACCTGGATGGCCGTCCGTTGTGGACTTCAAGGCGCGGCGCGTCGATGCGCCGCGGGTGGTGCCGGGCGTCGCGCTGCAAGCGCGTGCGCCCGGCCGGTTTGGCTCAGCCGCCGCGGCGGCCGCCGCGCTGCTGACCTTTCTTCGCCTGCTGCTGCAGTTCCTCGGCGGTCGGCGCGGCCGGCACTTCGCCCGGCTTGAGCGCCTTCACCTTGCTGCCCGGCTTCAGGCGGAACTGGCCTTCGGTGACGACCTGGTCGCCTTCCTTCAGGCCGGAGCCGATCATCACGTGGCTGTCGCCCACTTCGCCGGCGACCTTCACCGGCTGCATCTTGACCGTGGCGTCGCCCTGCACCTGATAGACGTAGTCGCCATCCGGGCCGCGCTGCACCGCCTGCGACGGGATCACCAGGCCGCCGGCCACCGTACGCACCTTCAGGCGCACGTTGACGAACTGGCCGGGCCACAGGTCGTTCTTCTCGTTGGCGAACTGCGAGCGCAGGCGGAACGTGCCGGTGGTGGTGTCGATCTGGTTGTCGATCACCTTCAGCTCGCCGCCGTCGGCGATCGGATGCGCGTCGACGCGGTCGAGCGCGGTGACCTGCAGCGGATCGGCGCTGTCGCGCACGGCGTTGCGCACCATTTCCAGGTTCTGCTCCGGCAGCGTGAACATCACGTAGATCGGATGCAGCTGGGTGATCGTGACGATGGTGCTGGTCGTCGTGACGAGGTTGCCCGGATCGACGCCGCGGATGCCGGTGACGCCGTCGATCGGCGACAGCACCTTGGTGAAGCCCAGCTGCACCTGCGCGCTGGCGATCGCCGCCACGTCGGCCTCGACCGCGGCCTGGTACTGCGACACCTGGTTGCGCTGGGTGTCCAGGTCCTGCTTGGAGATGTAGCCCTGCGGCGCCAGATTCTGGCTGCGCGCGAGGTTGGAGCGGGCGGTGGCCAGCAGCGCCTCGTCCTGCGCCTTCTTGCCCACGGCCTGCTGGTAGCTGGCCTGGAACGTGCGCGGATCGATCTCGGCGAGCACGTCGCCCTTCTTCACTTCCTGGCCTTCCTTGAAGTTCAGGCCCATCAGCTGGCCGGAGACCTGCGGATTGATCGTCACCGTGTTCAGCGCCTGCACCGTGCCCAGCGCCGTCAGGTAGACGGGCACGTCACGCTTGGCCACCGGCTCGACCGTCACCGGCACCGGCGCCTCCTTGCCGTCGCCGCCCTTGCCCGGGCCGCCCTGGCCATTGCTGGCCTCCTGGCCGGAACCGCCCTGGCCGCCGGGCTTGTGCATCAGACGGAAACCGACCGCTCCCACCACGATCACGGCGATGACGATCAGCGCGATCTTCCAAAAACGCGACATGAAAAAAGCTCCTGGATGAATGGCGGGCCACCCGACCCCGCCGGGCGCGACTGCGCGCCTGATTGGTACGACGGCGAAAGCATAGGGGCAGTTCAACGAGATTGGACAATGCCAGTTGACAGGGGTAGCGCATGACCGATGGCAGGGATCCCGCGCCACTATGCGATCCGTCGATGTCGATCCGGTGTCCGTCCCGGGGCTGTGGACAGGTCGGATGCACACCCGGTTCCCCGTGCCCGGGGCCGCTTTGGCCACCTGGAAGACTTGTCGCCCCGTTCGTCTATAATCCCGGGCTTCTTGCCTGAACCCGCGGTCCGGCCAGGCCCGACGGTTCGCCCATCGAAACCGGGAGTACTTGCGTGAGCGGTTCCATGACCAAATCCGACCAGAGTTTCATGCGCAGCTTCTCGTTGCTGATCGCTGGCCTGGGCGTGCTGACGCTGCTGCTGATCGGCGGCGCCTGGATGATCTACGACGCTGCACCCAAGGAAACCAACCCGGAAGCGACCAAGAAAGTCGCCGATCGGATCGCCCCCGCGGGCGCCGTCTACGCCGGCGACACCGGCCGCGCCGCCATGCAGGCCGCCGCCGAAGCCGCCGCGAAGGCCGCTGCCTCGCAGGTCGCCTACGGCGGCAGCACCGACGGCAAGACCATCTACGACAACCTCTGCCACAGCTGCCACACCGCTGGCGTCGCCGGTGCGCCCAAGCTGGGCGAGAAGAGCGCCTGGGCTCCGCGCATCGCGCAGGGCCTGGACACGCTGGTCAAGCACGCGATCGAGGGCTACCACGGCCCGGACGGCAACTTCATGCCGGCGAAGGGCGGCAATCCGGCGCTCACCGACGAGCAGGTGAAGAACGCCGTGCATTGGATCGTGGACCAGGCCAAGTAAGCCTCCCTCCAAGCCGTTCCAGCGAAGAAGCCGCCTCCGGGCGGCTTTTTTTCATGCCGGGGAAGCACCCGAAGAGGACCGGTCTGCGACCCAGTCCTCGGCAAAGACGCGCAGCTGCGGGAAGAACGCCTCGAAGTGCGCGCGCAACGGCTGCTCCAGCTCGACCAGCACCGGCAGCGCGGTGCCGATCGGATTGGCACGGCTCAAGCGCCCGGACACGCCTTGCAGCGCGCGCCCGATCTCGGCGCGGTCGGCATAGCCCGCCGGCAGGTCCCGCGCATCCATGTAGGCGCTGAATCGGCGCAGGCCATCCGGCAGCAGCGCGTCGTGCCGGCGCAGCAGCTCACGCAATTCGTCCGAGTAGCGTGCGAGGGGCTGTTCGCTCCATCGCGCGAAATCGCGCGCCAGTTCGTGATCGAACCAGATGTCCAGCAGGATGCCGCCGAAGCGTCGGTACGGCGGCGGCAGCAAGCGCCTGGCCGCGGCCACCTCTGCGTGGCTGTCGGTGAACACGTCGATCGCGCGATGCAGGCGGATGCCTTCGATCACGCGCGGCGGAAAACGCTCCGGATCAGGCTGCCCATGCACGAAATCGCCGAGCATGCCGCCCAGCCGCAGCCCTTCGTCGTCGCCCGCCAGCAGGGCATGCGCCAGGTGGTTCATGCCGCGGACGTCGGCGCGAGCGGGCGACGGAGCGGCCCGGCGGTTATCATTCTGCGCATGACCCCCATCGCCTTCCCCAACGATCCGGATCAATGTCCCGGAGAAGAGGCCAGCTTCGCGCTGCAAGGCCCGGCCGGCAAGCTCGAGACGATCACCAGCGTGGCCGATCCGGCCGAAGCGCGACGCGGCGTGGCTGTGATCTGCCACCCCAATCCCGTGCAGGGCGGCACCATGCACAACAAGGTGGTGACCATGGTCGAGCGCAGCCTGCGCGAGATCGGCCTGGACACGGTGCGCTTCAACTTCCGCGGCACCGGCGCCTCCGAAGGCAGCTACGACGACGGCAATGGCGAAAGCGACGACCTCGCCGCGGTGGTGCGCTGGCTGCGCAAGGTGCGTCCCGGCGATGCGCTGTGGCTGGCCGGCTTCTCCTTCGGCAGCTACGTCAGCCTGCGCAACGCGGTCGCGCTGAACGCCGACGCCCTGATCAGCATCGCCCCGCCCGCCGACCGCTACCGCTTCGAGACGCTCGCGCTGCCGCAATGCCCATGGCTGGTCGTGATGGGCGAGGAAGACGAAGTCGTTGAGCCGAAGAAAGTCTTCGACTGGATCGATGGCCTCGCGAAAAAGCCCGAGCTGGTGCGCATGCCCGAAACGGGCCACTTCTTTCATCGCCGCTTGATGGACCTGCGCGGCGCGATCAAGCACGTCGTGCAGGATTGGCTGCCGCCACCACGGGATTGACCCCATGAACATGCGATTCGCCGCCGCAGCGATGCTGCTTCTGCCGCTGTATGCCCACGCCGCCAGCTTCGCCTGCGCTAAAGCCGGCAGCGCCGCCGAGAAGGCGATATGCGCCGACGAAAGGCTGTCCCGGCTGGACAGCGACCTGGGCACCGCTTACGCGCAGGCCGTGGCCAACGCGGCCGATCCCGCCGCGTTGCGCGCCGCACAGCGCATCTGGCTGAAGGAGCGCGATGCCTGCGGCGCCGACCAGGCTTGCCTGCGGCAGAGCTACGAAAAGCGTCTGCGCGATATTGCCGGCAGCCGGGCCGCGCCCGCCGCGAACGATGCCTGGCAAGGCAAGTGGGAACTCGACAGCGGTGCCGAGTCGGTCGGCGGTGTCGTCGAGATCACCGGCCATGGCCCCACCTACCATTTCTCCCTTGGCGCGAATAACGGCGCCAACACCGGCGGGCTGGAAGGCGACATCACGGTGGCGAACGACCGGGCCAGCTTCAAGGGCGGCGAAGAGGCGCCGGCCTGCCGCCTCGATTTCGTCCTGCATGGACAGCGACTCACGCTCGATCAGCACCAGACCGACTGCGGCGCGGGCATGGGCGTGTCTTTCGACGGCACTTACCTGCCGGCGCGCGTGGCGGCGGCGCGCCCCAAGCCCGACCTGGCCAGCATGAAGCTGCTGGACGCCGCCCAGAACGACGCCGCGCGCCGCCTGCTTGGCAAAGAGGACTACGAGACGCTGTTGTTCACCGCCAACGTGTGCGGCGGTATCGATGACAAGGACAGCCTCGGCGCCAAGGTCACCGATTGCTTCGTGCGCGGCCTGGCCAATACCAACGCGGCGGTCGTGATGGCCAAGGGCTCGCAGCTGTGGATCGGCCTGCTGGTGTTCGACCAGCGCAATCAGTCGCGCATGCGCTATTACACCAATGCCCCCGCGTGGAAGCAGAAGCTGCCCAGGACGATCCAGGCCTGGCACGACGAGCACGGCGCGACACTGCCGATCGACAAGATGCCCTGAACACCGTCCGCCCCTCCGCGCGCCCGCCCGGCGCGTGGATGGCCCGCCACGTCCCCGAAGATTTTCATGAGCGACACCTCCCTCACCCCGAGCGCGCGCTACCACGATGGCGTGGCCGCGCACCGCTGGGAAAACGACCCCGCGCAGTTGTCGGTGCTGCCCGAATTCGACCGCATGCATCTCGAACTGACCGCCGCGCAGGAGAACGGCAACGGCGGCCTGTTCGGACGGCTGAAGTCGCTGCTCGCGGGCGAGGCGCGCGAGGCCGTGCCCGGCCTGTACCTGTGGGGCAGCGTGGGTCGCGGCAAGACCTTCCTGATGGACCTGTTCGTGGCCAGCCTGCCGCACGGCGTAGCGCTGCGGCGGCACTACCACCGCTTCATGGGCGAGGTGCACGAGCGCCTGCGCGAGCTGGGCAACCGCCCGGATCCCCTGCTGGAAGTGGCCGACGGCATCGCCGCCCGCTGCCGCGTGCTGTGCCTGGACGAATTCCTGGTCAACGACATCGGCGACGCGATGATCCTCGGCACGCTGCTCGAAGCGCTGTTCGCGCGCGGCGTAAGCCTGGTCACCACCTCGAACACGCAGCCGGCCAACCTCTACAAGGACGGCCTGCAGCGCGCGCGCTTCCTGCCGGCGATCGCGCTGCTGGAAAAGCACTGCCACGTGGTGGAAATGATTTCGTCGCGCGACTGGCGCCTGCGCGCACTCACCCAGGCCCCGGTCTATCTCACCCCGCCGGGCGCGGAGGCGGAACGCTCGCTGCAGCGCATCTTCGCCACGCAGGCGCAGGGCGCGGTGGTCGAAGGCGGCGAGATCGTGATCAACGACCGCCCTAGTCCCGTGCGCAAGCGCGCCGACAATCTCCTGTGGTTCGAGTTCGACGCGTTGTGCGAAGGCCCGCGCGCCGTGTCCGACTACATCGAGATCGCCAGGAGCGGCCCGACGGTGATCGTTTCCAACGTGCCGCAATTCTCCGTCTACAGCGAAGACGCCGCGCGCCGCTTCGTGCTGCTGGTAGACGAGTTCTACGACCGCCACGTGAAACTGGTGCTCTCCGCGGCGGCGCCGATCACCGAGCTGTACGACGGCCAGCGCCTGCGCGCGGAGTTCGGGCGCACGGAATCGCGCCTGATCGAAATGCAGAGCGAGGAATACCTGGCCTCCGAGCACCGGGCGGACTGAGCCCCTCGAAAACAGCGACCTCGACACGCTCCGGACCGGTCCCCCGCCGTACCATCCCCGCACGCCACGCACCGCGCGGGGGCTCCATGACCGACAACATCATCGACGTCTCCCACTGGGACGAACCGGTGGATTTCCGCAAGGTGGCCGGGGCGGGCATCGTGGCGGTGATCGCCAAGGCCAGCCAGGGCGCCACTGCCGCGGACCCGGCCTACGCCACGTTTCGCACGCAGGCCGCAGCGCAGGGGTTGCTGTGGGGCTCGTACCACTTCGGCACCGGCGACGACGCGGCCGCGCAGGTCGATCAATACTTCCGCTGCGCCTCGCCTGCCGATACCGACCTGGTCTGCCTCGACTTCGAGCCCGATCCGCACGGCGCCAGCATGACGCTGAGCCAGGCACGGGATTTCGTCGGCATCTTCCAGCAGCGCACCGGCCGCTACCCCGTGCTGTACGGCGGCTATTGGCTGAAGCAGCTGCTCGGCCACCAGGCCGACGCGCTGCTGGCGCAATGTCCGCTATGGCTGGCCCAGTACGGGCCGGCCGCGGTACTACCGCCCGGCTGGAAGGCGTACACGCTGTGGCAATTCACCGATCGCGAACAGGGTATTGCGGGCGTGAGCAAGGTGGACCGCAACCGCTTCACCGGCAGCGACGCCATGCTGCGGCGGCGGTGGCCGTTGTCGTAATCCTGCTTGCGCGCCCAAGTGACTTCCCCAGCGCTAGCCGCGAGCGATTGCCACCGACGTGCGTGCGATCGACGCTCCAGCACCGGCAACCAGAGACAAACCGGTCACGGTGGATCGAAGGCGCGACGATCCTCGCTAGTCCGCCATCCTGATATTCCGACTATCACCCACCACTAAGGCGATTTTGTGATGTCCACATGGCCCCTCCCCCACCATGGCTCGCGCTGCGGTAACGTGATGCCTCTCCTTCCGTGGAATCGGCCATGACCAGCTTGCTCTTTCTCGCCTTGCTGTCCACCCCCGACATGCCAGCAGACGATTTCTCCATGCGGGTGCAGCAGGCGAAGTTGAGCGAGGCTGCAAAGGGCGGTTCGGAATACCAGAAGAAGATGTGGGACGCGATAGGCGACCGCACCACCGACGCCCTCAAAAGTTGCATAGCGTCTCTGCCCAAGCCGAACAAGGCACCGTTCACCTTGGTTGCAGATGTTCAAGCGGACGGCAGCCTCGGCCGCGTCGAGGTGCGCGCGCCCACCGATGTGGCTACCTGCCTGCTGAGCCGGTTCGCCACTTGGAAGCTACCCGTGCCGCCGGCCAGCCCGGCGCCATATCCGATCGAGGTAGATTTCAGCATTACGCCTTAGCGCCTGACCTGGCGTTGATGGGGCGATCGCTTATCTATAAGGTCTGCGCGATTCAGGATCAGGGGGGCGCATGAACAGGAAAGTTCGCTTGGCTCTATTGCTTGCTTTGCTGGTGACGGCTGGAGCATGGGCCTTGTTTCAACATAGGTCCCCGCGGACCGACCTTGGCACTCCTCATGCGGACGACGGTTACGCCGCCTTTATTGCCAAAGCAAAGGGGGCCGAAGAGATCGCCGACGACTTGCAGCGCTGCTTGCATTATCCCGACCCACCGGGCACGCACTGGCATCCGGAGACGACCGCTGCCTATTGCGGCAGGCGCAATCTGGCGACACTGAGCCAAGCCGATATCGAGGAGCTGCTCGATGACGGTAAAGTCGCAGAGCTCGAAAAGATTTTTCAGGGCTATCTGGACAACCAGCTGCGTGATCCCCGTCATCTAGGCATGCTGGACGTTGCCTTCTTCAATGCAAAATTCAACATCGCCAGCGGCCACGCGCGCGCATTGATTCAGTCATGGAAGCAGCAGGCGCCCGACAGTGCATTCGCATTAGCCGCCAGCGGCATGCAATACCTCGCTGCCGCAGAAAAGGCGCGAGGAGATGGTTATGCGCAAGAGCTGACCGGGGACGAGATTGCGGGCATGCGCAAGTTCGCCGCACTGGCGCGCCAGGATCTGGATCATGCCGCGCAATTACAACCGGCCATGACCCCCGCGTACTACAACATGATCATTGTCGGTTCGCTCATCGGAGATGGCGACTACATGGCCGATGCCGCTCAACGCGGCCTTGGCGTCGATCCCACCAACTTCTCCATTCGCGCCAACCAGATGGATCGAGCTTCGCCTCGCTGGGGTGGAAGCATCCGTGCCCAAACCCACCTGGCTGAGCAGGCCATGGCACTCGCGCCGCAAGCCCCCTTGCTCAGATTGATCCCTGCGCAAATCCCAGCAGATCCGGCGGAGTGCAATTGCCTGCCCAATCCGGTGGCACGCCTGATGCCAGCCATTGATCAAGGTGCCGCCATGTCGGATCTGCGGCTGCTGGCGAACGTGGCCTTCAACGACAAGGCCAGCCAACTGGCCGTGATCCTCTATTCGGAGGCACTACGCTTCAATCCATTGGATGCGGATAGCCTACGATGGCGCGCCAAGATGCTTGGCACTCTGGGTGATTCGCCATGGGCGGTGCAAGGCATCGAACGTACCGCACAACGCCACCCGGATAATTTGGATGTCGCGCTCGCCCTTGGCCACGCCTACCGGGATGCCGGCAAGCCAGCGCAGGCAGAGGCCGCGTTCATCGCCCTGCTCCAGCGTGCGCCAGACCATCCGAAGGGATTGGCCATGCTAGGCGACATGTATTCCCACGAAGCACATCAACCGGACAAAGCCATGGCGATCGCTGACAAATTGATTGCCGCCAATCCAGAGAATCCCGACGGCTACGTCATCCGCGCTTGCGTTCAGATGGATCATCAACTGCCAGGCAGTTACGAAACCATCGACTACTTCCTGAATCACTTCGGCAACCGCGACGATCAGGCCCAGGTCGTGCGCAAGATGCAGGGGTTTCTTGCACAGCATACCAGGCCCGATCGATCCGCCTCACCCGAATGACGAGTGCAACCGGCTCTCGTCGGAATTGCCAATCTTCGCCAACCCGCATCAGACCTGGGCCCAAGGCACTTATCCACTGATCTATGCACAATTTGTTGGGTTGACCAGCCCAACCCGGCCCTATATGTTGTGCCCCGTCGGCGCCTCTCTCAGACCCACGGTCGGATTGGCTTAATAGGGAATCCGGTGGAAATCCGGAACTGCCCCGCAGCGGTAAGCGGAAACGAAAGTCCCCATCGCACTGGCCCTGAGAGGCTGGGAAGCGGGGGCGAGTAGGTCGGATCGATCGGCCACGAACGATCCATGTCTGCGAGTCCGAAGACCTGCCGGCACATCGCGACCCGAGCGTCGCGGTGAGTGATGGCGGCTTCCGCGGGGAGGCGCGCCGTGGCGCGGGGCGTTTTCGCCTCGCCGCACGGCCGTCCGCGCTCGAAACGCCTTCGCCTCAGCCCTGCGCGCGGGAGCAGGTCGTTGAAGCCCTTGGCCTGGAGCGATGCCGCCATGCAACCCATCGATACCGACTCGCGCGAGCGCACTGACGACCGCGCGGACGCATCCGCTTTCCCCGCCGCCGCCAGCGCCGAATCCGCGCGCATGGAAGCCGTCGCGGAGACCCCGTTCGCCCTGACCCCGCCGCACAACCCCGGCCAGATGCGCGTGACCAAGCGCAACGGCGGCCAGGAGGTGGTGGACGTCAACAAGATCGTCCGCGCGGTGACCCGCAGCGGCGAAGGCCTGCACGCGGTCGATCCGCTGCGCGTGGCCTTGAAGACCATCGGCGGCCTGTACGACGGCGCCACCACCCGCGAGCTGGACGAGCTGTCGATCCGCACCGCCGCCGCGCTGACCGCCGAAGAGCCCGAGTACGGCCAGCTGGCCGCGCGCCTGCTGGGCGCGTACATCGACAAGGAAGTGAGCGGCCAGGAGATCCAGAGCTTCTCGCAGTCCATCGCGCGCGGCGCGGAGCTGGGCATCCTCAACGACCGCCTGCGCGACTTCGCCGCCGCCAATGCGCGCAAGCTCAACGACGCGATCGACCCGCTTGCAACCCGCCGCTTCGAATACTTCGGCCTGCGCACCGTGTACGACCGCTACCTGCTGCGCCACCCGCAGCTGCGCAAGGTGATCGAGACGCCGCAGTATTTCTTCATGCGCATCGCCTGCGCGCTGGGCGGCAACGAAATCGGGGAAACGCTGGAGCTGTACCGCCTGCTGTCGTCGCTGGAATACATCGCCAGCTCGCCGACGCTGTTCAATGCCGGCACCGCGCACGAACAGCTCAGTTCCTGCTTCCTGCTGGACTCGCCGACCGACTCGCTCGAATCGATCTACGAGAAGTACGGCGACGTCGCCAAGCTCAGCAAGTTCGCCGGCGGCATCGGTCTGGCCTACTCGCGGGTGCGCTCGCGCGGTTCGCTGATCAAGGGCACCCATGGCCATTCCAACGGCCTGGTGCCGTGGCTGAAGACGCTCGATGCCTCGGTCGCCGCGGTGAACCAGGGCGGCAAGCGCAAGGGCGCCGCCTGCGTGTACCTGGAGCCGTGGCACGCGGACATCGAGGAGTTCCTCGAGCTGCGCGACAACACCGGTGACGAGGCGCGCCGCACGCACAACCTC
>JABLTH010032453.1_pt1 | contig 17420 bp, 14 predicted proteins | sample 7875711 | NCBI WGS metagenome assembly JABLTH01 (sample SAMN14941262, study PRJNA633318) | bioreactor metagenome | isolation source: bioreactor | place: China | collected 2019-03-05 | reverse complement strand
TCTCGGGCTCGCCGGCGACCAGGTTCAGGAAGCGCACCATCGCCGCCTGGCTGTCCAGCATCGCCTCGTCCATGTTGACGTCGATGATCTGGGCGCCGTTCTCGACCTGCTGCCGGGCCACCGCCAGCGCCTGCTCGTACTCGCCGGCCAGGATCATGCGGGCGAAGGCCTTGGAGCCGGTCACGTTGGTGCGCTCGCCGACGTTGACGAACAGCGATCCGGGACCGATCGTCACCGGCTCGAGGCCGGACAGGCGCATCGGCGCAGCAGGGAGGGCGGGGGCGGCGGGGCGGTCGGTCATGGCAGCGGTGGGGGCAGGGGGCCGGTGGGCGACCGCCACGGCCCACCCGCGGCGGCCGCCTGACGCGGCCCGGGTGAGCGCCGTTGCCGCGCAGGCCGGCGGGGCGGGCCCGTGCGGCATGCGCCCGTGCCGAGCCTGGCGGCCACGGGTCGATCGAGACCGCGACCGTCGCAACGCTCCTCGGACGGATGCCGGATTCTACGCGGCGCCCCGCTGACGCCGCCTGACGCGGCTTACAACTGGTGCCAGCGGCGGGCGGCGTCGTTTGCTGCAATGCCGGCATGAACACGTCCATGCGCACCGCACTGGGGCTCGGGCTGCTGGCCGGGCTGGCGGCGCTGACCGCCTGCCAGAGCCCACGCCCGTCGCCGGCCGCGGGTGGGCCGGCCGCGCCCGCCGCGCCGTCGGCGTCCAGCCCGGCGGCCCCGCCACCGGCCGGACTGCCGGCCGACGCCCCGCTCGCCGCCGAGGCGCGCTGGCTCGGCGAGCTGTTCGGCGGCACGCCGGTCCAGGTCAGCGGCGAGCGCGACGGCAGCGTGCGCCTGTCGGTGCCGCTGAAGTTCGCCTTCGAGGCGTCGGCCGTCGCGCCCAGGCCGCCGCTGCAGGCGGTGCTGGACAAGCTGTCCCTCAGCCTGAAGCGCCAGCCGGGGCCCGGCTGCAGGGGGCGCCGCCAGCGGGCGCCACCGCCGCGGGGCGCCTGGCCGCGATCCGCAGCCACCTGGCCGGCCAGGGCATCGCCACCTGGCGCGTGGCCGCCGCCGGCGCGGCGCCCGACGATCAGCTGGCGCTGCGCCTGCTGCCCCCGCCGACCGGGCTCAAGCGGCTCGATGACAGCACGCTGGCGCCCTCGGGGGGCGGCCGGGTGCTGCCGCCGGCCGGCGCGAGCGCGGCGCGCTGAGCCGCCACGCGGCCGGGCCGACCGCCGAGGCTCAAGATCCGGCACCGCCGGCCGAAGACCCGCTCAGGCCGATCCTGCCGTCGACGGCGGTCCGGTGCCCGTTGCCCGCCCATGAAACTCGTTCCGCTCGCCCCCGAAGGTCTGTCGCCCGGTTTCCCGCTGCCGTTCACGCTGCGCGATGCCAACGGCCAGGTGCTGGTCCACCGCGGCTCGCCGATCGCCGACCGCCAGCAGCTGCGCCACCTGCTGGCGCGTGCGCTGTTCATCGAGGAGGGGGAGAAGGAGCTGGTCCAGCGCCAGCTCAACGCCCAGGTCGACCAGATGCTGCGCATGGGCGACACGACCCTGGGCGAGATCGCCGCGATCCGGCCCGACTACGACCGCCGCCACAGCGAGCCCCCGCCGGCCGAACGCCCGCTCGAGTGGCCGGACCTGGAGGGCCGTGCCCGCGTGCTGCTGGCCGACACCCGCGCCGCGCGCTGGGAGGCCCGGCTCGACGAGCTGGCCGACGAGATGCTGGCCCGGCTGGAGCGGCAGGTCGATGCCACGTTGCTGCGCTTCATCCACCTGGCGGGCACCCGCCCCGAGGACTACAGCACGCTGCACGCGATCCTGGTGATGCTGCTGTGCGCGCTGGCCGGACCGCGCCTGCCCGGCTGGCAGCCGGCGTGGCGCCGCCCGATGACGCGCGCGGCGCTGTCGATGAATGTCGGCATGGTGCCGCTGCAGAACGAGCTGGTTCGCCAGGCGCACCCGCTGACCCCGGCGCAACGCGCCCAGGTCGACACGCACGCGGCGCGTGGCGTCGAGCTGCTGCAGGCGGCTGGCATCGCCGACCCGCTGTGGCTGGCGGCGGTGCGCCACCACCACGACGCGCCGAACGGGCCGCTCGACCGGCTGGATCCCGGCGTCCGGCTGGCCCGCCTGATCCAGCGCGCCGACCGCTACGCGGCGCGGCTGAGTGCCCGCCGCAACCGCGCCGCGCTGTCGGCCAAGGCGGCCGCGCAGGCGGCGTTCTTCGACGAGGGCGGCCACCCCGACGAGGCCGGCCAGGCGCTGCTGGCCGAGACCGGCCTGCACCCGCCGGGTGCGTGGGTGCGGCTGGCCAACGGCGAGACCGCGCTGGTGATGAAGCGCCAGCCCAACCCGCGCGCGCCGCTGACGGTGGTCAGCCTGATCAACCGCGACGGCCTTCCGCTGGCCGTGCCGGCGGTGCGGCACACGGCGCTGCCCAAGTTCAAGGTCGAGGCCGGCGTGCCTTCCGGCGAGATCCGGGTGCAGCCCAACCTCGAGGCGCTGCAGAAGCTGGTCTGACCGGCGCCGCCGCGGGCAGGATCAGGTCACCGGGCCGAAGCCCTTGAGCCGGCCGTCCGGCGCGATGCCGAGGTCCCAGGTCACGATGCGCTCACCGTGCCGGCCCTCGTAGCGGCGGCGCTCGCCGCCGTCTTCCGGCGTGGCCGAGACGAGCACCAGCGTGTCCAGCGGCGCGAGCGAGCGCAGGAACGGCAGCAGGAAGCTGCGCGCGGCCGGCACGAAGTCGCGCCGGGCCTCGTCGGTGAAGGCGTCCTCGGCGAAGCCGCTCGTGCCGGCTGCGCGCAGCACCTGGGCGAAGCGCTGCGTCACTTCCGGCCGCGCATCGTCCATCGCCGCCGGCGGGGCGCTGGTGTCGGGCGGCAGCACGCGTTCGGCCACCGCGGCGGCCAGGTAGGGGTACATCGCCTGCGCGTTGGCCAGCACGATCACCGTCAGCCGGGCCTCGGGCACGCGCACCACGTCGGCCAGCGCCGGGCCGCCCGAGTGGCCGACGGCCGGTCGGCGACCGACCCGGCGCACCGCCCAGCCGGCGGTGAAGCTGCCCGGGCGGCCGTCGGCGGTGCGCAGTGGCGTGACGAGTTCCTGCCGGGCGGCGGCGCTCAGGAAGGTCTCGCCGTCCAGGGCCGCCGCCAGCGCCGCGAGGTCGCGCGCCGACGAATACAGGCCCCCGGCCGGCTGGGCCTGGGCACCGAAGTGGAAGCTGAAGTTCGCCTGGCGGCCGTCGCGCCACTGGTAGACGGCCGCCCGGTGCGGCACCAGCTCGGCGGTGCGGATGTCGCCGTCGTTGCTCGCCTCGTCGAACCGGGTGTCGCGCAGCCCGAGCGGCTCGCTGACCCGGCTGGCCAGCGCCTGGGCGAAGGTCTGCCCGGTCGCATGCTCGACCACGTCGCGCAGCACGATGTAGCCCGCGATGCCGTAGCTCGACCGGGCCCCCGGCGGATGCAGCAGCGGCCGCGCCGCCGCGGCGCGGACGAAGTCGTGCAGCGAGGCGTCCGGCGCCACACGCACGTCGTCCGGGATGCCGGCGGCGTGGGCCAGCAGGTGGCGCAGCGTGACCTCGCGCCAGGCGTCGGGCGCCTCCGGCAGGTGGCGCGACACCGGGTCGTCCAGCCGCAGCCGCCCCTCGTCCTGCAGCCGCAGCAGCAGCACGCCGGTGAACAGCTTGGTCGCCGAGGCGAGCTGGAAGGCGGTGTCACTGCCGACCGGCGCGTTCCACTCGAGCTGGGCCTGGCCGTAGCTGGCCGACTTGAGCACCCGCCCGTCCCGGACCACGGCCAGGGCCAGGCCGGGGATGTGGTTGGCCGCCATCTGGCTGGCGAGGTAGTCGTCGATCGGATCGGCGTGCGCGCCGGTCGCGGCCGCGGCGAGCGCGGCCAGCGCCAGCAGGCGCCGGCCCGCAAGAGGGGGGCGGTTCATCGTTGGCAGGGGTGGCGTGACGCGCGGGAAGTCGCGCGGGGCCGGATGCTGGCGCAGCGGGCAGGCCGCCGTCGAGCCGGTTGCGACGGGCTGCGGGCCGGGCCGACGAAATGCCGCGCGGGGCGACCCGCCCGCCGCGGCGCCGGCTCAGGCGGCCTGGCGCAGCAGGCCGGTGAACAGCGGGTCGCGCCGGTCGCGCGGCCGGTAGGCCGCCACGCGGCGGGCGATCGCCGCGATGTGCTCGGGCGTGGTGCCGCAGCAGCCGCCGGCGATGTTGAGGAAGCCACTGCGGGCGAAGTCCTCCATCAGGCCGCCGGTCACCTCGGGTGTCTCGTCGAAGCCGGTCTCGCTCATCGGGTTGGGCAGGCCGGCGTTCGGGTAGCAGCTGATGTAGGTGTCGTCGGCCAGGCGCGACAACTCCTCGATGTAGGGCCGCATCAGCGCGGCGCCGAGCGCGCAGTTCAGCCCCACCGCCAGCGGCCGCGCGTGGCGCACCGAGTGCCAGAAGGCGCCCACCGTCTGGCCCGACAGGATGCGCCCCGAGGCGTCGGTCACGGTGCCCGAGACGACCACCGGCAGGCGTTCGCCGGTCTCCTCCATCAGCTCGTCGAGGGCGAAGATGGCTGCCTTGGCGTTGAGCGTGTCGAAGATGGTCTCGATCAGGAACAGGTCGACCCCGCCCTCGAGCAGGCCCGCCGCCTGCTCCTGGTAGGCGTCGCGCAGCTGGTCGAAGGTCACGTTGCGGGCGCCGGGGTCGTTGACGTCCGGGCTGATGCTGGCGGTGCGCGGCGTCGGCCCCAGCGCGCCGGCGACGAAGCGTGGCCGCTCGGGGGTGCTGAAGCGGTCGGCCGCCTCGCGCGCCAGGCGGGCCGCGGCGACGTTCATCGCCCGCGCCAGGTGGGCCAGGCCGTAGTCCTCCTGCGCGATCGAGGTCGCGCCGAAGGTGTTGGTCTCGATGATGTCGGCACCGGCGGCCAGGTACTGCTCGTGGATCTCGCGGATCACGTCCGGCCGGGTCAGCACCAGCAGGTCGTTGTCGCCCTTGAGGTCCTTCGGGTGGTCACGCAGCGACTCGTCGCGGAAGTCCGCCTCGCCCAGGCGGTAGCGCTGGATCATCGTGCCCATCGCCCCGTCGATGATCGCGATGCGTTGCGCAAGGACCGCGGGCAGCGCGGCGCCACGGGTGTAGGCGGGGGTGGGCTTCATGCGCCCGATTGTAGGAACCCGGCCGTGCCCCCGGGCTTCACAAGGGCAGGCCGACGTAGTTCTCGGCCATCGCCTTCATCGCCGCCTCGGAGTGCACCAGGTAGTCCAGCTCGGCCTGCTGCATCCGGCGGCCGAACTCGCCCGTCTCGGGGAAGCGGTGCATCAGCATCGTGAACCACCACGAGAAGCGTTCGGCCTTCCACACCCGCGACAGCGCACGCTGCGAGTAGCTGTCGATGCCCGCGTCCGAGCCGCGGTAGTGCTCGGCCAGCGCCCGGCCGAGCAGGCCGACGTCGGCCGCCGCCAGGTTCAGGCCCTTCGCGCCGGTGGGCGGCACGATGTGGGCGGCGTCGCCGGCGAGGAACAGGCGGCCGAAGCGCATCGGCTCGGCGACGAAGCTGCGCAGCGGGGCGATGCTCTTCTCGATCGACGGGCCCTCGACCAGGCGGGCCGCGTCGGCCTCGGGCAGGCGGCGCCGCAACTCGGCGAAGAAGCGCGCGTCGCTCCAGTCCTCGACGTGGTCGTCGAGCGAGCACTGCACGTAGTAGCGCACCCGGGTCTTGCTGCGCATGCTGCACAGCGCGAAGCCGCGCGGGTGGTTCGCGTAGATCAGTTCCTCGTGCACCGGCGGCACGTCGGCCAGCACGCCCAGCCAGCCGAAGGGGTAGACCTTCTCGAAGGCCTGGATCGCGCTCGGCGGCACGCTGGCGCGCGCGACGCCGTGGAAGCCGTCGCAGCCGGCGATGAAGTCCGCCTGCAGCTCGTGGTCCTGGCCGTCGACCCGGTAGCGCACCGTCGGCCGGGGGCCGTCGAAACCAGCCAGGCTGACGTTCTCGGCCGAGTAGACCGTGCGCAGGCCGGCGGCGCGGCGCGCGTCCATCAGGTCGCGCGTGACCTCGGTCTGCCCGTAGACCATCACCCGCTTGCCCGTCAGGCCGTGCAGGTCGATGCGGTGGTGGCCCCCGTCGAAGGCCAGCGAGAACCCGTCGTGCGGCAGGCCCTCGCGGTGCATGCGCGCGCCGACGCCGGCCTCGTCCATCAGGTCGACGCAGACCTGCTCCAGCACGCCGGCCCGGATGCGGCCCAGCACGTACTCGGGGGTCTGGCGCTCGAGGATGACGTGGTCGACGCCGTACTTGTGCAGCAGGGCGCCGAGCAGCAGGCCCGAGGGGCCGGCACCGATGATCGCGACTTGGGTCCGCATGGCTTGTCTCCGGGGGCGTGGAATGCACGCCAGCGTAGGCGCCGGGCCCACGGGCTTCAATGGAGGATTGCGGCCAGGCATTGCACAATTCGAACATCGTGAAGCCTGCCTCGCCCCCGCGCCCCGCGGCCCGCCCGGCCGCCGCGCTGCCGTCCTACCAGCTGTACGGGGAGCCCGGCCATGTCGGCGTTCCGGAGCGACTGCACATCGAGACGATCTCGGCCCGCAGCCGGCTGCACGATTGGGAGATCCGGCCGCACCGGCACGAGACGCTGTTTCAAATTCTGTACATCGGCCGCGGCCGGGCGGAGGCCCGCTTCGACGGCCGGCGGGTCGCGCTCGCCGGGCCGGCCGCGGTGACGATGCCGGCGACCTCGGCGCACGGCTTCGCCTTCGAGCCCGGCGTCGACGGCTGGGTGGTCACGGTGCAGGAGCCGCACCTGCGCGGGCTGCTGGCCGCGCAGAGCGGCCTGTGGGCCCTGTTCGAACGGCCGGCCGCGCTGAGCTGGCACGGCGGCGGCGACGGCGGCCCGGCCGATGGCGCGGGCGACGGCCACGCGGCACTGCGCGCGCTCGGCCAGGCCGAGGCGGTCGCCCAGGCCCTGGCCGGGCTGGCCGAGGAGTACGCCGGCCACCAGCGCTGGCGCCAGGCGGCCATCGACGCGGCGCTGGTGCGCCTGCTGCTGGCGCTGGCGCGGGCGTTTCCCGGCGCGGTCACGCCGGCCGGGCTGCCGGCCGGGGCCCCGGCCCACCTGGCACGCTACCGGGCGCTGGTCGACGCGCGCTTTCGCCTGCAACCCAGCGTCGCGTCGCTGGCGGCCGAGCTGGGCATCACGCCGACCCAGCTCAACCGCATCTGCCAGGCCCAGCTGGGTCGCGGCGCGCTGGCGCTGCTGCACGCCCGCATCGCGCTGGAGGCCCAGCGCCAGCTGGCCTACACGAACCAGAGTGTCAAGCGCATCGGGCTGGACCTGGGCTTCGCCGACCCGGGCTATTTCACGCGCTTCTTCCAGCGCCTGTGCGGGGTGTCGCCGACGGTCTGGCGCCAGCAGGCCCGCCGGGGCTGAGGCCCGGCACGGCCGGCGATCAGACCCGCTCGACCACCATCGCGATGCCCTGGCCGACACCGATGCACATCGTGCACAGCGCGCGCCGGCCGCCGCTGGCGTGCAGCTGGTTGATCGCGGTCGTCACCAGCCGGGCCCCGGAGGCGCCCAGCGGGTGGCCCAGCGCGATCGCGCCGCCGTTGGGGTTGACGCGCGGGTCGTCGTCGGCGATGTCGAGCTGGCGCAGCACGGCCAGGCCCTGGGCCGCGAAGGCCTCGTTCAGCTCGATCACGTCGATCTGGCTCAGCGACAGCCCGGCCAGCGCCAGCACCTTGCGTGTGGCCGGCGCCGGCCCGATGCCCATGATGCGCGGCGGCACGCCGGCGGTGGCCATCGCCACCACCCGGGCGCGCGGCGTCAGGCCGTGGCGGGCGGCGGCCTGCTCGCTGGCCAGGATCAGGGCGCAGGCGCCGTCGTTGACGCCCGAGGCGTTGCCGGCCGTCACCGTGCCGTCGGGGCGCACGACCCCCTTCAGCCGGGCCAGCGCCTCCAGCGAGGTCTCGCGCGGGTGCTCGTCCTTGGCGACGACCACCGGCTCGCCCTTCTTCGGCGTGATGGTCACCGGGGTGATCTCGGCGTCGAAGAAGCCCCGTGCCTGGGCCGCCACCGCCTTGCGCTGGCTGGCCAGGGCCATCTTGTCCTGGTCCTCGCGCGAGATGCCGAAGTCGGCGGCCACGTTCTCGGCCGTCTCGGGCATCGAGTCGACGCCGTAGGCGGCCTTCATCAGCGGGTTGACGAAGCGCCAGCCGATGGTCGTGTCGTAGACCGCGTTGTCGCGCGAGAAGGCGCTGGTGGCCTTGGGCATCACGAAGGGGGCCCGGCTCATGCTCTCGACGCCGCCGGCGATCATCAGCGCGGCCTCGCCGGCGCGGATGGCCCGTGCCGCCGAGCCGACGGCGTCCAGGCCGGAGCCGCACAGCCGGTTGATCGTCGCACCCGGCACGTCCACCGGCAGCCCCGCCAGCAGCGCGGCCATGCGGGCGACGTTGCGGTTGTCCTCGCCGGCCTGGTTGGCGCAGCCGTACAGCACGTCGTCCAGCGCCGCCCAGTCCACGCCGGGGTGGCGCGCCATCAGCGCCTTGATCGGCACCGCGGCCAGGTCGTCGGCCCGAACGGGCGCCAGGGCGCCGCCGTAGCGGCCGAAGGGGGTGCGGATCGCGTCGCAGATGTAGGCGTGGGTCATGGTCGTTCCAGGGCAAAGACGCTGCAGCCGGCCATCGTAACCGCGATGAAATTCAAGTTTCCGGGGTCGGTTGCCGAAGACAGGCAGGAAAACCCCGGGCGCCTCGGCCCGGAATCCAGGGACACCGCGACATGACCAGCACCGTTGAACCGCAGGATTTGCGCATCGGCATGTTCATCCACCTCGACGGAGGCTGGATGTCGCACCCCTTTCCGCTGTCGAGCTTCAAGATCACCTCGTCCCAGCAGATCGAGACGATCCGCTCGCTCGGCCTCAAGCGCATCCGCTGGAGCCCGGAGCGCAGCGACCTCGCCGTGGACGCCACCGTCGCGGCCGGCGACGTCGACGCCCTGGACGAGCCGCCGGCCGAGCCGGCGCCGGTGGAGGAGGACCCGACCGCGCGGGCACGCCGGCTGGCCGAGGCCCGCGCCGAGGCCGAGGCCGCGGCGCTGCGCGTCTGCGAGCGGCAGTACCAGGAGGCCTGCCGCGACCTGCGCCGCATCAACGAGTCGATCGCCGGCGAGCCGGAGCGGGCCCGCGAGGCGGCGCAGTCGCTGACCCGGGCCCTGCTGGACAAGATGCTGGTCGACGGCGAGTTGTGCGTGCGCGTGCTGGGCGAGCCGACCGGCGACCGCCATTCGGCACATGCGATCAACGTCACCGTCATCTCGCTGCTGCTGGCGCGCTCGCTCCAGATGGGCGAGGGCGACATGGCCGACCTCGGCACCGGCGCGCTGCTGCACGACATGGGCAAGCTGGACCTGCCCGACCGGGTCCGCCTGCCGCACGACGACTTCACCCATGCCGAGGCCTCGCTGTACCGCGACCATGTCGGGCTGGGCGTCACGCAGGGCCGCCGTCTGGGCCTTCCCGCCGGCGCGCTGCTGGTCGTCGCGCAGCACCACGAGCTGGCCGACGGCTCCGGTTTCCCCAAGGGTGCCACCACCGAGCGCATGTCGGCCGCCGCGCGCATCGTCTCGCTGGTCAATCACTACGACAACCTGTGCAACGCGCCCAGCCCGGCGAAGTCGCTGACGCCGCACGAGGCGCTGTCGCGCATGTTCGCCCAGTCGCGCGCGAAGTTCGACGCCGCCATCCTCAACGGCTTCATCCGCATGATGGGCATCTACCCGCCCGGCTCGCTGGTGCAGCTGTCGGACGACCGCTACGCGATGGTGACCTCGGTCAATTCGGCGCGCCCGCTGAAGCCGCAGGTCAAGGTGCACGACCCCGCGCGCGGCGGGCGCAGCCTGCACCTGAACCTCGAGGAGTGCCCGGACCTGGGCATCCGCCGCAGCCTGAAGCCCGCCCAGCTGCCGGCCCGTGCCGCCGAGGTGCTGGCGCCGCGGCAGCGGGTCGCCTACTTCTTCGACGTGGCGTCCCGGCCGAACTCGGACGAGTCGAAGTGATGAGTGGAGCCGATGCCGGCATCGCCTGGCTGACCGGCCAGGCCAGCGCGCGCGCCGAGCTGGTCGACAGCCTGGACGACCCCGCCTGGCTGGTCGACGCGGCCGACGCCACCGTGCTGCACGCCAACCGTGCCGCGGCGGCCTGGTTCGGCGTCGAGCCGGGTGCGCTGAACGGCCGCGCCGCCGACACCCTGCTGCCGACGCTGGAGGACCACGCCTTCTGGGCCGACATGCGCAGCGGCGCGGCCGGCGGCCTGAGCAGCGACACCGAGATCGTCCGCGCGGACGGCGCGACCTGCCAGGTGCAGCGGCGCATCGTGCCGATCGGCACCATCGGCGACGGTCGCCAGGCCGTCAGCGGCTACCTGGTGCTGCTGCGCGACCGCAGCAGCGAGCACCGCGCCGAACGCGAGCGCGACGTGCTGCTGGCCGAGCTGCGCGCGACGCTGGAGGCCACGGCCGACGGCATCCTGGTGACCGACCTGCAGGGGCGCATCCAGTCGTTCAACCGGCGCTTCGCGGCGCTGTGGTCGCTGCCCGAGTCGGCGCTGGGCCAGCGCGACGACGAGGCCATCCACCGCTGGATGAGCGGCCAGACGCTGGCGCCGTCGGCCTACCTGGCCCGCCTGGCGGAGATCGAGTCGCATGCGCTGCTGTCGGCGGTCGACACGGTGCAGCTGCTCGACGGCGCCGTGCTCGAGCGCCACATGCAGCCGCAGTGGAGCCACGGCCGCCCGATCGGCCGGGTCTACTCGTTCCGCGAACTCAATCCGCAGCGCCGCGGCGCGCCGCGTGCCTCGCGCGCGGCGGCCTTCGACGAGCTCAGCACCTGGCCCGAGCGCAACGGCTTCATCGCCCAGATCGACGACGCGGTCGGCGCCTCGCGCCGCGACGGCACCCCGCTGGCGGTGCTGTGCATCGAGTTCGACCGCGACCGCCTGTTCGGCCTGGACGGCGACGCCCAGGCCCGCACGATGAGCGACCTGGTCGAGGGCCTGCGGGCGCACGTGCCGGTGCAGCACCTGCTGTCCCGCCTCGGCGGGGCCCGCTTCGGCGTGCTGCTGCGCCATGGCGGCGAGGAGACCGCCGAGGCGCTGGCGCGTCGCCTGGTCGACCAGGGGCGCGCGGCGGCCGGCGGCCTGCTCGCCACCAGCGGGCTGATGGTCTCGGTCGGCATCGCCGCCTACCCGCAGGCCGGCCTGTGCGCCGAGGACCTGCTGGCCCACGCCGAGCATGCGCTCGAGCAGGCCCGCCACGCCGGCACCTCGGCCTGGCGCGTGCACGGCTTCGACACCGCCGACGACGGCCCGCGCCTGGCCCGGCTGCAGCGCGCGCTGCAGCAAGGCGGCGCCGGCCAGACCCTGCGGCTGCGCTACATGCCGCGGGTGGATGCCGCCACCGGCCAGGTCCAGGCCATCGAGGCACTGCTGCGCTGGCACGACGGCGAGCACGGGCTGCTGCCGCCGGCGCAGTTCCTGGCGCTGGCCGAGCGGGCCGGCCTGGCCGGCCCGCTGGACGACTGGGCGCTCGAGCAGGCGCTGCACCAGGCGGCGCGCTGGCGCGCGGGCGGCTTCGTCTGGCGCATCAACCTGAACATCAGTTCCTGGCAGACCCTGCAGCCCGGCCTGGCGCGCCGCATTGCGGCGGCGCTGCAGGCCGCCGAGTGGCCGGCCGACCTGCTCGAGCTGGACGTCGGCGAGGCCGCGCTGCGCGCCGACCCCGAGCTGGCCCGCGCCCAGCTGCAGGCCCTGCGCCAGCTCGGCGTGCATCTGGTGCTGGACGATTTCGGCAGCGGCGAGGCCAGCCTGGGCGTGCTGCGGCGTTTCCCGCTCGACGCGGTCAAGCTCGATCGCGAGCTGGTCCACGGCCTGGGCAGGGGCAGCCAGCCCGAGGCCGGCCTGGCGACGGCGCTGGCCGGCGCAGCGCGCTCCTGCGGCCTGGCGGTCTATGCGGAAGGGGTGGAGACCGAGGCCCAGCGCCAGCCGCTGGTGGCGCTGGGCATCGACGGCTGGCAGGGCTTCCTGCACAGCCGGCCGCTCGACGCGGCGAGCGTGCTGGCGCGCCTCGCGCACGAGCGCAAGACGGCCGGCGGGCTGGCACGCGCCCGCTGAACGGGGCCCGTGCGATGATCGCCGGGCCATGATCTACAAGTTCAAGAGCAAGGCCGCGGGCGACGTCATCATGCTGGAGGCCTCCGGCGACAAGGTGCTGGCGCTGATCGGCAAGGACAAGACGCCCCAGGGCATCATCGAGCCGGCCCAGATGCCCGCCGCGATCCAGGCGCTGAGCGAGGCGGTGGCCGCCGACGACGCAGCGCGCGCCCGGCGCGCCGCCGGCGAGGAAACGCCCGACGACGAGCCGGCCGGCGGGCGCGACCCGATCTCGCTGCGCCAGCGCGTCTGGCCGCTGGTCGAGATGATGAAACGGGCCCAGGCCGCCGACGCGCCGATCGTCTGGGGGGTCTGACCGCATGGATCAGGTGACCCGGGTGCTGGCCGTGCGCCACGGCGAGACGGCCTGGAACGTCGACACCCGGCTGCAGGGCCAGATCGACATCTCGCTCAACGCCACCGGCCAGCAGCAGGCGCGCCGCCTGGCGGAGGCGCTGGCCGGCGAGGCCATCGACGCGATCGTCGCGAGCGACCTCGTGCGAGCGCGCGACACCGCGCAGGCGGTGGCCGACGTGGTCGGTCTGCCGCTGGCGCTCGACCCCGGCCTGCGCGAGCGCCATTTCGGCATCTTCCAGGGCCACACCTACGCCGAGGTCGAGCACCGCTGGCCCGAGCAGAGCGCGCGCTGGCGCCGGCGCGACCCGGCCTTCGGCGCCGAGGGCGGCGAGACGCTGCAGGGCTTCTACGACCGTTGCGTTGCGGCCGCCACCCGGCTGGCCGCGGCCCATGCCGGGCGCACGCTGCTGCTGGTCACCCATGGCGGCGTGCTCGACTGCCTGTACCGTGCCGCGTCGCGCATCGCGCTCGATGCGCCGCGCACCTGGGAGCTGGCCAACACCGGGATCAACCGGTTGCTGTACTCGCCGCAGGGCTTCACACTCGTCGGCTGGGGTGACACCCAGCACCTGAACGACGACCCCGCCCTCGACGAACTCTGATGTCCCTGACGCCCGCCCAAGTCATCGTCCTCGCGACCCCTGTCTTCCTCGGCCTGATCGCCCTCGAGCTGTTCGTCGGCTGGCGCCGCGGCCGCAACACCTACCGCCTGGCCGACGCCATCAACAGCATCGGCCTGGGCATGATGAGCCAGGTCGTCGGCCTGTTCACCAAGGTGGCGGCGATCGGCATCTACACCTGGGTCTACGAGCATGCCGCGCTCGTCGAGCTGCCCGTCGATGCCGTCTGGGTGTGGGTGGTGGGGCTGCTGGCCTACGACTTCTGCTACTACTGGCTGCACCGCTTCGGCCACACGATGGCGCTGCTGTGGGCGGCGCATTCGGTGCACCACCAGAGCGAGGACTACAACCTCTCGACCGCGCTGCGCCAGACCTCGTCGGGCTGGATCGCCGGCTGGGTGTTCTACCTGCCGATGGCGGTGGCGGGCATCCCGCCGCTGGTGTTCGGCGTCGTCGCGCTGATCGACCTGCTCTACCAGTACTGGGTCCACACCCAGCAGATCGGCAAGCTCGGCTGGTTCGACCGCTGGTTCTGCTCGCCGAGCAACCACCGCGTCCACCATGCCGTCAACGACAAGTACCTCGACAAGAACTACGGCGGCATCCTGATCGTCTGGGACCGCCTGTTCGGCACCTTCGTCGAGGAGGACGATGCCGAGCCCTGCGTCTACGGCACGATCAAGCCGCTGCGCAGCTGGAACCCGATCTGGGCCAACCTGAGCTTCTACGCCGAGCTGGCCCGCGACAGCTGGCACACCCGGTCCTGGGCCGACAAGCTGCGCCGCTGGTTCGCGCCGCCCGGCTGGCGCCCGGCCGACGTGGCGGCCCGCTTCCCCGGCGAGCCGCTGGTGCTGCCGCGGGCACCCTACGACCCGCCGCTGCCGCCCTGGCGCCAGGCGGCCGCGCTCGCGGTGTTCGTGGCGGCGATGCTGGCCACGCTGGCGCTGCTGTGGTGGGCCCACACCCTCGCCCCGGCCGCGCTGGGGGCCGGGGCTGGCGCGGTGTTCGCGCTGCTCTGGGCGGCCGGCTGGGTCTGCACGCCGTCGGCCAGCGTCTCGCGCCGGGCCCGGGCGCAGGCCGCCTGAGGAAGTTTTCTCGCGGCCCGGTGTATCAGGGCACCGGGCGGGCGCTCTGTGGGGCACCGAGGCATTGACCTCGGCCCACTCACCCTCGGAGCCCCAGCATGAACACCACCCTGACCCGCCGCCTCGCCCTCGTCACCGCCTCCGCCCTGCTCGGGCTGGCCGCCGCCGGCGCCAGCGCCCAGTCGCTCAGCGTCAAGTGCGAGACCCGTTCGGACCGCTCGCGCGCCTCGGTCGACGGCCGCAACCTGTCCGCCGGCCTCTACAGCGCCCGCCTGACCTCGGGCGGCAACAGTGCGCAGAGCCCGGCCGCGCCGAGCGTGGCCGGCGAGGTCCAGTTCGACTTCGACTCGAACAAGCGCGACATCAAGAACGGCGCGACGCCGATCGCCAAGAACTTCATCGTGGGTGGCACCGCCACCGGCACGCTGCTGGATGCGAACGGCGCCGTCGTCGCGTCCAAGACGGTGGTCTGCCGCGCCCGCTGACCGGCGGGCCGGGCCGCGGGTGCCGCCGCGGCCTGGTTCTCCGGCGACGGACGTGATCGCAGCGGGGCGGCCTTCGGGCCGCCCCTTTTTCATGTGCGGTGGCTCAGGGGCAGGTCAGCGGCGGCGACGCGCGGTTGGTCACCGCGGCCAGCGCATCGACCTGGACCGCGTTGGTGCTGCCGCACAGCGCGGCGCCGGTGCGCTGCAGCCGCTTGACCAGGTCCACCGGCTTGAGCCGCGGCGCCTGCGTGCGCACCAGGGCGGCGATGCCGGCCGCCAGCGGCGCGGCCATCGAGGTGCCGCTCCAGGTGCCGTACTCGCCGCCCGGCACGCTGCTGGTGACGTGGTCGCCGGGCGCCGCCAGGTCCACCCAGGAGCCCGTGTTGCTGAAGTCCGCGAAGCGGTGGGTCTCGGCGGTGGCACCCATCGGTGCCAGCCCGTAGACGCCTTCGGCCGCCGGGTACTCCTTGACGCGGCCGCTGCCCTCGTTGCCGGCCGAGGCGACGATCACCGCGCCCTGGCCGGTGGCGCAGCGTGCCTTGTCGGCGTCGTAGCCGGGGTCGGTGTAGTCGGTGTCGGGCTTCGCGCCGGGCTTGGGGATCGAGCAGGTCGCCAGCGTGGCGACCGCGTCCAGGATGCGGGTGCGGTCCAGCGTGCCCAGGCTCAGGTTGATGACCTGCGCGCCGTCGGCGGTGGCCGGGTCGCCGTCGGGGTCGATGGCGAACGCCAGGGCGTCGGCCAGCATCCAGACGTCGCCCCGGCCGTCGGGGTCGAGCACCCGCAGCGGCATGATCTTCGCCCCCGGCGCCGCCAGCGCGACCAGGCCCGCCACGTGCGTGCCGTGGCCGAAGCCGGCGTTGTCGCGCGTGCCCTCCTCGCTCGGATCGCCGTCGCCGTCGACGAAGTCGCGGCCGGGCAGCAGGCGGCCGGCCAGCGCCGGGTGGCCCGCATCGACGCCGGTGTCGAGCACGGCCACGCGCACGCCGTCGCCACGGGTGATGGCCTGGGCCTCGGCCAGGTGCAGCGCGGCCGGGGCCCACTGCGCGCGGTACTCGGCCTCGGTGCCGATCGCCCAGACGGCGTTCTTGCGCGCCTCGGGCGCGCGCGGCTGCACGTTGGCCTCGGCGGCGATGACCTCGGGCTCCAGCGCCAGCGCCGCCACGACCTCCGGCACGCTGCGGCCATCCTGCACCTGCAGGCGGTAGATCGGCCGGGCGCCGGACTGCTGCAGCAGCGCCAGCGGGTAGCGCGCCAGCAGCGGGGCGAGCTGGCCGGTGGCGTGCAGGCGCACCAGCACCTCGCCGGGCAGGTAGGGGTCCTTGGGGGCCTTGGCCATCACCGCCGCCGCGGCGGCGCACAGCGTCAGGCCCAGCGACAGGCGCCAGGCGTTGCGGCCGTAGGGGTGGCGGGCGGGGCGGCAGAAGGGGCGGACAGGCTTCATCGGGGGCACCTCGGGGGCAGGGTCTTCATGCGTGGCACAGAGGCACGGCCCGGCCGGCAGATACAGCCAGCCTAACCCGGGCGGCGGCGTCCGCGCCATCCGGTGAGTGCCCGCGGCTGCACGCTTTGTTCAGTCACCAGCCGCCGTAGAGCGCGAAGGCCGCCCAATGGAAGGGGTGCGGGCGGGTTTGGCGCAGGGCCTGCTGCGCCTGGCCCAGCGCGACCGCCGGCGCCTCGCCGGCGCGCAGTGCGGCATGGAAGGCAGCCATGAAGTCGCGCGTGGCCGCGTCGTCGACCGGCCACAGGCTGGCCACGACCCGCGCCGCGCCGGCCAGCAGGAAGGCCCGCACGAGGCCCACCCATTCGTCGCCGCCCTCGGCCCGCCCGGCCTCGTCCTGGCCGGCGGTCTCGCAGGCGCCGAGCACCACCACCCGCGCCGCCAGGCGTAGCGTCTCGACCTGCTCGGCGGTCAGGGCGCCGTCGTGCAGGTGCAGCGCCGAGAAGCGCGGACTGTCGGCGCGGAACACCGCATGGCAGGCCAGGTGCAGCAGGTCGGCACGGCGGGCGTCGTCGCCGCGCAGCGCGTCGATCGTCGCGTCGGCGTCCAGCCGCAGCACGGCGCCCGGCAAGGCGGCCGCGACGGCGCGGGCCTCGCGCGCGGCGTGGGGCAGCCGGCTGGACTCGCCGAGCACCAGGGCGCGCCGTGGCCGACCGGCGTGCACCTCGCGGGCGGCGTCGGCCGCGGCGGCGGCGCTGGGCACCCAGGCGAAGCGGTGGTGCTCGACCAGCGGCCGGCCGTCCGGGCCGACCAGCGCGGCGAAGGGCAGCCGGCCCAGCGGCGGCGGCGCCACCAGCAGCACCCGGGCCTGCGGCGGCAGCACCGGCGCGAGTGGTGCCCACACCAGGGCATGCAGCTGGGCCAGCCGGGCCTCGCAGCGCGCCACCAGCACCGCCTGGTGCGCCTGCAGCGGGGCGCCGGCGCCGTGGCGCAGCGTGTCGAGCTGGAAATCGAGCGCCTGGAGCGCCTGGCGCAGGGTCGGCCAGTCCGCCAGGTGCCGCCGCACGCCGATGCCGTCGGCCCGCACCCAGACGGCGAACAGCTCGTCGCCGTGGCGCCCGTATTCGACCAGCACGTCGTCCGGGCCCAGCCGCGCGCGCAGCGCCGCCAGGTCGGGCGCCCCCGCCGGCCCGGGCGCGGCGGGCCCGGCGGCCAGGCGTTGCCGCCGCACGCGCTCCAGCAGGGCCT
>JABLTH010018979.1_pt1 | contig 17430 bp, 16 predicted proteins | sample 7875711 | NCBI WGS metagenome assembly JABLTH01 (sample SAMN14941262, study PRJNA633318) | bioreactor metagenome | isolation source: bioreactor | place: China | collected 2019-03-05 | reverse complement strand
GTGCGCGTGGTGCATGCGGTGCCGCCTCATGCCAGCCCTTGCGTGCCGCCCCGTGCGTCAGTACGCCTCGCGGTAGAGCGCCAGCGCGTCGGCCTCGCTTACTTCGACCGGGTTGTTGACCAGCAGGCGCGTCTGCTTCATCGCGTCGGCAGCCAGCATCGGCAGGCTGTCCTCGCTGACGCCGACGTCGCGCAGGCGGCGCGGCGCGCCGCTCTGGTCCATCAGCGCCTCCATCGCGCCGACGAAGGCCGCCGCGCGCGCCGCCGCATCGGTGCCGGCGGCACCCGCAGGCACCCCCAGCACATCCGCCAGCTCCGCATACAGCGCGGCCGCCGCGCGTGCATTGAAGCGCAGCACCGGCCCCAGCATCAGTGCGTTCGACAGGCCGTGCGGCACGTGGTAATGGCCGCCCAGCGGATAGGCCAGCGCGTGCACGGCCGCCACCGGCGAGTTGGCGAAGGCCTGGCCCGCGAGGGTGGCGCCCAGCAGCATGGCCTCGCGCGCGGCGCGGTCGGCGCCGTCGCGGCAGGCCGCCAGCAGGTTGCCGCCGAGCAGGCGCAATGCCTCGCGTGCCAGCGCGTCGGACAAGGGGTTCTTCTTGTGGCGCCCGGTGTAGGCCTCGATGGCATGGACCATGGCGTCGATGCCGGTGGCCGCCGTGGGCAGGCGCGGCAGCCCGAGCGTGAGCCGGGCGTCGAGCAGCACGTGGTCGGCGTAGAGCTGCGGCGCGACCACGCCCATCTTGCTGGTCTCGCCGATGGTCAGGATCGAGATATTGGTGACTTCCGAGCCGGTGCCGGCGGTGGTCGGCACCAGCACCAGGGGCAGGCGGCCGCCGCGCACGTTGCCGATGCCGTACAGCGCGGACAGCGGCTGCTCCGAGACCAGCAGCACCGCGGCCAGCTTGGCCACGTCGAGCGGCGAGCCGCCGCCCAGGCCCAGCACGAGATCGGCGCCGGCGGCGCGGCCCTGGGCCACGCAGGCGTGCAGGGTCGCCTCGGGAGGATCCGGCACCACGTCGTCGAATACCGTGACGGTGCAGCCCGCGGCCCGCAGGCTGGCCTCGATCGGCGCGGTCAGGCCGTGCCGCACCAGGCCGGCGTCGGTCACCAGCAGCACGCTGCGCTGCGCCTGGCGCGCCGCGAGCCACTCGCCCAGGCGCGCGGCGGCACCCCACTCCACATGGATGGACGGCACCGTCCGGAATTCAAAAGCCTGCATCGTCACGCTGGTCTCCTCTGCTGTGTTCTCTGTGCTGTCCCGTCGTGCGGGCGGCGCGGTCGCGGCGACCGCACGGATGCGCACGGCGCCGCCCCGGCGCGCGTGCGTCAGTGCCGCCGGCGCGGCATGGCATTGCGCCGGCTGGTGCAGCGTTGGGCTATGCCGGGCTACGCTGGGCTATGTTGCGCTGCCGCTCAGCGGATGGCCGAGCACAGGTACTTCATCTCCAGGTACTCGTCGATGCCGTACTTCGAGCCCTCGCGGCCCAGGCCCGATTGCTTGACGCCGCCGAAGGGCGCGACCTCGTTGGAGATCAGGCCGGTGTTGTGGCCGACCATGCCGTAGTCGAGCGCCTCGCCCACGCGCCAGGCGCGGCCGGCGTTCTCGGTGAAGAAGTAGGCGGCCAGGCCGAACTCGGTGTCGTTGGCCATGGCGACCACCTCTTCCTCGGTATCGAAGCGGAACAGCGGCGCCACCGGCCCGAAGGTTTCCTCGCGCGCCACCCGCATCGACTGCGTGACGCCGGTCAGCACGGTCGGCTCGTAGAACAGGCCGCCGAGGGCGTGGCGCCTGCCGCCGGCCGCCACCTGCGCGCCCTTGGCCAGCGCATCGGCGACGTGGCTTTCGACCTTCTCCACCGCCGCCTCGTCGATCAACGGCCCGATCTGCACGCCCGGCTGCGTACCCGCGCCCACCGGCAGCTCGCGCACGCGCCGGGTCAGCTTCTCGGCGAAGGCCTCGTAGACGCCGGACTGCACGTAGAGGCGGTTGGCGCAGACGCAGGTCTGGCCCGCATTGCGGTACTTGGAGGCGAGCGCCCCCTCGACCGCGGCATCGAGGTCGGCATCGTCGAAGACGATGAAGGGCGCGTTGCCGCCCAGCTCCAGCGACAGGCGCTTGATGGTCGGCGCGCACTGCGCCATCAGGAGGCGGCCGACCTCGGTGGAGCCGGTGAAGGACAGCTTGCGCACCTTGTCGCTGGCGGTCAGCACGCCGCCCACCACGCGCGCGTCGCCGGTGACGATCTGCAGCACGCCGGCCGGCACCCCGGCCTGCTGCGCCAGTTCGCCCAGCGCCAGCGCGGTCAGCGGCGTCTGCTCGGCCGGCTTGACGATGATGGTGCAGCCGGCGGCCAGTGCGGGGCCCACCTTGCGCGTGATCATCGCGGCCGGGAAGTTCCACGGCGTGATGGCGGCGCAGACGCCCACCGGCTGCTTGATCACCACCAGGCGCTTGTCGGTCTGCGGGGCAGGGATCACGTCGCCGTAGGTGCGCTTGGCTTCCTCGGCGAACCACTCGATGAAGCTGGCCGCGTAACGTACCTCGCCCTTGGCTTCGGCCAGCGGCTTGCCCTGCTCGGCCGTCATCAGCGCGGCGAGATCGTCGGCGTTGGCGAGGATCAGGTGGAACCAGCGCATCAGCACGGCCGCGCGCTCCTGCGGCGCCAGCCGCGACCACGGCTTGAAGGCCCGGTCGGCGGCGGCCACCGCCGCCTCGACGGCCGGCGCGCCCAGCGACGGCACACAGCCCACCAGGCTGCCGTCGGCGGGATTGCGGACTTCGATCACGGCACCGTCCGCGGCACCTTGCCAGCGTCCGTCGAGAAGGCATTGATCGCGCAGCAGCGCGGGGGATTGCAGCGTCAGCAAGATTTCACTCCGTTTGGTGACCGTGCCGGTCGGGGGCTGGGCGGACCCGGTTCGCTTGCCGTGACATCGGGCTCGCCAACCTTGCCAAGTTCAATAGATTGAACTAAGATCCACATATTGAACTATCAGTGTGCCTTTGTAGTGCGGCCGGAGGGAGTTTGTCAAGAATGAGCGAGGCACTGCAGCCGTCCGGCATGGACGCTCCCGGACACGGGCAGGAAGACAATGCGGCGGCGCAGGCCGAAACCGTGCCGGCGCTGCGGCGTGCCGTGCGCATCCTGGACTTCGTCAGCGCGGCGGGCGCGCCGCCCACCGCGGCCGACCTCGCGCGCGCGCTCGGGCTGCCCAAGAGCAGCGCGCACGGGCTGCTCGCCACCATGCTCGAACTCGGCCTGCTGGCGCGCGCGGGCGACGGCACCTTCCGCCTGGGCGCCCACCCGATGCACTGGGCCAACGGTTTCCTGGCCCAGTTCGACCTGGTCGGGGAGTTCCAGCGCTACTTCGCCGAACAGGCCGAGCTGAGCCGCCACACCATCACGCTCAGCGTGCTGGAGGGGCGCGACGTGATCTACCTGGCCTGCCGCAACAGCGCCGACCCGCTCGGCTTCACCTTCCGCATCGGCATGCGCCTGCCCGCCCCCTTCACCGCAACCGGCAAGATCCTGCTCAGCGCGCTGCCGGACGCCGCGCTGCGCCAGCGCTTCGGCCAGCACTGGCCGGCTGCCTTGACTCCGCACAGCGTGGCCGGCCTGCCGGCCTTCCTGGCCGAGATGCGGGACACGCGCGCGCGCGGCTTCTCCATCGACGAAGGGCAGGTGCGCGAAGGCATGCATTGCATCGGCGCCGCCATCCGCGATTTCTCGGGGGAACCGGTGGCCGGCATCGCCGTCAGCCTGCTCGAGCACGAGGCCACGCCGGCGGCAGTGCAGGCCACCGGGACCCAGCTGGCGGCGGTGGCCGCCGCGCTGTCACGCCGGCTCGGCATGCCGGGCTGAGGGCGCGGCCAGCACCGCGGGGAGCCCGCGGCTCCGGCAAGTTGCCGTCCGCGTGGCAGCGGGCGCGGGCCAGGACGGGAGGGGTATACGCTGGTTGTGCACGCAACTATTATCGACATATAGTTGAGCACACAACCAGATTACGGAGACTTCCATGCCACCCACATCCCAGCCCTGGCCGGAGCGGGTCCCGGTGCTGATCGCCGGCGGCGGGCCGGTCGGCCTGGCCCTGTCGGCGCTGCTGGCCCGGCATGGCATCGCCTCGCTGGTGGTCGAGGCGGACGAGGGCTACTGCAGCGGCAGCCGGGCCATCTGCATGTCGCGCCGTTCGCTGGAGATCCTCGGCTGGGCCGGCGCGGACGCCGCCACCGTGGCGACCGGCCTGGCCTGGGTGGGCGGGCGCAGCTACTACCGCGACACCGAGGTGCTGCATTTCCGCATGCCGAGCGAGCCGCACGAGCGCTTCGCGCCGATGGTGAACATCCAGCAGTACTACATCGAGGAATACGCCCACCGCGCCGCCCAGGACGTCGGCACCTTGTCCGACGTGCGCTTCGGTGCGCGCGTGGCCGCGGTGCACGCCGCCGACGATGGCGTGACGGTGGAGATCGACACGGGTGGCGGCAGCGCGCGCGTCGCCGCGCAATGGCTGGTGGCCTGCGACGGCGGGCGCAGCACGGTACGCGAGCAGCTCGGCCTGCGCATGGAAGGCATGCAGTACGAGGGCCGCTACGTGATCGTCGACATCGAGCAGGACACGCGGCGCGAGGTCGAGCGGCTGGCCTGGTTCGACCCGCCCTCCAATCCCGGCTCCACCATCCTGATGCATCGCCAGCCCGGCAATGTATGGCGCATCGACTACCAGATCCGCGATGACGAGGATGCCGACGCCGCGGTGCGGCCGGAGAATGTGCTGCCGCGCGTGCAGAGCCATCTCGACATGATCGGCGAGAGCGCCCCCTGGAAGCCGCTGTGGATCTCCATCTACAACGCCAAGTGCCTGACGCTGCCGCGCTACCGCTACGGGCGCGTGCTGTTCGCCGGCGACGCCGCCCACCTGGTGCCGATCTTCGGCGTGCGCGGCCTCAACTCCGGCCTGGACGATGCCGGCAACCTCGCCTGGAAGCTGGCGTGGGTGCTGCGCGGGCACGCCGAGGCCTCGCTGCTGGACTCCTATTCGGATGAACGGGTGCACGCCACCCGCCAGAACATCGCCTACGGCGCCAAGAGCACGGAGTTCATGGCGCCGCCCGATTTCGCCTTCCGCCTGATGCGCGAGGCCGCGCTGCGCCTGGCGCTCGACCATCCCGAGGTGCGCTCGCTGATCAACCCGCGCCAGTCGGCGCCGATCGACTACGCCGGCTCGCCGCTCAACGGCCCGTCCGACTTCGACGACGCGCCCGGCGCGGCGCCCGGCTGTCCCGCGCCCGAGGCCAGCCTGCTGCGCGGCGCGGAGGCGGTGCACCTGAGCCAGTCGTTCGGCCGGGCCTTCACCCTGCTCTGCTTCCAGGCGGACGGCGCCGTGCCGGACGCGCTCGGCGCGCTCGCTGCGGGCAAGGCCGGCCCGCCGGTGCAGTGGCTGGTGGTGGCCCCGGCCGCCGCGCCGGGCGGCGACGGCGTGCTGCGCGATGCGCACGGCCAGGCCTGGCAGCGCTACGGCGCCACCCACGGCACCCTGTACCTGATCCGGCCCGACGGCTATGTGCTGGCGCGCTGGCGCCAGCCCGACCCGGACCGCGTGCAGGCCGCGCTGGCACCCTTCCTCCTCAACCTGCCCGCTGGAGCCTCCGATGCAAGCTGACGACCTGGACCGTGCCTACACGCAGTTGTGCCGCACCATGGCCGAAGTCGGCGAGGCACGCACGCTGCTGCTGCTGGCCGCCCTGTGCCTGGCCCTGATCAGCCGCGAGGCCGAAGCCGCGCCGGTGCTGCAGGCCATCGAGGATGCGCGGCGCGCCTGCGGCGTGTAAAGTCGCAGGCGCCCGACCCGGAATCGCCGACATGAAGCCGCTGCCCCGCCTCGACCAGTTCCTCACCTACCGCCTGCACCAGGTCAACAAGCTGAGCGAACGCGAAAGCACCGAGGCCTATCTCGTGCAATGCGGGCTGCCGCTGGGCGAGGGACGCTGCCTGGCGGCGATCGGGGCCTTCGAGCCGGTCTCGGTCAACACGCTGGCACAGCGCGCCAACCTGACCAAGGGCCAGGCCAGCCGCAGCGCGCAGGCGCTGGTCGAACGCGGCCTGGTCAGCAAGGAAAGCAGCGACGAAGACGGGCGCGGCGTCGTGCTGACCCTGACGGCGCGCGGGCGGCCGCTGTACCGCAAGGCGATCGCCGTCATCGCCGGCCTCAATGCCGAGCTGTTCGGCTGCCTCGACGCCGCCGAGCAGGCCCAGCTGGGCAGCCTGCTGGACCGGCTGGTGGCGCACGCCAGCACTCGCGGCAAAGACGGGGACAGCACCGGGGAATGAGATGAGGATGGGTCCGCCGTCGCGGGCCCTGCAGGCTCCGCCCCGCAAAGCGTACCCATTTCTGCGAGGCTGCCGCAAGGCGCCTGCGAGCGGCATGGCGGGCCGGATCACCCAACCCGCCCGTGCGCGACGCCTGTACGGCACGGCCGCCCCTGCCGCCCGCCGTCTTCCTTTTTTCCGGCCCGCGATCCGGCCCAAACCCCGCGATTCAGGCCCGGCGGCATCTGCTGCCAGTGTCCGGACCCATCGGTGACAGGCGTGCGGGGACCTGGGCGGCTGCCGGCCGCCGCCGGTCCTGCGGGCCCGGGTGAGCGTCACCGGTCGGGATCGCTCCGGGCCCGGGCGTACCCATTTCTGCGTACCCGCGTCCGCGCATCCAGGTCCGCATCCACATCTGCGTACCCGTTTCTGCGTATGCGCCCCCACCCGGCGCCGGCGCCCGGCAGCGCGCCTCAAGCGATGGTGTCCACCACCCCGCCATCGACCCGCAACGCCGCGCCGGTGGTCGCCGAGGCCTGCAGCGAGCAGGCATAGACCACCATGTTCGCCACCTCCTCCACGGTGGCGGCACGCTGCAGGATGGAGCTGGGCCGCTTGGCCTTGACGAAGGCGGCGGCGGCTTGCTCCACGCTCACGCCCTGGCTGGCGGCCGCCTCCTGCAGCATGGCGGCCACGCCCTCGGACAGCGTCGGTCCCGGCAGCACGGCGTTGACGGTCACGCCGGTGCCGCGCAGCCGCTTGGCCAGCCCGCGCGAGATGGCGAGCTGGGCGGTCTTGCTGAAGCCGTAGTGGATCATGTCCTCGGGGATGTTCAGCCCCGACTCCGAGGAGATGAAGACCACGCGCCCCCAGTCGCGGGCCTCCATGCCCGGCACGTAGGCCCGCGCGAGCCGCACGCCCGACATCACGTTGAGCTCGAAGTAGCGGCTCCAGTCGGCGTCCTCGAGCGCGAAGAAGTCCTTGGGACCGTAGATGCCGGCGTTGTTGACGAGGATGTCGACCGCGGGCACGGCGGCCACCAGCGCGGCACAACCGGCCGCATCGCCGACGTCGGCCGCGACGCCGCGCACCTTGGCGCCCAAGACGGCGGCGCGCACCGCCTCCAGCGCGGCCTGCAGGCTGTCCTGGTGGCGGCCGTTGAGCACGACTTCGGCGCCGGTGGCGGCGAGGCCCTTGGCGATGGCCAGGCCGATGCCGGCCGTGGAGCCGGTGACGAGCGCGGTCTTGCCGCTGAGATCGATCTGCATGGAGAGTCTCCGGTTGGCGTGCGCGAGCACGCATTCACTACCACTGGAAAAAGCGGAAACAGGCGCGCGCCCGGCGGCACGATGCCGCCCGCCGCGCGCCTGTCCTCAGGCGATCGCCCCGCCGCCGTCGACCAGCACGGTGGAGCCTGTCACATAGGGGGTGCCGGCCAGGTACAGGATGGCATTGGCGACGTCTTCGGGCTGCCCCAGGCATTGCGCCGGCAGCCGCGCGGCGGCGCCGTCGTACATGGCCTGGCGCGCGGCCGGATCGAGCTTGTCCCACAGCGGTGTGGCGATCAGGCCGGGCGAGACCGTGTTGACGCGCACCGGCGACAGCTCCAGCGCCAGCCCGCGCCCGAGCGCATCCAGCGCCGCGTTGATCGCGCCCTGCAGCACCGAGGCCTTGCTCGGGCGGATGCCGAGGTAGCCCGACACCAGCGTGAGCGATCCGCGCGCGCGGATCGGCACCGCGCGCGCCACGCGGTAGGCGCCCCAGAACTTGCTGTCGAGCGCGGCATAGGCATCGGCCAGTGGCAGCTGGCGCACCGGCCCGGTCGCGGTCTGGGCGGCGGAGATGACGACATGGTCCCAGGGCTCGGCCTGGGCGAAGAAGGCGGCCACGGCTGCGTCGTCGGTGACGTCGAGCACCTGGCCGGCGACGCGCGCGCCGGCACCGGCATCGGCCGCCCCCAGCGACGACAGCGACGATAGCGACGCCAGCGCCGCATCCAGCCTGGCCTGGTGGCGCGAGGCGATGGTCACCTGGGCACCGCGCGCGGCGAAGGCCCGGGCCGCGGCCAGGCCGATGCCGGAACTGCCGCCGACCACCAGGACACGCGCCGCATCGAAATCGGGAAACATGGGAAGGACTCCTTGCTGGGGCCGGCACCAGCGCCGGCATCGCTGTCGATTATGGACAGCGGGCGCGCCCGCATCATCCATCCGGCATTGGAAGCATTGTTGTCCAGGATTTGATAATCGGCGGGCACGGGCGGCTTTTGTGCAGTGCGGCTAGAATGCCTCGATCCGGCCCGGCCCGCCGCCGGGTCCGGCTCTCTCCCCAGCCGCCACGCCATGAAACCCGACCTCCTCCTGCTGATCCACGTCTCGCCCAAGCATCTCGAACAGCTCGGCACCGCCTTCACCGTCCACTACGCCCCCGATGCGGTCCGCCGCGCGGCCTGCGTGGCAGCCGAAGGCGCGCGCATCCGCGCGGTCCTCACCAACGGCTCGACCGGGCTGCGCGCGGACGAGATCGACGCCATGCCGGCGCTGGAACTGCTGGGCGCGCTGGGCGCCGGCTACGAGAACCTGGCGGTGGCCCATGCCCGCGCGCGCGGCATCGCTGTGTTCAACGGCGCCGGCACCAACGATGCCTGCGTGGCCGACCATGCCATGGCCCTGCTGCTGGCCGTGGTGCGCGCGGTGCCGGCACTCGACCGCGCCACCCGGGCCGGGGTGTGGCGCAACGACCTGCCGCTGCAGCCCAACTTCTCGGGTAAGCGCCTGGGCATCCTCGGCCTCGGCACCATCGGCCGGCGCATCGCCCAGCGCGGCCAGGGTTTCGACCTCGAGGTCGGCTACCACAACCGCCAGCCGCGCGCCGACGCCCCCTTCCGCTATTTCGACAGCCTGGCGGCGCTGGCCGACTGGGCCGACTACCTGGTGGTGGCCACGCCCGGCGGCGCCGGCACGCGCCACCTGATCGACGCCGCGGTGATGCGCGCGCTCGGCCCCACCGGCTACCTGGTCAATATCGCGCGCGGCAGCGTGGTCGATACCGAGGCGCTGGCCGCGGCGCTGCGCGCGGGCGAGCTCGGCGGTGCCGGCCTGGACGTCTATGAGAGCGAGCCGGCGCCGCCGGCGCCGCTGCTCGATTGCCCCAACGTGGTGCTGACGCCGCACATAGCGGGCTGGTCGCCGGAAGCGATCGATGCCTCCTTCAACCAGTTCCTGGCCAATGCCGCGCGGCACGCCGCCGGCGAGCCGCTGCTGACGCCCATTCCCTGAGCGGGCAGTCTCAAAGGCGCTTCCAGGGCAGGTCCAGGCCACTCAAGGCCACTCAAGGCCACTTCGGGCCCACCTCAGGCCGGCGGGAACACGATGCGCACGCGCAGGCCCGGCGCCGCGTCCTCCAGCGCCACCCGGGCACCGTGCGCCTGCGCGATCTCGGCGACGATGGCCAGGCCCAGCCCGCTGCCGCCGGTGGGCGCGTCGGCCAGCCGGTAGAAGCGGTCGAACACGCGCGCGCGCTCGTCCGCCGGGATGCCGGGCCCGTTGTCCGACACCGCCAGCTCCACGCCGCCCGCCTCGGCCCGGCGCAGGTGCACGTCGACGCGGCCGCCGCGCGGGATGTAGCGCAGGGCGTTGTCGACGAGGTTGGTCAGCAGGATGCGCAGGGCATCGGCATCGCCCTTGACGGTGAGCTCGCCCGGGTCCGCGTCCAGGCCCAGGTCGATGTCGCGGTCGATGGCGGCCTGGGTCAGGTCGGCCACCACCGTGCCGGCCAGCGCGCGCAGGTCCACCGCTTCATGCGGCGGCGGCGTCGCGCCGGGCTCCTGGCGCGCCAGCGTCAGCAACTGGTTGACCAGGTGGGTCAGCCGCTCCAGTCCCTGGCGCAGCCGCGCCACCGCCTCCTGGCGGGCCTCGGCGCCGTCGGCGCGCTCGACCAGCTGGGCCTGCAGCTGCAGCGCCGCCAGCGGCGTGCGCAGGGCATGGGCGGCATCCGCCACGAAGGCACGCTGGGTGTCGATCGCCTGCGCCAGCCGCGCCAGCAGCTGGTTCAGCGCCTCGCTCAGCGGCGCCACCTCGGCCGGCATGGCGCGCGTGGCCAGCGGCGCCAGCGTGGCGGCATCGCGCGCGCCCACTTCCTCGGCGATCTCGCGCAGCGGCCGCAGGCCGCGGCCCACCGCCAGCCACACCAGCCAGCCCAGCAACGGCAGCAGCAGCAGCAGCGGCGCCACCGTGCGCAGGGCCATGCGCGCGGCCAGCGTGCGGCGCGCGCTCATCGGCTGCGCGATCTGCACCACGGCCGGCCCGAGCTGCACGCTGTAGATGCGCCATTCGCCCTGGTCGGTCCTGACGTCGGAGAAACCCAGCTCGGCCTGCGGCGGCAGCGCCGGATGGGCGTGCGACAGGTAGAGGCTGCGGCCCGAGCCGTCCCAGATATGGATCACCACGTCCTCGTCGCCATGCAGCAGCCCCACCGTGGGACCGGCCGTCAGCGGCGGCGCGACCGGGTCGCTGAACTGGCTGGGCAGGGCCGCCGCCACCTGCTTCATCTGGTAGTCGAACAGGGCATTGGCTTCCTGCCGCGCCTGTCCGTAGATCAGCACGGTGGCAATGGCGATGCCCGCCAGCAGGCCGGCGGCCAGCCACCACAGCAGGGTTTGCTGGATCGAGCGCATCAGGGGGCCGCCTCTGCCTTGCCCGCCACACCGTCGCCGTCTTCCAGGCGCGGCACCACGTAGCCGACGCCGCGGATGTTGCGGATCAGCGCCGCGCCGAGTTTCTTGCGCAGGGCGTGGACATAGACTTCCACGGTATTGCTGCCGACCTCGTCGTCCCAGCCGTACAGGCGCTCCTGCAGCTGCGGCACCGACCACACCTTGCCGGGCCGCGCCAGCAGCGCGGCCAGCAGCGCGAACTCGCGCGCCGACAGGTGCACCGCCTCGCCGGCCAGCGTCACCTCGCGCGTGACCGGGTTCAGCACGATGTCGCCATGGCGCAGCAGCGGCTCGGCGCGGCCTTCGGCGCGGCGGGCCAGCGCGTGCATGCGCGCGGCCAGCTCCTGCAGGTCGAAGGGCTTGACCAGGTAGTCGTCGGCCCCGGCGTTGAGCCCGGCGACGCGGTCGGCGACAGCGTCGCGCGCGGTCAGGATCAGGACCGGCGTGCGCACGCCGCGCGCGCGCAGCGTGCGCAGCACCTCCAGCCCGGAACGGCGCGGCAGGCCGAGATCGAGCAGCACGATGTCGTAGCAGCCCGCCTCGCCCTGGCCGCCTGCGGCGACCAGGCCGGCCTCGCCGTCCTGCACCCAGTCGACCGTGAAGCCCTCCTGGCGCAGCGCCAGCTTGACGCTGTCGCCGATCATGGCATCGTCTTCCACCAACAGTACACGCATGGTCTTGTGCGAGAAATCCTGATCAAGAAAACAAGAAAAGCAAGGAGAGCGGGGAAAAACGGGGAGCGCGGCACGACGGCCGCACGCGCGCCTGCCTCAGCCCCCGTCCTGCAGCGCCTGCGCCAGCGCCGCCGACAGCCCCCACAAGGCGGGATATTCCGCCGTGATGACATGGATCGGCAACCCCGACAGGTAGTCGCGCATGCGCCCCTTGCCGTCGAAGCGTTCGCACAGGGGCGAGACCCGCAGCGCATCGACGAAGCGCGGCACGATGCCCCCGCCGAGATAGACGCCGCCGCGCGCGCCCAGCACCAGCGCGATATCGGCGGCCACCGAGCCGAGCAGCCCGCAGAAGACACGGAAGCTGCGCTGGCACAGCGGGTCGCCGCGCTGCAGGGCGCCGGCGGTGACCTGGGCCGGCGACAGCGGCGCCAGCAGGAGCGTACCCGTTTCTGCGGCCAGCGCGGCATGGATGCGCGACAGCCCGCTGCCGGACAGCAGGCGCTCGGCCGAGACGTGGCCGAAGGCGCGCTGCGCTGCGCGCCATGCCACCCATTCGTCGTCGGTCTCCGGCGTCAGGCCGATATGGCCGCCTTCGCCGGCCAGCGCCACCGGCGGCGCACCGGCATGGCCGGGCACCAGCCCCGAGACGCCCAGGCCGGTGCCGGGCCCGACCAGGGCGCAGGGCGCGCCGAGTTGCGCCGCGCCGGCGCGCAGCTCGGCCAGGCCCTGCTTGGGCAGGTGCGGCAGCGCCAGTGCCAGCGCGGTGAAATCGTTGAGCGCCAGCAGGATGTCCAGGCCCAGCGAGCGCCGCATGCCTTCGATCGAGAAGGCCCAGTTGTGGTTGGTCAGCTTGACCTGGTCGCCGGTGATCGGATTGGCCAGGCCCACGGCGGCATGGCGCGGCGCCGCACCGCCGGCCTCGCTGGCGAGGAAGCGGCGGATGGCGGCTTCCAGCGAGGGGAAGTCCGCCACCCGGTAGGCGCTGACCGGGCCGAAGCGGCGCGGCGCGCTTTCCAGCACGAAGCGCACATTGGTGCCGCCGACGTCGGCCAGCAGGCGCGGGAAGTCGGCGGCAGAGGTGGCGGCAGAGGTGGCGGTGGTCGTCATGGCGCCGCCCGGCTCAGGCTTGGAAGACATCGAGGCCGGGGCGGCGCCGGGCCAGCACCAGGCTGACCGGCAGCGCCGGCGTGGCCTGCTGGCGCGCGCGCGCCAGCACGGCCGCCTTGGCCGGGCCGGAGACCGCCAGGAAGATGCGCTCGGCAGCCAGCAAGGCAGCCAGGTTCAGCGTGATGCGCGCGTGCGGCGCCTGCACCGGATGGGTGACGAGGAAGCCGGGCCGCGGCTCGCTCAGCCCGGCCTGCAGTTCCGGCGCGTCGGCGAACAGCGAGGCCGTGTGGCCGTCCTCGCCCATGCCCATCACCACCACGTCCGGCTGGCGGTAGGCCGCGTTCAGGCGGGCCACGGCGGCGGCGGGATCGGCGGCATCCGCCGCGTCGGCCACCAGCGGCTCGAAATGGGCGCGCCCGGCATCCTCGCGCAGCAGGTGCTGGCGCACCAGCGTGCCGTTGCTGTCGGCATGGCCTGGCGGCACCGCGCGCTCGTCGACCAGCGTGACCGTGACGGATTCCCAGCGCACGTGCCGATGGCGCAGACGCTCGAACATCGCCACCGGCGAGCGTCCGCCCGACACCGCCAGCACCGCCCAGCCCTTGACGCCGATGACCAGCTCCAGCGCATTGCCCACGGAGATCGCCAGGGACTCCGCCTGGTCGGCCGCCGATGCATGTTCGAAGCACCGCATCGATGATTCCTCCTTTCGTCCTGTCCTCACGCCTTCCGGTCTGCCTCCGGGCGGCGGCGCATCGCTGCGCGCCGGGGCGCGCAGCACACCCGCCGCACCCGCTACACCTCTTCGTGCCACAGCGCGCCGTCGCGCGACAGCAGCGCCGACGACGAGGCCGGTCCCCAGGTGCCGGCCGTGTAGGGCTTGGGCGGCACCAGGCTGTCGCGCCAGGTCTCCAGGATCGGCTCGACCCAGCGCCAGGCCTGCACCTGCTCGTCGCGCCGCACGAACAGTCCCAGGCGGCCGCGGATGACGTCCAGCAGCAGGCGCTCGTAGGCGCCGGCGCGGCGCGCCTTGAAGGAGTTGGCGAGGTCGAGGTCGAGCGAGGTCTGGGTCAGCGTCACGGTATCGCCGGGCTGCTTGACGAGGAAGTACAGCCGGATGCTCTCCTCCGGCTGCAGCCGGATCACCAGCCGGTTCTGCGGCGACAGGCCCAGCGGGCGCGGGAAGATCGCATGCGGCACGTCGCGGAAGTGGATCACGATCTCGGCCACGCGCGCCTGCATGCGCTTGCCGGTGCGCAGGTAGAACGGCACGCCGGCCCAGCGCCAGTTGGCGATTTCGGCCTTGATGGCGACGAAGGTCTCGGTGCGGCTGTCCGGCGCGATGCCGCGCTCGTCCAGGTAGCCCGGCACCGGCCGGCCGCCGACGGCCCCGGCCCGGTACTGCCCGCGCACCGTCTTCTCCGCCACCTCCTGCGGCGTGATCGGCTTGAGCGCCTTCAGGATCTTGATCTTCTCGTCGCGGATGGCGTCCTCGGACAGGCTCGCGGGCGGCTCCATCGTCACCATGCACAGCAGCTGCAGCAAGTGGTTCTGCACCATGTCGCGCAGCGCGCCGATGCGGTCGTAGAAGTCGCCGCGCGTCTCCACGCCCAGTTCCTCGGCAATGGTGATCTGCACGTCCTGTATCCACTCGCGCCGCCACAGCGGCTCGAACAGGGCGTTGCCGAAGCGGATCGCCATCAGGTTCTGCACCGACTCCTTGCCCAGATAGTGATCGATGCGGTAGATCTGGTCCTCGGCGAAGTCGCGCGCGACCTCCGCATTGATGGCCTCGGAAGATTCGAGGTCATGGCCCAGCGGCTTTTCCAGCACCACGCGCACGCCCGGGTGGTTCAGGCCGGTGCGGCCGAGCTGCGCGCAGATCGGCGCGAACAGCTGGGGCGCGGTCGCCAGGTAGCACACCACCACTTCCGGCGCCCGCTGCAGCACGCGGCGCGCCAGCACGTCGAAATGGGCCGGCTCGTCGGCGTCGACCTGCACGTAGTCGATGCGCGCCAGGAAGGCGGCCCAGGCGTCCGGCGGCGCGTGCTCCAGGCCCGGGCGCACGCTTTCTTCCAGCGCCGCGAGGTAGGCCTCGGTGGTCGACGCGCGGCTGCCGGTGGCGAGGATGCGCGCAGCAGGATGCAGCAGCCCCGCGCAGTGGGCATCGAACAGGGCCGGCAGCAGCTTGCGCCGCGCCAGGTCTCCGGTGCCGCCGAACAGCACCATGTCGAAATCGGGCATGCTCACCCTGGACTCCTTGTCTTGCACGATCCCGTGCGACGCACGCGGCATAGAACACGCGGACATAGAACTGAGTGCGAGTCTGCGCCGCATAAGTTCCAGCCAGTTTACGTGAGTCGCCTGCGCTTGGCGAGCGCGGCGGCTGCGGCACTTCGCCGGGTCCGGCGCCGGGCTCAGTCCGCCTCGGATTGCAGCAGCGTCTCCCAGATCGCCAGCGCGCCGGCCTGGTAGGCGCGCGTGGCGTCGATCAGGGCGTGGCGCTCGGCGCCGGGCTGGATGGCCTCCGGCAGCAGGGGATCGCGCACGATGGCGCGGATCACCGCGCGTCCGACCAGCAGGGTCTCGCGCGCGGCCGCCGCCGGCGACAGGCGCGCCAGCCGCGCCGTGCTGCGCGCCAGCAAGGCGTGCGCATGGCGGTAGCCGGCCAGGATGCCCGGCACGTTCCACAGGCCGGTCATGCGCTGCGCGCTGGCAGGGTCGAACTGCCGTGCGCTGAAGACCAGCGCTTCCCGGGCCAGGCCGAGGCGGCGCAAGGCCGCCTCCATCGTCGGCGCGCCGCCGTCGAGATTGTCAGGCCTCACCCACAGCGCGGTGTCGAGCATGCGGAAGCCGTACAACTCCAGCGCGCGCTGGTGGTGCCGCCACAGCGTCTTGGCGCTGCGCGCCACGGCGGCGTCATGCACCACCAGCCAGTCGCCTTTCCAGTCGCGCAGGCGGCTCTCCTTGTCGAACCAGTACTGCACTTCGTGGTGGGCCGGGTTGCCTTCGAGGCGCACCGCATAGCTGCCGCGGCCGGTCTTGGCCACGCGGCCCTGGCGCTGCAGGCGCGTCAGGGCCACGCGCACGGCGGGCGTGGCGATGTCCATCACTTCGGCGGCGCGCGCCAGCGCCTGCACGGTCAGCGCCTGGCGCGGATGGGTGAACAGCAGGTCGAGCACCAGGTCGGTGGCGGACGGTGCTTCGATTTTGATACCAGCCTTGGCGGCCATGGTGGTTCGGTCGATCGGTCGATGTGTCGGAGGGAATGCGGGGTCGCAGGCCGGATTGTGACATGTGCCGCACGGCCGCCGGCATCGCCGCGACATAGCGCCGGCATCGGGGGGCAGGCCGGGGGGCGGGTAAACGATGAATATTTCCTTAAAATATGAAAATGCCCATTTCATGTAATATTTATGGCAGCGCGATCCCATGTCACGGCCGTAGGGCGGACCTCGAAAAGAACGGCACGGATCACGTCAAGAATCATCGAGAATCATCAAGAATCAGGAAGGAGACGATGCCCGATCCCTATGTCAGGACCGAGACGGATGGTCCGGTCTGCACCATCATCCTGGACCGCGCCGGCAAGCGCAACGCGGTCGACGGCGCCATGGCGGCCGCGCTGCGCGAAGCGTTCGAAGCCTTCGAGGCCGACCCCGCGCTGCGCGTGGCGGTGCTGTGGGGCGCCGGAGGCCACTTCTGCGCCGGCGCCGACCTGAGCGCGGTGGGCGACCCCGCGCGCCGCCATGAACTGGACCCTGCCGGCGGCGGCAGCGGCCCGATGGGGCCGACGCGGCTGGCGCTGTCCAAGCCGCTGATCGCCGCGGTGAGCGGCTACGCCGTGGCCGGCGGCCTCGAGCTGGCCCTGCTGGCCGACCTGCGCGTGGCCGAGCGCGACGCTGTCTTCGGCGTGTTCTGCCGGCGCTGGGGCGTGCCATTGATCGACGGCGGCACGGTGCGCCTGCCACGCGTCGTCGGCATGGGCCGCGCGCTCGACATGATCCTCACCGGGCGGCCCGTCGCTGCCGAGGAGGCGCTCGCGATGGGGCTGGCCAACCGGCTGGTCGCGCCGGGGCAGGCGCGCGCCGCCGCCGAGGCGCTGGCGCACGAGATCGCCGCCTTCCCGCAGCGTTGCATGCTGGCCGACCGCGCCTCGGCATACAAGCAGTGGGGCCTGCCGCTGGAGGCGGCGCTGCACGCCGAGGGCGCGGCCGGGGCGCCGATCGTGTTCGCCGTGGGTATCGACGGCGCCCGGCGCTTCGTCGACGGCGCCGGGCGCCACGGCCAGGCCGACCGCCCCGGTCCGGCCGGCTGACGGCGCGCCCGCCCCGCTTTCCCCCTCCCGGGCCGCGGGCGTACCCATTTCTGCGAGCCCCGTCCCCCCCTTGCAAGGACTGCGAATCCCGACCATGTCCGTCACCACCCTCGAACTGATCCGCCGCGGCGCCGCCCAGCATGGCGCGCGCACGGCCCTCGTCCACGGCGAGCACCGCCTCAGCTTCACCGAGGTCGATGCGCTGAGCGCGCGCCTGGCCCACGCCCTGATCGCGGCCGGCGCCGGCCGCGGCGAGCGGGTCGCGCTGCTGGTCAACAACGGCCTCTACAGCGTGCCGCTG
>JABLTH010006884.1_pt1 | contig 17435 bp, 16 predicted proteins | sample 7875711 | NCBI WGS metagenome assembly JABLTH01 (sample SAMN14941262, study PRJNA633318) | bioreactor metagenome | isolation source: bioreactor | place: China | collected 2019-03-05 | reverse complement strand
AGGACATCGTCAGGCTAATATCCCAAGGCCCGATTGCATTGCAGTCGGGCCTTTTTCTTTTTCCAGACGGGAAATGGAAGAATCACACGCGGGCTTCAGGCCGTCAGCGCGCTGATGTCACGAGCCCGGATCGAGGTGCTCGCAAAGCCGGTCAAGGGCTTGTTCGGCGCTGGCCGGTGTTTCGACCGGGACGGTGGCCGGGCGAACCGCTTCGCGTGGCTGCGTGGTCAGCGCATGGAGAAGACGGTCCATCCGCGCCGGGGAAGCGCGCCACTGCGGGCACCAGTGCCCGGCCCCTAGTGCCTCGACGCGGGCGCCATTCTCGAATTGATCGTAGGCACCTGCCACGATGAGTTGCGGCACCCGCCAGTGCAGGCCCTGGGCCACGCTTCCGATGCCGCCATGGTGGACGAAGGCGGCGGCGCGGGCGAGTACCGTCCCGAGGGCAATGTCGCGGGCCGCCAGAACGGGAACGCGCGCGTGCGACGATGACGGGAAGCACTCGCCGAGCTGGGGTTGCAGCGCGAGCATCGCCAGTCCCAGCCGCTGGCAGGCGGGCATCAGGCGTTCCAGGAAATCCTGGGTCTCGCCGCCGGCCGAGCCGGGGTACACGACGATGTAGCGACGGTGCGCCGCGCAAAAGTCGGTGACGGCAGCGGGCGCCGGGCGTGGGGCCGTGGGCTCGAACAAGGGAAAGTGGTCGGCCTGCACCACGCCGCGCGCCCGCCATGCCGCAGGGACCTGGGCGAACCAGGGCGGGTAGAGGGCGAGGCCGCCGTCGGGCGCGTGGATCCAGTCGCCGAAGATCGATCGTGGCAAGGGGGATGTCGCCCACTGGCGCTGGAACGCGGTCAGCGCGGGACGCGCCATGGGCTCCAGCTTCCAGCGATCGAGCGCGGCCCAGAGCGAGGAGCGAATGCTGCGGGGCACCCAGGATGGGCAGTGGAACGGGCCGATGAACAAAGGGTCGTCGAGACTGCGCAGCCCCATCGGTGCGGTGTAGACCGAGCGCAGGCGAATGCCGGCAGGCCATCGGTCCAAGGCGAAGCGAGCCCCGGCGGCCAGCGGCGAGGCCAGCACCGTCAAGGGCCCCTGCCCGTCATCGACCGGGGCCAGCTGACCGAGGGTCTCCACGGTCCGCGGAATCGAGGGCACCGCCAGGTGGCGCCACAGCACGCCGAAACCGTGCAGCCGATGCCACAGCAGCGGGTGTTCCAAGGTTCGACGGTGCTCGTCCAGTGTCGCGATCGGACGGAACAGCAGCCCCTCGGCACGCACTGCGGCCTCGTACGGCGCCTGACTGAGGACCCAGACCTCGTGCCCGCGCCGGCGCAGGGCGCGGCCCAGCGCGAGAAAGGGGTGCAGGTCCCCCGCACTGCCCAGCGTGACGAGGGCGAACCTCATCGCGCCGGCCCGCCGAAGCATTGGAAATCGGCGAAACCGACGACGGACGCCTGCGCTGCAAAACGCTCGGCGAGTCGAAGCGGGCCCGCGGTGATCGCAAAGTAGTCGTAGCCTCCGGGCCTTTCGACGGCCATCAGGTACTGGAAGTGGCAACGATACTTGTCGCGCCGGATGGCCGCGTAGCGTGGGGCGTCGAAGCACTGGGCAAAGCGGGGAGAGACGCGCTTCGGGCCGCCCGGGCGGCGCATGGTCGGTTCGAGGCCATCCTCGCAGACCTCGGTCGGGTCCACCAGGGCGAAGCAGCAACCATCTGCCGGCGCCGTGACGTCGATCCAATCCAGACCAGCCGCTTCGCGCAGGCAGGCGAGCTCCTGCCGGAACCCGATCGCCTCGGGTTGGTAACTGAGCAGGGGAATGCACTCGCCCAGCGTCAGCAAGGCGATGGGGCATCCGGCGCCAAGCAGTCCTGGTTCGGAACGCAAGGCACGCGCCACGACACTGACGGCCAGCATCGTGCCCGAGCTGTGGCCGACGACCAGCACCTCGTCGATGCCGGGCCGCGCCGCGACCGCGCACAGGTGTCGCGCAAAGTCGTCGAGACGGGTCTCGAGCGCCGGGAGTCTCCCGCGGGCCTGACGCAGGATGACACACGCGCTGCGCATCAGCCACGCCATCTGCACGCGCCCCTGCGCGTGGCGGGCCAGTGCCAACAGCCCGACGCTGCCGGGCACGAACGCCACGAGGCCCGCCCACGGTGACAGCGCGCCGGCGAGCCACCAGGAAAGCGCCCCCAGTGCCAGCAGCCCGCCCAGGCTACCCAGCAGCAGTGCCGCCGGCAAGGCCAGCGCGAGGAAGGCGGGCCAACTGGTCTGGAGGATCCGCCACAAGGAGCCGTTGCACACGAGCCGCCACGTCGTGCCCAAGGTGAGCTGCAACAGCCGCCACTGCCCACGCGGCCAGTGCGCGCGGACGATGTCGTCCCAGCGCAGGAACTCGTAGCGCGTGTGTACCGCCTCCGAGTCCCCGGGGCCGTGCCACACCACGTCCCACGCCGCGTTCGCGCCATCGCGCACGCGGGGGCCGACCTCGATCCTGGCGCCGCTGACCTGGGCCTGCAGCGCCGCCTGCTGCGCATACAGCGCGTGGTAGTGCGCCGGGCCCTGCGGGTCGAAGCCGCTGAGGTAGAGCACGTGTCGCCGGCGCACGCGGCCGGGGCGTCCGGCGCCATCCGACACAGCCATCAGAAGATGGTCTGCTTGTGCAGGCCCTTGGACAGCACCAGGTCGACGACCGGCTGCTCGCGCTTGTTCGCACGGCGGCAATGGCCTGGCTGGAACCGGTCGGTGAGCCAGATCACGCTGCGGGCCCAGCGGCGCTCGTCCCGCGCGCGCCACGCATGGGACGACACCGATTCCCAGGCGTAGCCGTTGAAGATCGTCGCGTTGACGAAATGGTCGAGCGCGCGCACGCCGGCGCGGCCGCGGGCTGTCGGGCCGGCCAGCCCGATCAGGACCAGCACCACGTACCCCGCGATCGCCATCGGCACGATCGCCGTCATCACCAGGAAACCCGCCATCCGCTCCTTCATCGGCCCTCACCATCGCGGCGCTGGAACACCCGCAAGCGGATGCCATTTTCGGCCCGAATCGTCAGCCGGCCGACGGGTTCGGGCACATGCCCGGCGACCGGCAGGAAGCGGAAGCTGCGCGCCAGGGTCGCGAGAATCAGCGTGGCCTCCTGCTGGGCAAAGGCTGCGCCGATGCACACCCGGGGCCCCATGCCGAAGGGCAGGTACGCGCCACGCAAGGATTCCCGCGCCGGGATCGAGTCCTCCGGGCCATCCCCATGCTCGCCGGTGCCGTAGCGGTCGGGGTCGAACTCGTCGGGCCGCGACCACAGCGCGCGATGGCGGTGGATCAACCAGGGCGAGACCACCACCGAGGCATGCGCAGGCAGGTGCTTGTCGCGCATCGTGCAGGCCGCCGCCGCTTCCCGGGCGAGGAAGCCGACGGGCGGAAACAGCCGCAGCGCCTCGCGAAACACGTTGCGGGCCAGCACCAGGTCCTTCATCGCGCCGGGATCGTCGCTGTCGGGGTCGAATCGCGCGCAGGCCTCCTCATGCAGCCGCTGCTGCACGTCGGGGGCGTTGGCCAGCAGATGCAGCGCCCACGACAGGGCGCTGGCCGAGGTTTCATGCCCTGCGAGAAACAGCATCGCGACCTGGTCGACCAGTTCCTCGAACGAGAAGCCTTGGCCACTGCCCGCGTCGCGCACGCGCAGCAGCGTGGCGAGGATGTCGCCCTCCTCGGTGCCGCGGCCGGCGCGAGCGGCGACGAAGCGCGGCCGGATCAGCCCGGCCAGCAGGTCCCGGATCTCGCCCGCAGCGCGACGGCTGCGCCGGATCTGCCACCACGGCCGCAGCCAGCGCAGACCGAAGAAGGCCGGCATCATCAGCCGCGGCGCCAGGGCCTGGTAGCGGGCGAAGGCCTCGAAGATCTGCCGCGCCGCGTCGCTGTCCAGCGGCTGCGACAGGATGGTGCGCAGGATGATGTCCGCCGCCACGTGCGTCATCTCGATCTCGACGTCGTGCTCGGCGCCGTCGGGCACCTGCCGCAGGCGCCCGGCCATCGCCGAGGCCGCCTCCCGCATGCGGCCGAACACGTGGCGGATGCGCGCGGCCTCGAAGGACGGATCCATCAGCGCGCGCTGGCGCCGCCAGACCTCGCCGTTGGTGGTGAAGATGCTGTCGCCCAACAGCGGCCGCAGCGCATCGCCGAGCATGGCGTGCTTGGGGAAGGCCGCCGCCTCCTCGACCATCACCCGCCGCACCAGGGACGGCTCGTTGACCATGTACAGGTCGACGCCCGGCAGGTGCACCTCGCCCATCTTCATCTGATAGCTGCGGGCGTACAGGCTGTCGAGCCAGGAGCGGCGCTTGCTGAAGAACATTCGCCATGCCGAAGGCCGCCGGGCCTGCGGTGTCGGGTAGTGGGGGCAGAAGCGTTCGGTCATGCGGCGGCGACGACATCGGCCCGCGGGTGGCGCTCGCGCAAGGTGGCGGGGCCCGCGGTCATGGCCAGCAGATCGTAGCGGCCGATCCGGTCCGCCGGGCGCAGGTACTGCATGTGCATCGCCAGGCGGTTGCGGCGCAAGGCGCGGTAGTGCGCCGGCTGCAGGATCTGGTGAAAGCGTGGCGAGAGTCGGTGCAGCAGCGCACGCCCGGGCTGCAGCCAGGGCGACATGCGCCCGCAGGCTGCCCAATCGGCGGGTGCGGTGTAGTCGACCCAGGTCAGCTGCGGGTGGTTCGTCAGGGCGTCCAGCTCGGCGCGGAAGCGGTGCGCAGTGCGGAAGTACGACACCAGCGGCGTGCAGTGGCCCAGGCTCAGCAGTGCGAGCTGGGGGCCGGTCCGCCCGAGCGCCGGCCGACGGGCGAGGGCCCGCGACAGCGCGCTGGCGGCCAGGGTGGCCCCGGTGCTGTGGCCCACCACCAGCACCTCGGCCGCCTCGGGCGACTCGTCCGGGGCGCTGGCGATCCTGGCCGCCATCGCGTCGACCCGCGCCTCGAGCCCGGCGATGCGCCCCTCGGCCTGCGCATGGGAGAAGCCGTACAGGCGCATCAGCCAGTCGGTGCCGAGCCGATGCGACAGGCGCTGCCAGCCCCAGGCGGTCGCCGCCAGCGTCACGATCGCCGCCGCCCCGGCCACCAGTGGCGAGCGCGACGGCCACAGACCGAAGAGGGCGGCCATCAGCCCCGCCCACAGGCCCGCCCAGGCCAGCAGCAAGACGAGCGGGAACACGATGAACACCCAGTTCAGGCGCGAGGCCCGCCACACGCGGCCGAAATTGCCTTGCAGCGCCCCGTCGACATAGAAGTTCCAGTGGTCGCGCCACACGCTGCGCGCGCTGCGTGCCCAGTGCGCGCGCACGATGTCGTCCCAGCGCAGCACGGTATAGCGGGTGTGCAGCGCGCTTCCTTCGGCGCCCGCGGGCCACCGCACGTCCCATTCGTCGACCCAGTCGTCGAGCCGCCGCCGCGGGCCGACTTCCACCGCCGACGGCCCGGCCGCATCGTCCGCGGCGGGCCGGTGGCGGGCCAGGGCCCGGTACAGGCGATGGTAGTAACGCGGGCTCTTGGGGTCGAATCCCGCGATGAAGAACACGCGCCGGTGCAGTGGCATGGGCCGATTGTGGCGGCAGCCGCTCAAGCGGCGTTGGCCGCCAGCTCGACCCGATCGTCGTCCCCCATGCGCAGCAGGCCATCGTCGAGCAGCCGGCCGACCAGCGCCTGCGCCCAGGCGGCGGGGGCGAGCGGGGTGCGGCTCGCGGCCGCGCTGAGCCCGAAGACAGGGGTGCGGACCAGCCAGTGCTCGAGGTCGGCCCGGCCCCGCACCCGGTGCTCCAGCATGTGGAACATCACCAGCGCCCGGGCCGCGTGCTGGGCGTGGCGCGCCGGATCGCGCTCGAACGCCTCCAGCCGGCGCCGGCTGGCCGCCAGCGCCGCCGCCACGTCGCCGAAGGGGGCGCCGTGGCCCGGTATCACGCAGCGCGGCGCGAGGCCTTCGATCAGCGCCAGCGTGCGCCGCGCCGGCCCGAAGCCGTCCCGGCCCTGCAGTTCCGGAAAGATGATCGCCAGCCGGTCCTCCCACAATGCGTCGCCGGAGATCAGCGTGCGGGTCTGCGGCTCGAACAGCAGCACGGCGTCCGGGTCGTGGCCCGGCGCGGCGTGCACCTGCCACACGGCCTCGCCCAGCAGCAACTCGCCGCCCGGCGCGATGCCGCCGTCGACAGTGAAGCGCTCGCACTGCTGGCCCGTCAGGCGGTAGGTGAGCCTTGCCTCGTCCCAGCGGCGCGCCACCTCGAGCGATGGCATCGGCACCAGCGTCTGCACGGCATGGCGCTGCTGCAGCGCGCGGTTGCCACCGCAGTGGTCGGAATGCAGGTGGGTGTTGACGATGCGCGCCAGCGGCCGGCCCGCCAGGGCCCGCTCGACCAGGCGCAGCGTCATGTCGGCATGCAGCGCGTAGCCCGTGTCCACCACCGTGGCGGGCGCATCGGCGGTGGCGAAGACGGTCTGGTTGGCGGATAGCCAGTCGCGCTGGATCACCTGCGCGCCGAGCTGGCGCAGCAGCCCGTCGAACGTCGACATCATGCCGCCGGGCCGCGCAGCTCCCGTCGCAGCACCTTGCCGACGTTGGACTTGGGCAACTCGTCGCGGAACTCGATCACCTTGGGTCGCTTGTAGGCGGTGAAGTTCTCGCGGCACCAGGCCGCCACGTCGTCTTCGCTCAGCGTCGGGTCCTTGCGCACGACGAAGAGCTTGACGGCCTCGCCCGAGCGCGCGTCGGGGATCCCCACCGCCGCGCATTCCAGCACGCCGGGGTGCAGGTTCACCACCTGCTCGATCTCGGTCGGGTAGACGTTGAACCCCGACACCAGGATCATGTCCTTCTTGCGATCGACGATGCGGATCTGGCCGCGCTCGTCCATGATGCCGATGTCACCGCTGCGGAAGAAGCCGTCCGGGTACATCACCTGGGCGGTCTCGTCGGGGCGCTTCCAGTAGCCGGCCATCACCTGCGGCCCGCGGATGCAGATCTCGCCCGGCGTGCCGAAGGGCAGGTCGCGCCCCTCGTCGTCGCGGATCACGATGTCGGTCGACGGCACCGGCATGCCGATCGTGCCGCTGAACTCGGTCAGGTCGAGCCGGTTGCTGGTGGCCACCGGCGAGGTCTCCGACAAGCCGTAGCCCTCGACCACGGGGCAGCCGGTGATCCGCAGCCACTTCTCGGCCGTCGCCTGCTGCACCGCCATGCCGCCGCCGTTGCTGACCACCAGTTCCGAGAAGTCGAGGCGGGCGAAGTCGGGCTCGTTGACCAGCGCGTTGAACAGGGTGTTCACGGCCGGGAACATGTTGATCCGGTGCTCGCCCAGCGTCTTGATCAGGCCGGCGATGTCGCGCGGGTTGGGAATCAGCAGGTTGGTCATGCCCAGCCGCGCACCGAACATGTAGCAGATCGTCAACGCGAAGATGTGGTACAGCGGCAGCGCGCAGACCACCGTCAGCGGCCGGTCCCCCAGCCGGGCCAGCATCGGGCTGAACCAGGCCTCGGTCTGCAGGATGTTGGCCACCACGTTGCGATGCAGCAGCGTCGCGCCCTTGGACACGCCGGTGGTGCCGCCGGTGTACTGCAGGAAGGCCACGTCGTCCGGCGTCAGAGGCACCGGCTTCAGGCTCAGGCGCGTGCCTTCGGCGACCGCCATGTTGAAGCGGGTGACGCTGCGCCCCTCGCCGACCGGCAGGCGGTACTCGGGCACCATCTTCTTCAGGTGGCGCACGGCGAAGTTGACCAGCTGCCCCTTCCAGAACCCGAGCAGGTCGCCCATGCTGGCGAGCACGACGTGGCGCACCTCGCTGCCCTCGATCGCCTCCTCCAGCGTGTGGGCGAAGTTCTCCAGCACGATGATCGCCCGGGCGCCGCTGTCCTTCAGCTGGTGGGACAGCTCCCGCGCGGTGTAGAGCGGGTTGACGTTGACCACCACGCAGCCGGCGCGCAGCACCGCGCCGATCGCGACCATGTACTGCGGCAGGTTGGGCATCATCAGCGCCACCCGGTCGCCCTTGGCCAGGCCCCGGGCCTGCAGCCAGGCGGCCAGCGCGTGGGAGAGCTCGTCGATGTCGCGAAACCGCAGTCGACGGCCCATGCAGATGGACGCGTCGCGGCTCGCGTGGCGGCGCCAGGCCTCATCGAGCAAGGCGACGAGCGAGGGGTACCGGCCTGCCTCGATCTCGGCCGGCACGCCGGACGGGTAATGGGCCAGCCAGGGGCGCGCCGGATCGGCGCCGGCCATCGGGCTCGGGGGGGCGGAGGGGGGGGCGGAGGCCAGGGCGGAGTCGGTCACGTCGGGTCCAGGGGTTCTGTGTCGGTGCGGCCGGAGGGCCATCCCGATGCTGCGGGTGCCCGGCCGCGGCTGGCTATGGTAGTTGTCCTAGCGCGCCGGGCTGCCCTGTCGCGGGGGCGACAGGCGAGGGGCCGAACAGCGCCTGCATCAGCGCCCGCTCGCGCTGCTCGACGCGCTGCAGGAACACGGCGGCGCCGCCGGGGGCCGTCGCCATCGCGCCGAAGGTGTCGAAGCCGCGCTCGAGGAAGGCCTGCAGCGAGCCCAGCCCGGCCGCGCGTGCCGGGGCGCGCATCAGGCGCAGGCTGTGCCGCAGCAGGCGGTTGCGGGTGTAGTGGTCGAGCTGGCCGCCCAGCGTCATCACCAGGTCGATCTGGCGCTCGCGGTCGGCCCGCCGGCCGGTGGTCTGCCAGGCGCGCTGGTAGGCCGCCGCATCGAGCGGGCCGTCGTCCAGCGCACGCGCCATCCCGCCGTCGAGCGACTCCGACAAGGCGTGCAATTCGGCCAGCGAGTCGACGGTGGCCACCACCTCGGCCGGGAACAGGCGCACCAGGGCCGGGACGATGCGTGCGAACTGGGCGTCGCGCTCGGCGAAGTCCTGCGGGCCGTAGAGGTCGTCGAGGAAGAAGCGTGCCGCCGCGGCGTACACCGGATCGGCCAGCAGGTCGGCGTGGCTGCGTGCGAAGCGGGCGTGCTGGTAGGCCTTGAGCGCCTGCACCCGGGCGCCCCAGGCCGGGTCGGCGCGCCGGCCGTCGCGCTCGGCCTCGACCTGCTGCAGGTGACCGAGGATGCTGTCGGCACGGCGCGAGTTGTCGGTGCTGAAGCGCGCCATCGTGTGCACAGCCTAGCGCAATCGAACGCCCGGCTCGAGGCTCGGCGGTAGGGCGCCCGCTCTAACGGCGCCGGCGTGCGCCTTGCGCATTCGGTGCAACACTGGCCCCATGTGCAGCGCCCCGTTCCGGACCTGACCCATGCTGGCGCGGCTGCAGCAAGCCCTGGTCGCCGCTTGGCTGGCGCTGCTCGTCACCGCGGCCGTGTGGCCGTGGCGCGCCGGCCACCCGGGCTGGGCCGTGCTGGCCTGCGCAGGCGTCGCCGCCAGCCATGGGCTGTGGCTGGCGCTGAGCTTCGTCGCGATGGCGTGGCACAACCGCCGCGACCCGGCGCCGCGTGCCGGCTGGCGGGCCGGCCTCGCCGCGTGGTGGGGCGAGGTCCGTGCCGCACCGCGGGTGTTCGGCTGGCGGCAGCCGTTCCGTTCGCGGCAGGAGCCGGATTTCCTCCCGCCGGGCGCGCCGGGGCGGCGCGGTGTCGTGCTGGTGCACGGCTTCGTCTGCAACCGCGGCCTGTGGACGCCGTGGCTCACCCGCCTGCGTGCGGCCGGCGTGCCCTTCGTGGCGGTCGACCTGGAGCCGGTGTTCGGCTCGATCGACGACTACGTGCCGATCATCGACGCCGCGGTCGCCCGGCTCGAAGCGGCCACGGGGGCCAGGCCGCTGCTGGTCGGCCACAGCATGGGGGGGCTGGCCATCCGTGCCTGGATGGCGGCATGCCAGGCCGACCACCGCGTGCAGGGCGTCCTGACGATCGGCACGCCGCACCGCGGCACCTGGCTGGCGACGCTGGCATGGCTCGGGGTCAACGCCCGTCAGATGCGTCCGGGCAGCCCCTGGCTGCGTGCGCTGGAGTCCGCCGAGCCGGCGACGCGCCGCGCGCGGTTCCTCTGCCTCTACAGCCACTGCGACAACATCGTCTTCCCGGCCAGCCATGCGCTGCTCGCCGGTGCGCGTCACCAGCACGTGCCCGCCACGGCCCACATCGCGCTGGTGCACCATCCCGCCGTGATGGAGGCGCTCTGGGTCATGCTCGCCGGCGCGACGGCGCCGCGTTGAGCCGGCCGCGCCGCGGCTCAGGCGTCGAGCTCGTGCAGCAGCTTCTCGGTGGGGCCGATGCCGAGGTTGAGCAACTGGGCCACGTCGCGCAGGTCGTCGGGAATCGCCGGGTTGTCCCAGCCCCGCGCGGTGTGGCGGGCCACGCGGATCGCCAGCATCACGTTGCGCACCTGGCTGGCGCTTTCCTGGCGGTCGTCGGTGATGCGCACCAGCAGCTCGGGCAGCCGCCATGACAGCATCAGCGCATGCTGGATGTCGGCCAGCGGCACACCGAGCAGCGCACGCTGGGCCGCGCTGCTGCGCAGCGTCGGGTCGGCCTTTTGCCGGTAGGTGATCTCCAGCGCGAGATGCGGCGCATGCAGCCACAGCAGCATCTCCGCGAAGTCGTGCAGCAGCGCGGCCTCGTGGATCACCGGTGCGTCGTGATCGCCGCGGTGCACCGCGAAGCCGAGCGCGAACTTCGCCGCCCGGTGGGCGCGCCGGATCACCTCGCGCAGGCCCGCCAGGGCCTCATGCTGGCCCTGCAGGTGCGCCTCGATCGTCGGCTGCGGGCCGAAATCGCGGAAGAAGGGGGTGATGCCGATCAGCACCAGGGCCTGGCGGGCGGTCTCGACGTCCGTCAGGCGCCGCTGGCGCGGCATTGCCGACGCGTAGGCCAGCAGCTTCAGCGTCATCAGCGGGTCGGCCTCGACGACCTCGGCGATGCTGCGGGCGTCGACCACGTCCTCGTGGGCCCGCAGGTCCTCGAGGGCTGCCGCGGTGTGCGACTGCACCGGGATCTCGACCAGCTGGAAATAGCGCACCCAGCCGGGCACATCCATCGGCGTGCGACGGGGCGTCAGCAGGGAAGGGTCGGGGGCGTTCATGGTCCGAAGGCCCGGCCGCTCGTGGCGACCGGGCCTTCGGTATATCGGCCGGCCGGCGACCGGCTTGAGCCGGCCGGCCGGCGGGGCTCACAGCCGGGCCACGTCGAGGCGGCCGATGTATTCGCCGTTGACGAACAACGCGCCCTCGGGCGCGCCGGCCTCGGCGCAGTACTCCACCTCGGGCAGCGGGCTGGGCGGGGCCGGGGGGCGCGCCGGTGCGGCGAGCTGGCGCGCCAGCCAGGCGAGCCAGGCGCCGGCGCGGCGCAGCTGCCGGGCAGCCACCTGCCGTGCCGGACGGTGAGGCACGACGGGGCGCCAGGGGGCCGCGACGGGAGACGATGAGGGGACAGAGAGCGGGCGGTACATGGTCAGGTTCTCCAAGGCGGGCACCGCGCGCTCGTGGCAGGCGGAGCCGGGATGGGGGGCGGTTCAGGGGCCGTGTTGCTCGGCGCCGACGTGGAACAGCAGCTCGCGCCGCAGGGCCTGGCGGCCTTGCTGGCGCAGCGCCTTGCGGCTGGCCTGGTGGCTGCCGGCGCGACGCAGTCGCGACGGCGCCACCATCGGATTGCGGGGCTTGGCGGTGGTGATGACGAACTTCAAGGACGACTCCTGGGACAGACGGAAAACCGATGGGCCGACAAAGCAAACGGCCCGGGGGTGTGAACCAGCCCGGGCCGTGCGTGCCGTTGCCGCTGAAGGCGGCGAGCCTTCAACGCCAGCGGTGACGGTGGGGCGGGTGCCCGATACCTGCGAAGCCTGCGGCCGACAGGCCGGCTCGGCGGGCGGGGATCGTGCGCGGGGTCAGCAGCATCGGGGTTCCTGGTGGGTGGCGGGGCCGGTCGTACAGCAGGTGACCGGAGCGAAGTGCGCAAATGATAAACGATTGATTATCTTGCGCAAGCACTTTTTATCATTGGCGCATCCCCACAACGTGGGATGCGCGCGCCGGGCACCGATCAGCGCTTCTTCTTCAGCGGTGCGACGCCGCTCTGGCTCTGCAGCCACAAGGCGTGACCGTCGTCCGCGGGGGCCGTCGGGCGCGCGGCGGCCGCGGTCGCGCCGACGGCGGGCGCCGGCGCCGCCGCAGGCGCCGCAGCAGGCATCAGCACCTCGCCCAGCAGGTCCAGCAGGCGGGTGCGGGCCCGCTGCGGGTGGCGACGGTAGTAGGTCAGCACCAGGCCGACGATGAAGCGCTCGTCGTCGTCCTGCGGCAAGGGCGCCTCGGCACCGGCGTCCGGCGCCGCCGCACCGAGCGCGGCGCGGCCGCCGCCCTGTGGCTGGTCCATCCAGCCGTAGGGCTTGTGGCAGCACTGCTCGAACTGCCGCGCCAGCCGTTCGCCTATCTGGCGTGACCGGCTCTTGATCTGGCTCCAGTAGCTCGGCTGGATCTGCAGGCGCTCGGCGAAACGGCGTTCGAGGCCGCGCAGGGTGGCGGCGTCCGGGTGCTTGACGGTGCTGCGAACGAACTCGTCGAACAACAGCAGGGCGTTGTCGAGGCGAACCGCCGCCACGTCGCGAGGAAACTCCATGACGCTGATGATAAAGCCGCGTTACCCAGGCCGGCGGAGAACCGCGCGGCACCGGGGCGGCGGCCGGCCCGGCTCATTCGTCGGCGGTCGGCATCCTGTGCTGGCTGGTCAGCTGCTGCTGCACCGTCGGCGGCACGGCCTCGTAGTGCGACAGGCTCAGGGTGTAGCGGCCCTGGCCGCTGGTCAGTGCGTTCAGCCGGCTCTGGTAGCCGGTCAGTTCGGCCAGCGGTGCCTGGGCGCGCACGCGCATCAGGCCGGCCATCTGGGCGTCGGTGCCGGCCACCTGGGCGCGGCGCGACGACAGGTCGCCGGTGATGTCGCCGGTGGCCGCCTCGGGGGCGGTGATCTCGACGTCGACGATGGGCTCCAGCACGATCGGCCGGGCCTCGAGGATCGCGGCGATCGTCGCCTTGCGGCCGGCGGTGACGAAGGCGATCTCCTTGCTGTCGACACTGTGGCTCTTGCCGTCGTGCACGGTGACCTTGACGTCGACCACCGGGTAGCCGGCGATCACGCCCGCGGCCAGCGCCTCGCGCACGCCCTTCTCGACCGCGGGTATGAAGGTGCCCGGGATCGCGCCGCCCTTGACCTCGTCGGCGAACTGGAAGCCCGCGCCGCGCGGCAGCGGCTCGATGCGCAGGAACACCTCGCCGAACTGGCCGGCGCCGCCGGTCTGCTTCTTGTGCCGGTGGTGGCCCTCGGCGCGGGCGGTGACGGTCTCGCGGTAGGCCACCCGCGGCGGCCGGGTGTTGACCTCGAAGCGGTGCACGTCGCGCAGCCGCTCGAGCAGGATGCGCAGGTGCAGGTCGCCCAGGCCGTTGACGATGGTCTCGTTGGTGGCCGCCACGTGCTCGACCTTCAGGCACGGATCCTCGTCGACCAGCTTCTGCAGGATCTCCCACATGCGCTGCTCGTCGCCGTGGCGCTTGGGCTCGATCGCCAGGCCGTGCACCGGCACCGGGAAGTTCAGCGGCGCGAGGTGGATGTGGTCGTCCTCGGCGGCGTCGTGCAGCACCGCGTCGAAGTGCAGCGCATCGACCTTGGCCACGGCGCAGATGTCGCCCGGCAGCGCCTGCTGCACCTCGACGTGGTCCTTGCCCTGCAGCATGAACAGGTGGCCGACCTTGAACGGCTTGCGCCCGTCGCCGACGTAGAGCAGGCTGTTCGGCGTCACCGTGCCCTGGTGGACGCGGAAGATGCCCATCTTGCCGACGTAGGGGTCGACCGTCACCTTGAAGACATGGGCCAGCACGTGCAGCGACGGGTCGGGTGTCGCATGCATCGGCTGCGCCTCGGCGCCCTCGCCGCGCAGGAAGTCGGGTGGATTGCCCTCGGTCGGGTTCGGCAGCAGGCGCACGATCACGTCGAGCAGTTCCTTCACGCCGGCACCGGTGCGGGCCGAGACGAAGCACACCGGGATCAGGTGGCCCTGGCGCAGGGCCTCTTCCAGCGGGGCGTGCAGTTCGCCGGCATCGACGTCGCCGTCGTTCAGGTAGCGCTCGACGAAGCCGGCGTCGACCTCGACCACCTGTTCGACCAGCGCACGGTGCGCCGCCTCGACCGACGAGAAATCGGCGCTGCCCTCGCGGTTGTAGAAGCAGTCGACCACCGCCGTGCCGCCGGCGGCGGGCAGGTTCAGCGGCAGGCACTCCTTGCCGAAGGTGGCCTGGATCTGGGCCAGCAGCCCGGGCAGGTCCGCCCCGGGCGCATCGATCTTGTTGACGATGACGAGGCGGTCGAGGTGGCGCTCGGCCGCGTGCTGCATCATGCGCACGGCCATCGGCTCGATGCCGGTGGTCGCGCTGATGACGATGGCCGCGGTCTCGACCGCTTCCAGCGCCGGCAGCGACTGGCCGACGAAGTCCGGTGCGCCTGGGGTGTCGATCAGGTGGACGCGGGTGTCGGCATGGGTCAGGTGCATCACCGAGGCGTTCAGCGAGTGCTGCATCCGCCGTTCGAGCGGGTCGTGGTCGCTGACCGTGGTGCCCCGCTCGAGGCTGCCCATGGCGCCGATCATGCCGGCCTTGAAGAGCATGGCCTCGGCGAGCGAGGTCTTGCCTGCGGCGGCCGGCCCGACCAGGGCCAGGGTGCGGATACCGGCAAGGGCCGCGATACCGGCGGCCGTGGCACCGGCCGCCGGAAGGTCTGGGCTCGACATGGTGGCTCTCCTCGACAGGCGATGAAGGCCAGCCTACGCCTGCCCCCGGCCGGCCGCAAGCCCCGCGGTCAAGCGGGTTCGAGGCGCCGGGCCAGAGCGCGCAAGGCCAGCCACAGCGCCGCGAGGGCCCCCGCCGGGAAGACCCCCGGCCCGAGCACGGGGCTGCCCGGCAGGCGCCGGCGCCCCGGCACCGGTCCCGGGTGCTACTGGAAGGCGACTTCGGCGAAGCCGCGCAGCTTGCGGCTGTGCAACTGGCCGACGCTCGATCCGCGCAGCAGCTCGAGGGCGCGCACGCCGATGCGCAGGTGCTGGTCGACCCGCTCGCGGTAGAAGGTGTTGGCCATGCCGGGCAGCTTGATCTCGCCGTGCAGCGGCTTGTCGCTGACGCACAGCAAGGTGCCGTAGGGCACGCGGAAGCGGAAGCCGTTGGCGGCGATGGTGGCGGACTCCATGTCGAGCGCGATCGCGCGGCTCTGGCTGAAGCGGCGCTCGGGGCCCGGGTGCGGCAGCAGCTCCCAGTTGCGGTTGTCGGTCGAGGCCACGGTGCCGGTGCGCATGATCTTCTTCAGCTCGTAGCCCGACAGCTGCGTCACCTCCGCCACCGCCTGCTCGAGCGCCAGCTGCACCTCGGCCAGCGGCGGGATCGGTACCCACAGCGGCAGTTCCTCGTCGAGCACGTGGTCCTCGCGCACATAGCCGTGGGCCAGCACGTAGTCGCCCAGCTGCTGGGTGTTGCGCAGGCCGGCGCAGTGCCCCAGCATGATCCAGGCATGCGGCCGCAGCACGGCGATGTGGTCGGTGATGTTCTTCGCGTTGGCCGGCCCGACGCCGATGTTGACCATCGTGATGCCGCCGTGGCCGGGGCGCACCAGGTGGTAGGCGGGCATCTGCGGCAGCCTGGCCGGCGCGGTGCCGCTGGCGCTGCCGCCCGAGCCGGCACGCGGCGTGACGACGTTGCCGGGCTCGACGAACGCGCTGTACTCGCTGGCCGGGTCGCCCATCCACTGGTGGCCCAGGCGGATGAACTCGTCGATGTAGAACTGGTAGTTCGTGAACAGCACGAAGTTCTGGAAATGCTCGGGGGCCGTGCCGGTGTAGTGCCGCAGCCGGTGCAGCGAGTAGTCGACCCGCGGTGCGGTGAACAGGGCCAGCGGGTGCGGCTCGCGCGGGGCCGGCTCGTGCGTGCCGTTGGCGATGCCGTCGTCCATCGCCGCCAGGTCGGGCAGGTCGAACAGGTCGCGCAGGCGCAGCCGGCGCTCCGGCGTCAGCGTGCCTTCGAGGTGGTCGGCCTCGGCCAGCGAGAAGTGCACGGGGATCGGCTGGCTGCCCAGGCCGATGTCGAGCGCGACGCCGTGGTTGCGCAGCAGCAGGCGGAACTGCTCGCGGTAGTAGTCGGCGAACAGGTCGGGCCGGGTCAGGGTGGTCTCGTAGGTGCCGGGGCCGGCCACGAAGCCGAAGCTCAACCGGGTGTCCGCGCGGGCCACCGTCTCGGTGTGGACGCGCACGCTCGGGTACCAAGCGCGCACCCGGCGGGCCGGCTCCTGGCCGGCGACGAAGGCGTGCAGGTGCTGGCGCAGGTGCTGCACCTGCTGCTGGTACAGCGCCGCGACCCGGGCCAGGGCGGCCTCCGGGTCGTCGAAGGATTGGCGCGGCGTGAAGGGGGCCTCGATCATGGCGGCATTCTCGCCGCACGGCCTGGCTGGCGTCGGACCGCGGGCTGCGGGTAAATTCGCGTAAAGCCGCCGCGGCGGGGTCGCCCGGCGCGGCCCGCCCGGCGCGTTGGCACGGAGGGCTCCCGACGGCCCCGCCACTGCAGGAGAACGCCTTGAAACGTCCCGTCCCGACCACCCTGGCGGCCACGCTGGCCTTGCTCGTCCCGCTGGCCGTGTGCGCGCAGACCGCGCCGACCACCCCGCCGCCGACCACCGTGCCCGCGTCGCCGGACCAGCCGTCCCCCGTCGCGCCGCTGCCGTCGGTCGCGCCGGGCAAGCCGCAGCGGATGCAGGCCGACAAGTTCGCCCAGGTCGACACCAACCACGACGGCTCGATCAGCCGCGACGAGGCGGCGGCCGCGCCCAGGCTCGCGGCCGCCTTCGACCAGATCGACGCCGACCACGACGGCCGCATCCTGCCGGCCGAGCTGAAGGCCTATGCCAAGACCCACCGCGGCGAGGGCAAGACCGGCGGCAAGGCCGGCAAGCCGGGCAAGAGCTTCGACAGCCTGGACCTGAACCACGACGGCGTGATCACCCGCGACGAGGTGGCCGGCAACCCGAAGGCGATGAAGCGCTTCGAGGCGGCCGATGCCGACCGGGACGGTCGGGTCACGCCCGAGGAAGCCCGCGCCGTGCGGACCAAGTGAGCCGGCATCGGTGCGGGGCGATTCGCCGATGGGTGACGCGCCTCGCACCGCCGCCGCCGCCGACCGGGCCCGGATCGATGCGCTCAACGCCGAGGCCCTGAGCCGCCGGCGCGAGGACGCGCGTGCCGGCCTGGCGCTGGCGCGCGAGGCCGCCGCTGCCGCCGAGCAGGCCGACTACCCGCTGGGCCTGGCCTACGCCCTGCTGCGCGAGGCGCAGTGCCAGCACGCGCTGGGCACCGAGCCGGCCCGCTGCCTGTCCGCGCTGGGGCAGTGCCTGGGGCTCTTCGAGGCCCAGGGCGAGCCCGTTGGCGAAAGCGAGGCCGCCCACCTGCT
>JABLTH010022034.1_pt1 | contig 17443 bp, 14 predicted proteins | sample 7875711 | NCBI WGS metagenome assembly JABLTH01 (sample SAMN14941262, study PRJNA633318) | bioreactor metagenome | isolation source: bioreactor | place: China | collected 2019-03-05 | reverse complement strand
TTCGTCCACGATGAAGGGCACGCCGAGGCGCGCCATGCGCCGCTGGGCGAGATGCTGCTGCACAGCGTGCGCCTGCTGGCCCTGCGCCCGCTGTGGGCCCTGATCCCGATGTGCGTGGCGATGGCGGCAGGCACGACCTTCCGCAATGCCTGGGGCGGGCCCTACCTCGCCGATGTGTTCGAGCTGAACGCAGGCCACCGCGGCATGGCCCTGACGCTGGTCAGCCTCGGCGGCTTCCTGACCGCCTTCGTGCTGCCGGTGCTGGTGTGGCGCAGTTCGCTCAAGACCACCATCGCCGGCTGGTCCTGCCTGTCGCTGGCGGGCGCGGCGCTGCTGACGCTGTGGCCGGCGCACGGCGTGGCGACAGGAGTCGGCCTGATGGCCCTGCTGTCCACCATCGGCATGCTGCATCCGCTGGTGATGGCGCAAGGCCGGGGCCTGATCCCGCCCGCCGCGCGCGGGCGCGGGCTCGGCCTGCTCAATACCTTCGTCTTTCTCGGCTCCGCGGTAGCGTCCTGGACCTTCGGCCTGATCGCCGATTTCGGCCACCACGACAACTGGCCGGTGGCCAGGATCTACTCGTCGATCTTCCTGTGCGCCGGCATCCTGGTCGCGCTGGCCCTGCTGGTCTACCTGCACAGCCCGCTGGCGCGCCGGAGCTGAAAGCGGCGGGCCGGATGGCCCCGGAACGCCCGGCCGCGTCAGGCCGGCGCGTCTTTCACCACCACGGTATCGTCCGGCCCGAGCAGGCGCCCGTCCTGCGCGCGCAATTCCAGGTGCCGTACCGGCTGCGCGTGCTCGCGGTCGAGCAGGCGCACCGCGGGCCGGTCCGCGCCGAAGCAATAGTCCTCGCCCCACTGGCGCAGCGCCACCAGCACCGGGAACAGGCCGCGCCCCTTCTCGGTCAGCTGGTACTCGTGATAGGCGCTGCCATCGGATGCCGGCGCGGTGGCCAGGATGCCGTGCTCCACCAGGTTGCGCAGGCGCGCCGACAGGATGTTGCGGGCCAGTCCCAGGCTGCGCTGGAACTCGCCGAAACGGCGCAGGCCCTCGAAGGCGTCGCGGATGATCAGCAGCGACCACCAGTCGCCGATCGCATCCAGCGGCCGCGCCACCGGGCAGCCTGCTTCCTTGTGGCTGGTCCGTTTGACCATCGTTGCTCTTGCCTCCCTCTCACTCGTCGTCGTTGCAGCAGCGCCTGGCTGCCGCGGCGCCATTAGTTGCATTTTAAAACTGACAAAGCGGTGCGGGCAACGCAATGCCCATCCGTTCCAGCCCGTTTTCCGTTCGAGATCGGGAAAGAACGCCTTCGGCGATGCGGAATACCGGACCACGGGCAGCCGGCTGCACTCCGTAGTACCATCGTCGGCACCCCGCATGCATCGCTGCGAGCCGGCGCCGGCACCCCCCCATGCGCCTGCCTCCCCACGTGCCGCGACCCAGGAGATCGCCAAGGACCGCAAAGCCGGCGCCGATGCCATCGTGCTGTTGCTGCACGGCCTGCCCGGCTGAGCTGCGCGGAGATCGGCCCCGCACCACGCCGATGGCTAGCCGCGCGCGGGACTAGATGGCGCCGGCAGGCTGCGGCGAGAACGCCAGCACGCTCCACCGCACGCTGTCGTGGAACAGGCTCGCGCGCGCGCCGCGATGGCGCAGCGCCAGGCCGTTGGCCGCCGCCAGCGCGACCGTCTCGTCGGCGTCGACCTGGAACATGCGGCGCCCCGCCGGCACCGGTCCGTGCCGCAGTGTCAGCACCAGCAGCCCGCCGGGCGCCAGCAGCGCCGACACCGCCGCCATCGCCTGCGGGCGCTCGGCGCCGTCGAGATGCATCCACACGGCGATGCACAGGATCAGGTCGAAACGCGTGCCGCCGGCGCGCACCTGCGCGAGCGCCGGCAGATGGTCGTCGACCCACTCGATCGGCTGCGCGCCATGGCGGCGCCGGCCTTCCTCGCGCAGGCCGGCGGTCGGCTCGACCGCCACCACGCGATGCCCGCGCCCGGCCAGCGCGGCGGCGTCACGTCCGGAACCGGCACCGATGTCCAGGACCCGGCAAGGGCGATCGGGAAAGAGCGGCAGCACCTCGCGATGCACCGCTTCGAACGCGACGCTCTCGAAACGCTGCGCGAGCACCTCGGACTCGTCTTGGTAGCCGGCGGTACCGGCGATCATGGCGGACATGGCGGCCTGGAAGGAAGGGACAGGGGCGGCCAGTGTAGCGCCCCGCGGCAACGGCCGCAGGATGCACCGGGCCGTGTCCATGCACCAGCTTGCAGCGCGCCGGGCACGGCGGTAGAATCGATTCACCAGACGCGCGCATGGTCGCGCGTCTTGCGTTCCGACCCACACTTCACTCACCCAGGGAGGCGTCCGATGGCAGACATCATGTGCAGCGCCTTTCCAGGCGTGACCCCACGGCGCCACTAGGCCGCCGGCCACGCGGCGCCGCCCGCCGGCACCGCTCCGCTCCAGACCGCCCTTCCCTCGCCGCCCCAGCGGCATGCCGGGCCGTCTCCGTTCCATCCTAGTCCGACGATCCAGGCGCCGCGCGTGCCTGGCTACCACAAATGGCTCGCAAGAAACTCGACCTGCGGGGACAGGCCTTCCAGGACGTCCTGCGCTTCACCTTCCGCCATTGGGCCCGCCAGCCCTGGCGCATCCTGCTGATCGCGCTGCTGGCGCTGCTGTCGGCCTGCGCCGACGTGCTGACACCGCTCTACGCCGGGCGCCTGATCGACGCGCTGGCCGCCGGCACCGGCACCGCCCGGCCGGCAGCGCTGGGCGCCTTCACGCTGCTGGTGTCGCTCGGCGTGGCCGGCACGCTGCTGCGCCAGGCGGTGTTCCAGAACATCATCGTGCTGACGCTGCGCATGATGAGCCAGATCGCCGCCAATGCCTTCCAGCGCGTGCAGCGCTTCTCCACCGACTGGCATGCCAACAGCTTCGCGGGTTCCACCGTGCGCAAGATCACGCGCGGCATGTGGGCGCTCGATCTGCTCAACGACACCCTGCTGATCGCCCTGCTGCCCTCGCTCACCATGCTGGTCGGCGCCACGGTGCTGCTCGGCATCCGCTGGCCGATGATGGGCGCGGTGGTCGGGCTGGGCTCCGTGCTCTATATCGCTGTCACGGTCGCGCTGTCGCTCGGCTTCGTCGCGCCGGCGGCGCGCCTCGGCAATGCCTGGGACACCCGCATGGGCGGCGCCCTGGCCGATGCGGTCGGCTGCAACGCGGTGGTCAAGGCTTTCGGCGCCGAAACGCGCGAAGAAGCCAGGCTGGCGCGCGTGATCGCCAAATGGCGCCAGCGCACGCGCCGCACCTGGGTGCGCGGCACCATCAACGGCGGCGTGCAGGGCACCATGCTGGTGGCCATGCAGGCCGCCATCCTCGGCGCCGCATTGTGGCTGTGGGCGCGCGGGCAGGCCAGCGTGGGCGACATCACCTTCGCCCTGACCATGTTCTTCATGCTGCAGGGCTACCTGCGCGACGTCGGCATGCATATCCGCAACCTGCAGCGCTCCGTCAACGACATGGAAGAACTGGTCGCGCTGGAAGCGCAGCCGCTCGGCGTGGAAGACCGCCGCGGCGCCGGCCCCATCCGCATCCGTGACGGCGAGATCCGCTTCGAGCAGGTGACCTTCCGCTACGGCGCGCTGGAGAAGCCGCTCTACGCCGGGCTCTCGGTGCGCATCGCCCCGGGCGAACGGATCGGCCTGGTGGGCCACTCCGGCTCGGGCAAGACCACCTTCGTCAAGCTGATCCAGCGGCTCTACGACATCGACGGCGGGCGCATCACCATCGATGGCCAGGACATCGCGCTGGTCGAGCAGGCCTCGCTGCGCGCGCAGATCGCCATCGTGCAGCAGGAGCCGGTGCTGTTCCACCGCACGCTGGCGGAGAACATCGCCTACGCCCGCCCCGGTGCCAGCCGCGCCGAGATCGAGCGCGCGGCGCGCCTGGCCAACGCGCACGAGTTCATCCAGGCCCTGCCCAAGGGGTATGACACACTGGTGGGCGAGCGCGGCGTCAAGCTGTCCGGCGGCGAGCGCCAGCGCGTGGCTCTGGCACGCGCCTTTCTCGCCGACGCGCCCGTGCTGATCCTGGACGAGGCCACTTCCAGCCTGGACAGCGAAAGCGAGGTGCTGATCCAGCAGGCCATGGAACGGCTGATGGTGGGCCGCACCACGCTGGTGGTGGCGCACCGGCTGTCGACGGTGCGCGCGCTGGACCGTCTGCTGGTGATGGACAAGGGCCGCATCGCCGAGGAAGGCAGCCATGACGAGCTGATCCGGCGCGAGCACGGCCTCTATCGGCGCCTGTTCGAGCGCCAGGCGCTGGAGCTGAACGCGGGGCTCGCACAGCCGGCAGCGGTGCCGCTCGGCGCAACGCCTCCCTGGCGCCAGCGCGACAGCATCGCACAAGCCGAGCCGGCCGTCGGCCTGCCCTGAAGCCGGCCGCCGGACGCGGCACGCCGTCAGCGAATCGACGGCGTGCCGGCGGCCACGACGATCTCGCCGCGCCGCCGCATGCGTTCGCGGCACCACAAGGTCCAGGCGATCAGCCCGCCGTACAGCGCGTAGCCGATCAACGGCGACAGCACCAGGTAGCGTTCGATGGGCCAATGCCAGGCCAGCCAGGCACGCAGCAGGTTCTCGCCGGTCAGGCCGAGGCCCCACACCAGGGTGATCTGTCTCAGAGCCACCCGCAGGCTGGCGCGCTCCTGCCACAGCGATTCGAAACGCACGTGGCCATCCGCGCTCTCGCGCGCGAACGTGGCCCGCGCCAGATAGAAAACCAGCGTACGCCGGCAGCCCAGCGACAGCAGGAAGACGATGCCGACTACGCCCGAGACCAGCGATTCGCGCAGCAGCAGCAGGCGCGGGCTGCCGCCCAGCATCATCGCTGCCAGCGACAGGCCGATGCCGAGCAGTACCACCGCGCTGACGGCATCGACGCGGCGCGTGCGCGCGAACTCCATGGCGCTCCAGGCCACCGGCGGCACGGCCGATGCGTACAGGGCCCCCGCCATGCCCCAATGCGGCAAGGCGAGCCGGTAGGCGAGCCAGGGGAGCAAGAGATTGGCCCCCAGCTCGGCGGCCGGGCCTGCGCGCAGCTTCATCATGGTTCCGGTCGTGGGCGTCACGCGGAGCAGGAGTTGCTAGCAGTATAGGTGGCCGGCAATTGCCGGCCAGCGCACTCGGCGCGCCAGCTCACATCACGCCGGGGCCGGGGCCCGCGTCCGGGCCGCTGTATCCGGGTAGCCGCGATCAGGCCGCGGCGTCGCCGAGCCCGCGCTGGATCACTTCGGTCAGCAGGCCGGTCATCCCTTCGGCATGGTCCGCCGCCAGGGCATTCAGGCGGACCACCAGGTCCTTGTCCAGCTTGCAGGCGAACGGCACCAGGCCCTTGGCCTGGTCCAGCTTGCGCTGCTCGCGGCGATCGACCGGGGCGTCCGCGGTCTTGCCGAAGCGGTCGGCCGTCGCCTGCTTCATCTTGTTGGTGAGCTTGAGTGCCTTGTTCTTCTCAAGATCGGTCTTTTTCATTGCCATGCGGACTACCTCTGCGGGAAACGGAAACCCCGCATTGTACGCATCGCGCCGGCGCGTGGCGGAAGCGGCTGTACAGTCAGCGCAGTCAGCCACGGCGAGCAGCCGGCAAATTCGACCGCAAGCGACGGAGTGCGCGCTCGGCGCATGCCCGTCTAGCATGGAAGCCGGAACATCGAACAGGAGACCAGGATGCCTGCCTGGCAGTCCACGCCGGCCACCGCCGTGCCTCAAGCCGCACCCGCCGACACCGCGGCCGCCGCCCTCGCCCGCCTGCAGGCGTTCGACTGGCAACAGGTGGGCGTCGAGCTCGACCTGCACGGCCATGCCGTCCTGCCCGCCGTGCTGGCGCCACCGGCATGCCGCGCCCTGGCCGCGCTGTACGCGCAGGAAGGGCCCTTCCGCAGCCGCGTGGTGATGGCCCGCCACGGCTTCGGACGCGGCGAATACCAGTACTTCGCCTACCCCTTGCCCGCCCCGCTCGCCGCCCTGCGCAGCGCGCTCTACGCCCGGCTGGCGCCGACCGCCAACCGTTGGAACGCGGCCATGGGACTGGCACCGCGCTACCCCGCCGCTCACGCGGAGTTCCTCGCCCGCTGCCATGGCGCGGGCCAGCTGCGGCCGACACCGCTGCTGCTGCGCTATGGCCCCGGCGACTACAATTGCCTGCACCAGGACCTCTATGGCGAGCATGTTTTTCCGCTGCAGGTCGCCATCCTGTTGTCGGCACCTGACACGGACTTCACCGGTGGTGAGTTCGTGCTGACGGAGCAGCGCCCGCGCATGCAGTCGCGTGCCGAGGTGGTGCCGCTCACCCAAGGCGATGCCGTCGTCTTCGCCGTCAGCCAGCGCCCGGTGACAGGCGGCCGCGGCGTCTACCGCGTCAACCTGCGCCACGGCGTGAGCCGGCTGCGCTCAGGCCAGCGCTTTACCCTGGGCATCATCTTCCATGATGCTGAATAGACCGGAATTGGCTGGCCGGTGCGCGAATTCGAGCGCAAGCGCCGGAGTGCGGCATCGCCGCGCGCGCCCTACAGTCGAACCCGAGACCACTGCTTGCCAAGGATGAAGAGGATGAACGCGATCGTGAGCACAGGCATGAGGACAAAGCAGGCTGCCAAGCGCGCCGCCGGCGTGGCCGGCACCCAGGCCCGCCACAGCGTCGCCGAGGATCCTCGCTGGGCCAAGGTATTGGCGCGCGACCCGGCTGCCGACGGCGAGTTCGTCTATGCGGTGCGCACCACCGGCATCTACTGCCGCCCGAGCAGCCCCTCGCGGCTGCCGCGGCCGGAGAACGTCGAGTTCTTCGCCACGGCCGCCGAGGCCGAGGCGGCCGGCTACCGCGCCAGCAAGCGCGCCGAGGACGATGCCGCCGAAACCGGTGCGCGGCATGCGGCCATCGTCGCCGCCGCCTGCCGCCGCATCGAGGCGGCCGACACGCCGCCAACGCTGGAGACCCTGGCTGCGCAGGCCGGCCTCAGCCTCTATCACTTCCATCGCATCTTCAAGTCGCTCACCGGGCTGACGCCCAAGGCCTTTGCCGACGCGCATCGCGCGCGGCGCCTGCGCCAGCGGCTGGGACAGGCGGCCACGGTCACCGAGGCCATCTACGACGCCGGCTTCCAGTCCAACAGCCGTTTCTATGCGGCCTCGGACGGCATGCTGGGGATGACCGCCAGCCGCTGGCGCGCGGGCGGCGCCGACATGGCGATCCGCTTCGCCATCGGGCAGTGCTCGCTCGGGGCCATCCTGGTGGCGCAGAGCCAGCGCGGCGTCTGCGCCATCCTGCTCGGCGACGACCCGGACGCCCTCGCGCGCGAATTGCAGGACCAGTTCCCCAAGGCCGAGCTGATCGGCGGCGATTCAGGTTTCGAACAATTAGTGGCGCGCGTGGTCGGCTTCATCGAGGCGCCGTCGATCGGCCTGGACCTGCCGCTGGACCTGCGCGGCACCGCCTTCCAGCTGCGTGTGTGGCAGGCGCTGCGCGAGATCCCGCCCGGCACCACGGCCAGCTACGCCGAGATCGCCGCCCGCATCGGCGCGCCCAAGGCGGTGCGGGCGGTGGCCCAGGCCTGCGCCGCCAACCACCTGGCGGTGGCGATCCCCTGCCACCGCGTGGTGCGCAGCGATGGTGCGCTGTCCGGCTACCGCTGGGGCGTGGAGCGCAAACGCGAGCTGATCGGGCGGGAAGCGCTGGCCTGAACCGGCGCCGGCGGCCGCGCTTGCGGGCGGCCACGGCAAGGCGCATGCTGGAAGCCTGTCCGCTTCCGGAGAGCTGCCATGCCTGAACCGCTGACCCGGCTGCTGGCGGCGGTGCTGATCGCCCTGGCCGTGCTGAAGCTGTGCGCGGTCCTGCTGGCGCCGCAGGGATGGCTGCGCGCCATGCGCCGGCTCTATGCCCGCCCGGCGCTCCTGGCCGCGCTGGCCTATGTACTCGCGGCGCTGGTGCTGTACGCCCTGCTGGCTTCCGGCCTGTCGATCGTGCAGATCCTGGCGGTCTGCCTGTTCATGGCGCTGCTGACGATGGCGGGCATGGTGCCGCTGGCACCACGCCTGCTCGAGGCCATGGCTGAGCCCGGCGCGCTGCGCAGGATGATGCGCGCGCAATGGCTCTATGTGCTGGTCTGGCTGGCGCTGCTGGCCTGGGGACTGGCCGCCATGCTGGCCTGAGCGCCGCCCGCGTCAGTCCTCGGCGTTGGGCGGCAGCTCGGGGAACAGCACCTCGGTGAAGCCGAAGCGCGTGAAGTCGCGCACCCGCATCGGGTAGAGGATGCCTTGCAGGTGGTCGCATTCGTGCTGCACGACGCGCGCGTGGAAGCCCTCCGCCTCGCGCTCGATGCGGTTGCCCTGCAGGTCGTAGCCGCAGTACTTCAGCCGCGTATAGCGCGGCACCACGCCACGCAGGCCCGGCACCGACAGGCAGCCTTCCCAGCCGTCCTCCTGCTCATCGCCGAGCGGCGTCAGCTCGGGATTGATCAGCACCGTCTTGGGTACGGCCGGCGCGCCCGGATAGCGCGGATTGCGCTCGAAGCCGAAGATCACCACCTGCAGCCCGACGCCGATCTGCGGTGCCGCCAGGCCGGCGCCGTTGGCATGGTCCATGGTGTCGAACATATCCTCGACCAGCGTGCGCAGCTCCGGCGTGTTGAAGCGCGCGACCGGGCGCGCCACCTGCAACAGGCGCGGATCGCCCATCTTGAGGATGTCATGGATCATGCCTGTTCTCCGTGGTCGGGCTGCGCGGAAGGCGCGGAATCAGAGGGATCGGAAGGTTCGGAAGCATCGGGGGCGGGCTCGGGATCCGCGCCATGGGCACCGGCCAGCAGCGCCAGCATGCCGTCCTCGTCGAGCACGGCCACACCCAGCGCCTGGGCCTTTTCGAGCTTGCTGCCGGCTTCGGCGCCCGCCACCACGTAGTCCGTCTTCTTCGACACCGAACCGGCCACCTTGGCGCCGGCGGCTTCCAGGCGCTCCTTGGCCTCTTCGCGCGACAGCGTCGGCAGCGTGCCGGTCAGCACGAAGGTCTTGCCAGCCAGCGGCGCGGGTGCGCGCGCCTGCGGTTCGCTCTCGGGCCAATGCACGCCGGCCGCGCGCAGTTGTTCGATCACCTCGACATTGTGCGCCTCGGCGAAAAAGTTGACGATGGACTGCGCCACCACCGGGCCCACGTCATTGACCTCGAGCAGGGCCGTCTCGTCGGCTGCCATCAGCCCGTCGAGCTTGCCGAAGTGGCGCGCCAGGTCCTTGGCGGTCGCTTCGCCGACGTGGCGGATACCCAGCGAGAAGATAAAGCGGTTGAGCGTAGTGGCGCGCGCGCCTTCGATCGCCGCCACCAGGTTGGCGGCCGACTTGTCGGCCATGCGCTCGAGCGCGGCCAGCTTGGCCACGCCCAGCTTGAACAGGTCGGCCGGGGTGCGCACGATGCCCTGGTCGACGAGCTGTTCGACCACCTTGTCGCCCAGCCCCTCGATGTCCATGGCGCGCCGCTGCGCAAAGTGCAGCAGGGCCTGCTTGCGCTGGGCGGCGCAGATCAGGCCGCCGGTGCAGCGAGCGATGGCCTCGCCCTCCAGGCGCTCGATATGCGAGCCGCACACCGGGCAGGCGGTCGGCATGACGAAGGCGCGCGCATCGGCGGGCCGGCGCTCCAGCACCACGCCCACCACCTCCGGGATCACGTCGCCGGCGCGACGCACGATCACGGTGTCGCCGACATGGACGTCCTTGCGCCGTACCTCGTCCTCGTTGTGCAGCGTGGCATTGGTCACGGTGACGCCACCGACGAAGACGGGAGCCAGCCGCGCCACCGGCGTGATGGCCCCGGTGCGGCCGACCTGCACCTCGATGTCCTCGACCACGGTGGTCATTTCCTGTGCCGGGAACTTGTGCGCCAGGGCGAAGCGCGGCGCACGCGAGACGAAGCCCAGGCGCTCCTGCTCGGCCAGCGCATTGACCTTGTAGACCACGCCGTCGATGTCGTACGGCAACTGGTCGCGCCGCGCGCCGACGCCGCGGTAGAAGTCCAGCAAGCCCTGCGCGCCCCGCACCACCGCGCGCTCCTGGCACACCGGCAGGCCGAGCGCGGCAAAGCCGTCCAGCATCTGGCTGTGGGTATCCGGGCGCTGCGCGCCCTGCAGCTCGCCGATGCCGTAGGCGAAGAAGGACAGCGGGCGCCGCGCGGTGATGCGCGGATCGAGCTGGCGCAGGCTGCCGGCCGCGGCATTGCGCGGATTGACGAAGGTCTTCTCGCCGGCCTCGGCCTGGCGCGCGTTGAGCCGGTCGAAGTCGGCGCGGAACATCAGCACCTCGCCGCGCACCTCCAGCACCGCCGGTGCCTGGCCGCGCAGGCGCAGCGGGATGCTCTTGATGGTGCGCACATTGGCAGTCACGTCCTCACCGGACTCGCCGTCGCCACGCGTGGCAGCCTGCACCAGTTGCCCGTTCTCGTAGCGCAGCGACATCGCCAGTCCGTCGAACTTGAGCTCGCAGGCGTACTCGACGGCGGCCGCGGCCGAGAACAGGTCGGGCTCGCCGGCGCCCGCCGGCTCGAGCCCGAGGCCCTGGGCGCAGCGCCGGTCGAAGGCGAGCACGTCCTCGTCCTCGAAGCCGTTGTTCAGCGACAGCATGGGGATGGCGTGGCGTACCGTGGCGAACGCCGCCAGCGGTGCGCCGCCGACGCGCTGGGTCGGCGAATCGGGGTGCAGCAGCTCGGGGTGCTCGGTCTCGATCTGCTGCAGCTCGCGGAACAGCGCGTCGTAGTCGGCATCCGGCACGGTGGGCGCATCGAGCACGTAGTACTCGTAGTTATAGCGCTCCAGCGTCTCGCGCAACCAGTCAGCGCGGGCGGCCGGCGATGCGGCGGCGGGCGCGGAGGCCTGGGCCTGCGCGCCGGTTCGGGTTCCGGTCATGGTGTCGCTCCGGACTAGTTGCTGAACAGCCGCAGCGCGACCGGCGAGCCGGCGGGCATGCCGCGCGCCTCGAGCTTGTCGTACAGCACTTCGAGCTGGCCGAAGATGGCGATGAAGGAAGCCTCGCTCAGCGGACGCATATTGTCGTCGACCAGGCGCGCACCCATGCGCTGCGCCAGGCTGTGGCCATATTCGCAGACCGTCTTGAAGGGCTTGCTGGCGCGCGCCACCTGCGGCACGTCGAGCAGCAGCGTGATCTGGCGCCCGGCCTTGACGGTCAGGTCATCGCGCAGGAAGTTGGTATCGCCGAACTGCAGCGTGAAGAGCGCGCGCTGCACGCCGTCCGCACCCGCCAGGTAGCGCGTGAAACGCGTGCCGTCGCGCGACAGCACCAGGCCGTCCTGGGTGGCAACGGTCTGCACGTAGGCGGCCGACCAGGGTGCCCCGTCGGAGATCACATTGACGCCGAGCTGGACGTCGCAGCTCGCGGCAAAGCTGTCGAGCTCGCGTCCGTTGGCCACCGACTCGCTCATGTCGGGCAGGTCGGTCGCGCCATCGAGGGCCTCGGCCAGCCCCTGCACCGCGTTGACGAACTCGGAGAACTCCAGCGCGTTGAGCGGACCGGAGCGGTTGGCCAACTGCACCGCCACCTGCAGGTCCTCGTACTGGTGCCCCGCCGTGACCACTTCCCAGGCGTTGGCCTCGGCATGCAGGCCCTCGATATGAACCTGCTTGGTGCCGGCGCGGCGCAGCCGCCCGGTCAGCGGCAGGATGCGGTCGCCGGAGGCCTTGCGCTCCAGGTGCAGCGGCACGATGCAGTCGACCAGCGGGTCGATGACGGCGGGAAGCGGCTGGCCTTCGAGCGCCTCGGGCGCCGTATCCTGCAGATGCTGCTGCACCGTCGCAGCCGGCTCGGCCTCGTCGCCCCGGTCCGCTGTCGCAGTGGCTTCGGTGCCTTCGCCGTTCGTGGCAGCGACATTGGCCGCCACGGCCACTTCATCGGCCAGCGCCTGGTCGGCGTCGGTCGAGGCAGCGGCGCCGATCGCGGCCGCCGCATCGAGCGGCGAGGCCGACAGCGTCGGCTCGCGGCGCTGCGCCGCCGGCGCAGGTTCGCTTTCCTTGGCGGCGACGGGCGCGGGCCGGTCCGGCATGGACGGCGCCTTGGCGGATGCGGCGGGATAGTCGGCGCCGGGCGGCAGGTCGAAGGTGGGCTCGCGCATCGGCGCCACATCGTCATCCGGCTGCAGCGCACGCGGGCGGCGGGCCTTGCGGATCTGCCACTGGTTGTAGACGACGACCAGCAGCAGCAGGACGAGACCGGCGACGATCAGGGCGGTTTGCAGGTCCATTTATGCTGCGGCTCCCTTGAGGATGTTGTTGTGCATCGAGATTGCGAGAATTCTGGTCCCCGCCGGGCGCGCCGCGCCACGGCGGGTGGGATCAGGCGGCTTCTTCCACCATCGACATCGCGGCGTCCATGTCCACCGCGACGATACGCGACACGCCCTGCTCCTGCATCGTCACGCCGATCAGTTGCTGGGCGATTTCCATCGCGATCTTGTTGTGGGAAATGAAGACGAACTGCGTCTTGTTCGACATGCGTGCCACCATCTTGGCATAGCGATCCGTGTTGGCATCGTCCAGCGGTGCGTCCACCTCGTCGAGCAGGCAGAACGGCGCGGGATTCAGCTGGAACATGGCGAACACCAGCGCGATCGCGGTCAGGGCCTTCTCACCGCCCGACAGCAGGTGGATGGTGGAGTTCTTCTTGCCGGGCGGCTGCGCCATCACCTGCACGCCGGCATCGAGAATCTCTTCGCCGGTCATGATCAGGCGGGCCTGTCCGCCACCGAACAACTGCGGGAACAGTTCACCGAAGTGCATATTGACCTGGTCGAAGGTGCCCTGCAGCAGCGAACGGGTTTCCTGGTCGATCTTGTTGATGGCGTCTTCCAGGGTGTTGATGGCGTCGTTCAGGTCCGCCGACTGCGCGTCCAGGAAGGTCTTGCGCTCGCGCGCCGTGGCCAGTTCGTCGAGCGCAGCCATGTTGACCGGGCCCAGCGCATTGATGGCGTTGTTGATGCGGGTGACCTCGCCCTGCAGCCAGGCCGGCTTCAGGTCGGCGTTCAGCTTGCCGGCCAGCGCCGCCTCGTCGACCCCGGCCTCGGTGAGCTGCTCGGCAAACTGCTCCTGGTTCAGGCGCGCGGCCTGCTCCTTCAGCTGGAATTCGGTGATGCGGTCGCGCAAGGGTTGCAGGCTGCGCTCGGCGGCCAGGCGCTGCTCGTCGAACTGGCGCAGCTGCGCCGACAGCGAGTCGAGCTCGACGCGCGCCGTGTTCAGCCTGGCTTCCTTCTCAGCACGCACTTCCAGCGCTTCCTGCAGCCCGGTATGCGCGGTCTGCTCGTTGATGGTCTCCAGCTCGGCGCGCGCGTTCTCGAGCGACTCGGCGATACGTTCGCTCTGGTCGGATGCCACCTGGATATTGCGGCGCAGCTCTTCGATGCGGCTGCCCAGGTTGCGCTCGGAAAAGACCGCTTCCTGCGCCGCGCGCTCCAGCTCACGCAGTTGCTGGCGTGCCGCCGCGAGGCGCCCGTCCAGCGCTTCGAAGGCGCCCTGGTGCGCTTCGTGGGCGGCCTGCTGGTCGGCCAGCGCGGCATCGTGCTGCTCGAAACTCGCCTCCGACTCGGCGCGGATGGCGCGCTGCTCCTCGACCTGGGCGGCGATCTCCTCCAGATCCGCGCGGATCTGGCTGCTGCGCGCAGCATAGCGCTCCATCGCCTGGGACAGCTTGAGCACGTCCATCTGCAGCGCATGCACGCGCCGCGTGGCCTGCTCGCTGGCGGTGCGCGCCTCGACCAGCACGCGGCTGGCGTGCGTGTGCGCGGTCTCCGCGCGTACCGACTGCGTCTTGGCCTCTTCGGCCAGCAGCGCCTGTGCGCGCACCTGCTTCTCCAGGTTCTCGATCTCCTGGGCACGCGCCAGCATGCCGGCCTGCTCGGAATCGGCCGCATAGAGCTGCACGCCGCTGCGGCCGACCAGGTGGCCTTCGGCCACCACGAAGGTGGCGCCCTCGGGCAGCGTGGCGCGCGCCGCCAGCGCCGCGTCGACGTCAGCGGCGGTATAGACGTTGGCGAGCCAGTCCTGCATCACCGCGCGAATGCCCGGCTCGGCGATCTGCAGCAGGGCCATCAGCGGGCGCAGGCCCGGCGTTGCTTCCTGGGGCCGTGCCGCGGCGGGTGGCGCATAGAAGGCCAGCTTGGCGGGCGGCGCGTCGGACAGGAAGGCCTTGACCGCGTCCAGGCCGGAAACCTCGAGCGCCGCCAGCTTCTCGCGCAGCACCGACTCCAGTGCATTCTCCCAGCCGGGCTCGATATGGATCTTCTTCCACAGCCGTGGCAATTCGGCCAGCCCGTGGCGGGCCAGCCACGGCTGCACCTTGCCCTCGGTCTGCACGCTCTCCTGCAGTTGCCGCAGCGCGGCCAGGCGCGCCTCCAGCGCGGCGATGGCCGCGGCCTCGCCCTGCACACGCTCCTGCGCGGCACGGCGCTCGGCGTCGAGGCGCGGCAGGCTTTCCTCCGCTTCGGCCAGCGCGGCCTGCGCTTCCTCCAGCACGGCTTCCTGCTCAGCCAGGTCCGCGCGCAACTCTTCCAGGCGCACGTCGTCGGGGCGGTCGAGCCCCTTCTCTTCGCCGGACAGGCGCTCGCGGCGCTGCTCGAGCTGCTGCAGCATCTGGTCGGCGCTGCGCTGCTGCGCAGCCTCCAGCTTCAGCGCCTGCTCGGCCTGGATGATGCCGGCGCGCTGCTCGTTGAGCAGTCGCTGCGCCTCGCGCCACTGGGCCTCGAGCGCCGGCAGTTCGTCACTGCGCTGGGCCAGGGTGTCCTGCGCCTCGATCGTGCGTCCCTCGGACAGCGCCAGCTCTTCCTCGGCCTGCGCCAGGTCCTCCGAGGCCTGCTCGGCCTTGTCGCGCCACTGCTCGCCCTGCGCCGACAGCGCCGCGATCTGGGCCTGCACGCGGTTGCGCGATTCCACCACGTAGCGGATCTCGGCCTCCAGCTTGCTGACCTCGGCATTGGCCTCGTACAGCGCGCCCTGGGCGGCATGCATATTGTCGGAGGCCGCATAGTGCGCGGCGCGCATGGTCTCCAGTTCAGCCTCGACATGGCGCAGCTGGGCGGTCTGGGCCTCCAGGTCGACCTGGGCCTGCCCGACGGCGCGTTGGTGGCGTTCCTGCTCGCCCAGCGCCTCGCGCTTGCGCAGCATCCACAGCAGGTGCTGCTTCTCCTCGCCGTCGGCCTGCAGCGCCTTGAAGCGCTGCGCCACCTCGGCCTGGCCTTCGAGCTTCTCCAGGTTGTTGCCCAGCTCGCGCAGGATGTCCTCGACACGCGTCAGGTTCTCGCGCGTGTCGGACAGCCGGTTCTCGGTCTCGCGCCGGCGTTCCTTGTACTTGGAAACGCCCGCGGCCTCTTCAAGGAAGATGCGCAGGTCCTCGGGCTTGGCCTCGATGATGCGCGAGATCATGCCCTGTCCGATGATGGCGTAGGCGCGCGGGCCCAGGCCCGTGCCCAGGAAGATGTCCTGGATGTCGCGCCGGCGCACCGGCTGGTTGTTGATGTAGTAGGACGAGGTGCCGTCGCGCGTCAGCACGCGCTTGACCGCCACCTCGGCGTATTGGCTCCACTGGCCGTTGGCGCGGCCTTCGCTGTTATCGAAGACCAGTTCGACGCTGGCCCGGCCGGCTTGCTTGCGCGCGGTCGAGCCATTGAAGATGACGTCCTGCATGGACTCGCCACGCAGTTCCGAGGCACGCGACTCGCCCAGCACCCAGCGCACCGCGTCGATGATGTTCGATTTGCCGCAGCCGTTGGGTCCGACGATGCCGACCAGTTGGCCCGGCACTTGAAAATTGGTGGGATCGACGAAGGACTTGAAGCCCGCCAGTTTGATCGAGGACAGTCGCACGGTTGGTCGTGTGGATTCGGCGTAGGAAAGCGTTCGAGGAAACGGGCTGCCGCCGGGCGCCCGGCAACTCGTGCGACATCGCGAAAAAGTGAATTTCGGATCGCATTCAGCCCTGGCGTGCCCGTTGGCTGGCGCTAATCATACCATCGCCCATCCCGCATCCGGCCGGCTTTTCACGGCTTCCCGGCATCACTTTCCCTGCTGGATCGGCCATTTACGGGCGTTCCTGCGAGCACTTTCTCACCTGCCCGCCACCCCGCGCCGCGCCATGACCGCCGGCTGTCATGGCCGGCAGGCAGGAGGACAAGAAACTTATCAGGGTTGATGCTAGTCTCTGAATTGACAGCGTGACCCCGGATGCCCACCCCGAGCCGGAACCCTTGCGACGCGCCCGCGCGTCCTTTCCTGGGAGGACCAAGCATGACCGCATCTTCACCGACCCGCCTGCCGTGGTCAGTCGGAGAGATCGATTACGAAGCCATCGACACGGCGCGAATACGTCCCGACCGGCTCCTGTTCTATCTGCTGACGGCCTCCTCCTTCATCGAGAGCGGCTCCGACACCTACGCCGGCAATCTCGCCTCCTACTACGCCGACGTGCCGCAGGCCGCCTCATGGCTCGAGCGGCACTGGGAAGCCGAGGAACTGCAGCACGGACTGGCGCTGCGCCGCTACGTGGAGCACGTCTGGCCGGAGTTCGACTGGGAGCGTGGCTACGCACGCTTCTTCGAGGAATACCGCGTGACCTGCTCGATCGACAATTTCGAGCCCACCCATGCCCTGGAGATGGTGGCACGCTGCGTGGTGGAGACCGGCACCGCCACGCTCTACCGCGCCATCGAGCAAGCCACCGACGAGCCCGTGCTGCGCGACCTGAGCCGGCGCATCGCCAATGACGAAGTCCGCCACTACAAGCATTTCTTCCGCTATTTCAACGACTTCCGTCTCCAGGAGCAGGTCGGGCGCGGGCGCGTGCTGGGAGCGCTGGCGCGCCGCCTGCTGGAGATCAAGAACGAGGATGCCGAGATCGCACTGCGCAACGTGCTGCGCATCGAACGCGGCACCGAGGCGGTGTCCGACCGCGAAGTGCGCCAGTTGAATTCACAGGTCAGCGCCATCGTGCGGCGCCACCTGCCGGTCGATATGGCGGTCAAGATGCTGCTGCGCCCGCTGCACCTGCACAGTGGCGTGGAACGGGCCATCCGCCGCCCGCTGATCGCCCTGGTTTCCCGCGCGATGCTTCACTGAGCGGGGCCGCGTGCCGCGCGCGGCCGGTGCACCAGCCCGGACAGCGCCCCCGCCGCGACGATGCACAGGCCTCCCGCCCCCTCCTTCCAGCTCAGGGTTTCCGCGGCCAGCCACCACGAGGACAGGGCCGCCACCACGATCTCGAACAGCATCAGCAGCGACACCCGGTTGGCCGGCAGCCGCTGCAACCCGTACTGCACGATGGCGTTGCCAAGCACCAGGGTGCCCGCCAGCGCCACCGCCAGCAGCAGCACCGCGCCTTCGCGCCCGGCCGCCGGCCCCGCC
>JABLTH010138012.1_pt1 | contig 17455 bp, 8 predicted proteins | sample 7875711 | NCBI WGS metagenome assembly JABLTH01 (sample SAMN14941262, study PRJNA633318) | bioreactor metagenome | isolation source: bioreactor | place: China | collected 2019-03-05 | reverse complement strand
GATCTCGTCGTCGACCGTGACTTCCACTTCGACCGTCGGATTACCGCGCGAATCGAGGATTTCTCGCGCGAAGACACTCGTGATCTCGACCATTCAGGCAAACCTCCGCGGGCGTCGCGGGCACGCGCACGCGGGCGTAGTTTATATCGGATCGAACGGCCGTGGGCCGCTCCGGAGGCGCGTAAACGCATGAGCGATAACGCCGAAGGCATTTCCGCAGGACGGCCCGGGGAGTTCCTCGTCGTGCTCTCGACGGTGCCCGATCACGGCACCGCGACGGGGATCGCGCGCGCGCTGGTCGAGGCGCGGCTCGCCGCGTGCGTGAACGTCGTGCCGGGGCTCACCTCGATCTACCGGTGGGAGGGTGCGGTGCACGAGGACGCGGAGCTGCTGCTCGTGATCAAGACGCGGCGCGCGCTGTTCGACGAGCTGGCCCGCGCGCTGGCCGCGGCGCACCCGTACGAGGTCCCCGAGATCGTGGCGCTGCCGCTCGCGGGCGGGGGCGCGAAGTACCTGGCGTGGCTCGCGGAAAGCACGGGTTAACATGGCCGGCGCCGGGGATTCGGCGATGGAGGGCCGCGTGCGCGTCGGAGTCGTCGAGGGGCTCACGTACCCGCTGCCGCGGGGCCTCGCGGGCGTGCTCGCGGGCGTGGCGCGGATCCTCGTCGCGGGCGGCGTCGGCCACGCGCAGGCCCTCGTCGAGCTCGAGCGGATCGCCCCCGTCACCGCGGTCGTCACGCACCGCGAGTTCCTGGCCTTCGGCGACCGGCTGCCCGAGTCCGCGCGGCTCGACCTCGACGGGACCCGCGTCTACCTGACCCACCTCGTCGGCACGCCGCACGAGCCGCTGCCCCCGATCCGCGCGCTCCTCGAAAGCGACGCGCCCGACGTGATCGCCCACGGCCACCGGCCGCGGGCCGACGTGGTGTGGGTCGGCGGCACGCTGTTCGTGTGCCCGGGGCTCGTGGTGCCGCAGAAGCCCGGGCAGCCGGGCACGTGCGTCCTCCTCGACATCGAGGGACCGGGCCGCATCACGGCCCACGTCGTCGAGATTCCGTGAGCCCTGCCCCGCGCCTCCGGTCGCGTGTCCTCCTCGCCGGCGTCGCGCTGCTGGCGGGGCTGCCGGTGTGCGCGGACGCGGTGCGCGACCAGGAGGCCGCGCGGCGCCAGGAGCTGTGCGTCCCCGGCACCGTGATCGGGACGATCGAGGTCGTGCGCGTCAATGTCTTCGATCCGCGGGTGAGGGGCGAGGACAGGCTGTTCTTCCGCGTCGTGAACTTCCTGCACTCCCCGAACCTCACGCGCGAGGGCACGATCCGGCGCGTGATCCCGATCCGCGAGGGCGACGCGTGCGACCCGCAGCGGCTCGAGGAGACCGAGCGCGACCTGCGCGCGATGGGCTTCCTGCAGGACGCGTGGGTCGAGACCGTCGCGCGGCGCGGGAACGCGGTCGACGTGCGCGTACGCGTGCAGGACGCGTGGACGACGCGGCTGCACGTCTCGGCGAACACGCAGGGCGGGAAGTCGCAGACCGCGGTGCGGCTGTTCGAGGAGAACCTCCTCGGCACGGGCACGACGATCGGCTACGAGTCCGACCACGACCAGGACCGCAGCACGCGCACCGCGCAGCTCTCGTCGGCGGCGCTCCTCGGCCGGCACCTGCAGTTCGGGCTCGTGTCGTCGTCGAACTCCGACGGCTACGACCGCTCGCTCACGTTCGGGCGGCCGTTCTGGTCGCTCGAGACGCCGGAGATGTTCCAGCTCGACCTGCGCCGCCTCGAGCGCGACGAGAAGGTCTACCTCGGGCCCGACCCGGTCGACGTGTGGCGGCTCCGCGGCGAGTTCGAGCAGGTGCTGTACGGGATCGCGCGGCCGCCGTTGACGGGCGGGCGGCTCGTGCGCTGGACGTTCGGCGTGCAGCACGACCGGCACGCGTGGGCGCCCTCGCCCGCGGCCGACCCGGTGGTCGACCGGCCCGACCTGCGCCCGCGCGACCACGACCTCCTGATGGGGCGGCTCGACTGGGAGTGGCGCCGCGTCGACTACCGCCGCGTGCAGTACGTGAACCGCGCGGTGCGCGTCGAGGACCTCGACGTCGGGACGCGCGCGTGGGTCTCGGTCGTGGCGAGCCTGCCGGGGCTGTCGAAGGACCGCGGCGGCACGCTGACCGCGACCGTGCAGCGCGGCTTCGCGCCGGGCGAGCGCACGTTCCTGACGATCGCGGGCGCGACCGAGATCTCGCGCATCGGCGCGGACTGGTACAACGCGCTCACCAGCGTCGACCTGCGCTGGTACCGGCGGCTCGGGACGTACCAGACCGTGTACGTGCGCGGCTACGTGGCGAACGGCGCGTCGCTCGAGGGGCAGCGCCGGCTGCTCCTCGGCGGGGACACCGGCCTGCGCGGCTACAAGTCGCGCGCCTTCTCGGGCGAGCGGCTGGTCCTGCTCGACGTCGAGCACCGCTTCTTCGCGCCCTGGGAGTGGCTGCACATCTTCCGTGCCGGACTGGTCACGTTCGTCGAGGCCGGGGGCGCGTGGGACGGCGGGTTCTCGCGGTCCGCGATCCACCCGGACGTCGGGGTCGGGCTGCGGCTCGCGATCCTGCGCTCGTCCCACGGGACGACGCTGCACTTCAACGTCGCGGCGCCGCTCGACCGTTCCGCGGACCCGGAGAAGAAGGCGGTGCGGTTCTCGTTCCTGACGCTGACCACGTTCTGACACCGCTCGTTTGACAGGATCTCCCGGCCGCTCTAGGATTTACCGCTCTGGACCCCGCACCACGACCGCACCACGCGCCCCCCACGGACCACCCTCCGAAGACGCAGGCTCGAACAACCCCCGCAACACAGAGGCGTTCGAATGGCCAACCGGACCCCCGGCGGTGAGACCACCCCCGAGACGGGCGATTCGTTCTCGCTGAACCGGCTCGCGCGCATGCGGGCCGAAGAGGTCGCGCGCCTCGCCCGCGAGATGGGGATGACCGGCGTGTCGGGCCTGCGCAAGCAGGACCTGATCTTCCAGATCCTGCGCGAGCAGGCCGAGCGCAAGGGTCTCGTCTTCGCCGAGGGCGTTCTCGAGGTCCTGCCCGAGGGGTACGGCTTCCTGCGGTCGTCCGAGTACAACTACCTGCCCGGCCCCGACGACATCTACGTCTCCCCCTCGCAGATCAACCGCTTCGCGCTCCTGACCGGGGACACGATCTCGGGCCAGGTGCGCTACCCCAAGGAGGACGAGAAGTACTTCGCCCTCATCAAGGTCGAGGCGATCAACTTCGAGGACCCGGAGAAGTCGCGCGACCGGATCTTCTTCGAGAACCTGACCCCGCTGTACCCGATGGAGCAGATCAAGCTCGAGACGACGCAGGACAACGTCACCGGCCGCGTGATGGACATGCTCACGCCGATCGGCAAGGGCCAGCGCGGGCTGATCGTCGCCGCGCCGCGCACCGGCAAGACGATGCTGCTGCAGGCGATCGCGAACTCGATCCTCAAGAACCACACCGAGGTCTACCTCATCGTGCTGCTCATCGACGAGCGGCCCGAGGAGGTGACCGACGTGAAGCGCAGCGTCGACGGCGAGATCATCTCGTCGACCTTCGACGAGCCCGCCTCGCGCCACGTCGCCGTGGCCGAGATGGTGATCGAGAAGGCCAAGCGGATGGTCGAGTACCGGAAGGACGTCGTGATCCTGCTCGACTCGATCACGCGCCTCGCGCGCGCCTACAACGCGGTGCAGCCCTCGTCCGGCAAGGTGCTGTCCGGCGGGCTCGACTCGAACGCGCTGCAGCGCCCGAAGCGCTTCTTCGGCGCGGCGCGCAACATCGAGGAGGGCGGCTCCCTGACGATCATCGGTTCGACGCTCGTCGACACGGGCTCGCGCATGGACGAGGTGATCTTCGAGGAGTTCAAGGGCACCGGCAACATGGAGCTGCACCTCGACCGGCGGCTCGCCGACCGGCGCGTGTTCCCCGCGATCGAGCTGACGCGCTCGGGCACGCGCAAGGAAGAGCTCCTGCTCGACGAGGACACGCTCAACTCGGTGTGGGTGCTGCGCAAGGTGCTCTCGGCGATGCCGAGCCAGGAGGCGATGGAGCTGCTCATCGACCGCCTCGCGCAGGCCAAGGACAACCAGACGTTCATCCAGCAGATGCGTGGCGGCGCTTGATGCCGCTCGAAACGACGAGGACGACACTGTGACCAAGCCGATCGAGAAGGCCCTGGACCGCATCCCGAACCGCTTCCTCCTCACCACCGTCGTCGCGCGGCGGTGGGAGAACCTCGTCGCGGGCGCGCCCCCGCTGGTCGAGCCGAGCGGCGGCCAGTCCCTGGTGCTGACCGTGTTCCAGGAGATCATCCACGACCGCATCAAGGTCGACGAGCAGAACCTCCGCATCGACCTCGAGGGCACCCCGCAGGTCGAGGAGCACGACGAGCCGCTGTTCTCGGCCGCGCTGCCGACCGATCCCGAGAACATGAAGCAGGCCGTCGCCGAAGACCGGACCGGTCACGAGGGCTGACGTGCCGACCCGCTGGAGCGGGCCGGACGCGGACGCCGCGCGCGCGCAGTGGGGCGCGGCGTGGGGCGACGACGTTGCCGAGCTCGTCTACGCCTCGCGCCTGATCGGCTCCGATCCCGCGCTGGTGCAGGCCGGCGGGGGCAACACGTCGCTCAAGCGCGACGAGCCCGGTCCCGCGAGCGCGCCCGTGCGCGCGCTGTGGGTCAAGGGCTCCGGCCGCGACCTCGCCGACGTCGGGCCGGACGGCTTCGCGCCGCTCGACCTCGCGCGGCTCCTGCCGCTCACGCGCGCGGAATCCGTCGCCGACGACGCGCTCCTCGCCACGCTCGCCACCGCGGCGCTGCGCCCCGGCGTCCCCTTCCCCTCCGTCGAAACGCTGCTGCACGCGGTCGTGCCCGACCGCGCGGTCGTGCACGCGCACGCCGAGGCGGTGCTCGTCCTGTCGAGCCAGCCGCGCGGTGGCGCCGGCGCCGGCGGCGGCGCGCTGCTCGAGGACGCGCTCGGTCCCGCGTTCGTCGTGCTGCCGTACGTGAAGCCGGGACACGGGCTCGCGCGCGCGGCGGCCGAGGCGCTGCGCGGGCGGCCCGACGCGATCGGGCTCGTGTTCCGCCACCACGGGATCTTCGCGTGGGGCCCCGGGCCGCGCGAGGCGACGGAGCGCCTCCTCGACGCGGTCGAGGCCTGCCGCGCGCTGGTCGCCGACCGCGGGGCGCCGCGCCGCGCGCCGCACCGGCGGCCGCGGCCCGAGCTCCTGCGCGCGCGCGACGCCGCCGCGGCCCTCGCGCCGCACGTGCGCGGTGCGCTCGCGGTGCCGTCGGGCGATCCGGACCGGCCGTGGCGGCAGGTCGTGCTGGCCTCGCGCGTGGACGACGACGTCCTCGACGCGCTCGCCGCGCCCGGTGCGGCCGAGCTGCACGCGCGCGGGCCGCTCACGCCCGATCACCTGATCCGCGTGCGGCACCGGCCCGTGTTCGTCGACGTGCCGGTGGACGTGTCGCCGATCGAGCTGCGCGCGCGCCTCGATGCCGAGGTCGCCGCGTTCGAGGGCGAGACGCGTGCGCGGGCCGCGGAGTACGGCGGCCCGGAGCAGCACGACGCGCGCCCGCGCGTGGTGCTGGTGCCCGGCGTGGGCCTGTTCGCCGGCGGGTTCTCGGCCGCGGAGGCCGAGGCCAACGCCGACATCGCCGCGCGCGCGCTCGCCGCGCGGGCCGCGGCGGAACGGCTCGGGCGCTTCGAGCCGCTGTCCGCGCGCGAGCTGGCCGAAACGGAGTTCTGGCCGCCCGAGCAGGAGAAGCTCCGCCGCACGCGGCGGCCCGCGCTCGCGGGACGCGTCGCGCTCGTGACCGGCGGGGCCGGCGCGATCGGGGCCGGCGTCGCGCGCGCGCTCGCCGAGCGCGGTGCGCGCGTGATCGTCGCCGACCGTCCCGGCGTCGAGCACGCCGAGCGCCTCGCGCACGCGGTCGCCGAGATCGGCGCCGGCGGGTTCGAGCGCGCGGTCTCCGGCTGCCCGTTCGACGTGACCGACCCGGCCGACGTCGCGCGCGCGTTCGCCGAGATCGCGCTCGCCGCGGGTGGCGTCGACCTGCTCGTGCTCTCGCACGGCGCCGCGCTCGTCGGCGAGATCGCGGCGCTCGATCCGGGGCGCGTGCGCGCGATCTTCGAGATCAACGCGCTCGGCTCGTTCCACGTGATGGGCGCGTTCGTGCGGATGGTGCAGGCGCAGGGCACGGGCGGCGACGTCGTGCTCGTGTCGACCAAGAACGTGCCCGAGCCGGGCGCGTCGTTCGGCGCGTACTCGGCGTCGAAGGCCGCCGCGCACCAGCTCGGCCGCGTCGCCGCGATCGAGCTCGCGCCGCTCGGCGTGCGCGTCAACATGGTCTCGCCCGACGCGGTGTTCGGCGACGCGGGGACGCCGTCCCTGCTGTGGCAGACCGTCGGCACCGAGCGCGCGAAGTCGCGCGGCATCGACCCGGCGACGCTGCCCGAGCAGTACCGGCTGCGGAACCTCCTGAAGCTGAGCGTGACCGCGCAGCACTGCGCGGAGGCCGTGCTGTTCTTCGTGGAGCGCCGCACGCCGACGACGGGTGCGGTGCTGCCGGTGGACGGTGGGTTGCCGGGATCGTTCCCGCGCTGAGCGACCCGCGCTGAACGACCCGCGCTGAACGTCCGCGCCGATTCGTCCGCGCTGATTCCGCCGAGTCTCTGCTGCGTCGACGGCCCTGTGTCCCGGGGCCGGGACGCGGCGCCTTCCGTGTTGATTCTTTGATTCGTTTTGTCTTCGCTTTCGTCGTTTCGTTGGTGTACTCTCATGCCCATGTCGACGGGGGCGCTCTACTGCATCTACGGCACGAGTGCGCTGCGGCTTCACGAGGAGGTCCATCGTGGAGGCGAGGCGCCACGGCGTCGCCGGCCCGTCCCGCGCTCTCCGCGGGCGCGCGCCTCGGTCGTGCTGGACCTCGATCGACTCGCGCTCGCGTTGTGCGCGGCGTCAGACCGGCTCGCCCTGCCGCTCGCGCGCGCGGCCGCCGCGTTCGCCGCCTTCGAGGGGTGGCGCACGCTCGGCGACGCGCGCCTCGAGGACTACGCGCGCGAGACCCTCGGCCGCAGCGGGCGCTGGCTCCGCGATCACGCGCGCCTCGCGGCCGCGATCGCGCGCGTTCCGCGGCTCGGGGACGCGCTGGTGGGTGCGGACGGGGGCGTGCCGCTCGGCGCCGGGAAGACCAGGCTCCTCGCGCGCCTGCACCTCGACGACGGCGCCGCGTGGGACGCGTGGATCGCCCGGGCGCGGGCACTCACGCTGGTCGCGCTGCGCGCCGCGGTGCGCGACGCGCTGGCACGGGAAGGCGGCGCGGGTCCCGCGAGCGCGGACGACCTCGAGCCGCGCGTGCGCGTGGTCCTCGACGTGCCGCAGCCCGTCTCCGCCGCGTTCGAGATCGTCTGCGAGTTGGCGCGCGCGACCGCCGGCCGGGAGCTGTCCATGGCGGGCGTGGTCGAGGCGCTCCTCGCGGAATGGGAATCGGGCGCTCCGCTTGCACGCGACGTGCACGGCGTGCGCAGCGAGGAGGGCTTTGCGCCGCGCCGGCGACGCCGTCCGCCGTCCAGCGTGAGCCTGCCCGATGCGGAGCCCGTCGACGGATCGGAGGTCGCGTTCCGCGCGCGCATCACGCTCGCCGAGTACCGCGTGCTCGAGGCGACCGCGGGCGCCGGCGACGCGCGCGCACTGCACGATCAGCTCACGCGCCTCGTCGCGCTCGAGGACACGCTGCTGCGCCGGCTCGGCGAGGTGGTCGCCGAACTCGACGCGCACGGCGCGTGGGCGACGCTGCCCTACGCCGGCATCGGCGATTACGCCGAGCGGCGCCTCGGGCTCGGGGGCACGACGGTCGAGGATCGCGTGCGCGCCGCGCGCGCTCTCGTGCGGCGGCCGCTCCTGCGCGCGGCGTACGACGCGGGCCGCGTCTCGCTCGAGGCGGCGCTGCTCGCGGCGCGCGCGCTCGGCCGCGGCGCCGTCGACCTCGAGATCGAGCGCGCGTGGGCCCGTCTCTCGCGCGAGGCGACGGTCAAGCGGATGCGCGACGAACTCCGGATCGTGCGCACGCGCGCGGGCGGTGCGGCCGCGCTTCCCGCGACGGACGCGGAGTGGGCCGCGGCGCGCCGCCGCGATCCCGGTGTCGCGCGGCACGCCGTGCTCACCGCGGGGCTGCTCGCGGTCGAGGCGCCCGGGGCGGACGTTTTCCTGCGGCTCACGCTGCCGGAGCCGCTCGCGAAGCGGCTCCGCGCGGCGATCGAGGACGCACGGTGCGGGCTGACCGAGCTCGCGGCGTCGGTCTCGTTGGACGCGCCGTGGCCGCACGAGGTCTCGATGCCGTCGGTGCTCGCGGCCCGGACGTTTTCCACCCGCGCGCGCCGCGTGCCGGCGTGGGCCGGGCTGCTGGCGCTGCTCGAGCACGCCGCGCTCACGTGGGACGACCCGCGCGCGGTGCCGCGGCGGCCTGGGGACGAGGTCTACCGGCGCGCCGGGTTCCGCTGCGAGGCGCCGGGCTGCACGTCGCGCGAGAACCTGCACGACCACCACCTGCGCTTCCGCGCGCACGGCGGCGGCGACGAACTCGCGAACCGCGTGACGCTGTGCGCGGCGCACCACCGGATGCTGCACGAGGGCGGGCCGCTCGGCGCACGCGGCGAAGCGCCGCTCGGCGTCGAGTGGACGAAGGGCGGGGTCGCGTACCGCTGTGAGCGGCGGGCGAGGCCGTGAGCCGTGCCTCAGCCGGCGATGTACTTCGCCCGCCCCGGCTCCATCCCGCTCTCCTGCACCACCCCGCGCCCGTTGGCGGCGAGGTGCGCGAGCACCCACGCGGCCTCGTCGGCGAGATCGGGGAACCCCGCCGCCTCGGCCCAGCCGCGCGCGGTGCGCGCCTGCCCGGCCTCCTTCTCGAGCGCGGCGACGAGCGCGCGCTGCAGCTCGAGCACGCGCGCCGCGGCCTTCTTCCCCGCCTCAACGCCCGGCTGGTGGTAGGCGTTGATCCCGACGAGCGTCGCGTAGAACCCGACCGCGCGCTCGAACAGCGCGATCAGCGCGCCGAGCGCGCGCGCGTCGACGCGCGGCACGGTGAGCGCGATCACCCCGCGGCCCTTTTCGATGAGCGCGCGGCGCGTCCCGAGGAAGAAGCCGAGGAGGTAGTCGCCCGAGGTGACGCCGGGCTCGACCTCGAGCGGCGTGGGGTCGTCGTCTTCGAGCGCGACGATGAAGGTCGCGAAGAAGTTGTCGAGCCCGTCGCGGAGCTGCTGCACGTAGGCGTGCTGGTCGGTCGAGCCCTTGTTGCCGTAGACGGCGATGCCCTGGTGCACCGGCCGGCCCGCGAGGTCGAGTTCCTTGCCGAGCGACTCCATCACGAGCTGCTGCAGGTAGCGCGAGAACAGGAGCAGCCGGTCGCGGTACGGCAGCACGACCATGTCCTTCTTCCCCGCGCCGCCCGTCGCCGCGTACCACGCGAGCGCCAGCCGCAGGCCGGGGTTCTCCGCGGGATCGGCGGTGCGCGTGGCCTCGTCCATCGCGCGCGCGCCGGCGAGGAAGCCGCGCACGTCGTGGCCGAGGAGCGCCATCGGCAGGAGGCCCACCGCCGAGGTCTCGGACGTGCGTCCGCCGACCCAGTCCCACATCGGGAAGACGTCGATCCAGCCCTCGGCGCGGGCGCGCGTGTCGAGCGCGCTCCCCGCGCCCGTCACCGCGACGAGGTGTTTCGCGGGATCGAGGCCCGCGGCGAGGAAGCGCGCGCGCGCCTCCTCGAGCCCGTTGCGCGTCTCGGGCGTACCGCCCGACTTCGAGATCACGACGCCGAGCGTGGTCGCGAGCGCGGGGCCGAGCCGCGCGAACACGCGCGCGAAGCCCTGCGGGTCGGTGTTGTCGAGGAAGTCGACCGCGAGCGCGTCGCCCGGTCCGCCGAGCGCGTCCGACGCGAGCTGCGGCCCGAGCGCCGAGCCGCCGATCCCGAGGACGAGGAGGTGCGTGAAGCGCGCGCCGGCGCGCGGCGCCACGCGGCCATCGTGCACGCGCGCGGCGAAGTCGAGGACCCGCGCCAGCGTGCCCTCGATCGCCTCGCGCAGCGCGGCCTGCGGGGCGCGCTCGGGCGCGCGCAGCCAGTAGTGCCCGACCATGCGCTTCTCGTCGGGGTTCGCGATCGCACCGGCTTCGAGCGCGGTCATCGCGGCGAGCGCGCCCGCGAGGTCGAGCCCGGCGGCGAGGTCCGCCGGCACGGGCAGCGCGGAGAAGTCGAGCGTGAGCCCGAGGTCGGTGACGGTCAGCCGGTCGGGTCCGTAGGACGGCATGGCAGGGGCCTCCGGATGCGTGGAAGGGCCCCTCATTGTACGGAACGGTGTCGACGATCGGGGAACGCGGGGCGGGTTACGCGCGCTGGCGCGCGCTCAACCCGCCCCTACACCCCGTACCTTACGGCGCGGTCCTGTCGATCAACGACCCGGCGTCACGGACACGCGGGCGGCGTGGGCCGCGCGGTGCCGTCGCTCCGGTTCCCGAGCGGGCCGGCGGCGCACGTCCCGCCCGCACCCGCGCTGTCGTACCAGAACGCGTTCCCGGCCGTCGGGACCGCGGCGTCGGTGTAGCTGGTGACGGCGAGGTTCTTCGCCAGGCACGTCTCGTTGTAGACCCACGGCTTCACGACCGTGCCGCGGTAGATGTTGTAGGTCGTCGCGCTGGTCGCCGCCGACCACTGGAAGATGGTCTTGCCGCTCCAGGTCGAGGTCGATCCGGTGTTGCCGATCGAGCCCTTGAGCGGATCGGTCACGAAGCAGTCGGCGCTGTCGAGCACGCCGTCGCGGTCCTGGTCGGCCTGCGCGACGATGCGGCCCTCGCCGGCGTCGGCCTTGGCGTTGGTCGGTCCGTCGCCGAAGTCCGCGCCGGAGACGACGTTCCTGGTCGCCGCAGCGTTGTCGAGCTTCCCGACGGCCACCCAGTTGCCGCCGAGCTGGTCGCCGGCGTCCGCGCCGAAGGTGATCTGCGAGGGCACGATCTTCTGCAGGTCGAACAGCTTCGTCGTCGAGGGCACGCGCGTGCCGGACACGAAGAGCGTCGCGCCGGAGGTCGCGCGCGTGCCCAGCGGGCCCGCGGCGCCGTAGGCGGTGAAGACGTAGTCGTTGGTCCCGTCGCCGTCGGCGTCCGCCAGCGCGACCACGTGTCCGAGGTTCCGCCCGGCCACGTCGCCGAAGATCTGGATGTCGGACGCGACGTCGAGGTTCTTGGTGGTCACGCCGGAGAAGTCGGCCCGGCCGTAGAGCACGTAGCCGCCGCCGGCGTTGACGCGCGGCGCCTGTCCCGGAGGCGCGCCCTTGCCCGAGGCGCCGACCAGGATGTCGGGGATCGTGTCCCCGTTGATCCGGCCGACCGCGATCGACTCGCCCGCCTTGAGCCCGCCGGCCTCGCCGTAGACCAGCGCGAGGTAGTCGGTCGCGAGCGTCATGTTGGTCGTCTGGTGCGTCTTCACGTAGCGGCCGCTGATCACGTAGACCTCGCCCGTGCCCGCGGCCAGCGCGTTGTTGAGGCCCTGGCCGTTCGGCGAGCCGACGACGAGGTCGGTGCTGCCGTCGCCGTTCACGTCGCCGATGGCCATCGCGCTGCCGAAGGTGTCGCCGGCATCGCGGCCGCAGATGTAGTGGTCGATGAGCAGCTTCGAGACGCGGTTCGTGAACGGCAGGTTCGGGTTGCTGACGATCCACACTTCGCCCGAGCCGGTCTGGTTGGCCGTGCACTCGCCGTCGCTGTGCGGCGACGCCATGACGAGGTCCGCGAGGCCGTCGCCGTCGGCGTCGCCGATGACGACGTACTCGCCGAGGCGGTCGCCGTTGAACGCGCCGTTCTTGCCCTTGTCGCCGTAGTACGTGTAGGTCGCGGAGCTGCTGCTGAGGTCCTTGGTGCCGGTGATCGCGGCGCCGCCGGCGATCACGTACACCGCGCCGCCGTCGGTCACCGTGCCGGTGCCGGAGCCGTCGTTGAACGGCGCCGACGCGACGATGTCCGCCGTGCCGTCGCCGGTGAGGTCGCCCGCGGTGACGAACGTGCCGAGCGCGTCGCCCGCCCGTGCGCCGATGATCTCCATCGTCGGCGCCTTGGTGGCGAGGTCCCAGTCGGCGCTGATCGGGCCCTTGAACACGTAGACCGAGCCCGCGCCCGCACGGGCGTTGCCCGAGCCGTCGGCGTCGGGCGCACCCATGATCAGGTCCGGCGTGCCGTCGCCGGTCACGTCGGCGATCACGCCGGCGTGGCCGAGGTGGTCGGCGGCGTCGAGCCCGTACACGGTGAGGCCGGTGCCGGCGACCGCGTGGTCGCGCGTCACGGTCTGGCAGGCGTTGCCGATCCCGTTGCCGTCGGCGTCGGCCTGGTTGCTGTTGGAGACGAAGTCACAGTTGTCCGACGTGTCGGCGACGCCGTCGCCGTCGGTATCGGTATCGCACGAGTCGCCGGTGCCGTCGCCGTCGATGTCGGACTGGTCACCGTTCGGGACGCCGGTGCAGTTGTCGGCGCAGGTCGTGCGGCTGCCGTTCTTGCAGCTCGCGCCCATCGCCGGGCAGTTCGACAGCTCGGGGTGGTTCTCGTTGACGCCGTCGAGGTCCTGGTCGCACGCGCACGCGTCGCCGGTGCCGTCGCCGTCGGTGTCCTTCTGGTCCGGGTTGTAGATCAGCGCGCAGTTGTCGCACACGTCGCCGATGCCGTCCGGCTTCGGGTTGACGCCGTCCATGTCGCCGTCGGCCTGGTTGGCGTTGGCGTTGCGCGGGCAGTTGTCCTTGAAGTTCGAGATGCCGTCGCCGTCGCCGTCGCCCGGCGACACGACCCACACCTCGCCGACCGAGCGCTTGGTCGTGCTGTTGGGCGGGTCCCCGTTGCCGAAGTCGGCGCCGGACACGATGTCCACGAGGCCGTCCTTGTTGAGGTCGCCGGCGGCGAGCGAGATGCCGTACTCGTCGTTGGCGTGCGCGCCGCGGATCACCGACATCTTGCTGATGTTGGGGCTCGTGGCGAGGTCGACGACGTAGTCGAACTGGAAGTCCTTCCACGGGAGGATGTCGACTTCGCCGCCGGCCAGGCGCGAGTTGTCCGGGCCGCCCGACGAGGACGCGCTGACGATCATCTCGACCGAGCCGTCGCCGCTCACGTCGCCGATCGCGACCCTCTGGCCGAAGTAGTCGTTGGTGCGCCGGCCGAACATCATCAGCGCGGCGATCATGTCGATCTCGTTCGAGGGCGGCGCCTGCGAGTTGGTCCACGCCGTGCGCGTGCGGCCCAGCACGACGTAGGCCGCGCCCGAGTAGCGCCCGCCCGCCTGCTGCGTCGAGACCTTGGCGTTGGGGTTGCCGATCAGGATGTCGTCCTTCGTGTCGCCGTCGATGCGCGCGACCGCGAGCGAGCTCGGCAGGCCGTCGGCCGCGTCGAGGCCGTACACGTAGACCGGCGGGGTCGTGGCGAAGTTGCGGACGCCGGGGTTGCCGGACGCGTCGCGCGAGAAGTCCGGTCCGCCGAAGACGATGTCGATCTCGCCGGCGTTGACCTTCGCGTTGGCCGGCCCGTCGCCGCCGCTCGCGCCGATGACGAGGTCCTTGGTGCCGTCTCCGTCGACGTCACCGGCCGCCAGGACCACGCCCACGCGGTCCGTCTCGTCCGCGCCGCGGATCCTGTAGTCGTACGGGTTGGTGAGCGTGCGCCAGTCGTACACGCCGCTCAGGGACGGTGCGCCGAGCCTGGTCAGCACCGCGCCGTAGCGGACGTAGTGCGGGTTGTTCGGGTCCACCGAGATGTTCTCGTCGTAGTCCGGCGCGCCGATGTTGAGGTCGACGGTGCCGTCGCCGTTCACGTCGGCCAGCGCCTGCGCGTTGCCGACCTTGACGCCGCGCGCGGAGCCGATGATCACCGCGTCCGCGTTGATCGGGTGGTCGAGCGCGTAGAAGCCGGTTCCCGCGTTGTCGGGCGCCGGGTTCAGCGTGTCGATCGTCGCCTGCGTCGACCAGTCCGCGTGACCCTTCCAGAAGAACAAGCGCCCGCAGCCGCCGGGGCGCATGCCGGCACTCGAGTCGTAGGTGCACTCGCCGGTGGGCGCGCCGACGATCAGGTCGTCCGTGCCGTCGCCGCTGTAGTCGCCGACGAGGATCGAACGGCCGAACTGGTAGTCGTGCTTCTCGCCGTAGATCGTGACGTCGGGGTTGGTGACGGCGAGGTCGACCTTCCCGGCGCGCATCCGGCCGAAGAAGATGTAGACCTCGCCCGACGCGTCGGCCCGCAGGTTGTTGGGCCCGTCGCCGTCCGGCACGCCGATGACCAGGTCCTTGAAGCCGTCGCCGTTGAGGTCGCCGATCGCGACCGCGCGGCCGAGGCTGTCGAGGAGGTTGCGGCCGAAATAGGAGCGGTCGTTGACGTCGCCCAGGAGGTCGACCGTCGGCACCTGGCACGCGTTGCCGACGCCGTTGTTGTCGGTGTCGGCCTGCGTCGGGTTGTACACCGTCGGGCAGTTGTCGTCGCAGTTCGTCGTCGCGCCGCCGTGGCACGGGTCGAACGTCCCGTCGCCGTCGCTGTCCGGGATGCCGTCGTTGTCGTTGTCGTTGTCGCAGACGTTGCCGGTGCCGTCGCCGTCGATGTCGGCCTGGTCGAAGTTGGAGATCGTCGGGCAGTTGTCGCAGGCGTCGCCCTTGCCGTCGAGGTCGGTGTCGAGCTGGTTGGCGTTGACCTTCGTCGGGCAGTTGTCGCACGCGTCGCCGAGGCCGTCGTGGTCGGTGTCGGCCTGGCTCACGTTGCTCACGAACGGACAGTTGTCGCTCGTGTTCTGGATCGCGTCGCCGTCGAGGTCCGAGTCGCAGGCGTCGCCGATGCCGTCGCCGTCCTGGTCGAGCTGGTAGCCCTTCTTCTTCTCGTCGGCGGACATCGTGCCGTCGCCGTTGATGTCGCAGTACAGCGGGTTCGTGTCGCAGTTTCCGTTGTTGATCCCCTGGCAGTTGTCGCATGCCGCGCCGACGCCGTCGCTGTCGGGGAAGAAGATGTTGTCCGATTCCTTCTGGGTCGGGTTGCACAGCGTGCTGCAGTTGTCGCACGCGTCGCCGACGCCGTCGGGACCGCCCTGCGGCTCGGTGATCTGGTTGGTGCCGTCGTGGTTGGTGTCGACCCACGGACACTCGGTCGTGGCCACCGCGAGGTCGGAGTCCTTCTGGTTGCCGAACGAGGCTTCCTGCGCGGTCGTGGTGCCGTCGCCGTTCAGGTCGCAGTTGAGCGGGTTGAGCGCGCAGTTGCCGTTCTTCTTGAACTTGCAGACGTCGCACGAGTCGCCGTAGCCGTCGCCGTCGCTGTCGAGCTGGTTGGCGTTGGCGACCTTCTGGCAGTTGTCGCAGGCGCCTCCGACGCCGTCCCCGTCCTGGTCGTCCTGGTCGGGGTTGTAGACGAACTTGCAGTTGTCGCAGACGTCGCCGACGCTGTCGAGGTCGCCGTCGAGCTGGTTGGCGTTGCTCGTCGTCGGGCAGTTGTCGCAGACGTCGCCCAACCCGTCCCCGTCCGTGTCGGTGTTGTTGCCCGGGCTCGGGACGAGCGGGCACTTGTCGATCGTGTCGAGGAAGCCGTCGTTGTCGTCGTCGGTGTCGCAGGCGTCGCCCGTGCCGTCCTTGTCGGTGTCGAGCTGGTTGAGGTTCGCGACGGTCTTGCAGTTGTCGCACGCGTCGCCGATGCCGTCACCGTCGGTGTCGAGCTGGTTGCCCAGGTCGCGCTCCGACTGCAGCACCGTGCCGTCGTTGTTGACGTCGCAGTTGCGCGAGTTCGCGTTGCAGTTCCCGTTGCGCACCAGGCGGCAGTTGTCGTCGCAGCCGACGCCGTTGTTGCCGGTCGCGCAGGGGTTGTTGTTCGGGTTCCCGTCGCCGTCGTTGTCGGCGACGCCGTCGTTGTCGGAGTCGGAATCGCAGGCGTCGCCGATGCCGTCCTTGTCGGTGTCCTTCTGGTCGCGGTTCGCGTCGTTGGCGCAGTTGTCGCAGAAGTCGCCGACGAGGTCGCCGTCGGAGTCGATCTGGTCCGGATCGCTCGTCGTGGGGCACGTGTCGAACAGCTGCCGGAACCCGTCGAGGTCCGTGTCCATCGGCGTCGTGATCCACAGCGAGCCCGCGTTGCCGCGCACGCCGTTGGGCGGGATCGCCGGCGCGGCCGCGAATTCCGCGCCCGCCGCGATGTCGGCGCGCCCGTCGCCGTTGAAGTCGGTGACGGACAGGGACAGGCCGAGATCGTCGCCCGCCGCGTGACCCCACAGCACGCCCGTGTTGGCGGGCGGGCCCGCGAGGTCCTCGGGGTTGGTCGCGGGCCGCGAGCCCGTCGAGTAGCGCACCCACACTTCGCCCGCGCCGAGGCGCAGGTTGTTGTTGGCCGGCGTGGGATCGCGGTCCGGTCCGTTGGCGAACGGCGCCGTGAGCACGAGGTCCTGGCGGTTGTCCTTGTCGAGGTCGCCGGCGCCGACCGCGAAGCCGAGGCCGTCGCCCGCGTCGCGGCCGATCAGCGTGTAGAACTTCGCGGACGCGAAGCTCGACAGGTCGGTCGTGCCGGTGAGCGGCGACCACACGACGGACACTTCACCCGCGTCGATGCGCACGTTCCCCGAGGTGCCGTCGGCGTTGGGCACGCCGACGATCAGGTCCTTCTTGCCGTCGTTGTCGAAGTCCGCGATGGCGAGCGCGGCCCCCGCGCCGTCGTTCGCGTCGGCGCCCACGACCTTGGTCGTGATGCCCGCGTCGCCGACGCCGAAGTCGGTGCTGGCCGGGAACGGGTTCGCGCCGAAGACGACCGCGACCTCGCCCGCGTTGATCTTGTTGGACGGGCCGCGGCCGTTCGAGATCTGCACCGCGATGTCGCCGGTGCCGTCCGCGTTGAGGTCGCCGGCGACGATCACGCCGCCGATGCCGGCCTGCTCGGACGTGAGGTTGTTCACGATGCCGTCGGCGGCGAGCGTGCCGTCGGGGCTGAAGTCGTAGCCGGGTCCGTAGATCACGGCGTTCGCGGGCTGCGTCTTGAGATTGCGCGTGCCGTCGGTGAACGTCGTCGAGCGCGACAGCAGGATGTACACCGAGCCGGCCTTGCGGCGGCTGCCCGTCGTCGGCGCGGGACCGCCCGCGCCCGGCGCGCCGATGATCAGGTCGAGCTTGCCGTCCGCGTCGACGTCGCCGAGGCGGACCGTGCGCCCGAGACCCTCGGTCGCCGTGAACGGCTTCTGGTACTTGGGGTCGGACGGCGGCAGGCCGTTGCCCGGATCGGTGAAGAAGCTGCCGTAGATCCACAGGTCGGCGCGGCTCTTCGTTTCGTCGGGGCGGAACAGGTCGAGCGACGCGGCGCGCGGCCGCCCGCCGAACAGCACGTAGACCTCGCCGCGGCCGGGGAGGCCCAGCGTGTCGACGGTGCCGTCGCCGTCGGCGTCGATC
>JABLTH010024469.1_pt1 | contig 17480 bp, 12 predicted proteins | sample 7875711 | NCBI WGS metagenome assembly JABLTH01 (sample SAMN14941262, study PRJNA633318) | bioreactor metagenome | isolation source: bioreactor | place: China | collected 2019-03-05 | reverse complement strand
GGCTGTAACGCTTGCGCTTCGACATGGACACTCCTTTGGCCCAGTATGGGCCTTAGTGAAAGTGTCCGCAGAATCGGGGTAGAACCCTTGCGGGTCGCCCCGTCGGGCGATCGGTGACTTGTACGATCGAGCTCCTGATGCGGCAACAAGGGGCGCCGGGGGTGTGACGTGCGTGGCAAGGTGGTGCGCACCACTGTCAGCGATGGCAAGGCGCCGTGTCCACTCGACCGAGTCAACCGCCAGTTCCGCGCTGAGTTCGGGTCTCGGATTTCACCCATGTCTCGACATGGCAGTGCTGGCTCTCCGTGACCTTCATCATCGACGTGCTCGCTCGCAGCATTGTCGGTTGGCATGTCGGCACTTCGATGAAGACCGACTTGATAACCGACGCCTTGCAAGAGGCCTTCTGGCATGCCAGCCGGAGCGGCACAGCGCCTCTGGCGGACCATTTCAATGGTCCCGGCTTCAAACGTCTGACGTAGGCTCGGCTGGACTACCCGATGCATCTTACGTTCGAAAATTCTTGCTCGTTGACTTGCTTCGCCATGGCTCAGTAGCTTGTAAAAAGCGAGCCGTCATGACTCGCACATTAGACCCATCAAGCGACAGGGAGTGGCTGGGTGTCAGGGATGTCGTTGTTCAGACAGGAAGTCGTGGAAGCTCGTCGAGGAGAATGGCTGGGTTCCATCATCGTCGCTGGGCCTTTGTCGCGATGGGTGCTGGCTGCTTTGGCACTGGGGTTTGCAGCCGCGCTGGTTCTGTTCCTTGTGTTCGGCCACTACACCCGCCGTGAAACTGTCACTGGCCAAGTGGTTCCGAGTGCTGGCTTGATTAATCTCGCCGCGCCTATTGCCGGAACCATCACCCGCGTGTCCGTGCAAGATGGTCAAGCCGTCAAGGCCGGTGATGTGTTGCTGGAACTGGCCAGTGATCAGGATAGTGCCGCGCTTGGCGATACGCACGTCCTGATCGGGCAACAATTGGACACTCAGCGTGCGGGTTTGCAGGCTGATCTGAGCAACCAGCAGCAACTGTCGCAGCAGCAAGCCGACGGCCTGCGCAGCAAAGTCACACTTCTACGCGCCCAATTAGGGCAGGTCACCGACCAGTTGGTGATCGAAAAGCAGCAGGTCACCAGCAACCAGCAATTGCTCGCGCGCCTCTTACCGGCCGGTGCCAATGGCTACGTGTCGGCGGTCCAGATTCAGCAACAGCGAGCGGCCACTCTAGATGCGCAGTCGCAATACAAGACCTTGCTGCGTCAGCAGTTGGACATCCGCCAGCAGCTCAGCGCCGCACAGCAGCAATTGACACAACTGCCGCTCGACGAAGCGACCAAGCGCAACGCTACCGAGCGCCAGATCGCCAGCTTGGCCCAATCCATCGCCCAGAATGAGCAACAGCGTGCCGTGGTATTGCGCGCGCCGCGCGACGGCATAGTCTCTGCCGTGCTGCTCAAGGCGGGCCAGATGGTCAGCGCCGGCCAACCGCTACTATCCATCTTGCCTGCGGGTTCTACCTTGCAGGCACAGCTACTTGTACCTAGCCGCGCGATTGGCTTCATCGAACCGGGTAGTCGGGTGGTGCTGCGTTACCAAGCCTTCCCGTATCAGAAGTTCGGCCAGCAGTACGGCAAGGTGAGCGACATCTCGCGTAGTGCGCTAACACCGGGCGAGGTGCAGGCGTTAGTGGGCCAGCAGACGCAGGAGCCGTTGTATCGGGTGCAGGTGACACTGGACCACCAGGACGTGCTGGCTTACGGCAAGGACGAGCCGGTCAAACCTGGCATGGCTCTGAGTGCAGACATCCTAATGGATCGCCGCAGTCTACTGGAATGGGTGTTCGAGCCGCTGTACGGCATGGCGCATCATCTAGCGGGAGGCGCCAAGCATGGCTGATGGTACCCAGAGCGAAACTGGCGCAAGACTGGTGACGGGCAATTGGGCGTCCTTGCAGTTCGGCTGGACGCGCCAGTTGCCGATGATGCTGCAGACCGAAGCCGCCGAGTGCGGCCTGGCCTGCCTGGCGATGGTGGCAAGCTATCACGGTCACGACGTGGATCTAGCCAGCCTGCGCCGGCGCTTCTCCACCTCGCTCAAGGGTGTCACCCTGGCCCGCGTGATGGCCATGGCCGGTCAGCTGGGCTTGACCTGTCGCCCGCTCAAGCTGGGCATGGAGGAACTCGCCCAACTCAAGACGCCCTGCCTGCTGCATTGGGATCTCAACCACTTCGTGGTGCTCAAGCGGGTCGGTCGTCGTATCGTGATCCACGACCCGGCCCGCGGCATCCGTACGCTGAGTCGAAGCGAGATGTCCGAGCACTTCACCGGCGTGGCGCTGGAACTGACGCCGGGTGCGGACTTCAGCCCCGTGCGCGAGCGGCAGGCGGTATCGCTGCGTGCACTCACCGGCACGGTACGCGGCCTGCTGCCCGCGCTGGCGCAAATTCTGCTGCTAGCGCTGGCACTAGAAGTGTTTGCACTGGCCGCACCGTTTTATATGCAATGGGTGCTGGATCAAGTCCTGGTCTCGGCCGATCACGACCTGCTGACCCTGCTGGGATTGGGTTTCATGGGTGTCGCGGTCTTCAGCGCATTGGTCACGGCAGCGCGCTCGTGGGCGATCACTTGGCTCAGCGCGACGCTCAATGTGCAGTGGGCCAGCAACCTGTTCAGCCACCTGATGCGCTTGCCGCTGGACTGGTTCGAGAAACGCCACATCGGTGACGTGGTGTCGCGCTTCGGGTCCATCCAGACCATCCAGAAGACGCTCACCACGCAATTCATCGGCTCGCTGCTGGATGGCCTGATGTCGCTGGTGACCTTGGTGGTGATGGGCTTCTACAGCCTCGGGCTCACCACGCTGGTGATGGCACTGTTCCTGGTCTATGGCCTGATCCGCTGGGTCTTCTTCAACCCGCTGCGCCGCGCCAATGAGGAGCAGATCGTCTACGGCGCCCGCCAGCAGAGCGAACTGCTGGAATCCATCCGTGGCGCCATGCCAATCAAGCTGGCCAACAAGCAGGACGAGCGGCTGGGCCGCTACGCCAACGCCACCGTCGCGACCGCCAACCGCACCATCGGGATCCAGCGGCTCGGTATCGCGTTCGCCTTTAGCAACCAGCTGATGTTCGGTATCGGCCGGGTGGCGATGATCTGGATTGGCGCCACGCTGGCGCTGCAGAACAAATTCTCGGCCGGCATGCTGATCGCTTTCATCGCCTACGCTGACCAGTTCACCAGTCGCGCGGCCGGTCTGATCGACAAGTGGGTGGACTTCAGCATGCTGAAGCTGCATGCCGAGCGAGTGGCGGATATTGCGTTGACGGTGCCGGAGAAGCGGCCCGAAACACCCTGGAACGGCTCGATCCCCGAGGCCAGCATCGAGCTGTGCAACGTCAGTTTCCGTTATGCGGAGAGTGAGCCGTGGATACTGCGGAACTGCAGTCTGCGGATCGAAGCAGGTGAGTCGGTGGCCATCACCGGCCCGAGCGGCTGCGGCAAGAGCACGCTGGCCAAGATCGTGCTGGGATTGCTGGAGCCTACCAAGGGCGTGGTGAAGTTCGGCGGCATCGACATCCGCAAGCTGGGATTGGATACCTATCGCCGGTGGATCGGCGCGGTGATGCAGGACGATCAGCTGTTCGCTGGCTCCATTCTCGACAACATAAGTTTTTTCGATCCAGACGTCACGCCCGCCAAAGTTGAGGCAGCGGCCCGAATGGCGGCCATCCACGACGATATCGTGGCAATGCCGATGAGCTATCAGAGCCTTGTGGGGGATATGGGGTCGAGTTTGTCAGGTGGGCAGAGACAGCGAGTGATCCTCGCCCGAGCGCTGTACCGACGTCCGCAATTCCTTGTGCTGGATGAGGCAACGAGTCATTTGGATATTGAGCGAGAGCAACAGGCGAATGCCTTTGTGCGTCAGCTCGATATGACACGTCTAGTCATCGCACATCGCCCAGAAACAATTGCAGCAGCTAATAAAATTGCTGTTATGTCGCAAGGGGCAGTCAATTTTGCCGGAGGAAACATCTCGGCAAGAGCCGAATGTTAGAGCGGCTTTCATCTCTAACAAATCGAAAATGGAGTTTGCATGATAGTTCTTAGCACGGAAGAAATGGGCTTGGTGGCGGGCGGCGGTGCCGCAGACGACGCCGGTGGAACCGCCGCCACGGCTGGCGCCTACGAAGTGGGCAGCACGTTTTTCGGTGCCGTAGCTGAAGGTGCTGAACTCGGGTCGTTTGCAGGCCCGATCGGTATTCTCGGTGGGATGGTGGTAGCTGCCGGAGTGGCGGCTCTTTGGGACTACACTGCGTAAATAGCAGTGGGTTGTGGGGTATCTTTAATGATGCCTCACAACCAAATTTAAGTTCATAAGTGAGTATTTGTGAATGAATACTATGTACCGTGTAAAACTTTGTGGATTGAGGTCGCAATTTAACGACTTTTATAGAGACACGTTCATATTGCTGGTGTTGATTTTACTGGGTTACGGATTGTTTTTGCCTGAAGTGACGTTGATTAAACATTTGTGTTTCGCTGCCGGAATTGGCGGTATTCCATCACTCTTATTGGGCGTGCCTTGCAAAATGCAAATACGAGGTGAGGATGATCGTCGCTTCATTGAGAAATATTTGGCTAATCACTCTCATGTAAAGAGCGACATTGGCTGGATTCCAAAGTTGCCAAAATATCTCTATTTCAAAAGTCAAGCTGTAAGAATAGTGGATGGAGTTGTTTTTGGCCCGCGGATGACAATCTCAAGGTTACAAAAAGATCTGAGCGCTAACTGGATTGCCAGTCAATCAATGTAGTGGCTCATCAAGAGTCCCTGATCTTGCGGTTCGTGGATACGCTGAGTTGCGCTACCGCTGAGCTTCTTTTTGGTGTCGAAATTTGTGGCTAGACCCTGATATTAAAGGGTGCTTGAGATTCCCAAGGGCTGCAATGGATGGATTGCGTGATTATCGCGCGAGCTGACACGCAAGTACGAATGCGCCCGATGGCGCGCGGTGTTTCTCAGGTGAGATCGTGAACAAACCACAGGACAACGTGATTTTGTATCATGTAATAGTGGATAGATTTGCTATTGCAAATGAAGTCGAATATGTAGAAGGGCGGGATTTCAATTCAGACTTTTCGGTTGGTGGGTTTTATGGAGGAAGCATTTCTGGCGTTACACAAAAGATAAAGCAAGGCTGGTTTAGTTCACTCGGAATTAATGTGATATTAATATCGCCGATATTTGAGCAAATCCACGGGTGGGTGCCAGGCCATGGCGGGTGTTTCAAACATCACGCTTATCATGGGTACTTTGTTCTTGATTTCACAGTCATGGATGATCGCTTTGGCAGCGAAGGCGATTTTCATGACCTCGTTCGCTGTGCACATGACTCCGGGATACTGGTGTGGCTGGATGTGGTCTTTAACCACCCTGGCTACCCTGAGCCGCAGACATGGCATGACTTGGGTTTAGACGGCTGGCACCGTGGTTGGGAGGAAGCCACGCCTCGTGATTTTCATGGCTATATTGACCGCGAGAGTGCATCGCGCAGTGGTTGGTGGGGTCCCGATTGGGTTCGCTATGACTTGCCGGGTTATACACCTGGAGGTCAAGACGAATTCACCATGTTGCTGCACGATCTCCCTGATTTCAAGACGGAGAGCACCGATTACGTCCGCCTCCCACGCTTCTTGAAAGACAAGGCGAATACGAAAGCCGTCGACTTGCCGGATGCGACCGTGCGCGGCTACTTGATTAGATGGCTTACTGATTGGGTACGTCAGTATGGTATTGACGGATTTCGCTGTGATTCGGCCAAGCATGTGGAGCCGGAGTCATGGCTGGAACTCAAGCGTTGCGCTGCGCAGGCAAAGCATGAATGGTGGGAACGACAGCCTGACAAGAGCGGGCTATCGCCCGATTTTTGTATGGTTGGGGAGGTCTATGGTCATGGTGTCGAGCTGAGTCACTACTTGGACTTCGGGTTTGATGGATTAATCAACTTCAAGTTTCAGGAGGCTCTCCTGGAAGGCGCGGCGATCGATGCCATTTATGAGGATTACGCCGCTTTCCTGCACGAGCATCCCCGTCGGCATATCGTCTCGTATATCTCGTCGCACGACACTCTTCTTTTTGATCGTCGACAACTCAAAGACGCGGGGACGGTTTTGCTGCTAGCTCCAGGGAGCACTCTGATTTTTTACGGTGACGAAACAGCCCGTCCTCCTGGGCCTCTGGTCGAAGAAGATCCTGCCCAATCGACACGCTCGCCCATGAATTGGATGTCGATCGATATGGACAATCTCGCCCATTGGCGGAAGCTTGCAAGCTTCCGCGCTAATCATGGAGCCATTGCACACGGTGTTCATCTGAAGCTACATGACAACCCCTATGTTTTCGCGCGCCTGGATCCCCAGGGTGATCGCGTCATCGCGGCCCTCCAGGTGGACGGCGAAGTGTCGGTACCCGTAGGCGGAATTTTCGCCCGGGGAACGCGAGTGTGCGACGCCTATAGCGGCTGGACCGGTGTCGTCGAAGACGATTGCGTACGGCTATGTGCACAAGGTGTCGTACTGCTCGAAAGCCTGGATGCAACGGCATGAATCAGAGCCGGATGTTCTTGGAAAGGAGCCACTCATGAAGGTCCTCATGTTGGGATGGGAACTCCCCCCGAAGATCACGGGTGGACTCGGCGTGGCGTGTCAGGGGCTGTTGGAAGCCTTGCGCGTGCAGTCCGATCTGTCGCTTTGGTTTGTGATACCTCGCGTGCATGGCGACGAGTGGGTAAGCGGAGTGCGTCTGCTCGCAGTGCGCGATCGATCGCCCATGCCACCGCTTGAAGATGGCGATGACAGCGCTTCGATCACGACAGATTGGTCGCAAGGGGGAAGCTATCAGCAAGAGTCCATTCGTGGGGTGTTTGAGTACGCCGCGGGTATGGATGCCGTGATGCGGGAGGTCGGAACCGTGGACCTCATCCACGCCCATGATTGGCTCACGTTTCCGGCTGCGATACGCATCAAACAACGGTGCGGTTGCCCCATGATCGTGCATGTGCATTCGACGGAGTACGAGCGTGCAGGTGATCGTGCACATCCCGCGATTAGGGACATCGAACGTCGCGGCCTACAGGAAGCCGATCGTATCCTGACGGTGAGTTCGCGAACGCGACGGATCCTGATCGAGAAATATTCGGTGGCTCCGGATAAGGTGGACGTAATCCATAATGCTGCGGATCATCAGCCTTGCCGCCCTGTTGGCGAAACCCAGTCAACCGGCGTCGTATCGTTTATCGGGCGCGTGGCTTGGCAAAAGGGACCCAGTCACTTCATCGAGGCGGCTCACAAGCTTTCGTTGCGTTTCCCCGACCTTCGCTTCGTCATGGCCGGCGACGGCGACCGATTGGCCATGATGAAGGCCCAGGCGATGGCCCGAGACATTGGTGATCGCGTGGATTTCCCAGGTTTTCTTGATGCGGCTGGCGTGCAGGCGCTTCTGAGGCGCTCGGCGGTGTACGTAATGCCTTCGCTTTCGGAGCCGTTCGGTATTGGTGCCCTCGAGGCGGTGCGCTGCGGGGTCCCGGTGGTGCTCTCGAAAGCATGTGGTGTAAGCGAGCTTGTGAAACATGTCACTCAGGTAGAAACCGGGGATAGTACCGCGCTGGCTGAAGCCATTGCGCGACTGCTGGCTGACCCGGACGCGGCACGGCTACAGGCGGCACGCGCTCAGCAGGAGGCGAGCGCTTGGTCGTGGCGCAATGCCTCCGAGGAGGTCCATGCGGTCTATCGTTCACTTCTCGGGCCGAAGACGAGGGTGCCGCGGCATCCGGCCGGAGTCATCCCGCAGGCGGTTTCCTAGAGCGCATGATGTTCACGCTCTCACAGTTGATGCACTTGACCGGTATGGCGCCGTCGGAACAGGACGAGCGGGCCGTTCTGCTGGGCCTGGGGCTCTCTTTGATGGCCGAGCATCGGGAAGTCGCCAAACATAGCCTGGGATGGCACCACGCGCTTCTGAAGCGTGCGATCGCATTGAATCAGATCAAAGTGTATTTTGATCGGTTTGGCCGGTTCTGCGGCTACGCGTGGTGGGCCCAGGTTCCATCGGCGCAGGAGTCTCGCCTTTTAAAGCAGGGCATGGGGGCGATGGAGGTCGATCCATTGTCCATGGAGGGGGCTCCGTGGATGCTGGACTTCCGAGCCAGTCTTGGGGCGTTGCCGACCATCCTTCTGGATCTTCGCGATACTTTATCGCCTCGGTCGGAGTCACTCACCTACTTTCGCTATAAACGAGGGCGAAGGCTTGCCAAGCGGGTCACTCGTGAGAGCACCGCTTCCTTCTTCCGCCACGCATCGTCAACGGTGGCTTCGGGGGATACGGTCTGGCTACGTTGCGACCGGGCCAGATCGGCCCTGGCGTCAGCCAGGGCCGTGTTGGAGAAATGGATGATGTCGGGCCGTGCTCTTGACGTACTCGCCCACACGGATCGCTATGCGCTTATGCCTTTACCCAGCGTCATGGGACGCATCCTTTATGCGCTCGAATTTCGGCAAGCCGAGGTACTCCTTGCGCCGGATGGCGAACCGCAAGCGTTTTACAGTTGGGCATGGCGAGAAACGGAGGAACTCTCGCAGGCAGAGACTCGTCCCTTGCACACATGGGAGCCTGGCGAATGGCGCGATGGCCGAGATCCCTGGCTGTGCGACGCCGTCGCGAAGCCCGGTGGAGGCAGGGCTTTGCGCAATGCCTTGGCAACGTTCGCGTGCGGCGCCGGTGGACTTTATATCGCCGACCCATCCTACGGCGGGCCACGTACCGTTTCGGCCAGTGACTGGTCAGCGCTTCATGAGCCCGACGACAGCGCGAATGACCTCATCGCATGGGTTGTAAGTGCCCAGGAAGGCATGACATGTCCTCGTTAAACGCACTTTCTTCGGCAGAAGCCCTGACCTTTTTTGATCCCGAGGGTCAGCACCTGCCGCTTCGGATGGCTCGGTTGCCCCAGGCGCGTGTCGTATGGGTCAACCAGCGGGTGATGAGTCAGGACCCGGCGTTTGCCATGTGTGGTAGCACACTCGACGACTACCGCGCACACCTGCTTCGTTCCTGTGCCTTTGCCGTTACGGATCAGCTATCCGAGAATGAAGAGGTCGCCATCGGCGTCGCGGATCGATACGGGGGTATCGGTATCGGCCGCAACGGCGGCAGCGGTCGCGCTGTTGTCCTGAACGGATATCACGTCAAGGGTGTCGGTCGCACGCCGTTGGTCAGCGTGTTGACGGAAGCGGGCCACGCGTCAGGAGGGGCTTACCTGGAAGAATGTGTTCGGGAAACCATTTTTTCCGAACTGATCGCCGCCGAGTACCCTGGGGGAGCCGTTCCTACGTTGGCCATCATTGATACCGGCTTGGTGCAATGGTGGGATGTGGATGCCGGCCCACTCCCTGAGCGACGTTGTCTTCTGGTACGGCCTGCCTTGGTTCGGCCAGCGCATTTCGAGCGGGCCGCCGGATTCATCGCGGCGGATCCCACTGACGGCTATGCAGATGCTCGGCGGGTGGACCATGCCTTTCGTGTCGCCAAGACGCTTTGGGGGCGCGATGCACTGAGCGCCGCCTATCAAAAGCTCTGGTCGACGTGGGCTGAGCAGCTGGCCTATGGCTTCATACACCGTTTGCCACACGGCGGGGACTCCACGTCCAACATTGCAATGGATGGATCCTTGCTGGATTTCGGGGCTACGACGGCCACACCGTCATGGGCGCGCATCAGCTTGAATTGGGGCAGTCCGCCAATCGGAGAGGGGATGTTCTATCTGGTCAAGGCGGTAAACGACCATGCGGCTATGTTGGGGCGAGAGCTGGACCCGGCGTACCTATCCCCGGAAGGGATCCGCAAGCCGATCGCTATGGCTGCACAGGTTTACCAGCGGGTGATGCTGCGAGAGATTCTCCGTCTCGCAGGTCTGACACGATCCCTGGCCGAGCGGATGGTCCAGGAAGAGCCTGGCGTAGTGGGGATTCTGGGACGGTTATTGAGCCACTATCGACGCGAGCAATTCGCCATCTTCGATGGCACCCCGCGTCCGCGTATACCGTGGGACCAGGGGCGTCTCTGGTCTGATGATTCCCCCTCGCACTGGCGGCCGTTGCGCGATTGCTTGCTTGCCTGGATCGGGAAGTCCGACAGCACGAAGTGCGAACAGGCCATCGGCTACTCTGTCTTTCGTGGTCAGGATCGTCCGGCTCTTTACCACGAGTCCATCAAGAAAGAGCTCTACGAGCATCTAGAACATCGCCTCAAAGGGCATGCCCTCTGTCAGGAGAGCCTGGATCACCTGATTAATGGCGTGGTGTGTCTTCATCGACGAGATGGAATACATGAGCCAGTCGATGCGATTCCAGTTGGGTTTGCCCGTTGTTCTACGGCCGGGTATGCCTTGTTCCAAGACCTCGAGGACAGTCGATGGTTTGCTATTCCTGAGTGGAGAGCAGAGACGAGCGCACCAGGCATAGCTTTCGATGAAACCCGCTTACCTCTGCGAGAAGTTACCGAGGACACGATCGTCTTCGATGACGCGGCGATCCCAAGTTTCCACGGCACAGTCAGTGTATACGCGACATGCCGACTTCCCTATGTCCATGGCGAGCTCGTTGATCGCTGATGTCTACGGACATACAACGCTCTAAGGAAGCCATCCCGATACGTTGTAGGCCTAGGTGGCGACATCGCTTTTTTTTCCACTTCCCGTATTTGGTAGCAAGTCAAGTGCGGTCAGCTCAATTTCGGGCGCTCTAGATCGATCATTCACGTTGAGAAGGGATCATGCTCAAGCACATCCAACCCTATATTTTGTCAATTTTTTTGGCCGGCGCATTAGGCCCGGCTCTAGCTCAGGAAAGCCCGAACGTTACTCGCGCTACTCTCGATAACGGTCTACGCGTAGTGATCGTGCGCGACACGCTGGCGCCGGTGGTAACCACCGAGATCAATTACCTGGCGGGTTCGGACGAGGCACCGGAAGCGTTTCCGGGCACAGCACATGCGATGGAGCACATGATGTTCCGCGGCAGCCCGGGCCTGACCAAGGACCAGTTGGCGGCGATCGCGGCGAACATGGGCGGCGCGTTCAACGCGGACACCACGCAGAGCGTGACCCAGTACTACTTCGTCACGCCGGCACAGGACTTGGGCGTGGCGCTGCGAGTGGAGGCGCTACGCATGCGAGGGGTGGACGTGACGGACGCGGGATGGGTGAAAGAGCGTGGCGCGATCGAGCAGGAAGTGTCGCGCGACCTCTCCAGCCCCGACTTCAAGTTCTACACGCAGTTGCTTGAGCAGATGTACTCCGGCACGCCCTATGCTCACACACCACTGGGTACGCGCGCCTCGTTCGACAACACTACGGCAGCGATGCTGAAGCAGTTTCACGACACCTGGTATGCGCCGAACAACGCGATCCTGGTGATTGCCGGTGACGTCGATCCGGCCGCCACCCTGGCGGAGATCAAGGAACAATTTTCCAGCATCCCACGTGGCACGCTACCGACGCGGCCTGCCTTCGCGTTCCAGCCTGTGCAGGCGAAGACGGTGCGGATGCCTACCGACAACCCGTATGGTTCGGTGTACCTGGCCTATCGTATGCCGGGGCTGGCAGCGAAGGACTATGCCACTGCCGCTGTGCTGAGTGCGGCGCTGGGCTCGCAGCGTGCCGACCTGTTCGGCATGGGCATGAACGGCACGGCGCTGTACGGCGGCTTTGTTGGGCAATTTATGCCACAAGCTGGGCTGGGGATGGCGGTGGGGATCTTCCCGCGCGGCGGCAGTCCGCAGTCGCTCCTGGCGGCGATGCAGTCGATTCTGGCCGCGGCGGCGAGCAAGGGAATCGACCCGGCACTGGTGGAAGCGGCCAAGCGCAAGGCAATCGCCGGGCTGGAGTTCCAGAAGAACTCGGTCGCCGGGCTGGCCAATGCATGGTCGCAGGCGCTGGCATTCCAGGGATTGGACTCGCCCGACGCAATGAAGGCGGCGATCGATGCGGTGACGCCGGCTGGCGTGAATGCGCTGGCGCGCGTCACGTTTGTACCCGAACACGCGGTCACTGCCATACTTACGCCGCAAAGCTCGGGTAAGCCCGTGACCGGCAAAGGCTTTGGTGGCGCCGAAAGCTTCTCCTCCAGCCCAGACAAGTCGGTGACGCTGCCGGATTGGGCGGTGCACGCGTTTGATAGGCTGTCGGTGCCACGCTCCACGCTGTCGCCGGTCAAGACGATGCTGCCCAATGGACTCACCTTGATCGTGCAGCCGGAGTCGATCAGCGACACCGTGCAGGTCTTCGGTCAAGTTAAGACCAACGAGGATCTTCAGGCGCCCAAAGACCAGGAGGGTGTGGCCGAACTGCTAGACGGGCTGTTCCCGTTCGGCACGACCCACCTCAACAGACTGCAGTTCCAGCAGGCCTTGGATGCGATCAGTGCGGCGGAATCAGCCGGTCGTAACTTTTCGCTGTCGGTGCCATCGGCGCATTTTGCCGACGGCATCAAGCTGCTGGCCGAGAATGAATTGCACCCGGGACTGCCGGCTCAGGCGTTCGCCATCGTGCAGCAGCAACTCGCTGGCGTCGTCGCCGGACAGCTGCGCTCGCCTGCCTTCCTGATGCACAAGGGCCTGGAGATGGCGCTCTTGCCGGCCAATGATCCGCAACTGCGTTTCCCCAAACCTATACACGTGGCTGAATTGACGCTGCCTCGGGTGAAGCACTACTACGCACAGACCTTCCGCCCCGACATGACCACGATCGTCATCGTCGGCAAGGTCGATCCGGCGCAGGCGAAACAAGTGGTGGAGCAGGCATTTGGAGACTGGAAGGCGACTGGACCGAAGCCCGTGGTCGACTATCCGGCGGTGCCGGCTAACCGACCGGTCCAATTCAATGTGCCCGACCGTAGTTCCAGCCAGGACAGTGTGGCAATGGCGCAGACCGTTGAAGTCACAAGGGACGATCCCGCTCGATTTGCGCTCGAACTCGGCAATCAAGTGCTTGGCGGTGGCTTCTATGCCTCACGGCTGTACCACGACCTACGCGACACGCGCGGACTGGTCTACAGCGTCGGAAGCAATTTCAGTCTCGGTGAGCATCGCAGCACCTATACAGTCTCATTCGGCGCCGATCCAGACAAGGTGGCGGCGACGAGCGCCCTGATCGTGAAGGAAATCCAGCAAATGCAAGAGCAGCCCGTATCGGCCAGCGACCTGCAGCGCGCCAAGGGCATCTTGCTGCGACAAATCCCGCTGGGCGAGTCAAGCTTCGGCGAGATTGGCGGCCAGTTGCTGCAACTTTCGGTCGAGGGCGAGCCGCTGGATGCGATGACTAACGCCGCTCAGCATTACCTGGATATCTCTGCACCGCAGGTTCAGCAAGCCTACGCAAAGTACCTTCGCTCCGAGGGTTTCGCTACCGCAGTGAAGGGACCGGCCCCCAAGGGTTGATCACGTTGAAGTGAGCGTAGCCTGAGAAGGCCTGAAGTGACGGAGCGGTGAGAGGAGATGTCGTCGGCGGTGCCAACGATCATGCCGTCCGGCAGGTGCACGAAGCGGTTTGAGCGCAGGCTCAGCGTTTGGGTGCAAATATGGGTATAAATTTCCCTTGGTTGTCCGACAAAGAATTTACAATCAATGTCTTAAGTAACCAGGCGGGTCTCCCCTTGGCACCAACTGCGACGAAGCATCTTTCCCATTGCATGCTTCATGAAAGGCCGCCGCGAGGCGGCTTTTTGTTTGTGTGGGGTTCGTGTGTGATCGCAGCGTGCGCGCGGCGCAAAGTATTGCTAGTCTTTTCCTGCGGCTGCACAGGGGCAGCTGTGGGGAGTTCAGATGCAAACGATGCATGCGGGCTCGGCGCTGCGGCGCGGGCTGCGATTGTTTGCAGGGATGCTGACGGGCGAAAGGGCCCGTCCGACCACGCCCGAGGCGTTGGCGGCAAGGAGCGACCTGGTTTCATGGTGTTCCGAGGCCCGTACGCGGCGAGGAGACGAGCTGGCGAGGAGCCAGTTTCTGCAGTCTTCCCCTGAAGCCTAGCTGGCAGCGAATCCCCGTTGTCAGGCATGACGTACTGCGATGGATATCGCTTTTCCGGCCTTTCGGTCGGTCACGTACGCGCCATGTAGGAATCAACTTACGGCGTTGAACGGTGCGGGAATGGCAAGCTGGGGCGGCCTGCTGCTCAAGGCAGTCGGCAACGGTGCCGGGATGGCTTCGATTTGCCTGTGGCAAGGCGGCTGCGATGGTCGCTGGAACAGGGTCCCGGTTGCTGGCGCGCAGCGGAATTTGCGCGCAAGATGATTGAACACCCAAGGAGGGTAGCGTAGTGATCAATGTAGTCCTGGTGGATGATCACGAGCTGGTTCGAACCGGCTTCCGGATGATCCTGCAACAGCAACCGGATATCCGCATTCGCGGCGAGGCGGGGAGCGCGGAGGAGGGCTTGCGCCTGATCCGTACGCTGGCACCGGATATCGCGCTGGTGGACGTCCACATGCCCGGCATGAGTGGCATCGAGCTCACCGAGCGGGTGGTCAGGTCCAAGCTCCATACCCACATCGTCATCGTGACGGTGGTCGACGACGCCAGGTTTCCCAAGCGCCTGCTGGATGCCGGCGCACTCGGTTACCTCACCAAGGGCTGCACTGCCGAGGAGTTGCTGGCAGCGGTTCGGCAGGTAGCCAGCGGACGTCGTTATCTGGCACCGGCGGTGGCGCAGCAACTGGCGCTGGCGACGCTGGATGGCAGCGATTCGCCATTCGATACGCTCTCCAGCCGCGAGCTGGAGGTGGCGATGATGCTGGTTCGGGGCAAGCCGCTGACGCTGATCGGCGAGCAGCTCAACCTCAGTCCGAAAACGGTGTCGACCTACAAACAGCGGCTGATGGAGAAGCTCAACGTCGACCATGTGATCAGCCTGGCCCACCTCATGGCGGTACACGGGCTGATCGATACGCAGGCGCAGCACGCCAACGCCTGATCGGTACCGATTCGAGCAAAGCAAAAGCCGGGCTGTGCCCGGCTTTTGCTTTTTCTGGTGAAGTCCCGACTCGCGTCCGACGCCGGTCAGCCTTCGGTTGGACTTTCGGGTTTGCGCGGTTCCTCTGCCTGCGCCTTCGCGGGCTCGATCGCTTCGGGTTCGCCAATCTCCGCAACATCAGGGGCTGGTGCTGCCGCCGATGGCGTTTCGCCGGCATGCGCCAACAGATCGCCCTGCGCCGGTGGCGCGGCAGTCTCCGGAGCGGGGGCGACTGGCTCGATCACCGGGTTGGCCGGTGAGTCGGTGCGCGTCGGTGCCGGAGCGCTTTCCTGCTCGGCGATGACCGCCTGGATGGGCTCCGGGGAGGCCAGCGTCCGGGGCGCCTCGGTCGCTGCTTCATCGGTGGCCATCGCCGTTGCCCGCGATGCGGTTTCGGCCGGCGACTCACCGGCTGCGGCAGGCTTGTCCGCGGCCGCGACGCTCTCGTTTGCCGGTTCGTCCGCGACGGCGCCGGCGGCGGATGAGGCAGTCGGGATGGGGGGAAGCGTGGGCAAGTGGAACGACGTGACCGGAGACGCATCGACCGCCGTCACTGGCGTAGCGGCAGGCTCGAGCTTGACGCGATGGTCATTGGCCGGCGATTCGGCCGAGCTTGCCGTAACAACCGCAGCCGATACGACGACGGCAGCCGCAGCCTCGGCCGTCCTGGTGCCGGACTGGCGTGCCGGGTCGGGATGGCTTTCGGCCTGGTCCTCCAACTCGTCGCGATCTTCGTCATCCAGGCCATCGGCCTGCTGCGCGGCATCGGCTGGCGTACCGGCGGCATTTTCCTCCTGGCGGCGACGACGGCGGCCACCGCGGCGCCCGCGGCGACGACGCGGCGTCGCGCCGTCCGCGGACTCGGGAGCACCTTCTGCGGATGCCGTAGTCGAAGCCGAAGCCGAAGCCGGCTCCGCCTCGACCGCAGCGAGCTTGCGCTGCTCCTCCGCCGGAGCCTCGGCGACGATCGGCGGCTGCGGTTGCGGCTGGCGCGCCGGGGCAGCCGATTGCTGGCGCTCCGGTCGACTGCCGCTCTGCTGGGCGACAGCTGCCTCGATCTTCGTGCCGGTGCTGTCCTGCTTGCCCGGCTGACGCGGGTTGGACGCCTTGTCCTGGCGAGGCGCATTGACCTGCGCAGCCTTGTCCTGCCGTGCCGCGCCACCCTGTGCCTGCTCGACGCCACGCTGGCGGTTGCCCTTGCCCTGCTGTTGAGTGTTGCTGCGAGCGGATGGCTGGGCCTGCTCGCGCCGGTTGCCCTTGTTGCCCTGGCCCTGCTGCTGCTGGGCTGCGCGGCCGCGCTCGTCGCGGCGCTGCCCTTGCTGGCGACGGTTGCCGCTGCGCTCGTTGCTTTCCTTTTCGGTCGCCACCGGTGCTTCGGCTGGACCACGGAACCAGCCCAGCAGGCGCGACAGGATGCCACCCGATGGCGCCGGGGCGGGAGCCGCCGCCTGGCGATGTGGTGCCTGGGGCGGCGGCGTAGCCGCCAACGGTGCGGTTTCCTCGCGCACGGGCGCCGGCGTGGAATGCACCACGCCGCTGACCGCCGGTTGCTCGCCACTGCCCAACGTCTGGCCCATCTTCGGGATCGGCGACGCTTCGACCGCGGTCAGGCGCTCGTAGCTGGGCTTGCTGTGCTCGCCCATGTCCGCTTCCTTGATCCGCTGGATCTCGATGTGCGGCGTCTGCAGCTTGCGGTCGGCGACGATGACCACGTGCACTTTGTTGCGCAGTTCGATCTCGACCACGCTGGCGCGCTTTTCGTTGAGCAGGAAGTTGGCGACCGTCGGCGGCGCCTGCACCAGCACCTGGCCGGTGTTGTCCTTCATCGCGTGCTCTTCGATCAGGCGCAGCGTCGACAGCGACAGCGACTCCACGCTGCGGATATGGCCGTGGCCCTCGCAGCGCGGGCAGACGATCTGGGTGGCTTCGCCCAGGCTCGGGCGCAGGCGCTGGCGGGACATCTCCAGCAGGCCGAAGCGGCTGATGCGGCCGACCTGCACGCGGGCGCGGTCGAGCTTCAGTGCGTCCTTCAGCTTCTCCTCGACTTCGCGCTGGTGGCGCGGGCTGTCCATGTCGATGAAGTCGATGACGATCAGGCCACCGGCGTCACGAATACGCAGCTGGCGGGCGATTTCCACCGCGGCCTCGCAGTTCGTGTTGAACGCGGTTTCCTCGATGTCGCCACCCTTGGTCGCCTTGGCCGAGTTGATGTCGATCGCGGTGAGCGCCTCGGTCTGGTCGATCACGATCGAGCCGCCCGACGGCAGGCGCACCTGGCGGTCGAACGCGCTCTCGATCTGCGTCTCGATCTGGTAGCGCGAGAACAGCGGGGTGTCGTCCTTGTACAGCTTGAGCTTGCGCAGGGCGTTGGGCATCACCTGCTGCATGAACTCGCGCGCGTCGTTGTACAGCG
>JABLTH010035606.1_pt1 | contig 17489 bp, 18 predicted proteins | sample 7875711 | NCBI WGS metagenome assembly JABLTH01 (sample SAMN14941262, study PRJNA633318) | bioreactor metagenome | isolation source: bioreactor | place: China | collected 2019-03-05 | reverse complement strand
GGCGCGCTGGACTTCGGCATCATCGTCGACGGCGCCGTGGTGATCGTGGAGAACTGCGTGCGCCGCCTGGCCCACGCCCAGCAGGAACGCGGCCGGCCGCTGACACCGGCCGAGCGCTTCCAGGAAGTCTTCGCCGCCTCGCGCGAGGCACGCCGCGCGCTGATCTACGGCCAGCTGATCATCATGATCGTCTACCTGCCGATCCTGGCGCTGACCGGTGTCGAGGGCAAGATGTTCCACCCGATGGCGCTCACGGTGGTGCTGGCACTGCTGGGGGCGATGGTGCTGTCGGTGACCTTCGTGCCGGCGGCCGTGGCGCTCTTCATCGGCGAGCGCGTGGCGGAGAGCGAGAACCGCCTGATGGCGGGCGCACGCCGCCTTTATGCGCCGCTGCTGGCCTGGACCCTGGCCAACACGCCGGTCGTGCTGGCCTTCGCCGGCGCCGCCGTGCTGCTGGCCGGCCTGACCGCCACGCGCCTGGGCAGCGAGTTCATCCCCAGCCTCGACGAAGGCGACTTCGCCGTGCAGGCCTTGCGCATTCCCGGCACCAGCCTGAGCCAGTCGATCGCCATGCAGCAGCAGATCGAAACGCGGCTGAAGGCGAAGTTCCCCGAGATCGAACGCGTATTCGCCCGCACCGGCACCGCCGAGATTGCGTCGGATCCGATGCCGCCCAACGCCTCCGACGGCTACGTCATGCTCAGGCCGCGTGCGCAATGGCCGGACCCGTCCAAGCCGCGCGCCCTGCTGCTCGAGCAGATGCAGGCCGAACTGGAGACGCTGCCGGGCAACCGCTTCGAGTTCTCGCAGCCGATCCAGCTGCGTTTCAACGAGTTGATCTCCGGGGTGCGCAGCGACGTCGCCGTCAAACTGTTCGGCGACGACAACGGCGTGCTGGAAGATACCGCGCAGAAGATCGCCGCCGTGCTGGGCAGGATCCCGGGCGCCAGCGAGGTGAAGGTGGAGCAGACCAGCGGGCTGCCGGTGCTGACGGTCGAAGTGGACCGCGCCAAGGCGGCACGCTATGGCCTGAATATGGCCGATGTGCAGGATACCGTGGCCATCGCCATCGGCGGGCGCGATGCCGGCATCCTGTACCAGGGCGACCGGCGCTTCAATATCGGCGTGCGGCTGCCCGAAGGGATCCGCGCCGATGTCGAGGCGCTGCGCCGCCTGCCGATCCCGCTGCCCAAGGCCGGCGAAGCGGCTGCGGGGCTGCCGCGCGCCAGCTACATTCCGCTGGGCGAACTGGCGACGCTGGAGCTGGCGCCGGGACCCAACCAGGTCTCGCGCGAGAACGGCAAGCGCCGCATCGTGATCAGCGCCAATGTGCGCGGGCGCGATGTCGGCGGCTTCGTGGCGCAGGCCATGGCCGCGCTGGACCAGCAGGTCAAGGTGCCGACCGGCTACTGGATCACCTGGGGCGGCACCTTCGAGCAACTGCAGTCCGCCACCGCCCGCCTGCAGGTGGTGGTACCGGTCGCGCTGCTGCTGGTCTTCCTGCTGCTGTTCAGCATGTTCGGCAACCTCAAGGACGGCCTGCTGGTCTTCACCGGCATCCCCTTCGCCCTGAGCGGTGGCATCCTGGCCCTGTGGCTGCGCGGCATCCCGCTGTCGATCTCGGCGGCGGTTGGTTTCATCGCGCTGTCGGGCGTCGCGGTGCTCAACGGCCTGGTGATGCTGTCCTTCGTGCGCGGGCTGCGCGAGCAGGGCCTGGGGCTGGACGAGGCGGTGCGCGACGGCGCGCTGACGCGGCTGCGGCCCGTGCTGATGACCGCGCTGGTGGCCTCGCTCGGCTTCGTCCCGATGGCGATCGCCACCGGCACCGGCGCGGAGGTGCAGCGTCCGCTGGCCACCGTGGTGATCGGCGGCATCCTGTCCTCGACGGCCCTGACCCTGCTGGTGCTGCCGGTACTGTACCGGCTCGCGCACCGGCGCGACACCGCGCCATCGGCGTCCGTGGCGAGCACCCCGCACGCCGACGGCGAGCTGCCTGCCGCCGGATGACGCCAGCCCGGCCCGGCGGCTATCGTGCGGCCGGGCCGGCCCGGCGTTCGGGCTTCAGGGCACGACGTTCAGCATCCACGATACGCCGAAGCGATCGCGCACCATGCCGAAGCCTTCGGCCCAGAAGGTCTTCTGCACCGGCATCAGCACGGTGCCGCCGTCCGCCAGCGCCGCGCACAGGCGCTGCGCCTCCTCGACCGAGGCCGGATCGAGCGACAGGCTGAAGCCGGCAAAGGAGACCGGCTGGCCGGGCATGCCGTCCGAGGCCATGATCTGGCTGCTGCCGACCTGGAGGTTGGCATGCATGATTTTCTCTTCCCACCCCGGCGGCACCGGCGGCCCGCCGGCCGGGGCTTCCTTCTGGCGCATCATGAACGTCACGCTGGCGCCGAGCACCGCGCCGTAGAACGTCATTGCCTCTTCGCAGCGGCCGCCGAAGGTCAGATAAGGTTGTACCTGCATCGCGTCTCTCCTGTCGTGGGTCCGGCTGACTGCCGGTGAAGGCATTATGACGCCGCCGGGTTGCGGGCGCGCGGCATCCCCGCCTGGCCCTGGTATTTCCGGTAACTTTTGATTGCAAGCGGATTTCAGCCTTGCAGGAATACTCGAAGAATCAAATCGAGAGATCGGACGGCCATCGCGTGCCAGCGTGCCAGCGTGCTGCGCCGCGCCCGCGCCGTCCTTGCAGGCGGGTGAGCCATGGACCACAGTGCAGGCGCTCCCCATGATGTGCGCGCGCATGCTGCGCCACCAGCGGACCGACACTTTCCACCCCCTGAGGGCGGCAGCCGGCCAGGCGCTCAGGCGCCGCCGCGTGGGGCCTGAGCGCCGGCTCCGTAGGGAAACATCAGTTCGAGCACGGTCTCGCCCGCGCTGCTGGAGGCCGTCACGGTGCCGCCGTGCAACCGCATGATGCTGTCGACGATGGCCAGCCCCAGCCCGGTGGAGCCCGCCGAGTTGCTGCGCGCCGGGTCGCCCCGGTAGAAGCGGCCGAACACGTGCGGCAAGGTCTGCGGCGAGATGCCCGCGCCGCCGTTGGTCACGCGGATGCGGGTCGCCTGGTCAGCGCTCGCCACCTCGATGCCGACCCGGCTGCCGGCCGGCGAGTGGCGCAAGGCATTCTCGACCAGGTTGGTCACGGCCCGCCGCAACAGCGTCTGGTCGGCACGCACGGTACCGCTGCCGGCCAGCTCCAGCGCCAGGTCGCGTTCGGCGGCCACCGCCTCGAAGTAGTCCACCACCTTCTCCATTTCCGCGCGGGCGTCGAGCGGGCGCAGGTCCAGCGCGACTTGCGCATGGTCGGCGCGAGCCAGGAACAGCATGTTCTCGATCATGCGCGCGAGGCGCTCATACTCCTCCAGGTTCGACTCGAGCAGCATCTCGTATTCCTGCTGCGCACGCGGCTGCGCCAGCGTGACCTGGGTCTGGCCGATCAGGTTGCTGATGGGCGTGCGGAAATCGTGGGCCAGGTCGGCCGAGAATTCGGACAGACGGGAGAAGCTGTCCTGCAGCCTTGCCAGCATGCCGTTGAACGCATCGGCCAGGTCGCGCAGCTCGGCCGGGGCGCGGCCGGTGTCGAGGCGCGTCGCCAGCCGGCTGGTGGTGACGGCCGACGCCTCCTTGGCCATGCGGCGCAGCGGCCGCAGGCCACGGCACGCCAGCAGCCAGCCGAGGCCGGCCGCCACGCCCGCCCCGCATAGCGTGGCCCACAGCATGCGGCGCTGGTAGGCACCCATCAGCACGGCGCGGTAGCCCGCGTCGCGCGCCACCACGATCTCGACCGCCTCATCGCTGTCGCCGATCCGGCCCAGCGCCGCGATGCCGCTGGACGCCACGCCGTTGCGAGGATGCCAGACCTGCAGGTCCTCGCGTTCAGGGGTCGCCTCGGCGGGTAGCACGCGCAGCGGCGGCACCTGTTCGTGGCGCGGATTGCAGTTGATCAGCGTTTCCCCCTGGCGCGTGCGCACCATCAGGATCAGGCCTTCGTGGCCCAGGGCCAGGTCGGAGAAACGATGGGAGTCCTGGCGCACCTCGTCCACGGAGCCCACCTCGCGCAACAGGTGGCGCACCACCAGCACCTCGCCGATCAGATCGCCTTCGTCGCGCTCCTCGAGCTGCGCGGCCAGGCCGCGTGTCAGGTAGGTGCCGACACCGACCAGGATGGCCACGGTGGCGAGACCATAGGCCAGCGCCAGGCGGACCGTCAACGATTGGTGCAGCCGCCGCCGCAGGCCGGCCGCCGGCACCTGCCGCAGCGGCGCGGGTTGGTCCGGCTCGCCTGCGCCGCTCACGACAAGCCCTCCTCGTCCAGCACATAGCCCATGCCACGCCGCGTGTGGATCAGCTTCTGCTCGAACGGCTCGTCGACCTTGGCGCGCAGGCGGCGGATCGACACGTCGACCACATTGGTGTTGCTGTCGAAGTTCATGTCCCAGACCTGGGAAGCGATCAGCGAGCGCGACAGCACTTCGCCGCGCCGGCGCGCCAGCAGCTGCAGCAGCGCGAACTCCTTCGAGGTGAGTTCCACTTTCTGCCCGGCGCGGGTGACACGGCGGCGCACGGTATCGATCTGCAGGTCGGCCACTTCGATCAGCTCGCTCTCGCGCAGCGGGCCACGCCGCAGGATGGTGCGGATCCGCATCACCAGCTCGGCGAAGGAGAAGGGCTTGATCATGTAATCGTCGGCCCCGAGCTCGAGCCCCTTGAGCCGGTCCGGCAGCGTATCGCGCGTGGTCAGGAACAGTACCGGGGTATCGCGGTCGCGGCGCAATTCACGCAGCACCTGCCAGCCGTCCAGCCCTGGCAGCATCACGTCCAGCACGATCAGGTCATAGGCCTGCCCGCGCGCATGGGCGAGGCCGTCGATGCCGTCGCGGGCAAGGTCGGCCACGAAGCCGGACTCGGTCAGCCCCTTGAGCAGGTAGTCACCCGCCTTCGGCTCGTCTTCCACAATCAGGATGCGCATGGTCTCACTCTTGGTTCACGCCCGCCGCACGGCGGGCGCCTCTGGCCTCGGCTTTCCGCAGCGATGGTCCGGTGGCGATACGCTACCGCAGCCAGGCCTTGCGGAAGCGAACATTGCAGCTTTGTCATGCTGATGTCAGCAAAATGACGCAAGAAAAACCGGTATAATGGCCAATTGACCGCATTTGATACGGTTTGGTTCGCGCCACGGTCTTTGCGGTTGATGCGAACAATGCGGCCGATGCAACCCAATGCGGCCGATGCCGGCCTCCGATTGCCGGCGCGGTACGCCTCCAGTCGCCTGACCAATCCCCATCGATGAAACGCTTGCTGCGCTGCTTCCTGTTGTGTCTCGCCGTGTTCGCGCTTCCCTTCCAGGGCGCGGCGGCGGCCATGATGGTCGGCACCGCCGCGCAGGAGGCCGGGGTGGGCGTGTCGATGGCGTCGCATCACGCCGCCGTCCTGATGGAAACGCGCGCCAGCCTGACCAGCGCGCATGATGCGGGCACCGCGCCGCACTGCCACAAAGCCGCCAAGGCTGCGCCGGACGGCGCCGCCGACGCCGGCAAGGCACCGCTCCCGCGCTAGGGCTCCGACCCCACGGCGGCTGCAGCCTCTGCGGCCTCTGCGCACTCAGTGGCGCCCCGCCCGGGACCGGTGACGACGCCTGCCTTGTCGCATGCGCAACGGCTGGAGCGAATCCCATCTGGTGGCCGAGCCGGTCGAGCGCGAGTTCGCGCCGGGCATGAAGGCGCATCCGTCGGACAACGCCGGCCAGACCCCTGGTCCCACGTATCGAATCCGTGGAGGACGACCGCAAGCGCATCCACATGGACACGCCGACCATCGAGCATGGCCCTCGCCAAGCTCGACATGGAGGCCAGAACGATGGTGTTCCAGGTCGCCGATCCCGCCTGGATCAATGCCGCCAAGGCAGGCGACATGGCCCGCTTCGCCGTCGAGCGGCGGGATGGCCTGCTGACCGTCACCGCCATCGAGCCCGCGCCCTGGCGGCCGGCGGGATCAGGCCGTGGTCGACAAGAGGGCCCCGCTGGCACTGGAGCCGGAGGCATTCAGCAGCTGGGCCAGTGCCGCCATCGCAGACTGCAGTGCCGCGGACGTGGAAGCGATCTCGGTCTGCAGCGCGGACACCGCCGCCGCCTTCGCCTTGTCGTCCATCTTGCTTGCCTGCAGCGCCTGCAGTCGGGTCTCCTCTTCCTGCAATTGCTTCTGCAATTGGGCGATCTGCTTCCTCAGTTGCGCCTCGGTCGTAGAACTGCCCGTGCTGGAACCGCTGCCACCGGCGGCCCCGGCACCAGCCTGGCCCACAGCCGGTGGCGCCGTTGCGCCTTGGGAGGTGGCCGCGGCCGAGGTGTCGCCGCTGACGGGTGACTGCGCCTTGGCCGAGGCGCCGGCCTGCGCCGCCACCTGGGGTTGAATGAGGGGAATACTGGACATCCGCTGATCTCCGAGAAGGTTTGGGGACACGCCGGGACGGCTCTCCCACCTTCTACGGTTCCGCCGGGCGAAAATTGAGCGCCTGCCCGGCCATGGACCGGCACCATTCCTTCGCCATACTTACACGTCCCCGCCGTCCTTGGATGACCAGCGCGAACGCGCGCCGGCCTCGGGCGGCGGCATCAGCGGATCGAGGTCGGCGCCCGGCATAGGCTCGGGAATCGGCCGGCCGGAATCGCGCCACTCGGCCGCGGCGGCGAAGCCATAGCGCTCGGCATAACCCTTGAACCACATGCCCTCGGGGGAATGCCGCGCGATGCCGTCGAACAGGTTGGCCAGCGTCTGCGTGCTGTGCAGGCCCATGTTCTCGTAGGCCTGGTTGATCATCAGCTTCTGCATCATCAACTGGTTCTTCGGCACCGCGGCGATGCGCTCCGCCAGCCGGCGCACGGCCCCGTCGAGTTCGGCGGCCGGCACCGCCTCATGTGCCAGGCCCCAGGACTGCGCGGTGCGGCCATCGATGACGTCGCCGGTGAACAGCATGCGCTTGGCTTTCTCCGCGCCGATGCGGTATACCCACATCGCCGTGGTCGGGCACCCCCAGACGCGCGCCGGCATATAGCCGATACGGGCATCCTCGGCCATCACCAGCAGGTCGGCGCATAGCGCGATGTCCGAGCCGCCGGCCACGGCGTAGCCATGGACCTTGCAGAGGGTCGGTTTGTAGGAGCGCCACAGGCTGAAAAAGTGGTCGGTATTGGCCCGCATCAGGCGATAGTCGCGCATCGGGTCCCATGGCATGGGCTGCGTATAGCGGCGCTCGCGGTCACCTTCCGCGAAATCCTTGAGGTCATAGCCCGCGCAGAATGCCTTGCCGGCGCCTTGCAGCACGATCACGTGCACGCGCTCGTCGTCATTGGCCGCGGCCACCGCCTGCGCGATCTCGCCGGGCATGGCGGCATCGATGGCATTGAGCCGCTCGGGCCGGTTCAGCGTAATGAACGCCAGGCGGTCTTCCACCTCCAGCTTCAGGGTCGTGAACACCATGATTGCCTCCTCCGTGCTGCCGGGATTCCCAAGGAAAGCACCCGGCGACGGCCTGCGGCCGGCGCGGGCATCGTGCCATTAGAGCAGCGACGGACGACGGCCCACAAGGTGCGGTGCCGCATTCAAGGAGGCTGGGCAGCCTTGGCGACTCAGCGGAAGAAGCGCATGGCCGGGCTATGCGACGCGGAAATGCTCGATGGACTGGCCGGCATTGACGGCGCGCTGCAACCAATCGGGGTATTCACCGGTGCCGTCCCAGGACTGGCCCAGGGCGTTGCGGTAAAGCGCCATCGGGGCGGACGCCGGGACCGGCGGCGGCGCCTCAGCCTCCGCCGTGGCGACGCTGCCGGGGAAACACCCTGCTTCGACGAGATCCTCCAGCGTCAAGCCATGGCGATCCATCTGCTCGCGCACCCATGCTGCCGCTGCGAGCCTGGCAGTTTCAAACTCTGACATTGATATAGCCGAGAAGCCCGCGGACTGACGCGCCGCGCGGGCGAACGTGAGGGAGCGGCCAGACCGGCGACCGCCCCATGGCGGGGATTCTACAGGTAGACAGCCGTCATACGATGCGGAATTGCCCGTACTCTTGTTGCCGCCGGTGCAGCAAGGGTCCGCGGGCGCGGGCAGGGGTGCTTCGGCCTTGCTGCGGCGAAGACGCCAAGTCCCTGATTTCAACTGCTTTTCCGATGGCGCCACGCAGCGCGCGCAAGCGCATCCGGGAAACGACAAGGGGCGCGGCGATTCCTGTCCTGCGCGACTCGCGGCGACGCTGTTGCATCTGGCCGCCCGCGAAGCGTGGCGTGCGCATCACCCGAGGGGGAATCAACTGGATCCGCCGGTTTACTTCGCGCGCGAAACATTTATACTTCGCATGCGAAATACATCGCTAACCGGAGACACCTCCATGCATACCGACCTCGATATCGACCTCACCGAAGGCGTGCTGACTCTCACGCTTGCCCGCCCCGCAAAGAAGAATGCCTTGACCAACGAGATGTATGGCGCGCTGGCCGACGCCATCGCGGGTGCCGCCACCGATGCCGAAGTCCGCGTCGTGCTGATCCAGGGCGACGGTGACCTCTTCACCGCGGGCAACGACATGGCGGAATTCGCCGCACAGGCCGTTGGCAAAGGGCCGGAGGAACGCCATGTCGCGCGCTTCCTGCACAGCCTGTCCAACGCGCTGGTACCGATCGTGGCAGCGGTCCAGGGCAAGGCGGTCGGTATCGGTACCACGATGCTGCTCCATTGCGACTACGTGCTGCTGGCCGAGGGCGCCGAATTGACGACCCCTTTCATCAATCTCGCGCTGGTACCCGAGGCGGCGTCCAGCCTGCTGCTGCCCCAGCGCATCGGCCACGCGCGGGCCTTCGAAATGTTTGCGCTCGGCGAGCCCCTGCCCGCCACTTCGGCACTTGCCTGGGGCATCGCCAACCGGATCGTGCCGGCGGCGACCCTGCTCAGCGAGGCCCGCCGCGTCGCGGACGCGCTCGCCGCCAAGCCGCAGGTCGCGCTGGGCGCGATGAAGCGCCTGATGCGCGATGCCGGCAAGCTGGTGGCGCAGATCGAAGCGGAGGGCGCGGCCTTCGCCCAGCGGCTGGCCAGCCCCGAGGCGAGGGAAGCCTTCCAGGCCTTCGCCGAGAAGCGCCGGCCCGATTTCAAGCGCCTGGCGCAACGTTAGCCGGCGCGGCCGGCTAGGCGAGATCGTCGTCGGAGGCCGGGAACTTCTCCTGCAGGCTGGCAAGCCAGCGCGCCACTACGTCGATCTCGGCCTCGGAGAAGCCGTCGGTCAGGCGCGCGTTCAACTCCGTCAGGCCCGCCTTGGAGCGCTTCAGTGCCGCCCGGCCGGCGTCGGTCAGCCACAGCCGGGCAGCGCGCCGGTCCGTGGTGTCGGCGCGCCGCTCGACCAGTCCGGCACGCTCCGAGCGCTCCGCCAGGCCGCTCATGCCGGGCGCCCCGAGATCGAGCGCCGCGGCGGCTTCGCTCATCAAGGCACCGTTCTGCTTGCCGAGGAAGAAGAGCAAGCCAGCCTGCGCCGCCGTTACACCGCCCGCCGAGGTACGGGCCTGGGTCCAGCGATGCAGGCGCCGCTGGCCGACATTCAACAGATAGACGAGCCGATGTTCCATGTCTTCAGTGAGGGAGCCGTTCCGGCGCGCGGCACCGGCTGGAGCCGTCGTGGCGCCGTCGCGGAGCGGGATTGGTTCGCGTGCGAATCGTAGCATGCGTGGAGACGGCGGCGGAGCCGGCTCGAAGCCACATGTAGCTCTCTTGCGCACGCCCTGGTCATCCTGGCGCGGACGCCATGCTGGTGGCATCCGCACCACGGCCGGCATAGGGGCTGGCACCGCGCGAGCCTTGTGCCGGCCGCCGCTGCCGGCCGCCGTGGTGCATTGCAGCTTTGTCATTTTCCAGTCATGTTGCGGTGGGCGAGCGCTGCGTAGACTTCCTCCATCGGTAACCGCTTCCGGTTGCCAAATCTCAGGAGAAACGCCATGCGCACGTTCAAGCAAGCCCTGCTCGGCACAGTTCTGGCCACCTCGCTGGCCGCTGCCGCCGGCCTCGCCAACGCCGCTCCCCGCGCTGTCGACCCGTACACCGATGGCGCTGCCGCCAGCAGCAGCCATGCCTACACCGGCGAAGCGCGCCGCGTGCAAGGTGCCCGCGACCCATACTCGGACGGCAATCACCAGGTCAATGCCCGGCGTGATGCCTTCTCCGACGGCGCTTGAGCGGCCGGCCTCCCTGACTTCCCGGGCGTCTGCGCGCCCGGCCGCCCTGGACGGACGCTTTCCCGCGACGCTCGCAGCAAGGGCCGCCGTCTCCGCAAGGGGGCGGCGGCCCTTGCGCCATGCCGGCCCCGAGGTCACGGTGTCACAGTGGGTACGGCCCCTTCGCGGTTCACGCAGCACTGCCTTCATGCCTTGACTGGCCCGGCGCGGCCGCCCGAAGCCGACCCGTGGCCGGCCAACGCGCGCCGGCCGCTCACGTAGAATCGAGCTTTTCCAGTCAGGGAGCAGTCGTCATGCGTGTCGCATTCCTCGGTCTCGGTGTCATGGGCTACCCCATGGCCGGCCACCTCGTGGCCAAGGGCCACGAAGTCACCGTCTACAACCGCACCGCCGCCAAGGCACAGCGCTGGGCAGCCGAGTACGGCGGCAAGGCTGCCGCCACGCCCGCCGAAGCCGCGCGCGATGCGGACGTGGTCTGCTCCTGCGTCGGCAACGACGACGACCTGCGCGCCGTGCTGGCGGGCGCTGATGGCGCCTATAGCGCCGCGCCGGCCGGCTGCGTCTTCGTCGATCACACCACCGCCAGCGCCAATGTCGCGCGCGAGCTGCACGCGGCAGCCACCGCGCGCGGCCTGCAATTCGTCGATGCTCCGGTCTCCGGGGGCGAAGTCGGCGCGCAGAAGGGCGTGCTCACCATCATGTGCGGTGCCGACGAGGCAGCCTTTGCGCGCATCGAACCCGTGATCTCGGCCTATGCGCGCGCCGTGACCCGCATCGGCGGCCCCGGGGCGGGCCAGCTCGCCAAGATGGTCAACCAGATCTGCATCGCAGGACTGCTGCAAGGCCTGTCCGAAGCGATCGCCTTCGGCCAGCGCGCCGGCCTCGACATGCCGGTCGTGCTGGACGTGATCAGCAAGGGCGCGGCCGGTTCGTGGCAGCTCGAGAACCGCGGCCCCACCATGGTGGAAGACAAGTTCGACTTCGGCTTCGCGGTCGACTGGATGCGCAAGGACCTGGGCCTGTGCCTGGACGAGGCGCGCCGCAATGGCGCCACCCTGCCGGTCACGGCGCTGGTCGACCAGTTCTACGCTGAACTGCAGACGCGCGGCTGCGGCCGTGCCGATACCTCCTCGCTGATCAAGCGCCTGCGCGACTGAGGCGCCGCACCGCCGCGCCGCTGTCGTCCTGGTCCTACACGGATTTCGGCGCGGCGCCGGCACGGCGGACCGCGGCCCCTGCCTATGCTGGTCCTCATCAGGCCCGGACCGGTCGCCGCCATTGCGGCGGCCGGCGGGCAGGAGACCGATCATGGACAAGACCCGATGGATGCGCGCGCTCGCAGCCGGCACGCTGCTGGTCGCGGCGCTGAGTGGCTGCACGGCCACCGGCGCGGTGGTGGGTGGCGTGGCAGGCCACGAACTGACCCACGGCAGCACGGCCGGTACCGTCGGCGGTGCTGTCGTCGGCGGGGTGGTCGGGCACGAGCTGGGCAAGTAGCACGAGCACCGGCGCCCGGGCCGGCCGGAAGCTCAGTAGGACTTCGGCAGGCCCAGCACCCGCTCCGCGATGTGGCACAGGATGAGTTGCGCGCTGACCGGCGCGATACGCGGGATATACGATTCGCGCAGGTAGCGCTCCACGTGGTACTCGCGCGCATAGCCCATGCCGCCCAGCGTCAGTACCGCTGTCTGGCAGGCCTGGTGCGCGGCTTCCGCGGCCAGGTACTTGGCCGCGTTGGCTTCGGCGCCACACGGCTGTCCCTGGTCGTATAGCCAGGCGGCCTTCCACACCATCATGTCGGCCGCTTCCAGCGCCATCCAGGCCTGCGCCAGCGGATGCTGGATGCCTTGGTTCTGCCCGATCGGCCGCCCGAACACCACGCGCTCCCGCGCGTAGCGCGTCGCTGCCTGCAGGGCAGCGCGGCCCAGCCCTACGGCCTCGGCGGCAATCAGGATGCGTTCCGGATTGAGGCCGTGCAGGATGTACTCGAAGCCGCGTCCCTCCTCGCCGATGCGGTCACCCGCCGGCACCATCAGGCCGTCGATGAACAGCATGTTGGAATCGACCGCACCGCGCCCCATCTTGTCGATCTCGCGCACTTCGATATGCGCGCGGTCGAGCATGGTGTAGAACAGGCTCAGGCCCTGGGTCGGCTTGCTCACCTGCTCCAGCGGCGTGGTGCGCGCCAGCAGCAGCATGCGGTTGGCCACCTGCGCGGTGGAGATCCAGATCTTGCGGCCGTCGACGCGATAGGCCGAGCCGTCGGCGCTGCGCACCGCCTGCGTCTTCAGGTGCGTGGTATCGAGCCCGGCATCCGGTTCGGTCACGGCGAAGCACGCCTTGTCCTGCCCCGCGATCAGCGGGGGCAATGCCGATTCCTTCTGCGCATCGGTGCCGAACACCACCACCGGATTGAGCCCGAACACATTCATGTGGATCGACGAGGCGCCCGAGAAGCCTGCCCCCGAGGCCGACACCGTCTGCATGATCAGGGCTGCCTCGGTAATGCCGAGGCCGGCACCACCGTAGGCTTCCGGCATGGCGATACCCAGCCAGCCGGCCTTGGCCATGGCCTGGTGGAAGGCGTGCGGGAACTCATGCCGCTGGTCCTGCCCGGCCCAGTACTCGGGGCCGAAGTCGCTGCACAGTTGCGTCACCGCCTCGACGATGGCGCGCTGCTCCGGGGTTCTTTCGAAATTCATGCCTGCCTCATTCCGGCTGGATGCCGGCGTCCTTGACCAGTTTGGTCCATTTGACCAGCTCATCGGCGACGAAGCCGGCGAACTGTCCGGGCGACTGCCCGAATCCTTCGAAGCCCAGTGCCTCGAAACGCGGAGCCACCTCCTTGCTCGTCGCGATGCGCGACAGCTCGCGGTTTAGCCGCGCCACGATCTCGGGCGGCAACCGCGCCGGCCCGAACACGCCGTTCCACGAGGTGATGTCGAACCCCTTGAGTTCCGGCGTCTCCGCCAGCGGCGGCAGCTCGGGCAGCAGCCGGCTGCGCTGCGCGGTGGTAACCGCCAGCGCGCGCAGCTTGCCGGCCTTGACGTTGGCGATGCCGGCCGCCACGTCGACGAACATCATCGGCACCTGCCCTGCGATCACATCGGTCATGGCCGGCGGCGTGCTCTTGTAGGGCACGTGCAGCAGGTCGAGCCTGGCCATGCGGCCCAGCGTGGCGCCGGCGACGATGCCAGTGCTGTTGCCGCTGGCATAGGACATGCCGGGGTGGGCGCGGCACCAGGCGATCAGCTCGGACACGGTCTTGACCGGCAGCTTGGGGTTGACCACCAGCATGAAGGGCAGGTTGCCCATGCGCGCCACCGGCGTGAAGTCGCGGATCGGGTCGTACAGCAGCTTCTTCATCAGCGAGGGATTGGCCGAATGGGTGGTGTTGGTGGTCATGAACAGCGTGTAGCCGTCCGGCGCCGACTGTGCCACCAGTTCCGCCGCGATGGCGCCGTTGGCGCCCGGGCGGTTGTCCACCACCACGTTCTCCTTCAAGGCCTCGCCCAGTTCCCTGGCGGTGATGCGGGCCACCGCGTCGGTGCCGCTGCCCGCGGCGAACGGCACCACCAGCCGAATGGGCCGGCTCGGATAGGCATCGGCTGCGCGTGCCGGCGGCAGCGCGCCCGCGCACAGGAAGGCCAGCAGGATGGCGCACAGGCCAGGCAGCTTGGTCCGGATCATCATCAGTCTCCTCATTCCAGGCCTGGCGTTCATTGCGCCATCCTTTCCTTGTAGTGCGTATCCTTGACCAGCTTCGCCCAGCGCGCGCTGTCGTCGGCGATGATGGCGGCGAACTGTTCCGGCGTGCTGCCGACCGCCTCATAGTCGATCGCCGCCAGCCGTTCCTTGATCTCGGGGGAAGCGACGATGCGGCTCACTTCCTGGTTCAGCCGCACGATGATCTCCCTGGGCGTGCCGGCCGGCGCCAGCAGGCCGGCCCAGGAGTTGAAGCTCATGCCGGGAATGCCCGCCTCCTGCATGGTCGGCACGTCGGGCAGGGCCGGCGAACGCTTGGACGCCAGCACCGCCAGCGGGCGCAGCTTGCCGGCCCGGATCATCTGCATGCCGTTGAACGGATCGATGGTCATGTCCACCTCGCCGGCCACCACGGCCTGCAACTGGGGACCCGTGCCCTTGTACGGGGCGCTGACCATCTTGGGCGCGCCGATGGCCGTCTTGAAGGTCTCCCCGATCAGTTCGATCATGCTGCTGCCGGTCGACAGGCTCAGCGGCCGGCTGCCGGCACGCGCCAGCGCGACGAACTCCTGCACGGTCTTGGCCGGCACCGACGGGTGCACCACCATGACGAAGCCGATCGCGCTGATCAGGCTGATCGGCGCGAAGCTCTTGACCGGGTCGTAGCCAGCCTTGTACAGCACCGGGCTCAAGGTCTGCGCCCCCGCCGTGTTGAGCAGCAGCGTGTAGCCGTCCGGCGCGGCGCGCGCCACCTGGTCGGTGCCGATGATGCCGTTGGCGCCGGGCCGGTTTTCCACCACCACGGGCTGCTTGAGCGCCTCGCCCAGCTTCTGCGAGAACAGCCGCGCCACCATATCGGTGGCGCCGCCGGGCGCGTAAGGCACCACCAGCCGGATGGGCCGGCTCGGATAGGCATCCGCCCAGGCCAGCGCCGGCGTCAGGCACAATGCCGCGGCCAGCGCCAGTATCCGGCGTCGGGATCTCTGACTCATGCACACCTCCTCTTTGACCTGCTTGACCTGCTTGCCCTGCTCGATGGATTCCGGCACATGCCGCCGCGGCCCGCCTCCGGGCCGCCGGCGTTCAGGCCGGGCGCACCACGCGCTGTGGAGACTCTTCGTACGGGGGGGCGTAGATCACCAGTACCTTGACCGGCTCGTCGCTGAGCACGGTGAACACATGCATGGTGTCGGCCGGGAAGAAACAGCAGTCGCCGGGGCCGAGTTCGCGCGACTGGCCGCCGATCTCGGCGCGCGCGCGGCCCTGCAGCAGGTAGCAGACCTGTTCGATGCCCGGATGCGCATGGGGCAGCGCGCCCTTGCCCTTCTCGATGGTGCCGTGCACCACTTCGAGCTGGGTGGCGCCGACAGTCTCGCGGCCGATCAGGCGGCGGTTGAGCGTGCCGGTGTGATTCGCCGGGTGGTAGCCGGGCACTTCGTCCGTGCGGACGAAGTATCGAGGCAGGTCTTGCGTCATGGCTGTCTCCGGGCGCCTTGGCGCCGTTTTCATAATTGTGAAAGCGATTTTATACTCATGAAAAACCAAGTCAACTATCGGAAACCACGATCGGGAGAGAGAGCACATGCGCCGCGCTGAAGGCCATCCCCAGCCTGCCCAGGCCGCCCAAGGCGCGACCCAAGGCGCGACCCAAGGCGCCCAGACCATGAATGTGAAGACCGCGCTGCGGGTGATCGAGATCATCGAGACCTTCGCCCGCGAGCGGCGCGCCCTGTCGCTGACGGAGCTGGCGCGGCTGCTGTCGGTGCCGGCATCGAGCTGCCTGGCGCTGATCCGCACCCTCACCGCCCTCGGCTACCTGTACGAAGCCGGGCGCCGCCAGGGCTACTACCCGACGGGGCGCCTGCTGGCCATGGCGCAGCAGATCGCGCGGCACGACCCGGTGCTCGACCGCGTCCACGACACCATGAACGAGTTGCGCGCGGCCACCGGCGAGACTGTCGTCATCGGCAAGCTGCACGACGGCGCCGCGGTGCTCTACCTCGACGTACTGGAATCCCCTCACGCGATCCGCTATATCGCCACGGCGGGCGAACGGCGCGAACTGCACGCCAACTCGATCGGCAAGGCGCTGCTATGGGCCATGGCGCCGGAGGAGCGGCAGGTCCTGCTCGCGCAGCTTTCCTACCGGGCCTTCACGCCGCGCACGCTGGCGAGCGCGGCGCAGCTGGAGGCCGACCTCGCCCGTGGCGCGGAACGGGGCAGCTTCGTCAACCTCGGGGAATCGATGCCGGACGTGGGCGCATTGGCCTGGCCGCTCAAGCTATCGGGCGAGTGGTACGGGATCTCGATCGCCGGGCCGGTCTACCGCATCGAGCCCAATCTCGAGCGCTTTGGCGCCATATTGCGTACCGCCTGCGCTACGCTGGAGAAAGTCAACTGATACCGAATGGAAAACCGGGCGTACGGGCTGCCCGCTGGCGAACCGCCAGGCGGCAACGGCTGGCACGATTGTTTCAGCGCTGAAATATCGATGTCATATCGATTTGCAGCGGGGACGCGGAACCTGGCACCGCCAAGGCTCGACGGCACGTGAATCGGGACGCGTTGGCTTGCCCTGCGCTACGCTTGCGGTCTTGCGCGTGGCCGTGCACGAGCGGGCACGCATCTTCCCCACACCAATCTGAACGAGACCGATCCATGATGAATCCATCACGACGCGGCTTCCTGGCTTGCGGCCTGGGACTGAGCACCGCCTTTGCCTGGCAGCAAGCGGCCCGGGCGCAATCGACCCGCCTAGAGGAAAGCGATCCGGCCGCGCAAAAGGTCGGCTACGTGCACGACGCCGCCCGCGTGGACAAGGCCAGGTTCACCACTTACCAGTCCGGGCAGAACTGTGCCGGCTGTTCGCTCTACCAGGGCGACACAGGCAGTGCCTGGGGCGGTTGCGTGCTGTTCGGCGACAGGCAGGTCGCGGCCGCCGGTTGGTGCAGCGCGTACGCCACGATGTAAGCGCGCGCGGCCCGTCTGAAGCGGCGGAGCCGGCGCATGGGCTCAGCGTTTCACCGCTTCCGGCGCTTCGCCGCAGCGTGGCGGCTGCAGGCGCCGCCAGGCCAGCAAGGGCAGGCGCAGCAGTCCGCCCGTCAGCAGGCGCAAGTGCATCGACACCAGCAGCACGTTGTCGCGCAGGTAATTGAAGTGCGAGACGCCCCCCTCATCGGCGCGGAAGTAGCGTACCGGGGCATCCAGGTTGAGCGGATGCAGGCCGCGCCAGCACAGGCGCACCGCCACTTCCGGGTCGAAGTCGAAACGGCGCATCCACGGGCGCTCGGCCATGACCGCGCGCAGCGGCGCGATAGGATAGACGCGGAAGCCGTAGAGGGAGTCGCCGATGCCGGCCCAGAGCGTCTCCAGGTCCGTGCACAGGTTGGAAAGCCGGCGCCCGTAGACGCGCTCGCGCGGCGCACTGCGGTCGAACAGCGGCCGGCCCAGCACGAGCGCCGCCGGGTCGCGCTGCGACGCCGCCATGAACGGCCGGATCAGGTGGGCGGGGTGCTGGCCGTCGGAGTCCATCACCAGCGCGTGGGTGAAGCCCGCCGCCGCGGCGCGTTCCGC
>JABLTH010061225.1_pt1 | contig 17494 bp, 15 predicted proteins | sample 7875711 | NCBI WGS metagenome assembly JABLTH01 (sample SAMN14941262, study PRJNA633318) | bioreactor metagenome | isolation source: bioreactor | place: China | collected 2019-03-05 | reverse complement strand
GGTCGCGGTCGCCGCGTCGGAGGGCGAGACCCCGCACCGGGCGAAGGCCGTGGTGCAGCGGGTCGCGGAACGCCTCGCACCACGGTCTCTGACCGAGCGACACCGGGTCGCGCAGGCCCAGCGTCGGGTGTGGCGGGAGGACCTCGGCGACGGGCAGAAACTGCTCGGGCTGATCCATTCCGCCGCGATCGTCGACGGGATCTACGACCGCCTCACCCAGCAGGCCCACGCGGTCACGACCGCGAACACCCGCGCCGTGCGGGGCGAGACGGCACCCGAAGCGCTCGGCGACCCGGCCGATGATCGCACGACCGACCAGCTGCGGGCGGACCTGTGCGCGGATGTGCTGCTCACCGGCACCCCGTCCGGACACGACACCACCGCGGGATTGCTGGGTGCGATCCACGCGCGTGTCGAGGTCACGGTCCCCGTGCTCACCGTGATCAACGCGACCACCGGCTCCGGCGGTCGGGAGGAGCAACCTGGCGAGCTCACCGGCGGGCCCCCGATCGACACGGACACGGCACGGATCCTCGCCGGCGACGTCCCCTCCTGGGAACGGGTACTGACCCACCCCGTCACCGGCGGGGTCCTCGCGGTGGATCGGTACCGGCCCGGCGCAGATCTGCGCCGCCTGCTGCACGCCCGGGACGCCCGCTGCCGGTTCCCGACCTGCGGGCTCCCCCCGAGCGCACACGACCTCGACCACACCATCGACGCGGCATACGGCGGGCCGACCGACGCGGGCAACCTCGGCGGCCTCTGCCGACGACACCACGTCCTCAAACACCACACCTCCTGGACCGTCACACAACGCGGCGGCGGGATCCTCGAATGGACCAGCCCCACCGGGCGCACCTACATCGACACCCCACCCGCACCCGTCACCTTCACCACCACAGACCCCGACCCGCCACCGGACGCCGCCCCGTTCTGAACCGAGGCCGGAAGAGCGCGGACGCTCTTCCTCCGCGCCGGTCCCGGCGGTACGATGCGCTCGGGGACCGCTTTCGCGCGCCCTGATCGCCACAGCGCCGTGCTGGGCCGGCGTGGGGAATGACGTGTCCCCGGACTGGGGATCATCATGTTCGAGAACCTCATGGCCACGGCCGTGCTTCCGGCGGCGGATCTCGACCGCGCGAAGGCCTGGTGGCACGACGTGCTGGGCCGGGACCCGATCCACGAGGACGCCGCGTCCGGCAACGTGTTCTACGACGTCGGCGGCGTCGTCGTGCTCGTGTACCTGACCGGCTTCGCGGGCACCGCGCAGAACACCGCCTTCAATCTGGTCACCGACGACCTCGACCGCGACGCGACCGCCCTGCGCACGCACGGGGTCGTGTCCCACGAGTACGACTTCCCGGGGCTGAAGACCGTCGACGGGATCGCGCAGCTCGGAGACACCCGCGGCGCGTGGTTCAGCGACAGCGAGGGCAACATCATCGCGATCAGCGAACCGTCGCCCGAGATGATCGCGATGACGAAGAGGACACGCGACGAGGTCGGCTGAGGCGCCCCGCACCGTCCCGCGGTCCGCGCGGGCGTACGATGCGCGCATGACGTTGGAACGCTGGCGGCGGATCACCGAGTGGCCGCTCATCGTCGCGTCCCTCCTGTTCCTCGTCACCTACTCGATCCAGGTGATCGTGGATCCGAAGGGCGACGTCGGCGCGCTCCTGGAGGACCTGCTCTGGGTGTCGTGGGGAACCTTCCTGATCGACTACATCGTGAGCCTGGTGCTCGCGCCGCGCCGGTGGCACTGGTTCCTGACGCACCTGTTCAACCTGGCGACGGTCGTGCTGCCCATGCTCCGCCCGCTGCGGGTGCTGCGCGTGGTCACCCTCCTCACCGTGCTCCAGCGCACCGCGGGACGGGCGGTCCGCGGCCAGATCGTGATCTACGTGACCAGCGCCACGCTGCTGCTCGTCTACGTCGCCTCGCTCGCCGTGCTCGACGCCGAGCGAGCCGGCGGCGGCAGCATCTCGACGTTCGGCGACGCGATCTGGTGGGCGTTCGCGACCATCACCACGGTGGGCTACGGCGATCTGGCGCCGATCACCCTCCAGGGACGGATCATCGCCGTCGGCCTCATGCTCAGCGGCATCGCCCTGCTCGGTGTCGTCACCGCGACCTTCGCCTCCTGGATCGTCGAGCAGCTCTCCGAGGAGAACACCAGCCGGCAGGCGGCCACTGTCGCGCACGTCGACGCGCTGCGCACGGAGATCGCCGAGCTCCGGGCGACGCTCGCGGCGATGGCGCCGGCCGCCGTCGCGCCGACCACCGCGCGCGGCGAAGCGTCTACCGCCCCGACACGCTCGCCCGCGGAGCCGGGACCGCCGCCCGAGGCCTGATCGGCCGGGGCCGCCGACGTCAGGAGAAGGTGCGCCCGTTCCAGCGGAGCCAGCCCGCCTGATGCCGACCGGACGGGTCGTGGTGCGTCCAGTGCACCGTGCCGCCCTTGTCGCTCCACTCGTAGTCGCCGAGGAAGTCGACCCGATCGCCCTTCGACAGCCCGTCCAGGCGCGGGGCGATGTCGATGTTGTGGGCGATGAGGATCGAGACTCCGGACGGAGTGGTGAGGAGGAACTTCTGATGCCGGGACCCGTCGTCGTCATCCGGCAGGATGCGCGAGACCACGCCCGTCCCCTGCACCTCCACGCCGCTGCGCTGCTGCTCGAACAGGACGCGGACCGGATCCTGCGCGGAGCCTCCCGGCGATCGGGTCGCGCCGGCTCCGGCCACCGCCGGCGACGAGGTGGCGACCGCTGCGGGAGGACCGGCGGCGAACCGCCCCGACCCGACGGCGAGGAGCGCGAGCACCGCGACCACCACTACGACGGCGATCGTCGTCCCTCTCGCCCTCCGCGCCACGGCGCCCAGCCTAGACCGCGGCGCGGTCCGTCACATCCCGGCGTGCTCGAACGCGGTCGTGGGGAGGTCGACGATGTGCGCGCCGCCGTCGACGACCAGCACGGATCCGGTCATGTACGACGACTCGCTCGAGCCGAGGAACCGCACCACGGCCGCGATCTCGGCGGGCTGCGCCGGCCGGTGCAGCGGCACGTCCGCGGTCACCGTGGCATACGCCTCCTCCCGCGAGGTCAAGCCCGCGTGCGCGGCGAACTCGTCCATCTCCTCATCCGCCATCGGGGTCTGCACCCAGCCGGGGCACACCGCGTTCACGCGCACGCCGTGCTTGCCGTAGTCGCGGGCGAGCGTGCGGGTGAGCCCGATCAGCGCGTGCTTGCCCACCGTGTAGCCCGCGACCGAGGGACCGGCGAACAGGCCCGCGAGCGAAGAGATCACCACGATCTGCCCCTTCGCCTCGATGAGCGCGGGAAGCGCCTCGCGCGCCATGACGAACGCCGTGGTGAGGTTGGCGCGGATCGCCGCCTCCCATCCGGCGTCATCCGTCTCCCCCACCGGGGCGAAGCCGTGGCCGCCCGCATTGGCGACGAGCACGTCGATGCGCCCGAACGTCGCCAGCACCTCGGCCACGGCGCGCCTCGCATCCTCCGTCGAGGCGGCGTCGGCGATCACGGGGTGGGCCCCGACCGCGCGCTCGACCTCGCGCAGGGGCTCCTCGCGCCGGCCGACGACCACGACGTGCGCCCCTTCGCTCGCGTAGCGGGCCGCGATCGCGGCGCCGATGCCGGTGCCGCCGCCGGTGATGACGACGACGCGTCCGGTGGATCCGTTGATGGTCATGAGGTCTCCTGTCGGGGAATGCGGGGATGCAGGGAGGAAGCAGGGGGATGCGGCATGGTCAGGCCGGGAACCCGGACCGCGCGGAGTAGCCGAAGTCGCTGAGGATCCCGGACCCGTTCACCGCGCGGGCCCGAGGGGAGGCGAGGTAGACGACATGAGCGGCAACCTCCTCCGCGCTCTGCACAGGGAAATCCGGCGCGGAGAACGCGTCGTCTCCGAGATCGCCGCGGCTCATCGGGGTGTCCACGACCGACGGCGACACGCTCGTGACGCGCACGTCGTCGCCCGCGAGATCGACGCTGAGGGCGCGGCCGAACTGCACGAGCGCCGCCTTCGATGCGCAGTACGCGGCCATGCCCGGTGACGCGACGAAAGCGGAATCGCTCGCCACCAGCACGACGGCTGCGTCGGGCGCCGCGCGCAGCGCCGGGAGCGCCGCCCGCACGACGAGGAACGCCCCGGTCACGTTCACGGCGAAGACCCGCTGCCAGTCGGCGAGCGACGTCTGCTCGACCCCGGATCCGACCGGACCGGAGATCCCCGCACTGCACACGACGATGTGCAGTGCGCCCAGCGTCCCCACCGCGGCGGCGACCGCCTCGGCGACCTCCTGCTCGTCCGTCACGTCGGCGACGAGAGGGACGGATCCGGCGCACAGCGCGGCGGTGTCTTCCAGGCCCGCGGCCGAGCGGTCCAGCAGCGCGACCCGCACGCCCTCGGCGGCGAGCGCCTGCGCGACCGCACGGCCGATCCCGCCGGCGGCACCGGTGACCAGGGCGGTCCTGCCCTGCAGCTGCAGCTCCATCGACGCTCCCTTCCGTGCGGGAGACGGTGAGGGGATCGCCTCCGCTCCGCCATCCTGCTCCGCCGCGGCGGCCGGTGACGAGGTGGACGGACGCGGGTGTGCGCGCTGGCACCATCGTCCTTCGCTCCCGGGCAAGCCGCGCAGGACCCCGAGCGGGCAGACTCGCAGAGTCCGCACATCGCATGCGTCCGTCTGCCGGAGCCACCCCGCTCCGACACCGTCCCCCGGGCGCGCACGCATGCCTCGTCACCCGAGCGAAGGAGCCGACGTGACCGCAACATCCGAGCACTCCCACACCACCCTGCGCCCCGGTGCGCTGGGCGTCGCGGGGATCGTCTTCCTCGTCCTCGCCGCCGTCGCACCCCTCACCGGGATCGTCGTCGTCGCCTCCCTCGCGATCGCACTCGGCAACGGCGGCGGCGCGCCGATGTCGTTCTTCCTCGTCGCCGCGATCCTGCTGCTGTTCGCCGTCGGCTACGCGCAGATGTCGAAGCAGCTCGTAAACGCGGGCGGCTTCTACGCCTTCGTCGTCAAGGGCCTCGGCCGCACCGGCGGACTGATCGCCGGCCTCATCGCGACCCTCGGCTACAACTTCTTCGTGGTCGGCACGATCGGCACGAGCGGCTTCTTCATGCAGTCGATCATCAAGGAGCTCACCGGCTTCGACATGAGCTGGATCCTGTGGGGCCTGCTCTCGATCGCCGTCTGCTTCGTGCTCGCCCGCATCGGCGTCGACTTCTCCTCCAAGGTGCTCGGCGTCTGCCTCGTCCTGGAGACGACGATGCTGCTCGTCTTCGACGTGTCGGTGTTCGTGCAGAAGGGCTTCTCGTTCGCCGCGTTCAGCCCGGAGTGGGTGTTCTCCGGATCCCTCCCGATCGGGATGCTGCTCGCCGCGACCGGCTTCCTGGGCTTCGAGGCGACCGCGCTGTTCAGCGAGGAGGCCAAGCAGCCGCTGCGGACCATCCCGCGCGCCACCTACACGGCGATCGTCGCGATCGGCGTCATCCTCGGCGTCACCACCTGGGCGGTCGTGAGCGCGATCGGCGTGCCGGACGCGCAGGGCGTGGCCGTCAAGCACCTGCCCACGGGAGACCTCATCTTCGTGCTCGCGCAGCAGTACCTGGGCGGCCCCCTCACGACGGTGATGATGATCCTGCTGCTGGTGAGCCTGTTCGCCGCGATGCTCGCCTTCCACAACTCCGCCAGCCGCTACCTGTACGCGCTCGGCCGCGCCCGGATCCTGCCGGGCGTGCTCGCCCGCACCCGCGCGAGCGGCTCCCCCGCCGTGGCCGGCATCGTGCAGGCCGGGTTCGCCGCGATCGTCGCGCTCATCTTCTTCCTCGCCGGCGCGGACCCGATCGTGCAGGTCGTGCCCGCCATGCTCGGCTTCGGAACGCTCAGCGTGCTGATCCTGCAGGGCCTCGCGGCGCTGTCGATCGTCGTCTACTTCCGGCGGCAGCACGACGGGCGCTGGTGGAGCACGTTCGTCGCCCCCGGCATCGGCTTCGTCGGCATCGCCGCCATCTCGATCCTCGCCATCGTCAACTTCAACATCGTGGCGGGATCCGAGGAGCTGTGGATCAACCTGCTGCCGCTGCTGCTCGTGCTCGCCCTGATCGGCGGGATCGTCTACGCGCAGTACCTCAAGCGCACGAAGCCCGCCGTCTACGACGGCCTCTCCGCCGACCTCGAGCAGTTCAGCGCGCGCTGACCCTCCCCCGCACCACTCACCAAGGAGCATCATGACCACCATGAACCCCGCCGACACCTCGACCTGGCTGCCGCTGGACGGCCTCGCCCCCGGATTCGACGCGAACAAGGCGCCGCACACCACCGCCCTGTCCGGCCGTGAGATCGACGTCACCGCACCGAACGGCACCCGCATCGCGCACCGGTTCGCCGACGACGAGGTCACCTGGACCTACACGCCCGGCGAGGGAGACCCGACGGAGGCCGCGACCGACACCGACGCATACGAGGCGGTCGAGGTCGACCAGGACCTCTTCTACGTGCAGTTCCACCACCGCTACCTGCCGAACGAGGCGGTCTCGCTCGTGATCGACCTGCGCGCAGGACGCGTGCTGTCGATCATCAGCGAGATCCTGCCGACGGCCGAGCCCGGGCGCACGCGGGTCGTGCACCACTTCGGCACCGCGACGATCGACGGCGCCGAGGTCACGGGCGACGAGCCGCACCCCACGACCGCCCTGATCGGCCGTCGCGTCGAGTGGGTGTACAGCACCGAGCACGCCTACGAGCACGTGTACCTGTCCGAGCGCTGGTACAGCTGGCAGTGCCTGGCCGGCCCCGAGCGCGGCCTCGCCGACACCGACGAGAACAGCGTGTGGGAGATCCGCCCCGGCATCTACCTGTTCGCCTGGCGCGAGAAGGTCATCCCGTGCGCCTCGGTCACGATCGCCGACCACCGCGACGTCACGAGGATCCGCTCGCACGGCGTGCTGTTCGGCCTCGACGAGACCGGCGAGGTGCCCACGCACTTCACGTTCGGCGCCTGGGGCCGGCTCATCTCGGTGACGCACCACGCGCCCGAGCTGGAGCCCGCGAACTTCGGCGCGCAGGACGCCGCCGGAACCGGAGCCTGACATGACCGCCCCCGCCGAGCTCATCGTCGTCGCAGGGACGATCCGCACCCTGGACGCCGCCCGGCCGACCGCCGAGGCGTTCGCCGTGCGCGACGGACGGATCGCCGCGATCGGCACCCGCGCCGAGGTCGAGGCCCTGCGCGGCGACGGCACCCGGGTGCTGGAGCTCGGCGGGGCCGCGGTCTACCCCGGCTTCGTCGACGTGCACAACCACCACGCCCTCGCCGGACGCACGGAGCTGTTCGAGCTGTCCCTGCCGCCGTCGCTCACGCTCGACGAGATCCTCGACCGGGTGCGGGAGAAGGCGGCCACCCTTCCCCAGGACGCCTGGATCATCGGCGGCGTCGTCGCCAGCACGATGCTCCCGTCGCTGCAGAGCACGGCCGTGCGCCTCCGGCTGGACGAGGCCGCCGGCGGACGCCCGGTCGTGATCGCGGAGGACTCGCGGCACAACCGCTGGGCGAGCACGCGCGCGCTCGAGCTGGCCGGGATCACCGCAGAGGCGATCCCGGAGGGCGGGGTCACGATCCTCGACGCCGAGGACGGCACTCCCACGGGCGTCCTCCTCGAAGCGGCGGGGATCCCCGTGCAGGAGGCCTACGACCGCTCGGGCGGACTGACCCCTGCGCAGCACCGGGCCGCTTCGGCCCACGGCGTGCACCTCGCGAACAGCTACGGCATCACCGCGTTCCAGGACGCGGGCGTCTCCACCGACATCCTCGATGCCCTCCGCGGCCTCGACACGACCGGCGAGCTCAACGCCTGGGTGGTCTCGTCGCTGCTCGTCAACGACGAGATCTTCGGATTCGATCCGATCGGATCCGCCCTCATCGCCCGCGGCGAGGAGTTCCGCACCCCGCACCACCGGCCCGACTTCGTGAAGATCTTCCTCGACGGGGTGCCGCCCGCCCGCACCGCGTCGTTCCTGGAGCCGTACGTCCCCGATGCGGCCCACGGGGCGCACTTCCACGGCGAGACCACGATGACCGCCGAGGAGCTGCACGGCTGGCTGCGGCAGGTGGCCGAGCGCGGCCTGGGCGCCAAGGTGCACTGCACCGGCGACGGATCCGCCCGGCTCGTGCTGGACGTCGCCGAGCGGCTGCGCGCCGAGGGCTTCACCACCCCGATCCAGATCGCGCACGGGCAGTTCCTCGCCGAGGAGGACATCCCCCGCCTCGCCGCGCTCGACGTGGTCGCGGACATCTCGCCGTTCATCTGGTTCCCCGGCGTCATCCCCCAGATGCTCACCGAGGTGCTCGGCGAGCGGGCGGAGCACTCGCAGCCGAACCGCGCCCTCATCGACGCCGGAGCTCTCGTCGCCGGCGGATCGGACTGGCCGGTGAGCGAATCGCCGAACCCGCTCGAGGGCATCCAGGGGCTCGTGACCCGCGCCGACCCGCTGCGGCGCGCGCCCGGCACGCTGTGGCCCGAGCAGGCGATCACCGCCGAGGAGGCGCTGCAGGTGTTCACCCGCAACGCCGCCGTCGCGATGGGCCTCGGTGCCGAGACCGGATCCCTGGAGCCCGGCAAATCGGCCGACTTCGTGGTGCTCGATCGCGACGCGATCTCGGGCCCCGCCGACGCCATCATCGACGCCCGCGTGCTCTCGACCTGGTTCGCCGGCCGCGAGGTCTACGCCGCACGCTGACCGGGGGCGCGCACCGCCGCACAGTCTGCACGGAGTCCGTTCTCAGGCCGTCGCGAGGGCCGCGTCGGAGCCGGCGACCGGCAGCGGCAGCGCGTCGGTCGCGTTCTCGGCGAAGGCGCGCTGCATCAGCGGCCGCAGCGGCCGGGAGAGCATGATGCGCGTCGTGAGGCGGCCCAGCACCGCGCCCGTGCTCGTGCGGGGGACCGCGCGCTCGAGGCTGCCGAACGGGATCTTCTTGCCGTCGGCGATGAACGGCTCGATCCGCCGCGCGTAGCGTGCGAGCGCCGCGGGCACGTCCTCCGCGTGCGCGTCCACGAGCTCGCCGGCGAGCACGTACGCCCCCACGAGCGCCATGGCCGTGCCCATGCCGCTGAGCGGGGTTCCGCAGTACCCGGCGTCGCCCACGAGCGCGACGCGGCCGTTCGCGACGTCCGGCACATCGACCCTCGCGAGCTCGTCGAAGTAGAAGTCCGCGGCGTCGCCCATCGCCGCGAGCACGGCGGGCGCCTGCCAGCCGGCATCCGCCAGGAGCCGGCGGATCAGCGCCTCCTGTGCAGCGCGGTCCCCGCGCAGCGCCGCGTCGTGGCCGACGCGCAGCGTGAGCATCGCCTTCGCCGTGGCCGGATCCCGGTCGGGACGGATCCCGAGCATCGCACGCGGCACGATCCGCATCGAGAACCAGCCGTCCTCGATGCCGGCCGGGGTCGGCATCGTGAAGAACGCCGCATAGCCGCCGAGCCGCGTGGCGAACCGCTCCTCCGGCCCGAAGGCCAGCCGCCGGGTGGCGGAGTGCACCCCGTCGGCGCCGAGCACGGCATCGAAGCGCTCCGCGCCGCCCGACCCGAAGCGCACCTCGACACCGGCGTCGTCCTGCGCGAGCGCCTCGATCCGGTCGCCGTAGCGCAGCGAGAGGAGTCCCGGAGCCTCGGCGGCCGCCGCGAGCGCGTCCAGGAGCACCCGGTTCAGATCGCCGCGGGCGATCTCCACATCCGCGACCGCGCCGCGCCCGTCGAAGAGCTCGACCGGCATGCGCCCGTAGGGGCGCCCGTGACCGTCGACGTAGACCATCCCCTTCTCGTGCAGCCGGTGGGCTTCGATGCCGGGCATCAGCCCCATGCGCTCCGCCGCCTCGCGGCTCGCGCCGCGCAGGTCGACGGCCTGGCCTCCCGGTCGGGGCTCGGGCGCGCGCTCGACGACCGTGGTGCGGATCCCGCCGCGGACGAGCTGCAGGGCCGTGGCGATCCCGGCGATGCCGCCGCCGGAGATGAGGACGTGGGGTGCGGACATGGCTTTCTCCTCGGTGCAGGTGATTTAGACGTTTGTCTAAGACGTATGTCTACACGCCTCTGGGACGACTGTCTAGTACAAGCGTCTAAGACGCGCCTAGGATGGCGGTATGGGAAATCGTGAGGATCTGCTCGCCGGGGCCCGCCGCGTCATCGTCGAGCGGGGCGTCGCGAACGCCACGGCCCGCGACATCGCCCAGGCGGCCGGCGTCAGCCTCGCGGCGATCGGCTACCACTTCGGCTCGAAGGATCAGCTCGTCACCGAGGCGCTCCTCGACACGCTCGGCACCGGGATCGGCGACGGCATGGAGGCCGCCATCCTCGAGGCGAAGGACCTCCCTCGCCTCGAGGCCTTCGCCGCCCTGTGGAACCGCATGCCCGACGTGTTCGCGGCGAACCGCGAGACGCTGCTGGCCAGCATGGAGAACGCGGTGCGCATGATGCGGGATCCGGCCGCCCTGACCCGCATGCAGGCGGCCGTCGAAGAGGGGTACCGGGGCGTCGCCGAGGGCCTCGTCGCGGCCTATCCCGACCTCTCCCCCGAGCAGGCGCTCGCACTGGCCCAGCTGGAGTTCGTGCTCTCCCAGGGTCTCGGGATCCTCTGGCTGCTGAGTCCCGAGGGGCGGATCCCCGACGGCGGCACCCTCGCGTCGGCGGTCGCGCTGCTGCAGGACGAGGCACACTCGGGCTGACCCGGCCCGAGCTCCGTAGGCTCGGCCCCGAGGCCGGGGTCCGGCGGCCGGTCATACACTGGACCGGGAAGCCGGATCCGGTCCGGCCGTGCCCGCGTCACGGGAAGGGTGGGGCATGCCGATCACCAGGACCGTGCTCTCCACCGCCGCACAGCGCCCCGCGCAGCCCGCCATCGTGGGCGCCGACGGTGCTCTCGACTACGCCGGCCTCGTCGAGGACTCGCGCCGCGTGTTCGCCGTCGTCGACGCCGCGCACCGCGCGCAGGACGCTCCTCCGCAGCCCGCGCCGGAGACCGACGGCATCCCGGTCACGGCGGTCAGCGTCGCCAGCGCCTTCCACGCCGCGCGGATCGTCGCGGGGCTCGCCGGCTACCGCGCCGTCTCGGCCGTGATCGATCCGCAGTGGCCGCTCGCGCACCGGGTGCACGTCGTGACGACCGCGGGGATCGGGCTCGTGATCGGCGACGACCCCGCCCTCGCGCCGGCGCTGCGGGACGCGGGGTGGACGGGCACCGTCCTCGCACTCGACGAGTTCCGTGACCGCGAGGCCGCAGCGACCCCCGCCGAGCCGCCGACCGTGCGCGACGCCGATGAGGCCTTCCTGCTGCTGTTCTCCTCGGGCACCACGAGCGATCCCAAGGCCTTCCTCAAGACCCGCCGGCAGTACCGTGCGAACGTCGCCGTCTCGAGTGCACACCTCGAGCCCCTCCCGGGCGTGCGCACCCTCGCGCCGGGCCCGCTGTCGTACAGCCTCACGCTCTACGCCCTCATCGAATGCCTCGCGACCGGGGGCGGCGCCCACCTCGCCGACGCGTTCGACCCGGCCCGGCTGGCGTCGCGCGTCGCCGCCGAGGGCATCACCCGGATCGTCGCGGTGCCCGCCGTGGTGCAGGTGCTCATCGACGCGGCGCGGCGGGATCCGGGCGCGTTCTCGGCCCTCGAGCTGGTCGTGACCGGCGGCGCGAACCTTCCGACAGCGTTGCGCGACGGACTCGCCGCCGTGCTCCCGCACGTACGGCTGATCAGCTACTACGGCGCGGCCGAGATCGGCTTCATCGGCGACAGCCGCGGCGGCGACGGCACTCTCCTCGACGTCTACGACGGGATCCTGGCCGAGATCCGCGACGACACGGGCGCGCGCGTGCCCGACGGCGAGCTCGGCACGCTGTGGATCCGCGCCGCCGCGTGCTCGGACGGCTACCTCGCCGCGACGACCGACGCCGCGCTGCGGGGCCCCGACGGCTGGGCCACCGTGCACGATCTGGCGCGGATCGTCGACGGCCGGCTGCAGCTGGCCGGACGCGCGGGCGACGTCGTCGCGACCGGCGGCCACAAGGTCTCGCTGCCCGAGGTGGAGCGCGCCTTCGACACGATGCCGGGGCTGGGCACGGCGTGCGCGGTGGCGCTGCCCGATCCGCGGCTCGGAAACGTCGTCGCGCTCGTGATCGAGGGCGGGTCCGCCCCGTCGAAGGCCGAGCTGCAGGCCTGGGCCCGCGCGCGTCTCGCTCCGCAGTTCGTGCCGCGGCGATGGTATCTGCTCGACCGGCTGCCGCGCACGGCCGGCGGCAAGATCCGGCGGCCGGCGACGGCCGCCCTCCTCGCCGACGGCGAAGGGATCCGGCTGTGACGACCGGGCGGCGCGTCGTCGTCACCGGGCTCGGCGCGGTCACGCCGAGCGGCCTCGACGTCGCCGCGCTCTGGGAGGCCGCGTCGACCGGGCGCAGCGCCGTCGTCGCCCTCGACGCGCCGGAGTTCGCCGGCCTCGCGGTGCGGATCGGCGGGCGCATCGTCGGCTTCGACGGCACCGGCATCGTCGACCCCCCGCTCGCACGACGCCTCAGCCCGTCCCAGCTCTGGGCCGTCGGCGCCGCCGACCAGGCGCTCGCGCATGCCGGAGTCGACGCCGTGCGCCTCCGCGACGGCGCCGCGCTGCCGTGGGATCCCGCCCGCACCGCGATCCTGGTCGGGACCGGATCCGGCCCGATCGACCAGATGCAGGCGGCGACCCGCGCGCTGGACGCCCGCGGCCCGCGCGGTGTCCCCGTGAGCCTCGTCGTGCACGGCGCGCCCGACGCGGCGGCCGCGCTGCTGAGCGAGCGCTACGGCGCACGCGGCACCGCGCACGGCGTGACCGCGACCTGCGCCTCGAGCGCGATCGCGATCGGCGAGGCGCTGCGCCGCATCCGGCACGGCTATGCGGACGCCGTGCTCGTGGTCGGCGTGGAGGACTGCCTGAATCCGGTGAACCTCGCCTCCAACGCGAACCTGCGCGCGCTCGCGAGCGGGTACGAGGAGGATCCGACCGCCGCGAGCCGACCGTTCGACCGGGGACGGCGCGGCTTCGTCATGGCGCAGGGCGCCGCCGCGCTCCTGCTCGAGGCGGAGGATGTCGCCCGGGAGCGCGGAGCCGCACCGCTCGCGACGGTGGCCGGGTTCGGCGAGGCCAGTGACGCCCACCACCCCACGGCGCCGCATCCAGCGGGCCGCGGCGCGGCCCAGGCCGTCGCCGCCGCGCTCGCGGACGCCGGACAGGATCCGGACGACCCCGCGTCCGTCGACCACATCAACGCGCACGGCACGGGCACCCCGGCGGGTGACGCGGCCGAGCTCGCCGCCTACGCCGCCGTGTTCGGCGAGCGCGCCCGGCGCATCCCGATCACGGCGACGAAGTCGAGCACCGGGCACCTGCTGGGCGCCTCGGGGGCCGTCGAGGCGGTCCTCGCGATCCGCACCCTGCAGACCGGCCTGATCCCGCCCACCATCAACCTGGACGATCCGGAGTTCGACGACTGGGACGTCGTGCGCGAGGCCCGTCCCGCGGTACTGCGCCGGGTGCTGTCGCCGTCGTTCGGCTTCGGCGGCCACAACGGCGCCCTCATCTTCGAACACCCCCTGGAGGCACGATGACCGACCGTCTCACCCGCCGCGCCGAGCTTGCCGACCGGTATCTCCCCGACGACCTCCTGGACCGGTTCCGCGAGCGCGCCGCGGTGTACGACCGCGAGAACCGGTTCTTCGACGACGACTTCGCCGAGCTGGCCGAGCGCGGCTACCTGCTTCTGTTCGTGCCCGAGGAGCACGGCGGCCCCGGGCTGAGCCTCGACGAGGTCTCCCACCTGCAGCAGCGCCTCGCGACCGCCGCCCCCGCGACCGCGCTCGCGGTGAACATGCACCTCATGTGCACCGGGGTCGCGAAGGCGCTTGCCGACCGCGGCGACCACTCCCTCGACGTCGTGTTCGCCGAGGCGATGGCGGGCGAGGTCTTCGCCTTCGGGATCAGCGAGCCGTCGAACGACTGGGTCATGCAGGACTCCCGGACGACCGCCGCCCCGCAGCCCGACGGCGGCTACCTGCTCACCGGCGTCAAGATCTTCACCTCCCTCTCGCCCGTCTGGACGCGCCTGATCACGCACGGCAGGGACGACACGGATCCGGAGAACCCGATGCTCGTCTACGGGTTCGTGGAGCGCGACGCCGACGGGATCGCCGTGTCCGACCAGTGGGACGTGCTCGGGATGCGGGCGTCGCAGAGCCGGGCGACCATCCTCACCGACGTGCGCATGGAGCCCGCGCGCGTGAACCGCCGCATCGCCGTGGGGCGGGTTCCGGATCTGCTCACGTTCGCGATCACCAGCAACTTCCAGCTGCTCATCGGATCCGTCTACGCCGGGGTCGCCGCTCGCGCGCTCGAACTCGGCGCGGCCGGCCTCAAGAAGCGGCGCTCCGCGAAGTCCGGCACGACCTATGCCGAGGTGCCCGAGTCGCGCACCCGCCTCGCCGACGCGCACCTCGAGTACCTGGCGGTGCCCGCGCAGCTGGAGGCGTACTGCCGCGACTTCGACGAGCTCGTCGATCACGGCGCGCGCTGGCCGCTGCTGCTGGTGAGCGCACGGCTCAACGCCTCGACCGCCGCACGCCGTGCCGCCGAAGCCGCCCTCCTGTGCACCGGCGGTGCCGGCTTCGACAACGGCCATGAGCTGAGCCGGCTGTACCGCGACGCGACGGCGGGCCTGTTCCATCCGCCGAGCGCCGACGCCGCTCGCCCGATGTTCGCCGCCGCGCTGCTGGACGACTGAGGACGGCTGCCGAGCCCCGATCCGGTGCGCCGCCGAGCATCTCCGGATCCGGGTAGCCCAGCACCTCCGGAACACAACGCAGGAGGACGCGCAGGAAGTTGGCCCTGGAACCAGGTTCCGGGGCCATCTTCCTGCGCTGTGTCACGGCTGTCCCGGTCAGTGCTCCTCGGCCTGCGCGGCCGCGGGCCGGCGCACGCACAGGGCGAGCGCGATGACGACGAACGACAGGATCGCTCCGGCGAGGACCGCGAGGTGGGAGCCGTGCGCGGCCGCCGCCGGCGAGGGCAGCTCCGGGTTCGCGGCTCCCGTCGCCGCGACGCCCGTGGCGTAGAGGGCGACGAAGATCGCGGTGCCGGCGGTCCCGGCGACCTGCTGCAGGGTCGCGATCGTGGCGCTGCCGTGGGAGTAGAGGTGCGGGGCGAGCGAGCCGAGCGAGGAGCTGAACGCCGGCGTGAACAGGAACGCGAGCGAGAGCATCAGCACGATGTGGGCGCCCAGCAGCACCACCCAGGACGAGTGCTCGCCGAGCCCGAGCGCGAGGGTCCACAGCGATGCGGCCAGGCCCAGCGAGCCGGGGATCACGAGCGGACGCGGCCCGAAGCGGTCGTAGAGCCGCCCGACGGTGGGACCCGCCAGGCCCATCAGCAGCCCGCCCGGGAGCAGGATCGCGCCCACCCACAGCGGGTCGAGGCCCAGCGTGTACCGCGCGAACTGGGGAAGCACGATGAAGGCGCCGAACAGCGAGACCATGCCGACCGTCATCATCGCGACCGCGACGGCGAAGTCCCGCGAGAGGAAGGTGCGCAGGTCCAGCAGCGCCGCATCGGTGCGCTGCAGCACCAGCTGACGCCATCCGAACAGGCCCAGCGTCGCCAGACCGAGCACGATCGGGATCCACGGCTGCAGCGCCGCCTGGCCCACTGCCGCCGCACCGATCTGGCTGAGGCCGAACACCAGCGCCGAGAAGGCGATCGCGGCGAGCACGACGGAGAGCACGTCCAGCGGGACGGCGCGGGTCTCGGAGACGTTCGGGATCCGGCGGATGCCGATGGCCAGCATCGTGAGCGCGATGGGCAGCATCACCCAGAACAGGCCCTGCCACGGCAGCACCTGGATCAGGGCGCCCGAGACGATCGGGCCGACGGCGGGAGCCACCGACATGACGATCGAGACGCGCCCCATCACCCGGCCGCGCTCGGCGGCGGGGACGATCGTCATCACGGTCGTCATCATCAGGGGCATCATCACAGCGGTCCCCATGGCCTGGACGACGCGTCCGACGACGAGCATCTCGAACACGGGCGACACGGCCGCGATGACCGTGCCGACGAGGAAGCTCGACATCGCGACGGTGAACACGGCCCGGGTGCGCAGGCGCTGCATGAGCCAGCCGGTGGTCGGGATGACGACCGCCATGGTCAGGGCGAACGCGGTGGTGAGCCACTGCCCGCGCGTGGCGTCGATGTGCAGGGACTCCTGGATGCGGGGCAGCGCGACGGCCATCATCGTCTCGTTCAGGAACACGACGAACACGGCGGCGAGGAGCAGGCGCAGCGCCGTGCGGTTGCGCGCCTCGAGCGCGGAGTCGGGGGCGGTCGAGGCGTCGACCTCGGCCGGGGCGATCGTGGCGGTCATGTCCTTCTCCTTCAGTGCTGCGGATGCGAGCTGGTGCCTCTGTGAGCGGCCCCGGTTCCGGGTTACTGCAAAAAATAAAGCACACTGCAAATAGTGAAGTCAAGTGGTAATCTGAGATCCATGACGAATCAGCACTACGGCCAGTTCTGCGGCCTCGCCCGTGCGGCGGAGATCGTCGGGCAGCGCTGGACGCTGCTGATCCTCCGCGACCTCAGCGTGGGACCGCGGCGCTACTCCGACCTCGTGGCCGGGCTGCCGGGCATCCCGACGAACACGCTCGCGTCGCGCCTGAAGGAGCTCGAGGACGAGGGCATCGTCGAGAGGGCGGCACCCGCGGGCGCGGAGCGCTCCGTCGTCTACGCCCTCACCCCGCGCGGGCAGGAGCTCGGACCGGCGCTCGACGCGCTGTCGCGCTGGGGCGCGGGCGGCATGCGCACCCCGCGCGAGGGCGAGATCGTGACGACGTCGTCGATCACGGCGGCGCTCCGCGTAGCCGCGGGCGACGGCGTCGTGCCCTCCGACTGGGACACGACCTACAACGTGCGCGTCGGCGACATCGAGACGCACGTCGTCATGCGCGACGGCAGGGTCACCGCCGATCCCGGGCTCCTCGAGGATCCGGATCTCGAGATCGTGGCGGGCCCGGGGATCCGCGACCTGCTCGCCGGCACGCTGAGCCCGCAGGACGCCCTCGCCACGGGCGTCGTGCAGATCCAGGGGGATCCGGCGCTCTTCGAGCGCTTCGCCCAGGCCCTGCACGTGCCGTACAGCGCGAACGTCGCGGAGCCTCAGCCCGCCGCATCGGCCGCGGGCTGAGGCCGTCCGTCAGTCGACCAGGTCGCGCATCTCCCGCTCGATCGCCCGCAGCACGGTCGCATCCTCGGGCGAGGCCTCACCCGGCACGTAGCGCAGGGATGTGATCCTGCCGCCCCGGAAGCGATAGGAGCGATGCCGCTCGGAGAGCTCCCAGTCCACGGGGCCGCCGTAGTCGTAGCCCACGCTGATGCCGGTGAAGGGCGCCATGCCGACCAGCATCGGCAT
>JABLTH010118898.1_pt1 | contig 17497 bp, 15 predicted proteins | sample 7875711 | NCBI WGS metagenome assembly JABLTH01 (sample SAMN14941262, study PRJNA633318) | bioreactor metagenome | isolation source: bioreactor | place: China | collected 2019-03-05 | reverse complement strand
CTCCCGTCGTGCAGCAGGTCGGCGGAGGGGTCCGGCGGCGCCACGGGCAGGGGCGGATTCATCAGGGCCAGCCAGGGCGCGAGCACGCCCGGTTCTCCCGCGGCGTCCGGCCGAACGCCCGGGGGCTCGCCCAGGAGGCAGGCGCCCACGGTCTCGCCCTGCCAGGCGAGGGGCACGCCCCGCCACACCCAACCCTCGGCCTCCAGGGGGGCGATGGCGCCCTCCGCCCGCAGGCGGGTCAGCAGCCCCAGGGGCGGCTTCGGGCCCTGGCCAAGGGCCAGGGGCCATCCGCTGCCTCCGTGGACGAACCACACGGGGCCCGGGCGGTTCCGCATCCAGGCCTCCAGCACCGCCTCCGGCCCCGATTCCCGGGCCGCAGGGGGCCGCGGCCATAGGGCCTTCAGACGGGCGAGGTGGTGGGCGGAATCCGCCCGGGTCGCGATGGCCTGCAGGGCCACGAGGCGGCCCGCCGTGCGCTCTTCGGGCCGTGCCTCCAGGACCAGGAGGCCCGATTCCAGTTTGAGCCACTCCTCGATGCAGGCCCCCCAGGCTTCCCAGAAGGGACCGGTCGGGTGCCCCGGGCGAACCGCCTCCCGCACCCGCCACCGCATCTGGAATTGGACGGGGATATCCGGGGGCTCCTCGGGCCGCCCGGCGAGGATCGCCTCGAGGAGGTCCCGGAAGGCCCGGTGCCGGATCTGGGGGAGGAGGTTGCGCACCCCATCCAGGTCCTCGCGGGCGAGGGCCAGGTCCGCCAGGTTGATCCAGGCCTCCTGGAACTCAGGGAAGTCCTTCGCGAGGCGGCGCCAGAGGGCCTCGGCCTTCGGAAGATCCCCGTAGAGGGCCGCCACGAAGGCCTCTTCATTGCGGCGGTGGTGCTCGGTGCGGGGCTTCGCCAGGGCGGCGTAGAAGCGGTAGGCCGCCATGTCGGCCCAGGAGAGGGCCGCCTGGGCGGCATTGGAGGCCGCCCGCTCCGCCCACAAGGCCGAGCCGAGCCGTCGGAAGTGGGCGTGGGCGAGACGGAAGGCCCAGAGCGCGGTGCGCACGTCGAAGGCCCGGTAGGCGCGGATCCCCTCGGCCATCCAGTGGAAGGGGTCCGCGCAGGGATGGGGCCCGGCCTCCCAGGCGGGATAGCCCCGGGAGGGCTCCGGCAGTTCCCCGCCCCAGCGGACCCGCACCCGGTCCCACACCGGGTCCCCGGAGGGCGGTGGGCAGTCCGGCCGCTCGAGGCGCTCCTCGAGGTCCGCCTGGAGGGCCTCCCCCCAGCCGCCGGGCGCAGCGCCCGGTGCGCGCCCGGCGAGGAAGTCGGCGACCCCGGGATCGGGATCTCCCCCCAGGGCCAGGCCCGGCGGGCCGCCCAGGGACTCGAGCCCCTGCGGCCCCGCGCCCCAGCCCCGGGCCCAGGCCCGGAGGGCGGGATGCACCGCGAAGGCGCCCCCGGGAAGGGGATGCAGCCAGGGCGCGCCCTCCAGTACGGGTCCCTCCAGGGGCCACGGCTCCAGCGCGAGGGCTCCCAGCCTGGGCCGGAGGGCGGCCCAGGGGATTCCTTCCGGCGGGTCTCCGTCCGGCAGCAGGCGGCCTTCGGGGTCCATCCTGGACAGGAGGATCTCCCACCAGCCCGGCGGCAAGCGCCGCAGGGCCTCGGGCACCAGGGGCTCGAGGAAGGGCGGGAGGTGCAGGGCGCCCTCCGCATCCACCGCGCCGAGAAGCGCCACCCAGCGGAGGCGCGTCGGGAGGTCCAGGAGGACGGTGCCGAGGGCCATCCAGGGCCGGCCATCGCCCTCCAGGAGGGCCTCCCAGCAGGCCCCTTCGAGTTCCTGCTCCCGGAGTCCCCGGCGGACCGGGTCGGCCTGGGCGCTGCCGTGGCGCAGGAGGGCCACCCAGGCTTCCCGGGGGCGGGGCTCGAAAGTTTCGGGCCAGGCCTCCAGCCTCGGCGCATGGGGCCGCTGGCCTCGCCACGTGGCCACCGGCCAGCGTCCCTCGCGTCCTCCAAGGACCCAGGCCTGGGCCAGGGCCGCCAACGCCCAGGCCCGGTCGCCCCACCGCCTCCCGCGGGTCATGGGCCAGGGCGCCGCCCAATGGCCCAGCCAGGCCGCGCGGAGGCCCGGCTCCGTGCTCACGGATGCCGTCCCAGCATGGCGTCCCACGCCGCCCAGAAGTCCGGGAAGGTCTTGGCGACGCAGTGGGGGTCCTTCACCTCGCCTCCCCAGCGCAGGCCCCCCACCGCCGCGGCAAAGGCCATGCGGTGGTCGTTCCGCGGGTCGAAAGGCGCCCGCGCTTCCGAGGCCCTCCCCGGCCAGATCCTCAGGGTGTGGTCGCCCTCCACCTCCGCCCGGCCCCCGAGCCAGCGCACCAGCTCCGCGGAGGCGTCCAGGCGGTCGCACTCCTTGAGGGGCAGGGTGTGCAGGCCCGTGAGTTCCGAGGGGCCCGGCGCCAGAGCCGCGACGGCGGCCAGGACAGGCCCGAGGTCCGGGCAGGATTCCAGGTCGGCGTGGAGGCCCTGGTGGAGCGGGCCCGAAAGGGTCAGTGCCTCGCCAAGCCAGGCGGCGTTGCAGCCCCCGCCTTCCAGGATGGAGACCATCGCCCGGTCCCCCTGCACATCCTGGGGATCCAGAGGAGCCAGGGTGATGCTCCGCCCCGTCACCGCGGCCGCCGCCAGGAAGGCCGCGGCGCCGCTCCAGTCCGCGGAGATCCGGCCGCTCCAGGGCCGGAGGCTCCCCGGCACCTCCAGGCGCTCCTCCGCCAGGCGGGCCGCGCATCCGAAGGCCTGGAGCCAGCGGCAGGTCAGGGCCAGGTAGCTGAGGCTCGCCGGGGGACGGGTCCAGGACAGGCGCCCGCCCTCGGGAAGACCCGCCGCGGCGAGGGCGAGGCCGGTGATGAACTGGCTGCTCAGGCTGCCGTCCACCTCGGCGTCCAGGCGCCGGAGGGAGCCCGGCGCGGTGTGCAGGATGCCCCCGTCGGGGGCGGCGATCCAGCGCGCTCCGGCGGCCTCCAGGGGCGCCAGGAGCGGGCCCAGGGGCCGCTCGAAGAGGCGGGGCTCCCCCGCCAGCCTGAAGGCGCCTTCCCCGTGGAGGGCGAGCCAGGGCAGGAGGAAACGCAGGGAGGTGCCGGAGGCCCCGAGCCAGAGCCGCCCCTCCGCCCGGGGGCGCCCGCCGCCGGACACGGTCCAGGCGCCGTCCCCCTCCGCCACGGGAATCCCGAGGGTGCGGAGGCTCTCCCGCATCCAGCGGGTGTCCTCGGCCTCGAGGCCCCCCGCGAGCCGGGAGACGCCGGGGGCGAGCGCGGCCAGGAGCAGCGCCCGGTTGGACACCGACTTGGATCCGGGCAGGGGCACGGGACCCAGGGGGGCGCCCGGCGGCAGGGAGTTGTCACGGGGCAATGACAGGCTCATCCCCCGAAGGGTGAACCACGGCCCCCCGGGTGGCAATCAGAACCGCTTGGCGATCCCCGCCATCGTCCGCTTGAACCCCACGGTGGCCGGCGGGGCGGCGTTGCGGCGCCGCTGGTCCACCACGGTGTAGCTGAGGCTCCACTTCTTCGGCAGGGGGAGCTGGAGCACGTAGCGCTCGCCATCGGCATTGGCGTGGTGCCACCACAGGTCCCCGTTCACCGAGGCCAGGGCGCCCGTGGGCGGAAGCAGCTGGCGGATGTAGCCGACCCGGGGCCAGTAGGGCCGGGTGCTGGAGCCCAGCCACACCTGCAGTTCCTCCCCCCGCTCGCCCGTGTCCTTGTTCTTGTGGCGCAGGGCCTTCACCTCCAGGGGGACGTCCCCGCTCCAGAGCATGCCCGCGCCCAGGGTGTCGAAGCGGAACTCGGGGTTGGGGTAGATTCCGCCCGCGCCTCCCGGGTTCTGCCTGCGGTAGTTGGCGGCATCCTCCTGCCGGGCCTCCATCTTCCAGGGCCCGCCGTAGGCGGACCAGGTCACGGGCCCCGTGCTGAACCTCAGCACGCCCTGCACGCCGGTCAGCTTGACCTCGCCGTGGAGGGGCAGCTGGATCTTCCCGGTCTCGGCCCGCAGGCCCAGTTCCTCCAGGCCCGAGGCCTCGTGGCGCCAGAACAGGCGCAGGCCTCCGCCAAGGATCCGCAGGTCGGGATCGTAGAGGCTCTCCTGGCTGAGCAGCCCGTTCTCCACCAGTCCGGCGTGGGCCTCGATGCCGCCCGAGGCCGACAGGGCCCGGAGCCTGACTTCCGCCAGGTCCAGGGCGCTCCCGTTGCTGCGTTCGTTGTCCAAGCGGGGCACGAAGTTGCGGTTCCCGTCGCTGCCGGCCCGGTGCACCGAGCCCACCCGGACCTGCCAGGTGTCCGACTCGCCCCCGAATTCCCACCGTAGCCTCAGCCGGAGAAGGTCCCGTTCGATGGGCTTGCGGGTGTAGGGATCGAACTCGAGACGGTCATGGAAGGCCTCCAACTCCGCCGCAGGCTTCCACCATGCGCGGGGCGCCTCCTGGAAGTACTGGGGCTGCTGGGCGGCGAGGACCGCGCCGGCCAGAAGGCATCCGGGGAGCCGCACGGCCCGCCTACCGGATGTTCTCGAGGAGCGGCTTGGTGATCCGCTTGTCCACGATCACGTCGTACTTGTAGAAGCCGTAGAAGTCGATGGTGGTCGTGTAGTTCAGGGTGACGGTGCAGGAGCCCATGCCGTCGCCGCCGCCCCGCTTGGTCACGGTGATGGCGCGGGGCTTCAGGGCCTGCTCGACCCCGATGTTCCGGGCCTCCTCGAGGAGCTCCCGCTGGAGGATCTCCTCGGCGCGCCCGGAGGCGCTCTCCGCCTTGCGTTCGGCGGCATCGTACATCTGGTTGTTGGCGTAGTAGACCGGGACTGTCTTGATGGCGATGGCCGTGAGCAGGGCCAGGACCACCAGGGCGGAGATGCAGCCCACCTTGCCTTCGCCGCGCTGTCGGTTTCGGAATGTCGTCAAGGGAACCTCCGTGGGAAGGGGCCGTTCAGGGCTTGAGGTCGTCCAGGGCTTGCTGCGCCAAGGGGGCCACCAGGGGGCCGTCCGGTCCGAAGAGGGTGGCGAGGGGATGCTTCATGGCGAGGTTGAAGGCAGTGATCGCATCGGGAGTATAGACGCTTCCGAGCCTCAGGAGGCAGATTCCCGAGTAGTACAGAACCGTGCCCTGGCTCACGCCCCGGTCCGATGCGAAGCGGGCCTCCCGGAGCAGTTCCAGGGCCTTGTCATACTTGCGGAAGTGCATGTAGGCGACCGCCTGGTTGAGCTTGTTGGCCGCCAGGTCGTCCCCCTTGGCATTCAGGGCCCTCAGCTTCAGGTCCTCGAGCAGGAAGGGATAGGCGAGGCCCGGAGCGTTGAGGGGGATCTCCAGGGGGCTCGCCTCCACAGGGAGTTCGCTGGGCACGCCCATCTGCACCACCTGGACCGTCTTGCCGACCTGGCCCGCCAGGAGCTGGCGGAGGGACTGCACCGTGGGGACGGGGCTGCCGTTGACGGAGGAGAGGGCGCGGAAGGGGCGGATGCCCTCCCTCATGACCGCGGGGTCCCCCCCCAGCACGTAGGGCCCCGGGTCGAAGCCCGCGACATCCAGCAGCGTGACCCCGAGGCTCGGCTCGGACAGGGGCGGACGGGAACCGAGGCGCCGGACCACCTCGGACAGGGGATCGCCGTCCAGGGGACGCTCGAGGAAGCGCTGCTCCTCCCCGTCGAGGGTCGCGAGGACCAGTTCGACCTGCGTGCCGCCGGGAATCTTCGCCGGGCGGGCCAGCAGGGTCAGCTCGGCCTCCTTCGAGGCCTGCAGGCGGATGAGGGCCTCGGCCGGAGTCTCGTTCTCCCGTGGAGGCAGGCAGGCCACCTCGGGGATCCGCGGGCCGAGGCCCTGCAAGGCCTGCTGGAGCCGGGCCCGCCCGGCGAAGTCCTCGCCGCCCTCGATCCCGAGGACGGCCAGGCGGGGCTTGGGGCGGGCCGCGAGGGTCACGGTCTTGTCCTCGGGGAGGACCAGCCGCTCCGCGTAGCCGCCATGGGGATACTTCACCACCAGGTCGTAGGTCCCGGAGCAGAGGGACAGCCCGGGCTGGGGAAGGGGGCCGTGGCTCTGGCCGTTGAGGAACAGTTCGCCGCCCGCCGCGGCGCTGGAGACCGCCAGGGTGCCCTTCGAGGGGGCGAGCTTGAAGGGGGCGAGGACATGGTCGGCGAAGGGGGAGGTGTAGCTTTCGGCGATCTCGACCTTCACCGGCTTGAAGCAGGAGGCCCGGAGCTCCAGCACGTGCTTGCCGGCCTTCACCTCGCCGATGACGAAGGGCGCCGACAGGTCCTCGGGCTTCAGGCCCAGCGCTTCCGCGTGGGGGGCCACTTCCGGTCCCGCCGCGCCGGCGGCGCGGCCGAGGCTGCGGCCGTCCAGGAACACTTCGGCGCCGCTGGGGTGGACGTAGACGGTCAGGGTGCTCGAGGTGCGCGCCAGCTTGAAGTCCGCCGCCACCGCCGATCCCGCGGCCACGGTGGCGCTGATCTCCTGGGTGTCGTAGCCCGGCTTGCCGTAGGCGAGCAGGTGGGTCCCGGGGGGCAGGCGCCGGGAGGGCGCGGCCGCCGTGGGCTTGCCGTCGATGCGCAGCAGGCCGCCCTCGGGCTGGAAGGAGAACTGGACCGTGCCGGTCTTGGCGGCGCGCAGGGCGTCGAAGACCGCCGCGAGGCGGCTGGTGGCGAGGGAGCGGTCGATGTCCGTGTCGGGGGCCAGGTCGATGAGGGACTCCAGGCGCTTCGCCGCGTTGGGCCGCTTCTCGGGGACCCGGTCGTCCAGCACCGCGAGCCACGCGTAGGTCTCGCAGAGCTGGGCCAGGGCTTCGCCCTCCAGGGTCTTCGCCCGGGGCTCCAGGGCGGCGAGGACCATCTCGAGCTTCGCGACGGCGCCGTCCCGGTCGCCCGAGGTGGTCCAGAGGGCCTTGGCCTGGGCGATGGACTCCTTCAGGGGGTCCTGGGGTGCCGGGGCCTGGCCGAGCAGGGCGGCGGCGGCGAGGAGGGCGGTGAGGAGGGAGACGGCGCGCATCTCAGTTCAGCCGGATGAGGAGGTCGTTGGAGCGGTCGGCGAGGATGAGGCCGCCCTCGCGGTCGAAGGCCAGGCTGCGGAACTTGCCCGAGATGCCCAGGGCGCGGAAGGTGGCGTAGCGGAGCACGGCGCCGTCGGGGCCCCACACCACCACGCCGTCGAAGTCGCCCCCCTCCACGAGGCCCGCCACGTTGCCGGTGGGGTCGGTGGCGAGGGCCAGGACGTAGCGGAAGCTGGCGGGCATGTCCTTGCCGTAGGGGATCTGGGCCCTGGGCTGGCCGGAAGCGTCCAGGACGAGCAGCGTGCGGTTGGCGTCGGAGGCGGCCACCGCCCCGTCCCGCAGGGGGGCCAGGGCGTTCAGGGCCGGGCTCGGCACGGTCCGGGCGGTCCCGTCCTGGGCCAGGAGGGTCAGCTGGGGGTTCTTGGCATCCGCGAGCCACACGGTCCCCCAGCGGTCCATGAACATCCCGCTCGGGGCCGAAACGCCCGGGATGGGCAGCGGCGCCGCGCCCTCCTCCCGGTGGATGGCCGCCTTGGGCTGGGCGAGCCAGGGCACGCCCCCGGGGCCGACGAACATCGCCTTGATCCCCGGGACCTTCGCCCCGACCGGAAGCAGGTCCCCGCCCCGCAGCAGGAAGGCCTGGTTCAGGTCGTCCTGGTAGAGCACCAGCTCCCCGGCGGGATTCTGGGCCATGAGGATGGGCGTCTTCAGCCACTTCACCTTCCCGCCCGGCCACGGGCCCTCGCTGCGGGGGGTGGGGCGGAACACGCGGTGCTTCACCCGGAGGTTGATGCGCCATCCCGCCTCCTGGGCCTCGGGGGACTCGGGGGCGAGGTTCCGGACGCGCTGGAGGAGCCGCAGGCAGCCCTGGAGGTCCCCGAGGAGGTCCAGGCACTCGCCGGCCTGGAGGAGGGCGCGGGGCGCGGCCGGGCCGGTGGGATCCTGCCGGGCCGCCTCCACGAAGTGGGCCAGGGCCTTCCTCGGCTGGCCCTGGTCCCGCCAGGCCAGGCCGAGCTGGAAGTGGACGTCGGCCACGGCGGCGTGGTCCGGATAGAGGTCCAGCACCCGGTTGAACTCGGCGATGGACTCCCGCAGGTCCGAGGGCTTCCGCGCCATGGAGGCCAGGATGGTCCCCCGCTGGAGCATGGCCTCCGCGGCCCATCCGTCCTTCAGGTGCTCCGCCTTCACCCGCTCCAGGAGGGCCAGGGCCGGTTCGGCCTTGCGCTCCACCTCCCAGTGGTGCCGGGCCATGCGCAGGAGGGCCTGGGCCGAGGCCTCGGTGCCGGGGGCGGCCTTCACCAGCTGGTTCCAGGTCTCGAAGGCCTCGCCGTAGGCCTTGGCCGCATAGGCCCGCTCCCCGGACCGGAACATCTTGTCCGCGAGGTCGGCCTCCTGGGGGGCGGCGGCCAGGGAGGCCGCCAGCGCAGGGGCGAGCAGGGCATGGACGGGGAAGTGGTGGCGGGGCATGGGCTTCGGGCGGGAGAGCCCCATCATAGCCATGCCCGCCGCGAAGGTGGGGCACGCCCTGCTAGCGTGGTGCCATGCCTTTCCGGGTCCCTGCCGCGGCCATCCTCCTCCTCGCGGGCGCCTGCGCCCCCCTGCGGGCCCAGGTGCCCTTCGACCAGCTGGCCCCCGGCTGGCGGGAGACGGCCCGGGACATCGTGGACCGCGCGGACTTCGCCTTCGAGACCCGCACCCCCCCGAAGCGGGTGAAGCTCGCCGCCATGGAGAAGCTCTTCGACCACCCCAGGCTCGGGGCGGCCATGTGGCGCCTCTGCCAGTTCGTGCCCGCCTTCGTTGCCTTCGAGGAGGGCGGCGAGCCCGGCGAGCGCTGGAGCATCGACGACATGAAGGGCCTGCGGGGCACCCTCAACCTGGTCCTCAGGCGCCCTGGCCTCAGGGTCTACGTGGTGGAGGGCGTGGCGGACAAGGGGCGGCTGAAGGTGCCCTTCGCCATCGGGGCGAAGATGGTCACCGTCTACCGCTACTGGGAGGGCCCCAAGGGCTTCGAGAGCCACCTCCAGACCTGGACCGCCCTGGACAACGCCCTGCTGGGCTTCGCCGCCAAGCCCTTCCGCGGCTACATCCGGGGGCGCCAGGACGAGTTCATCGCCTACATCAACGGCAACATCGCCACCTTCGGCGAGTACGCCACCAGCCGTCCCCAGGAGTTCCACGGCCCGCTGAAGCTGGAGGGCGACCCCGTGGCCCTCCGGGAGTTCGAGACCCTGTTCCTGAGGAAGTGATGGAACCTGCCAATCCCTACGAGCCGCCCCAGTCCGACCTGATCCATCCGGACCTGGACCGGGGGCCCGCGGACGTGCCCCTGGTGCCCTGGGAGGACAAGGCGCGCCTCCCCGGCTTCCTCGACCGCGTCCTCGCCACCATGAAGCTCATGTTCCGTCCCGCCGAGGCGGGGCCCTCCCTGGGCCTCCACCGCCGCATCGGCCCCGCGGTGTCCTACTTCGCCTGGGTGGGCCTGCCCCTGGTGTGGGCCATGCAGGTCTTCGTGGCCGTCTTCGGGCCCGCCGACCCCATGGCCGGGATCCTGGACCTGCTGGGCCTGCCGCGCCAGGCGCCGCCCCCCGGCATGGAGTCCTTCCAGCGCACGATGCAGGTGGCGGTGTCCCTGTTCTTCCCGGTGAGCATGGCCCTGGGCATGGCCATGATCGGATTCGTCTCCCACGCCGGGCTCTGGCTGGTCAAGGCCCTGCGCCCGGGCCGGGGCCTGGAGGCCACCTTCCGCACCCTGCTCTACGGGTACGGGACCTTCAACGGGCTCCTCTGGGTCTTCAACGTCTGGGTCTTCCTTCCGCCGGTCCTCGGCATCGCGCTGCTGGCCCTGTCGGGCCTGTTGAGCCTGGCCTTCTTCGTGCAGGCGGGCGTGCTGCTGGCGCGGGCCCATGACACCGCGCCCTGGCGGGGCGTGCTGGGGGTCTTCCTGCCCTGGATCCTCTTCGTCTGCTGCTGCGGGCTCGCCATCGCGGCCCTGGGCGGCTTCGCCGCCGCCCTGGCGCGGGCGCGCTAGGCCGTGGACCTCCTGGGCCCCTTCCGCCTCGCGGCGAAGCCCCTGACGGGCTTCGCCGCGGAGGCGGCGGCGGAGGCCGACGCCGGGAAGACCTTCCTCCGGATGCTGGCCTGGCGCACGGCCCTGGGCTGGGTGGACGGCGCCCTCTCCCTCTGGGGCTTCGCGGCGGGCTACGCCTCCTTCCGCGCCCTGGAGGGCCCCGTGTGGGGCCGCCTCGTCCAGACCGTGACCCAACTCAATCCCGAGCTCCACGCCGAGGACGTCCGGGCCCTGGTGGCGGACCTCCCGGCCCTTCCGCCCCTGGGGAGGATGCTGCTGTGGATGCTGCCCCTGGTGCCCCTGGGCGTGGCCTCCGCCTGGCTGCACAACGTGGTGTGGGACCACGGCTGCCTCTGGCTCCTGCGGGGCGTGGAGCGCACGAAGGGCTGGCGGATCACCGCCCGGGCCGAATCCAGCGCCCTCTGGGCGGGCAGCGCCGGCGTCGCCCTGGGGCTGCTGGGCCACCTCCCGGTGGCGGGCCTGCTCCTGGGGCCCGTGCTGGGGGCGCTGGGGATCTACTTCTGGGTGCTCCGGGGCGTCGCCCTGGCGGCCTTCCACGGCTGCCCGGTCTGGAAGGGCGTGGTGGCGACCCTCCTCCACGTGGTGATCGCGGTGGTCTGCGGGTGCGGGCTGGTGGTCATCGCCTGGCAGCTGGCCCTCTCCATGGCGGGGGGCGCGGGCTATGGCTGAGGGCCGTCCCCCCTTCCTGGCCCGGAGGCCCTGGGTGGCCTGGGCGGTGTTCGGGGGCGGGGCCGCCGGGCTGCTGCTGCTGCGGCTCCTGGACTCCGCGGGGCTCCGCCTGCCGCCCTGCCTGTTCCACCGCTTCACAGGCCTGCCCTGCGCCACCTGCGGCATGACCCGGATGGCCCGGGCCTTCGCGTCCCTGGACCTCGGGGCCGCCTTCCACTGGCACCCCGTGGCGGCGGCCCTGGTGCTGCTGGCCCCCCTGGCGGGGCTCTGGGACCTGTGGCTGGCGCGGCGGGGCCGGCCCTTCCCGGTGCTGCCGGACACGGCGGGGTCCCGCTTCCTGGTGGCGGGCCTCTTCCTGGCCGCCTGGGCCCTCCAGATCGCCCGGGGCATCTGAGCCCCGGGGAAGGTGGCATGATGGGGACCACCTCCCCTGCTCCCCCGGAGTCCGGCCATGTCCTTCCAGCAGATCCTGGACACCCTCATCGAGCGCGTGCCCGAGGCCGTGGCGGCCAGCTTCAGCGACAAGGACGGGGAGGTCATCTGCAGCCGCACCATCCAGGTGCCCAACGAGGCCCTGGCCCTGCTGGGGGCCTACCAGCAGACCGTCAAGCGCCACCTCCAGCAGGCGGTGGAGGACTTCGACCGCGGGGCCATCGAGCAGCTCGCCTTCGCGACCCCCGACCACTGGATCCTGATGATGGGGGCCTCCGAGGGCTGCGCACTGGTGCTGGTCATGGGCCGGGGCGGCATCCTGGGCCGGGCCCGCTTCGAGATGGACCGGGCCATCCGGGCCTTCAACACCGAACTGTGAGCCTGACGGGCTACTGAGGAGACGCCATGGAACGTTTCATGGGGCTGCTGGGCGTGTTGGTCTTCCTCGGCCTGGCCTACGCCCTGAGCCGCCACCGCCACGCCATCCACTGGAAGACCGTGGCCTGGGGCCTGGGCCTGCAGTGGGTCTTCGCGGTGGTGGTGCTCAAGGGCGAGGCCATCAAGGCCGCGCTCGGTTTCTTGCCCTGGCCCACGCTCCACGTGTTCCACGCGGGCACCTCCGAGCAGTGGACCGCCCAGTTCGGGTGGATCGTCCTCCTCCTGATGTTCGTCCCCATGCTGCTGCGGCGCTTCGCGGGGTTCCAGGACCGGCGGGTGAACTGGGGCATCTTCGCGGTGGTGGTCATCGGACTGCTGCGGGGCAACCTGGTGGGCCACGCCTTCGACAAGATGCGCATCACGGTGGAGCACCTCATGGCCTACGGCGCCGAGGGCGCGGGCTTCGTCTTCGGCGGCCTGGCCAATCCCAAGGGCTCCATCGGCCTGGTCTTCGCCTTCGTGGTGCTGCCCACCATCATCTTCGTGGCCTCCATCTTCGCGGTGCTCTACTACCTGGGCGTCATGCAGTGGGTCGTGGGCGCCTGCGCCCGAGCCATGGGCCGCATCCTGAAGGTGAGCGGAGCCGAGAGCGTGAGCGTGGCGGCCTCCATCCTCATGGGCCAGACCGAGGCGCCGCTCACCATCCGGCCCTTCCTGGCGCGGCTGACGCAGTCGGAGCTGATGGTGATCATGACGGCGGGCATGGCCCACGTGTCGGGCTCGATCATGGTGGCCTACGTGCAGATCGCCCATGTGGACATCGTCCACCTCATCACCGCCGTGATCATGACCGCGCCCGGCGCGGTGATGATGGCCAAGATCATGCAGCCCGAGGTCGAGGAGCCCGAGACCAGCGGCGAATTGAAGGTGGACATCCCGGTGCACGACGCCAACGTGCTGGACGCCGCGGCCCGGGGCGCCTTCGAGGGCGGCAGCCTGGCCTTCAACGTGGGCGTGATGCTCATCGCCTTCATCGCCCTGGTGGCCCTGGTGAACGGCCTGATGAAGTTCATCCATCCCGGCTTCACCCTCGAGGCGGTGCTGGGCACGGTGTTCAAGCCCTTCGCCTTCCTCATGGGCGTGCCCTGGAGCGAGGCCGGGCAGATCGGCGCGCTGCTGGGCAAGCGCATGGTGGTGAACGAGTTCGTGGCCTTCATCGAGCTGGGCCAGATGGCAGGCCTTTCGCCCAAGGCCAAGCTGGTCGCCACCTTCGCGCTGTGCGGCTTCGCGAACTTCAGCTCCATCGCCATCCAGGTGGGCGGCATCGGCGCCCTCATCCCCGAGCGCCGGGGCGACCTCGCGCGCCTGGGCCTGCGGGCCATGATCGCCGGCACCATGGCGAACTTCCTCAGCGCTTGCATCGCGGGCGTGCTGACCTGATCATCGGGCACCACCCCGGAGCGACGCCATGAAAGGCCCCAAGATCCTCACCGGATGCGGCTGCGCCCTGGTGCTGCTCTGCCTCGTCGCCCTCGTGGTCTTCGTCGCCCTGCCCGCGCTGACCAACGGCCGCGCCAGCCAGAACGAAGTGCTGCCGGGCATCTGGATCTCCGGCGGCTGCGGCTGCCTGTCCACCCTGGTGCTGCTGGGCGGCGCGGTGTGGTGGATGATGGCCAAGAAGAAGCAGGGCTGAATCCCCAGGGGATTTCGGGGTTTCAGGTCGGGATTACCTCTTGGACGTCCGGGGCTGAAGGGGGGAACCCTGGAAGCATGGCCTCCCCGGTCTTTTTCAAGCTGGTCGTTCCCAGGCTCCTCGCCGCCCTCGTGCTGACGGGCGCAGGCCTCGCCTGGACCCATCCCGCGAAGGCGCGGGCGGCTTGGGGCCTGGCCCGGAAGTGCGCATGCGGCCTCTCCTGCCTCCTGCCGACGCGGGAGGAGATGGGCGTGACGAGCGTGGGCGCCGGGCTGCCCTGGCGGGCTCTGGATCCGCTGGGGCTGGTCCCCCAGCAGCTTCTCCCAGGCGCCCAGGGGGATTAGGGCCGAAGGCCAGGGTCCGTCTAGAACCGCCCCTTCAGCGAATGCGCGTACCCCGTCAGTTCCACGTAGGCGTCGCCGACTTCCCTGCCTGAAGCGTCCAGCACCCGGCAGGCGCCTTCCCAGTAGGTGATCCCCGTGCTGCGGGCGGTGCGCAGTTCCTGTTCCTTCAGGAGGGGCACGAGGGTCCAACGCTCGCCCCAGGCCTCGAGTTCCAGGGGCAGGGGATAGCTGGTCTTCGAGGCGGGGCTGGTCCAGCGGCCCTTGGGGCGCAGGGCGAAGTCCCGCGTCGTGCGCGCGATGCGACCCTTCGCGTCCACCTCCGTGGCCGAGGAGAAGGGATCCTGGCCGCCGTCCTGCAGGCGCATGCGGTATGCCATGAGGTGGCGGCCGTCGCGGAACTGGATCGCCGCCCAGTCCCAGCCCACCTGGCCCTCGGAGAGCTGGTTCGAGCTGAACTCGTGGTCCATCCAGCTGGGGCCCGACACGGGGACGGGCGCGGCGCCGCCCAGGCGCAGCGCCCCGGCGGTGGCGAGGCGCGGGAAGGTCACGTAGTGGCTCGCGGCGGTGGGGTCCGCGCCCTTGCGGCTCACCCCGTCCCCGCCGAAGACCACCGGCGGCGTGGCCGCTGTGAGCACCAGGTCCAGCTTCGCGTCCTCCGCCTGCATGCGGAGGGCGATGCGGCCGTCGGCCCCCATCTCCGCCCGCCAGGATTCGTTGAAGACCGCCAGCCGGTCCTGGGCCGAACCCGCCGGGATGCCTTCGCGGTTGAGCCGCTCCGAGACCCGGAAGCGCCGGCCCGCCTCGTCCGTCAGGGCGGCGTGGGCGAGGTGGATCTGGTCCGTGCGCCAGGCCGGGCTGCCGGTCCAGGCCGCCTTGGGGGAGGCCTGGCGGAAGAAGGTGAGCTGGTAGCCGAAGCGGCGCGTCCCGTCGGCGCTCCAGAGGTGGCCCGTGAAGTACCACCACTCCGTGCGGAAGGCCGGGTGGCTGCCGTGGTCCCTCGGGAACCGGAAGGCATAGCCCGGCCGCGCCACGGCGAAGCCGTCCGGCGTCGTGGCAGGGACCTGGGCCAGCGCCGGCAGGACCAGGAGGGGAAGGAACCGGCTCCTCATGCCCCCTCCTCCGCTTCCCGGTCCGCCCGGAGGCGCGCCGACAACCGGGCGGCGGGCAGGAGGGCCAGGGCCGCCGCCAGCAGGGTGAGCCCCAGCACCAGGACGAGGAAACCCGTGGGCAGGGCGAAGCGCAGGGTCCAGCCGAAGACCTGGGGGTTCAGCACCCGCACCAGGATCTGGGAGAGGAGGACGCCCAGGCCCAGCCCGCCGAGGGTGCCGGCGAGGGCCACGCCGAAGCCCTCCCCGAGGAGCACCGCCGCGATCTCCCGCTCGGAGGCGCCCAGGGAGCGGAGGGTCCAGATGTCCCCGCGCCGGGCCAGGGCCAGCCCGAGGAGGGCCTGGACCAGCCCCGCCAGGGCCACCCCGAGGCCGATGACCTCCAGGGCGTAGGTGAGGGCGAAGGTCTGGTGGAAGATGGCCGCGACCTGGGCGCGGAGGTCGCGGTTGCTGCGGAAGCGCAGGCCCGGATGCTCCCTTCCGAGGCGCGCGGCCTCGGCCGCGGGGTCGAGGCCGGGCTTCAGGTAGAGGGCGAGGCTCGCCACGCGGTCGTCCTTGAACCAGGCCAGGAAGACGGGGCGGTCCACGATGAGGCTGCCCCGCTCGTTGCCGTAGTCGGCGTAGACGCCCCGCACCGTGAGCCGGCGCGGCCCGGAGGGCGTGGGGATCTCCAGGATGTCCCCGAGCCGCGTCCCGAAGCGCCGGGTGAAGGTCTCCGAGGCGAGGGCGCCCGGGTCCGCCACGCCCTGCCCGTGCAGGCGGGCCATCAGGGCGTTGGGCTCGCCGCCCTCCAGGATCGCCACGTGGCCGAAGCGGGCGTGCACGGAGAAGTCCCCGGCCCCCAGGAAGGTGGGCTCGCCCCTCAGGCGCAGGGGCACCACCTGGAAGCGGTCCGAGGCGAGCACGGCCGGATCCGAGGCCACCGCGTCCGCCAGGGCTCCGGGAAGGCGGTGGCGGGCCGCCATGCCCTCGCTGCCCTGGGGGGCCGCGTAGAGGTCCGCCTTCAGGTTCGTGCCGATCCACGTCATCACCGTGGCCTCGAAGCTCTTCACCATGACCCCCATGCCCACGGTCATGCCCACCGCCACCGCCAGGGCCGCCGCCGCGAAGCCGTGGCGCCCCGTGGGCCGCCGCAGGGGGCGCAGGGCCAGGCGCACGGCCCAGGGCGCGCGCGTCCCCCCGGGCAGTCCCGCCAGGGGCAGGAGGGCGAGGACGGCGAGGCTGCCCCCGAGCAGCACCAGGGCCGCGCCCAGGTAGGCATGCCACGCGGTGCCCGCGGGGAGGCGGGGCAGGAAGGCCAGGGCCGCGCCCCCGAGCCCCGCGGCGCAGCCCAGGGCGGCGAGGAGCCGCCAGCGGGCCGGGCGGGTGGAGGCCCCGTGGGCCAGCAGCTGCACCGGCGCGGTGGTTGCCGCGCTCCGGGCAGGCAGGGCGGCCGCGGCAAGGCAGGTCAGGACGCCCAGGCCGAAGGCCAGCAGGGCCTCCCCCGGCTCCAGCCGGGCGCTGCGGGCCGCGCTGGCCCCGTAGAGCGTGTCCACGGTCCGGGACACTGCCCGCACCGCCCCCTGGGCCAGGCCCCAGCCCAGGAGCAGCCCCAGGGCGCTGCCCAGGCCTCCGAGGACGAGGGCCTCCAGGAGCACCAGCCGGTTGAGGACCCCTGGGGGACAGCCCAGGGCGCGCAGGGTGGCCCAGGTCTCCCGCCGCCGGTTGACCGCCGCGTCGAAGGCCTGGAAGAGCAGGTAGGCCCCCACCGCCAGGGCGATGAGGGAGAGCACGGTGAGGTTGAAGCGGAAGGCCGCGGTCATGGTGCGGGCGCTGCTGGCGCGGGTCTCCGGCGCCTCCAGGGCCCAGCCCGGGGGCAGGAGGGCCCAGGCCGCGCGTTCCAGGTCCTCGAGCCGGCCGCCGGCCCGCAGCCCCAACTCCACCCGGTCCAGCTCCCCGGCCCGGCCGAGGAGGGCCTGGGCCGCCGGGAGGTCCATCACCAGGAGGGCGCGCTGGAGGGGCGGGCGGTTGGGGGCGTCCAGGGCCACGCCGGCCACCCGCAGGACCACGGGGCGGCCGTTCACGAAGCCCCGGAGGGCGGATCCCGGCCCCAGCCCGTCGGCCCGGGCCAGGGCCTGGGGGATCATCACGGCGGCCGGGTCCTGCAGGCCGCGGTAGAAGTCCCCCGCGCCGGCGGCAGCCCCCTTGGAGACCTCCGCGGAGGCCTCGGGCGCGGCCGGCGCCTGGTTGGCGAGGCCCACCAGGTCCGTGCCGAGCACCTGGAAGCCTTCGAGGCTGCCCTCCCGGGTGAAGGTGCCCTCCAGCACCGGCAGGAGCCACGCCTCGTCCCGCAGGGGGGCGAGGGCGCCCAGGTCGGCCTCCCGGAGGGGCCCCGCCTCCGCCCGCGCCACGAGGTCCGAGCCCTGGCCCAGGCCCTGGGCGAAGGCGGCGAAGCTGGCCACCGCCGCGCGGTTGGCCAGGCGGATGGAGAGGAAGGCGGAGACTCCCAGGGCGATGGTGAGCAGGGCCAGGAGCACCCGGCCGCGCTCCCGGGCCAGGGGGCGGAACACCAGGCGGACCGCGAGCCAGGTCATGGCCGGGGCGCGGCTTCCGCGGCGGGCGCCTCCAGCCGCCCGTCCACCAGCCGCAGGACCCGGTGGCAGAGGGCGGCGGCGGCCTCGCTGTGGGTGACCATCACCAGGGCGGCGCCCTCCTGTTCCGTGAGGCGGGCGAGCAGGGCCAGCACGGCTTCGCCGCTGGCCCGGTCGAGGTTGCCCGTGGGCTCGTCGGCCAGGAGCACCGCGGGCCGCG
>JABLTH010051640.1_pt1 | contig 17499 bp, 13 predicted proteins | sample 7875711 | NCBI WGS metagenome assembly JABLTH01 (sample SAMN14941262, study PRJNA633318) | bioreactor metagenome | isolation source: bioreactor | place: China | collected 2019-03-05 | reverse complement strand
GGTCTGCTGGAGCTGGCGGCCGACGCGCCGATCGGCGCCGACATCCGCGAATACCTTTCGCTCAACGACAGCAAATTCCTGATCAAGCTGACGCCGAACAAGGCGGACTGCCTGTCGGTCTATGGGGTCGCGCGCGAAGTGCACGCCATCACCGGCGCGCCTCTCGCGCCGGCGCCCACTGGCGAGGTGAAGGCAACGCTGGCCGATGTGCTGCCTGTAAAGGTGCTGGCGCCTGATCTGTGCGGCCGTTTCGCTGGCCGCGTGGTGCGCGGCGTCAACGCCAAGGCCTCCACCCCGGCGTGGATGCGGGAACGGCTGGAGAAATCCGGTCAACGCTCGATCACAGCGCTGGTCGACATTTCCAACTACGTGATGCTGGAACTCGGTCGCCCGACGCACGTGTTCGATCTCGACAAGGTGCATGGCGGGCTCGAAGTGCGCTGGGGCAAGGCGGGCGAAACGCTCAAGCTGCTCAATGGCAACACCGTCGAGCTCGACGACAAAGTCGGTGTCATCGCCGACGACCACGCGGTTGAATCGCTCGCCGGCATCATGGGCGGTGACAGCACGGCCGTTTCGCTCGACACGCAGAATGTCTACGTTGAGGCTGCGTTCTGGCACCCGCTCGCCATTCAGGGCCGCGGCCGCCGCTACAACTTCTCCACCGACGCCGGGCACCGCTTTGAGCGCGGCGTGGACTGGGAAACGATCCCGGCCCATCTTGACCGCATCTGCGCACTGATCCTCGAAATTTGCGGCGGCGAGGCCGGTCCGCTTGACGATCAGACGGTCAACGTGCCCACCCGCAAGCCGGTCACGATGCGCATTGCACGTGCGCAGAAGGTGATTGGCGTGCCGGTTTCTGCTGACGAGATGGCGAGCATCTTCACACGGCTGGGCCTGACCCACACCAAAACCGCAGAAGCCATCATCGTCACCCCGCCCAGCTACCGCTTCGACATCGAGATCGAAGAGGATCTGATCGAGGAGATCGCCCGCATCTATGGCTTTGACAACATCCCGGCGCTGCCGCCGGTCGCGCGCGCCGCGATGCACGCCAAGCGCGAAAGCACACGCAGCCTGCACGAGCTGCGCGCCGCGATTGCTGCAGCGGATTACTTCGAGGCCATCAACTACAGCTTCGTCGACGAAAGCTGGGAGCGCGAGCTGCTCGGCAACGGTAACCCGATCAAGCTGCTGAACCCGATCGCCAGCCAGATGGCGGTGATGCGCACCTCGCTGATCCCCGGTTTGCTGGCGAACATTCAATACAACGCCAGTCACAAGGCGGATCGGGTTCGCGTCTTTGAGCTGGGCAAGGTGTTCCTGCGCGACGAGAGCGTCACCGATGGCGAGCTGGCTGTGGCCGGGATCGCCCAGCCACTGCGGCTCGCCGGTGCAGCCTGGGGCGGCGCAGTGACCGAGCAGTGGGCCAGTGCCAAGCGTGCAGTGGACTTTTTTGACGTAAAGGCGGATTTGATGGCGTTGTTGCCGGCTGACGTGACCTTTGCTGCTGGTGAGCATCCGTTGCTGCACCCTGGCCGCTCGGCGCAAATCACGCTGGCAGGGACGACCATCGGCTGGATCGGCGAACTGCACCCGAAGCATCTGACCAAGTTCGAGCTCAGCTCGGCACCGGTGGTGTTCGAGCTGGATGTGGCGGCGCTGCAACAGTGCCCCATGCCGGTGCATGTGCCGGTCTCGAAGCAGCCGCTGGTGCGCCGCGACATGGCGCTGGTGGTTGCAAATTCCGTTAATTCCGACGCTCTCACAGCCAGCTTGCGCGAGGCCGCGCCGGCGTTTGTGCGCGCGGTGGAAGTGTTTGACGTGTACCGCGGCGCCGGTCTGCCAGAAGGCAAAAAAAGCGTTGCAATTCGGGTACTTATGCAAGATACTGAACGTACGTTGGCAGATAACGAGATCGAGGGAGCATGCCAGCGGATGCTCGACAATGTTCAACAACAACATGGCGCCGCATTGCGCGCCTAGTGCATAGACAGTAGTAATGCCTGAATCGGTTACCAAAGCGGAGCTAGCGGATGTCCTGTTCGAGCGACTGGGCTTGAACAAGCGCGAAGCGAAGGACATGGTCGACTACTTCTTTGAAGAAGTGCGCGAAGCCCTGGAGCGTGGCGAAGACGTCAAGCTCTCCGGCTTCGGCATCTTCAATCTGCGCGAAAAATCGCAGCGCCCTGGTCGCAACCCGAAAACCGGCGAGGAAATCCCGATCACGGCGCGCCGCGTCGTGACCTTCCACGCCAGCAACAAACTCAAGGCGCAGGTGGACGCCGCTCATGCCGAGCGAGAGCCCGTCGCTGGCTGAACTGCCGCCGATTCCGGCGAAACGCTACTTCACCATCGGCGAAGTGAGTGAGCTTTGCCTGGTCAAACCGCACGTGCTGCGCTACTGGGAGCAGGAGTTCACCCAACTGCGCCCGGTCAAGCGCCGTGGCAACCGCCGCTATTACCAGCACCATGAAGTGCTGCTGGTGCGCCGCATCCGCGAGCTGCTCTACGGCGAAGGCTTCACCATCATCGGCGCCCGTGGCCGACTGGACGAAGAGGCCAATGGCGCCCAGCCCGCGACGCGGCGGCGCAACGTGACCGCTGTCGCCACCACCGGCCGCACCGTGCTCAGCCACGTTGATGGCACCGACTTGCGACAAGAGCTGCTTGAAATCGCGGCGTTGCTCGACCCGAAGCAGCCCAGCTAGTCCTCCTCACACACACGTGCACGACATATGCACGCGTGCACCTACGTGCCGATGCAATGCACTGCGGGCCAGCTATCACGCAACACTCACCTATTCGCAGCAGAGCGCTCATGCTGCACTGCTACAATCAACGGTTCGGCGTATAGCGCAGCCTGGTAGCGCACTTGCATGGGGTGCAAGGGGTCGCGAGTTCGAATCCCGCTACGCCGACCATACTCATAAAGGGTTAGCTGGTTAACAACGGCTAACCCTTTTTTCTTTGTTCATTCCGCGATACGAAATCCGATACGGAATCGCTGTTGCGATGCGACGGCGGGCCGCCTTTTTCGCATCCGTACAAGTGGCGAAGCTCAGAGGAGGGCGGCAGCACCGAAAAGCGCGATTGCCCGAGAAGCAAAGAGGTCATCGAGCTGCAATTCCAGTTCGAATGAATCATTCTGTAGCCGCTCCCAGGTCTTGTGGTGCATTCCGCGCGGACGATGCTCGCCCTTGGTGTTTTGGAGCTTTGTCAGCTTGTGTTGAAGCCGATCGAGCGGGCCGCCACGCTGAGATGTGTATGCGACACGATTGCATTGTCGGCAGGCGAAGCGACCAAAACGCAGATAGAGCACTTCGCATCGCCGCTGACAGGTCGGGCAGTGAAACCAATGACGTACGCCACCATATCGGCACGGCGTTTGACTCATCGTCACGCAATCTCGTTTGGCCTGCCAATCGTCGCCAGTGCTCGCCCGCAGGCGGTAGTTCAGCACAGTCTCACGCGTGCTTGCGGCGACGTTGATTGACCCGCCTGGCTCACCGTTGCTGGTCCAACTCCAACTGAACCGTCGTTCAGCGTCTTGGCAGATATACCTTTTGCGCACCCAGAGTCTCACGTCAACTCGGTGCAACGATTCGGCCGTGACTTTGTAGCCTGGTCGCCCGGCACCATAACGACTTCCGCCTTTTGCCATGTTTTTGGACTCCTTGGTAGTTCACTGAATACGAAATCGTTTGCGAAGCTATGAATCTTTCGCGCTTGTCCGTCGAATTTGTTCCCCTCCCTGTCAGCGCTTCCGGACGGCAATCGCCGCACATGACATGGCAATACTGCATAAGGTGTACGAATTTTGTAGGCGGTGCCTAATTTTTGGGCAACGACTCACGATTCCCTGCAAACCCTTATGCAGCGTTCGTCTCGTACGAATCGGAAGGTGCGCTGCCGATACGATTTTCAAATTCGGAAAAGTGCTCCGTGTTTGAATTTTGTATCGGTGCGACTACGCTTTTTGTATCGTCGCGATCCGAATTCCGTATCGGCGTTTTTTTCTGGCGCTGACCAGCTCTTCGCTCCGCGTATGCGGCACTTGCGCGCGCCTCGGCTGACTCAATCGCTTTTTGGGCCTGCTCCTTGGACTGAAACTGACGCCACTCATTTGTTGCGCTCTGCATTGGGATGTCGAGCTTTCTCCATTCGTGGCAGGGATCGTCAGTAAAGCGGTAGAGCGTCGGTATTGCTTGCCCCCGTCTAACGTTTCCGCCTTCGCGAGTGACGGCAATAAACCCGGTAGCAACTAGACCGCGTAGCCCGTTGGCTAGAGTCGAGGGCGACACGAAACCGTATTCGCTCATCCGCTTCAAACTAAAGTGCAAATTCCCGTTGTTGTTGGACGTGAGGAGTCGGCGGCAGGCTACATAAAGCGCTTGCTGTGAGAAGCTAAGCGCACTCCAGGCGGGCGAATCGATCATGTCCCAATACAGGCGGGCATGCGCTCCTCGTGGGTCAACGATCTTGCGTGCTGCCATGGGCTCTACTCAGGCAGTTCGTTCTGTGTGCCATATGGTTCACCTCGATAGTGCACCATCGCGCCCGCCGCCATGGAGCGATTCCACGTATCGCGCGACGTCACTCGCCCGCCACGCTGTCACCCGTTTCCCGATCTTTACTGGCGCGGGCGCTTCACCGGATTTGACCTTTGCCCACCACGATGACCGGCCAATTGGCACGATCGCCTCTATCGGCGGTACGGCGTGCGGATCGCCAACGATTTGCGAGATGCGCAGGAGTTTGGTGTCGGAACGTGCCGTGTTTTCGCTCATATCTGTTTCCTTCAGGCGTAAAAAAAGCCGCGCCCGTTAGGGAAGCGGCTTCAAGGAGGGGTGTTTCTGCGACGAGCTGGAACCTGTGCCGTTCGTCGCGAGGCTACAAACGAAAAAACCCGCACAAGGCGGGTTTTCGTTACGAAGGCGCTAGGCGCAACTTCGCCCAGAAATTTGACACCTTTTTTGAGTCTGAGTCAAGCCCGGCAAAGCTAGGGCTGTCTATCTTCGTGGTCGGCGCGTGCCTGGGCTTCCAAAGCAGCGCCGACGCTGCGATAGCCCGATTGGGTCAAAGCGCTATCGAGCGCGATCGGCAGCAAGGCAACATCGTTGCCCGTGACCCGCCATGCGATGCCGTCAAAAGCCGTTATCCAGCTTCGCACTGTTGTTCGTTTGTGCCCGTCAAGCATCGCGATACGGACAACATCTTTGATTGGCACGGCCTTGCCGTTCGGAAACGCAATTGTCGGTGGCGACACGGAACGTATCGCCTCAATGATGATGACGACTTTCCACTCCACGTCGGTCGAGTGATACCACCTGGTTGCCATAGGACGATGTTAAAGGCAATCCGGCATGGTGGTGAAACGCGCGCGCGTTCGCGATTCAGCGCGTACCTGAGCAGGTTGTCTCGATCTGACAATTTGCATGTTCCTTACGGTACATTGCAATTCCTGTCCCGCAAATGGTTAGCAAAGCAATCCCTGTATGGCCGCCGCCACCGACAAAAAGAAAAACGCCGAACCCCTTGGCTTCGAAGCCGAGTTGTTCAAGACCGCCGACAAGCTGCGCGGCAACATGGAGCCGAGCGACTACAAGCATGTCGCGCTTGGCCTGATCTTCCTTAAATACATCTCTGACGCGTTCGAGGCGAAGTATCAAGCCTTACTCGCTGAAGACAAGGCAGCGGCGGAAGACCCCGACGAGTATCTCGCCGAAAACGTGTTCTGGGTGCCGAAGGAAGCCCGCTGGTCGCTCTTGCAGGCGAACGCGATGCAATCCAGCATCGGCACGTTGCTCGACGACGCCATGCGCGCAATCGAAGCGAAGAACGATTCGCTTAAAGGCGTATTGCCGAAAGACTACGGTCGCCCCGCACTCAACAAAGTGATGCTCGGCGAATTGATAAATCTGGTTTCGGGCATCCAGCTGAAACAGGAAGGCGGCGCGAAAGACGTGCTCGGCCGCGTCTATGAATATTTCCTGAGCCAGTTCGCGGGCGCGGAAGGCAAACGCGGCGGCGAATACTACACACCGCAATCCGTCGTTCGCGTGTTGGTCGGCATGCTGGAGCCGTACTCCGGTCGCGTGTATGACCCTTGCTGCGGTTCGGGCGGGATGTTCGTGCAGTCGGAAAAGTTCGTCGAAGAACACGGCGGGCGTGTCGGCGATATTTCTGTGTACGGGCAAGAGAGCAATTACACGACGTGGCGACTCTGCAAAATGAATCTCGCCGTGCGCGGGATCGACGCCAAAATCTTCTGGAACAACGAAGGCAGCTTCCACAAGGACGAATTCGCCGCGCAGCGCGGCAGCGATGGTGCGCCGATGAAAGCAGATTTCGTGCTCGCGAATCCGCCATTCAACATCTCGGATTGGGGCGGCGATCGTCTGCGCGAGGATGCCCGCTGGCGCTACGGTATTCCGCCCGCTGGCAACGCAAACTATGCCTGGTTGCAGCATATCGTTCACCATCTCGCGCCGAACGGCTCGGCGGGCGTCGTGCTCGCCAATGGTTCGATGAGTTCCAATCAATCCGGCGAAGGCGACATTCGCAAAGCCATGATCGAGGCGGACGTTGTCGATTGCATGGTCGCATTGCCGGGGCAGCTTTTCTACTCGACGCAGATTCCCGCATGCCTTTGGTTTTTGGCACGCAACAAGGTCACGGGCAAGGCCGGGCGGCGCAAGCTGCGCAATCGCAAGGGTGAATTCCTGTTCATCGATGCGCGCAAAAAAGGCGTGTTGGTGGATCGCACACGTCGCGAGCTGACGGATGAGGAAATTCGAGAAATCGCCGACACGTATCACGCGTGGCGCGCAGCACTCGGCGAGCACCACACCGAGCAACGCAACCATTCGCCGTACAAAGACGTTGCGGGTTTTTGCAAGTCCGTCACCTTGGACGAGGTGCGCAAACAAAACTATGTCCTCACGCCCGGTCGCTACGTTGGTTCAGAAGTTCAAGAAGATGACGGTGAACCGTTCCACGATAGGATGCAACGACTTGCAGGCGAATGGCGAATGCAGCGTGCCGAGGCGGCGAGGCTTGACGCGGATATCGCAAAAAATTTAGCGGCGATTGGCTATGCCGACTGACTGGATTGAGACATCGATCGGCGAAATCGCCGACGTGATCGGCGGGAGCACCCCGGACACACGGGACGCTACGAATTTTGATGGTCCCGTAGCTTGGATTACGCCGAAAGACTTGGCGCGCCAGCATTTCAGGTACGTCACCCGTGGGGAGCGAAATCTAACTGAGAAAGGTCTTTCGAGTTGCTCGGCAAGACTGCTCCCGAAGCACACCGTGTTGCTTTCCACGCGAGCCCCCATTGGATACTTGGCAATTGCCGCGAATTCGGTAGCGACAAACCAAGGCTTTCGAAGTCTGATTCTCAAGCCGGGTCATGACCATCTATTTCTCTACTACTGGCTGTCTGCCAACGTGCCCGAGCTAGAGCGACATTCCACGGGCTCCACATTCAGGGAGTTGTCGGGTTCCGCTCTAAAGCAAATTTCAATATCGCTTCCATCGAGATTGGAAGAACAACGCGCAATCGCCCACATCCTAGGCACGCTCGACGACAAAATCGAACTCAATCGCCGAACGTCTGAGGCATTGGAGGCGATGGCCCGCGCCTTGTTTACGTCGTGGTTTGTCGACTTCGATCCCGTCTCCAAAAAGCGAGCAGGAATATGGCGAAAAGGTGAATCGCTTCCAGGATTGCCCGCACATCTGTACGACCTGTTCCCCGAACGCCTCGTCGAATCCGAACTCGGCGAGATTCCGGATGGGTGGAAGTGGGCTACGGCCAGTGACCTAGTCACCTTCAATCCTTCCGAATCGTTGCGCAAAGGCACCGTAGCGCCGTATCTGGACATGGCGGCCCTTCCGACCTCTGGAAGTTGGCCCGATGCAGCCGTTGATCGCGAATTCGGCAGTGGCATGCGATTCCGCAACGGTGATGCGCTGTTGGCGCGCATCACGCCATGTTTGGAAAATGGGAAGACAGCATTTGTGCAATCGCTTCCCGACGGTATTGTTGGGTGGGGGTCGACGGAATTTATTGTGATGAGATCGCGTGCGCCAGTTCCGCCAAGCTATTCGTATTTGCTTGCACGAAGCCCGGCGTTTCGCGAGCACACGATACGAAGTATGACGGGGACTTCAGGACGACAACGCGCCCAGGCCGACGCCGTTGCGTCTTTCAGAGTTGCATCTCCCGATAGTGACGCCGTCTGGAGCGCCTTCGGCGATTTCGTCGAGCCGCTGTTCAGACAGATTCGCGAGGTTTCGATTGAAAGCGAGTCCCTTGCGAAATTGCGCGATACGCTGCTTCCCAAACTCATCTCTGGCGAACTGCGCGTGAAAGACACGGAACGATTCGTGGGTGACGCGATATGAGCCTCGATTGGTGCCCCGGAATTCGCGAGGCGTGCGCGCACTGGAAAGACGCGCCGATGTTGCAGCAAACATTCGAAGCTCTTGAACAATCGCTCGCGGAAGATAACGACACTTGCATCGACTGTTCGAAAGCGGTGGTTGAAGTCGTTTGTCAGGTTATCGTCGAAAGTTTTCACACGATTCAAGCGCCCTTGAAACCGACGCAAGAGAATCCAAAGCTTTCGGATTGGTTGACAGCCGCCATAAAGTCGCTAAAGCTCGGCGACGTTCGTGATGACAAGTTTAGAAAGCTCGTGTCGAGTCATCACAAACTCTCGGACGCGCTAAACGATTTGCGGAATCAATCCGGCCCCGTGAGTCACGGCAAAGAGCCTTATCTGGAAAAGTTATCGGCACATCATCGCCGCTCGGCGGTGCTCGCTGCCGACTCGATCATCGCCTTTCTTCACAAAGCTTACTTGCAGGCGCAGCTAGACCCGATCAGTTCGCGCGAACCGTGGGAAAGGTTTGAAGCGAGCAACGCACTAATCGACAGGTACGTGTTAATCACTGCTGATGCCACCGACGGTAACGAAGTGCCAACGCTGCGCATACAACTTCCAACGGGCGATGAATTGCCGATCAATATTGAGGTGAGCCGATTACTCTATGCGCTCGATCGCGAGGCCTACGTCGAAGCGTTGAACGCATCGAAAAGCTTCGCGGAATCATACGGAGACGCGAACCAGGAATTCGAGGAGGGCGCGACGCATGCAGCAGATTCGTGAGCAGAATTTTTCGACAGTCCAGAAAGCGAAAAGCCCCGGTGAACCCAGCGAGGCTGTAGCGCCGACCAGGAACCCCCAATCCACTTAGAGCAGAAGTGTATGGGCGAAGCACTGAGCAAGCGAGCAAACGGGGTGCAACGCTCGGTGAAAGCTGATTTTGGGGCGATGAATGGCGTTTATTGACGAATCAGAAATCGAAGCGGCGTTGTTGGAGCAACTCGCGACGCTTGGTTATGCGCGTGCGTCCGACGATCAAATCGGGCCGGATGGCCGACAGCCGGAGCGGGCGGCGAACGATGAAGTCGTTTTGCAGGGGCGATTGCGTGCTGCCGTCGCGCGACTGAATCCCGGTTTGCCGGACGAGGCGCGCGAGGATGCGATTCGCAAAGTGTTGCAATCCGAGTTGCCGTCGCTCATCGAAGAAAACCGGCGCATTCATCAATTGCTAGCTGACGGCGTCGCCGTCGAATACTACGCAGACGACGGAACGATTGCGTTTGCGAATGTCCAGCTGGTTGATTTCGAGCGAGCCGATGCGAACGATTGGCTTGCGGTAACTCAGATGACCGCAATTTCCGGGCAGTACAACCGCCGCCCGGATGTCGTGGTGTTCTTGAACGGCTTGCCGATTGCCGTGATCGAACTGAAAGCACCGGGCAATGACGCGGCGACGCTGGCGGGCGCATTCAATCAATTGCAAACTTACAAAAACGAGATAGGGCAACTTTTCCGTACGAATGCCGTGTTGGTCACGTCCGACGGACTCGGCGCGCGTATAGGCTCGTTATCGGCCGATCTTGAACGGTTTATGCCCTGGCGGACGACGACCGGCGAAACTGTCGCGCCGAAGGGCGAGCCGGAGCTTTCCGTATTGGTCGAAGGCGTATTCGACAAATCGCGCTTGCTGTCCCTGATTCGCGATTTCACTGTGTTTTGCCCAGGCGATGATGGCATCGTGAAGATTGTCGCGGGCTACCATCAATTTCACGCCGTGAAAAAGGCGGTCGCGTCAACCATCCGCGCGATGACGCCGTGGACAGGCGCGAGCGAAAATCCCGCTAGCTACGGGTTGCCGAGTGTGGCGTCGCAACCGCAAGGCGACAAAAAGGCGGGCGTGATCTGGCACACGCAGGGTTCCGGCAAAAGCTACCTGATGGCGTTTTACGCGGGACAGTTGGTGCGGCACCCGGCGATGCGCAACCCGACGATTGTCGTGCTCACGGATCGCAACGACTTGGACGACCAATTGTTCGGCACGTTCTCCAAATGCCGCGACTTGCTGCGACAAACGCCCGTGCAGGTGCAGGATCGCGAGGATTTGCGAACACAGTTGCGGCGTGCTTCCGGTGGGGTGGTTTTCACGACGTTGCAGAAGTTCAGCGAAGGCGCGGGCTTACTCTCGGATCGCTCAAACGTTGTGGTGATGGCGGACGAGGCGCATCGAAGCCAATACGGATTTGGCGCGAAAGTCGATCAAGCGGGCGGCGTGTCGTACGGGTTTGCGAAGTATCTGCGCGATGCGTTGCCGAATGCGTCATTCATTGGGTTCACGGGAACACCGATAGAGGCGACTGACGTGAACACGCCCGCCGTGTTCGGCAACTATATCGATGTCTACGACATTAGCCGCGCCGTGGAAGACGGTGCGACCGTGCCGATTTATTACGAGTCTCGGCTCGCGCGGATCGAACTCGACGAAAAAGAAAAGCCGTTGATCGATGACGAAGTCGAAGCACTCACGGAAGACGACCCCGAAGCGGAACAGGAGCGGCTGAAACGCAAATGGTCAACGATCGAGGCGCTCGTCGGTAGCGACAAGCGCTTGCAACTCGTGGCACAGGACATCGTGGCGCATTTCGAGGCGCGCACCGCCGCACTCGACGGCAAAGCGATGATCGTTTGTATGAGTCGCCGCATTTGCGTGAAGCTCTATGACGAGATTGTGAAGCTGCGCCCAGATTGGCACTCCGACGACGCGAAAGCCGGGGCGATAAAAATCGTGATGACGGGTTCAGCGTCCGACCCACCCGAATGGCAACAACACGTCGGCAACAGCAAAAGTCGCGACGAGCTAGCGAAACGCGCCCGCGATGCAAACGATCCGCTGAAACTGGTGATCGTGCGCGATATGTGGCTCACGGGCTTCGATGCGCCGAGCATGCATACGATGTACGTGGACAAACCGATGCGCGGGCATGGCCTGATGCAAGCGATTGCGCGTGTGAATCGCGTGTTTCGAGATAAGCCGTCAGGGTTGATAGTCGACTACATCGGCGTTGCGCAAAACCTGAAATCCGCGCTCGCTCAATATTCGCCGCGCGATCGCGAGAAAACGGGCATCGACGAATCCCAGGCGATTGCCGTGTTGCAGGAGAAATACGAGGGCGTCAACGGCATGTTTCACGGGTTCGTGACACCGGGCGTGCTTCGCGAAACAGCGACGAACGGCACGGCGCAAACAAGGCTTTCGCTTATGGCGCGGGCGATTGAATGGATTCTCGACAAGCAACAACGATGGGCCGAACGAGAGACTACGAAGGACGGCAAGAAGGCCGCTCATCGGCGCTATCAAGATGCAGTGCTGGCGCTTTCGAAGGCGTTCGCACTGGCGTCGGCTTCCGACTTAGCGCGGGCGATCCGTGAAGAAGTTGGGTTCTTTCAGGCGGTGCGGGCGGCGCTGGTGAAGTCATCCGCGAGCGGCGGCACGTCGAAGCAAGAGCGAGATTTCGCGATTCAGCAAATTGTGAGCCGTGCGGTTGTATCGACGGAAATCGTCGACGTTCTGCGCGTCACTGGCATCAAAACGCCCGACATTTCGATTTTCTCGGAAGCGTTTCTTGCTGAAGTGCAACAGATGGAGTCAAAGAATCTCGCGCTCGAAGCGTTGCGCAAACTGCTGAACGATGGCATACGGTCGCGCAGCAAGGCGAACATTGTCGAATCGCGTGCGTTCTCCGAGCGCCTTGAGGAGGCAATCGCGCGCTATCACGCAAACGCAATCACGACAGCCGAGATGCTGCAAGAGTTGATCGGACTCGCCCAGGACATCATGGCAGCGAGGAAGCGCGGCGAGGAGTCGGGGCTTTCGAGCGAGGAAGTGGCGTTCTATACGGCGTTGGCTGAAAACGAATCCGCCGTCGAAGTCATGGGCGACGACAAACTTCGCGTGATCGCGCACGAGCTGATTGTCGGCCTGAAGCAAAACGTCTCCGTCGATTGGGCGCACCGTGAATCGGCGCGGGCGCGCATGCGCGTGCTGGTGAAGCGAATTTTGCGCCGCTACGGCTACCCGCCCGACTTGCAGGATGCCGCCGTGCGCACGGTGATCGCTCAGGCCGAAGCGCTTTACGCGGACATGATGCCGTCCTGATTACGCCTCGCCCGTCGTCGCAGCGGTACGACATTTGTTTCCGCCGAACCGCTCACGAGCGAATCTAGTCGTTTTCCGAGCGCATCGAAGGCGACGGCTTGCTCGGCTTCCCGGCGGTTCTGGATGTAGACCAGACTCATGCGGTCGGCTTGCTTGTGGTTCAGGCATTCGTGAATCACGTCGGTCGCGATTCCGAGCTGCGCCATGAGCGTTGCCGCTGTTCGGCGTAGATCGTGCGCTGTCCAGCGCCCGCCCGTCAGCATCAACGAATCTGTTTTCGCGGTGCGATTGGTCATGCGACGATCTGCGGTGCGTTGCCGATCGGAAAGCTGCTTCCCGAAGCTCTTGACGCAGACGGGCTTACGGCCGCTTGCGTCGGGGAATATCCAGGCGTCGTGCTCGCTCAATTCCGCAAGTGCTTCGAAGTGCTTCACGGCGAAGTCGCTCAGGTGGATCGTATGGTCGCGCTGATTCTTGGTTTCCGGGATGTACCAGGTACGGCGAGCAAGATTGACTTCGCCGAATTTCACGTCGGTCGCGTCGGCTTGCTCAATCAGGGTCGATCGCGCCGATGAATGATCGTGCCATGCCGCGCCCATAAGTTCGCCCACACGGACACCGGTCGCCAGGATGAGCCATAGGCCGTGCTCCGTCCGTTTGGCAAGGTTCGCGCTTGGAATGCGGGAGGTCAAGGCGCGAATTTCGGCCTCATCGAGTACTCGGTTCCGCGCCGTATCTGCGCCGCCGACTCTTTCTTTCTTCACTGTATCGATGGGGCTTGCTTCGATAATTTCCCGATCAGCGGCGAATCGAAGGAGCTGCTTTAGGTCGGTCAGTAACACATTAGCCGTGCGCAATTGCCCGCGCGCCTTCTGAGCGTCGAGAATGGCGAACAAGTCCGGTTTTCGAACGGACTTTAAGGCGATGTCACCGATCGACGGGAACACATGCCGTTTGAATTGCTCGGCAACGTACTTTCCGCCGTCCTTGCGCCCCAGGCGTTTGCCGTCGGCACGGGTGCGTGGCTGTAGGTCTGTTGCCCGCCATTGCTCGAATACTTGCCTAAGCGTGACATCGGCGCGGGCGCGTTCAGCGAGTTCGACGCGGTCTGCCCGCTTTTGATCTAGCGCCTTTTCGCGCTCGATAGAAATGTCCTCGCCGTCCGCGACTTGCACGCGCATCGCCCGTGCAGCTTCACGGGCGCGGGCGAGTGAGGTGCGAGGGTAGGGGATGCCCGGATCAATCGCCGCCCAAGTCTCGCGTTTGGTAACCGGCGAGGTGTACCGGAGATACCAAAACCACTTCGACGAATCGAAGCGGCGAAGATACAGCCCGCCGCCGTCGTGCAGTGGCTTCGTGCTGTTGCTGTTCTCGACGTGACGGCCGACGTCGATTGCCTTTAGCCGTTCAATGTTCACCGCCCGACGTGCCACCGTGTCCGCCTTTCTTGCCGAAGTCCGTTCGTTGCGATACGGAATGCGATACGGAATTATTGCGGATTCTGTTAGGTGAGTCCAGACGTCAATGGACGATGGTTTTGTCTGTAAGCGTTTCTGTAAAAGGATTGCGGCGCCTTGCTCGGAATGTTTCGGACTCTGTAAGACGAAAAAATTGTTGTATGGGGTGCAAGGGGTAGCGAGTTCGAATCCCGCTACGCCGACCATACTCACAAAGGGTTAGCTGGTTAATCACCGCTAACCCTTTTTTCTTGTTCTGCATGCATAAAGCCCCGATCAGCCGTAGCGTCCGCTTGCGCTGCTCTACTATCTGATTAAGTGTCCGTAACAACTGTGCACATGGATATGGCACTCATTGGAAAATTTCGAAGAGCACTAGCGCACGGCGCCGCGACGTGCACGATCGCGCTGAGTGCCTCGGCGTGGGCGTTGCCAGCGCTCGTTACTCCGACAATCACCGATCCCATCGCGGGGAGAGCGTATTCCGGAAGCATCATGCTTGCTGCCCGACTTCCGCTTGATTTGTCGGTTAGTGGTCTACCTGCCGGATTGACCGCTACGCACAACGGTTCCGGGACCATCGCAATCAGCGGCGTGCCATCCGCGTCTGGCAGTTCTGTCGTGTCCATTTCCGCCAGCGACGCCACTGGCACTGCAAACTTGACCGTTACGGTGAATGTCCGACGCACGTCCAGAATGGTCACCGATGTTGCCGCTGGTAACGGCCATACCTGTGTGGTGCTAAGGGGCGGCGTCCGCTGCTGGGGTCACAACGATGCCGGGCAGTTAGGCGATGGCACATCAGTATCAAACATATCTACCGTTCAGGCGATACCGGAGCAGCGCGGGGTAACCGCCGTCGTCGCTGGATACGCACATTCCTGCGCCTTGGTATCGGGCGGGGTCATGTGCTGGGGTGCAAATGATCTGGGACAAGTTGGCAACAACACCCGAGTTACACAGTTGCGACCTGTCTGGGTCATTTACCCGGGAAGCAACGTCACGTCGCTGTCGGCTGCGCTGGACTCTACATGCGCGGTCGTCGACGGAGCCGTAATGTGTTGGGGCGAAAATCGGCGCGGGCAGCTCGGCAACGGCATTACCGGTGACGTGATGGTGCCCACTACGGTCGCCGCGATCGCTGGCGGCGCGACGGCGGTGTCTACTGGCGGGCAGCATACGTGCGCCGTCGTTTTTGGTGGCGTGCGGTGTTGGGGCTCCAACTGGAGCGGAGAAACCGGCGCTCCGCCTGGCTCGTCTACGCTCGATCCGTTTCAAGTGATTCAGACCGGCTCTGGAGTGACGGCGATCGCATTGGGTCGCGAGCACTCTTGCGTTATCGCGTCCGGTGCAATGAAGTGCTGGGGCAGGAACGAACCCTACAACGTTTTTACCTCTGACCCGGCCGTGCCGTTCAATACGCCGACGCCGGTGACTGTGCTTTCCCATGGAACGCTGCGGGTGGCCGCAAATTTGTATAGAACCTGCGCCGTTACGTCTGACGCGACGATGTGCTGGGGCGAAGGTTATGAGCCTGGTGCCGCGCGCACTATTGAGGGGACGACGCCGCCAACGGCGATAGCATTGGGTATCAATCATCGTTGCGTGGTTATCAACGGCACTGTTGAGTGTTGGGGGGGCAATAACGGCCGTCTCGGTGGAGACGATGGCGAGTATCGGGCGACGCCGGAGGTGGTGTTCCCGACTGGTAGCGGCGTGACTTCAGTCAGTTTGTCGTCGCGCTATCCGCAAGGCTGCGCCGCCGTGTTGGGGGGCGTGCAATGTTGGGGCGAAGTACCGTATGACCCGCCCCATCCGTACAAGGAGTACGTCAACGCTTGGGTTCGCGTGCCGCGCCTTACGTCGGGCTTGGGATTTGACCGCGTGGTTGTGGATAGTGGGGTCTGCGCGTCCGGCGTTTCGGAAACTGTGTGCTGGGGTGGTAACAGCGTTGGGCAGCTCGGTGTTGGCCACACATCAACTGTGTCCGGACCAGTAAATCCTTTGCCGCCGGTGGGTGGACCGGTGAGCGGGTTGGCTACCGGTGCAGATAGGGTGTGCGCCATCTCATCGGGTGATCTTTACTGCTGGGGACGCGATTTCGTGTCTGGTGGATTCACCCCGGTTCCTCAAAACGTGTCAGTGCCTGCAAATGAACACGCAAACAGTGTAGTGTCAGTCGGTTCGACGCACTACTGCTGGATCGCCTCAGGAGGTGTCCGCTGCGCGGGCGACAATACATATGGTCAGGTTGGACCGCGCGATTACTTTACTGGCGTAGTTTTGCCGCCGGTTGCTGCCGGTTCGGGGGCGACTGCGCTGCTTGTCAGTTACAACTATTCTTGTGCAGTCGTCGCAGGCGGGCTACGCTGTTGGGGCAAGTTTCCTGGCAGGGCGGAGTCGGCCAACGCGGTGGTCGACGTCTTTCCAGCAGGCAGCGGCATTACCTCATTGGCTGGAACTGCAGGTCGAATTTGCATGTTGCAGCGTGGCGCAGTCAGGTGCTGGGACTATAACGCCTTGCCAAGTGATGCCGTTACCCTGGTTGACACTGATGCCGACATAGCATTGGCGTCCGGGACTTGCATGCTTGTTAATGGCGGGTTGGCCTGTTGGGGCGCCAACTTCCGCGGGGGACTCGGTTTGCCGTATGCGAACGCTTTGAATCGAGTGGTTTCCGATATCCCAGTAGTTGGTGTTCCAGGCAACATCAGCGTGTCCGGCAGCGGTACGGTCATTTCTGACGTTCAGGACATGCAGTGCCGCAGTACGTGTAACGTGATGTATGAGAAGGGATCGATGGTCAGGCTGCTTGCGGTGCCATCCGAGGGCTTCGCGTTTGCAGGCTGGAGCGGCAGCGCCTGTAGCGGCATCGGTCCATGCACGTTTGCTGCCGACTCGTCGCCAAATGTTTCTGCGTCGTTCGTGCCAGTAACGCCGCTCGACGTGACGGCGAGCGTTGCTGCGCCAGGTGGTCGGACCACGCTGGACGTCCAGATCGTTCTGCGCTATCTCAGAGGCATTCGAGGAGGAGGGCTGTTGCAAGGATTGCTCACAGCTGACTCCACGAGAATCGACCCCGTTGCGGTCACGAACTATCTTGACAATCTGGCCTACGAACTTGATGTCGATGGTGACGGCATCCTCTCGACAAACGATGGACTGCTCTTACTGCGATACGTGCTTGGGTTTCGCGGGGAAAAACTGGCGGCAGGCCTCGATATGCCCGGTTCGACTCGAACGGAAGCACGCGATTTGGAGCGGTACATCGGAGCGCTATTGCGCTAGTTGACGGTCGAAATTTGTCCTTCGCAAAGTTCGATAGCCAGCCATCGATGCATTCATTTTGTGTTCGGCCGCCACATCCGATTAGGCATCCAATTAACGATCAAGGGGCCAGGGTGAGCTAACCCGGAAATCCCGGACATTTTTGAGAGTAGACAATACTTCAGGAGATGTCGAATGGGAAAGGCGATGGAGAAGC
>JABLTH010000656.1_pt1 | contig 17528 bp, 15 predicted proteins | sample 7875711 | NCBI WGS metagenome assembly JABLTH01 (sample SAMN14941262, study PRJNA633318) | bioreactor metagenome | isolation source: bioreactor | place: China | collected 2019-03-05 | reverse complement strand
GGCTTCCTCAGCGGCAAGTACCGCAGCGAGGCTGACCTGGGCAAGAGCGCGGCGCGCGCGGCCGCGGTGCGGAAGTTCCTCAACCCACGTGGCCTGGGCGTGCTCGCCGCGCTGGACGACGTCGCCAAGGCGCATCGCGCCACGCCCTCGCAGGTGGCGCTTGCCTGGCTGCTGGCCCGCCCCGGCATCACCGCGCCGATCGCCAGCGCCACCAGCGTGGAGCAGCTGGACGAGCTGATCGGAGCGGCGCGGCTGCCACTGAGCGATGCCGAGATCGCGCAGCTGGACGCCGCCAGCGCCTGAGCCAGCCAGGCGCGCGTTTGCTCAGAGTCCGAAGAACTTCTCCGCCGCCGCGGTGCTGTTCGCCGCGGTGACCTCGACGGGCTCGCCGCGGTCGCGGGCGATCTCGTAGCAGATGTGGCGCAGGTACATCGGCTCGTTGCGGCGATGGCTCGGCTGGGGCTTTACGGTGCGCGGCAGCAGATAGGGCGCGTCGGTCTCGATCATCAGGCGGTCGGCGGGAATCGCCTTCACCAGCTCGCGCAGGTGCGTGCCGCGCCGCTCGTCGCAGATCCAGCCGGTGATGCCGATGTGGCAGTCCAGCGCCAGGTAGTCGCGCAAGGCCTCACCGGTGTCGGTGAAACAATGGACCACCGCCGCCGGCACCTTGTCGCGGTAGCGGCGCAGCAGGGCCACGAAGTCCTCATGGGCGTCGCGCTGGTGCAGGAACAGCGGCTTGCCGAGGTCCGCGGCGATGCGCAACTGGCGTTCGAACACGGCCAGCTGGACCTCGCGCGGCGAATAGTTGCGGTGATAGTCCAGGCCGGTCTCGCCGACCGCGCGCACCTCCGGAGGGGTGTGCAGCGCGCGCAGCAGGGCGTCGGTTTCGTCGTCGTATTCCACCGCGTGGTGCGGATGGACGCCGGCGGTCGCGTAGAGCTCGCCCGGATGCCGGCGCGCCAGTTCCAGGGCGTGGACGCTGCCTTCACGCGAGGCGCCGGTGACCACCATGCGGGCGACGCCATGGTCCCGCGCCCGCTGCATGACCTCCTCGAAGTCGTGGCGGAAGGATTCGTGGGTCAGATTGGCGCCGATGTCGAGCAGTTGCATGGTTTGGAGCGTCGCAAAAGAACGCATTGTCCCCGTCCCTCGGCCAAGGCAAAAGAGCGGGCCGCGGCGTTGGACCGAAAAGGTCCCCGGCGAAAAATTCCTAGGAGACTTGGCGACTCCGTCGACATTTCCTTCGAATTTGTCTTGCTAGCGTGAACACGGATTCGCAGGATATTGCGAATCCGTTGTTCGGAGGACGGACCCGGCTGACGGATCCGACGGCCGCGTTTCGCGCTCTGGGGAGGGCGCGCCGGCCTGCCGCCCTCGCGGCGCCTCCGCTCCATCCATCCAGACTTGATAGGAGCTCGAATGAACCGTTCGCAAGTGAAACTGCTGGCCGCATCGCTCTGGCTGGCCGTGGGGGCGCCCGCCGCAGCCCTCGCCGTCGATGACATCGCTGGCAATACCCGTTTCGACCTCAGCGCGGTACAGGAAAACGCCACCTACGATCGCTTCGTCGTGGTCTACCGCGACGGCAGCACCGAGCGCGCCAGCCCGGCGGCCGCGGTCCAGGCGCTGTCGGCGGCCGCCGGCAAGGCTCGCCTGAGCTAAGCGGGTGCGGCGCCGAATGGGGTGCGTGCGGCTGGCCAGGCGGTGGGATTGAACTACAAGCGGAAGCTCGCCAGTGGCGGCGATCTGGTGACCACGTCACGGCGCTTGAGCGCGGCGGAAACGCGCCAGTTCGTCCAGCAGGTGGCGGCCGATCCGGCCGTGGAGTTCGTGCAGCCGGACTACCTGCGCCATGCGCTGGGCAAGCCGGTCAAGGCCCAGCCACAAGCCGCGGCCACCTTCGTCGTGCCCAACGACCCGTACTACGCCGGCTACCAATGGGACTACCTGGCCGCCAACGGCACGGCCTTCGCCGACAAGAGCCTTGGTACCTCGGTCGCCAACTGGGGCGGCGCGAACATCCAGCAGGCGTGGAGCCTGGCCGACGGCACTGGCGTCGTCATCGCCAGCCTCGACACCGGCGTGACCAACCATCCGGACCTCGACCTGACCCTGGCCGACGCTGGCTACGACTTCATCAGCACCGCCCTGGTCTCCGGCCGCTCCACCGACGGCCGCGCGGCGGGTGGCTGGGATCTGGGCGATTGGACCACCGGCAGCAAGTACCTCGCCAGCAACGGCGGCTGCGTCGATGCCAGCCACCCCGCCGAGGACCGCAGCTGGCATGGCACCCATGTATTCGGCACCGCCGGCGGCGAAAAGACCGACAACAGCACGGGCATGGTCGGCACGGCGTTCGGCGCCAAAATGCTGCCGATCCGCGTGCTCGGCCATTGCGGCGGCTACGACAGCGATATCGCCGACGCCATCACCTGGGCCTCGGGCGGGCACGTGGACGGCGTGCCGGACAATGCGCATCCGGCGCAGGTAATCAGCATGAGCTTGGGCGGCAGCGGTAAGTGCTCATCGACCAGCATCACCGCACGCGCGATCAGCGGCGCGATCGGCCGTGGCGCCACCGTGGTGGTGGCGGCGGGCAACAGCAATGCCAACGTGTCGAATTTCTCGCCGGCCAGCTGCCCGGGCGTGGTGGCGGTGGCGGCCACCGGCATCACCAGCCGCCGCGCGTTCTATTCGAACTACGGCAAGGGCGTCACCCTGGCCGCGCCTGGCGGCGGCGTCTATGCCAACGACGGCTCCAGCGGCTCGCAGGCGACCCGCGGTTTCATCTGGTCGACCATCGATTCCGGCACTACTGCGCCGGCCGGTTCCACCTACGGCGGCATGGCCGGCACCTCGCAGGCCACGCCGCATGTGGCCGGTGCGGTGGCACTCATGCAGAGCTATCGCCTTGCGCTGGGCAAGCCGTTGTTGAGTGCGGCGCAGATCACCTCGCTGCTGAAGTCGACCGCCACCGCGCCGCACGTGGCGGCCACCGGTGGCAAGCCGATCGGCGCCGGCATCCTCAATGCTTATGCCGCGGTGCAGGCGGCGGGCGCGCAGCCGTGAGCTGAGCGGCCGCTTGCATGGGAGCGGCACGAAGGCCGGCGCATGGCGCGCCGGCCTTCGTCGTATCGGTGAGCGACGAAGCGCGCGATCGGCGTTCTTCCCGCGGTTTTGCGACCCGGCAGGCTCGATGTCGCCGCTTTCGCGCTGCAGCGCAACGCGAATAAGACAGAAAGTTTTGCCTTTTTCTTACGATGTCTCAGCCTCGCCGCGCCATGCTCGCCTCTGCCACGATGGTTGTGTTACGAATGGCGCTTCTGCGCCCTGAAGGGGCGATGCATGGAGCATCGTGGGCGTGACCTTGGGACTTGAGTGCGGGGTGTGTGCATGTCGGCAGTGGCCAAGCCGGCGTCCGGCGAGACAGGGGCAGTGAGCAGCCGAGAATCGGCGGTATGCGAATTGCTCGTGGCCCGAGGACGGCTGAAAGACAGCGATCTGGCGCGGGCCCGGCGGCTGCACGAGGAGTCGCCGGAGGGCACCCTCACGGCCCTGATGGCCCGCCTCGTCCTGGTTTCCGAGCGCGATCTCGCCGAAGCCTGGTCGGAGCTGCTCGCGACGCCGCTGCTGGCGGCGCGCGAGGCGCCCGAGCTGCCGCCGGCCGAGCTGGACCTGTCCATGCGCTTCCTCAAGCTGCACCACGTGGTGCCGGTGCGCGATGGCGAGGACGGCGTCGCCTTGCTGGTGTCCGATCCGGCCGATCCCTATCCGCTGCAAGCGGTGGAGCTGGCCGCGGGCCGGCCGGTGATGCTGCGCATCGGCCTGCGTTCGGAGATCGACGACCTGATCGAGCGCTACTACGGCTCCGGCCGTTCCGCGATGGGCACCATCGTGGAGAACCTCGACGGCGGCAGCGCGGTGGAAGACGACGTCGAGCACCTGCGCGACCTCGCTTCCGAAGCTCCCGTCATCCGCCTGGTCAACCTGATCCTGCAGCGCGCGGTGGAACAGCGCGCGTCGGACGTACACATCGAACCATTCGAGAACCGCCTGAAGGTGCGCTATCGCATCGACGGCGTGCTGCACGAGGTGGAGGCGCCGCCGTCCAGCTCCACCGCCGCGGTCATTTCGCGCGTCAAGATCATGGCCAAGCTCAACATCGCCGAGCGCCGCCTGCCGCAGGACGGCCGCATCCAGCTGCGCGTGCAGGGCAAGGAGCTGGACTTGCGCGTGTCCACCGTGCCGACCAGCTTCGGCGAGTCGGTAGTGATGCGTATCCTCGATCGCGAGTCGGTGGTGTTCGACTTCTCGACGCTGGGTTTCACTCCCGCGTTCCAGCAGCGCTTCGTCGATGTGCTGGAACGTCCGCACGGCATCCTGCTGGTCACCGGCCCGACCGGCTCGGGCAAGACCACGACGCTGTACACCGCGCTTTCGAAGATCAACACGCCCGACGTCAAGATCATCACGGTCGAGGACCCGGTCGAATACCAGATCGAAGGCATCAACCAGATCCAGGTGAAGCCGCAGATCGGGTTGGATTTCGCCGGTGCCCTGCGCTCGATCGTGCGCCAGGACCCGGACGTGATCATGATCGGCGAGATGCGCGACCTGGAAACCTGCCGCATCGCCATCCAGTCCGCGCTCACCGGCCACCTGGTGCTCTCGACCCTGCACACCAACAGCGCAGCCGGCGGCATCACGCGCCTGCTGGACATGGGCGTGGAGGACTACCTACTCGGCTCCACCGTCAACGGCATCCTGGCCCAGCGCCTGGTGCGCCGGCTGGATCCGGAAACCGCGACGCCGTATGAGGCGATGCCCGAGGTGATCGAGCAGTTCGAACTGCACAAGTACACCGACGAACGCCCCATCCGCCTGTGGAAGCCAGGCACGAGCGCGGCCAATCCCACCGGCTATCGCGGACGTCGCGCGATCATGGAATTCCTGGTGATGACCGATCCGCTGCGCCGCCTGGTGATGCAGCGCGCCGACGCCGGCGAGATCGAACGCCAGGCGCGCGCCGAAGGCATGCGCACGATGTACGAGGACGGTATCGCCAAGGCGGTGGCGGGCATCACCACCATCGAGGAGGTGTTGCGTGTCACGCAAGAGGGCTGAGGGCAGGGAATGGGGAATAGGGAATAGGAAATCGGAACGGCGTTGCGCGCCGCGGACGACGCACGCCCTCAGGACTTGCGCAGGCCTATTCCCCATTCCCTATTCCCTATTCCCTGTTCGCTACACCAGCGGCCACCCCGCATGAGCCAGTTCCATTACCGCGCCGTCAGCGACACCGGCGACATCCTCCATGGCGAAATGGAAGCGGCCAGCGTCGATGAGGTCAGTGCGCGGCTGCAGGACCAGGGCCATACCCCGCTGGAAGCGCGCCCGGCCAACGAGGCCGGCGGCGGCGGCAGCTTCGGCGGCCTGTTCAAGCGCGGGCCGTTCACCGGCGATCAGCTGGCGCAGTTCACCCACCAGCTGGCGACCCTGCTCGGCGCCGGCCAGCCGCTGGATCGCGCGCTGGGCATCCTGATGGACCTGCCCGAAGGCGAGCGCGCCAAGAAGCTGGTCGAGCGCGTGCGCGACCGTGTGCGCGGCGGCGCGCCGCTGTCGCAGGCGTTCGACGAAGAGCACGGGGTGTTTCCCAAGCTTTACATCAGTCTGGTGCGCGCCGGCGAAGCCGGCGGCTCGCTCGAGGACACCCTGCGCCGCCTGGCCGACTACCTCGAGCGCAGCCAGCAGATGCGCGGCAGCATCATCAACGCCTTGATCTATCCGGCGTTCCTGATGGTAGGCGTGCTCGGCTCGCTCGTGCTGCTCCTGGCCTATGTGGTGCCGCAGTTCGTGCCGATCTTCGAGGACATGCAGGTGCCGATCCCGCTGATCACCCAGGCGGTGCTGGCGCTGGGTAACCTGCTGCAGTCGTGGTGGTGGCTGCTCGCGCTGGTCATCGGCGGTGGCATTTTCCTGTGGCGGGCGCGCCTGCGCGATCCAGCGTACCGGCTGGCATGGCACGGGCGCCTGCTGCAGAAGCGGGTGGTCGGGCCGCTGCTGCTCAAGATCGAGACGGCGCGCATCGCGCGCACCCTGGGCACCCTGCTCAAGAACGGCGTGCCGCTGCTGTCGGCGCTGACCATCGGCCGCCAGGTCACCTCCAACCGGGCCCTGGACGAGGCCCTCGCGCAGGCCGCGGAACAAGTGAAGGGCGGCGCGGGTCTCAGCCTGGCGCTGGCCCAGTCGCAGCGTTTTCCGCGGCTGGCCCTGCAGATGGTGCAGGTCGGCGAGGAGGCTGGCCAGCTCGACACGATGCTGCTGAAGGTGGCCGACACCTTCGACCTGGAGAGCAAGCGCGCGATCGACCGCCTGCTCGCCGCGCTGGTGCCGGCGCTCACCATCGTGATGACCGTCATGGTGGCCATCATCATGGCGGCGATCCTGCTGCCGCTGCTCAGTCTGACCAGCAATATTCAATGAGAGGGAATCAGATCATGAAACGTTTTGTCGTCGGGAGTCGGGAGTCGGGAATGGGGCATCGGGGAAACCCTCGCGCCGCGCGGCGCACTGCCTCTCCTATTTCCCATTCCCGATTCCCGATGCTCGGCCGCGCCCGCGGATTCACCCTGCTTGAAATGCTCGCCGTCATCGTCCTGATCGGCATCATCGGTGCCGTGGTGGTGACCCAGGTCGGCAAGAACGTGGACAAGGGCAAGTACGGCGCCGGCAAGGCCCAGCTCACCACGCTCAGCCAGAAGGTCGAAAACTACGCGCTGGACAACGGCTCGCCGCCACAGCAGCTGCAGGACCTGCTCGCCAAGCCCGCCAATGCGCGCAACTGGCAGGGCCCGTATGCGAAGGAATCGGAACTGAAGGATCCGTGGGGTCACGCCTTCGGCTACAAGTATCCGGGCGATCACGGCAACTTCGACCTGATCTTCTACGGCCCGGATGGCCAGCCCGGCGGCGATGGCTACAACGCCGACGTCGGCAACTGGCAGTGACCAGGAGGGAACGTGGAACGGGGCACAGGGAACGGGGAGCGCCAACAGGACGCACCCCCGCACTTCCGCGTTTCCCGTTCTACGTTCCCCATGCCGCGCGTGCGCAGCGCGCCCGCGGCTTCACGCTGCTTGAAATCCTCGTCGTCATTCTGCTGATCGGCATCGCCGCGGCGGCGGTGTCGGTGTCGGTCTCGCAGGGACTGGCCAGCGCGCGCGTCAACGCCGCCAGCGTCGAATTGGCCGCTGCGCTGCGCGCCACGCGCACGCAGGCCATCGTGCGCGGCAAGGAACAGGTGTTCGACGTGGATACGCGCAAGAACACCTACAAAGGCGCCGATCAGCGTGAGATCCGGCTCCCCTCGGGCATGAAGCTCGGCATTACCAGCGCCAAGGAAGACCAGCCCAACGCCACCACCGGGCGCATCCGCTTCTTTCCCGACGGCAGTTCCACCGGCGGGCATATCACGCTGCAGCGCGAGCAGCGCAAATGGCAGGTCAACGTGTCGTGGCTCACGGGCGCGGTGAGCGTGGTGACCTCGTGATGGACTGGGGAACCGAAAACGCAGGAAGGGGGGCAGGGCGGGGCGACGTTGCCGTGCTTTCCCGTTCGATGTTCCCCATGCATCGAGGCTGGCGCACGCGGCGTGTCCGCGGTTTCAGCCTCCTCGAAATCATCGCCGCGATCCTCCTTCTCGCCATCGCCTTCACCGCGCTGATGCGCGTGGCCGGCGGCTCGATCGGCCTGACCAACAACGCCGCCGACTACACGCGCGCGGCGCTGTGGGCGCGCAGCTTGCTCGACACCGTCGATGCGGAGGGCCCACTGCGGGCGGGCCATACCGAAGGCCAGTTCGATCGCCAGTACCGCTGGCGCCTGACGGTCGCGCCTTGGCGGCCGACCGATGCCGATCCGCGACAGCCGCCGTCGCCATTGCAAGTGGTGAAACTGGATCTCGACGTGCTGTGGGGGCAGGGCCGCAGCGTGCGCTCGGCTCACTTCAGCACGCTGCGGATGACCGCGCCGCAGCCCGGCAGTCCGTGATGATGCGCCTGGGAATGAGCCCGCTATCGTCGCTGCATGCGTACGCGCTGCCGCCGGCACACCGGGCGTCCGCTCCCCGCCGCGGGCGCGGGTTCAGCCTTCTCGAAGTGCTCGGCGCCCTGGCCCTCATGGCCCTGCTTCTCCTTGGTATCTACTCCGGCGTGCGCACCGCGACCCGCAGCGTGCGCTCCGGTGGCGCGGCGATCGAACGGCTGGACCAGTTGCGCTCGACCCAGCAGTTCATGCGGCAGGAGCTGGCGCAGATCGAGGCCGTTCCGCAGGCGCATGACGCCAACGGCGACAGCATCTTCTTCGTCGGCGACGCGCAGAGCATGCGTTTCGTGGCGCCGCTGCCGGGCTATCTCGGCAAGCTGGGGCCGCAGTTGCAGGAGTGGAAGCTGGTTTCCAACGGCAAGGGCGGCTCGCGCCTGGAAGTGAGCTTCGCGCTGCTGCCGCCGGACGGCAGCAAGCCCAAGCCGCTCGGTGAGCCGGAAGTACTGATGGACGACGTGCACGATGGCCATTTCAGCTACCGCACGCCGGACACGCCCGACCAGCCCGGCACCTGGCAGCCGAACTGGCCGGACCCGCGCATACTGCCGCGGGTAGTGCGCGTCGACCTGAAACTCGACGGCCTGCACGATTGGCCGCGCCTGGATGCGCCGCTGCGTATCGATCCGACCGCCGGCCTGGGGCAGCAGATGGACATGCTGCGCGGCCTGCGGCGCCAACCGGTGGCACGATGAGCCGCGGCCGCGCTCGCATTCGTCCCGCACGCCAGCGCGGCGTCGCGCTGCTGGTGGTGCTGTGGGCCTGCACCTTGCTGGCGATCGTGCTCGGCGGCTACGCCGCGCTGGCGCGCAATGAAGGTTTGCAGGCGCGCTACCAGTTCTCGCAGCTGCGCGCGCACTACGCCGCCGAAGCGGGCATGACCCGCGCGATCTATGCGCTGCTGGATCCGGGCGCCGGTACGCGGTGGGTGCCGGACGGGCGCGATTACCCGTTCCAGTTCGAAGACGCCAAGGTGAGCCTGCGGGTGTTGGACGAGAGCGGCAAGGTCGACATCAATGCCGCTTCGCCCGACGTCCTGAAGGCACTGTTCAAGGCGGCCGGCATGAATGACGGCCCGGCGAACGAATTGGCGTCGCGCGTGGTCGAATGGCGCAGCTTCGGCCGCCCGGGGGATCTGAACAACAACGCCGCCTATGTGGCCGCCGGCCGCGACTACGGGCCGCGTCACGGACCTTTCGCCAGCCTTGAGGACCTGCAGATGGTGCTGGGCATGGAGCCCGCGATCTACCGGAAGCTCGCCGGGCAGATCACGATCTGGTCGGGCCGCAACGCGCCCGACCCTAACTATGCCCCGCCGCTGGCGATGCAGGCCATTCCCGGCATGACGCCGGAGCAGGCGAACGCGGCATACGCCGCAAGACAGCAACCCGGCGCGAAGCCGGGCCTAGGCGCCAGTCAGGGCGTGACGCATAGTATTCGTTCGGAGGCGACGCTGCCGGACGGCACGCGCGCGGTGTTGCGCGCCACGGTGCGTCTGCAAGGGGCCAGGGCCGGAGCACAGCCCTACGCGGTGCTGCGCTGGCAGGAGGGAGACGGGGAATGAGCATGACGAGCTCGCTGCGACCGCAGCTCGAACAGGTGCGCCGCGCGTGGCGGGCCTCGCCGTTGCCGCGTTTCTTCGCATGGTGGGGCGGCGAGCTGGCGGCGCTGGCGCCGCCGCGCTGGCGCGCCTGGTTCGGCGGCGGCGCCGCCTGGCATCTGCTCGAGCGCGCGGAGGGCGAATGGCGGCTGCGCCGCGACGGTTCGCCGGAGATCCTCGCCCAATGGAGCGACGAACTCGACGCCGCGACCCAGCAGGCCGCGTTGGCCGACGGCTTGCGCGGTGTCGATCGCGAAGACCTGCGCCTCTCGCTCTGCCTGCCTCCTGCCCAGGTACTGCGGCGTCCGCTGCTGCTTCCGGTCGCCGCGCGCGACACGCTGCACCAGGTGGGCGCCTTCGAGATGGACCGGCAGACGCCGTTCCGCGCGGAACAGGTGCGCTACGACATTCGTGAGCTGGATGCGCCGGCGCCGGCCGGGCGCATGGCCGCCGAACTGGTCGCCGTGCCGCGCGCCACGCTCGATCCGCTGCTGGCCCGGCTGGGTCAGCTCGGCATCGCAGTGGACGCGGTCGATCTGGCGGTCGGTTCCGGCCGCACCGGCGTGAACCTGCTTCCGGCCGACCAGGCGCCGCGCCGATCGCATCCGCGCCAGCGGCTCAACCTGGCCCTCGCCGCGGCGATCGTGGTCCTGGTGGTGCTGGTGCTGACCGAATGGCTGCACAACCGGCGCGCCGCACTGGAGCAGATGCAGGCGCAGGTAGAGACCATGCGCGGTGAAGCGCAGCAGGTATCCGCGCTGCGCCAGCAGCTGCAGGACAACGCCGGCGCGGCCGGCTTCCTGGCCGAGCGCAAGAAGAACACCGTCGCGGCGCTCGCGGTATTGCAGGATCTCAGCCAGCGCCTGCCCGCCACGGCATGGCTGGAACGCCTGAGCATCGACAACTCGGGCCAGGTCGGCTTCCAGGGCCAGAGCCCGCAGGCGGCGCGTCTGGTCGATGCGCTGAAGGATTCCACCGTCATCAGCAATCCGAATTTCCAGGGCACCATCCAGGCCGATCCCCAGACCGGCAAGGAGCGCTTCTACATGGTCGCCCAACTGCGCAAGCAGGCGCCCGCCAAACCGGCCGGCACGGCGCCGGCCGCGTCGGCCACCAGCGGAGGCAAATCGTGAAGCTCGCCGCGATGAAACCGCGCGACAGCCGCATCGCCGCGCTCCTGCTGTCGCTGGTGGCGCTGGTGATCGCCTATTTCGCGCTGCTGCACTGGTGGTTCGTGGCGCCGATGCTCGACCTCAACGCGCAGATGGCGGACCTGCGCGACACACAGTCGCGTTTCGCTTCGGCGATCGCCGAAAAGCCCGAGCTCGAAAAGCGCCTCGCCGCGCTGGGGCAAGGGCAGGCGACGAACAGCGCTTTCCTGCCCGAGGACGATCCCAGCGCGGCCGCGGCCGGGCTGATGCAGCGCGTGGTCGACGTGGTCGGCTCGCACCCCGAGGGCGGTAGCTGCGAAGTAAGCCAGAAAATGCCGGTGCCGAACCCGCCAGAGCCGGACAACGAGCCGTACCGCAAGGTCGCCGTCAGCATCAGCCTGCGCTGCGACATGCAGCCGCTGGCGGCGGTGATGCACGATCTGGAGCAGGGCACGCCCTATCTGTTCATCGATGACCTGAGCATCTATCGCAATCCGGTCGCTGCGCAGCAGAACAATGCACCGCCGCTGGAAGTGCAGTTCACCCTGAGCGGTTACGTGCGCCAGACCCGCGCCGGCGCACCCGCGACGCAGGCACCGGCACCGCAGGCGTCGGAGGACAACGCATGAACGCCGCCGCGCAGCGTCGCCTCACGCCCTTGCTCGCCGCCGTGGCCGCGGTACTCGTCCTGCTGCTGCTGGTGCTGTTCGCCGGTGTCGGCCGCGGCGTGCGCTGGGCCCCGCCGCGTCCGGCTGCGCCCTTGCCCGATCTGCGCGCGAGCGCCGCCAATCTGCCGCGGCCGTTGCCGCTGGAGCAGTTCGGCATCGTGTGGCAGCAGCCGGTCTTCAACCCGGACCGCAAGCCGATCACTCGCGCCACCAAGGGCGGCGCCAGCCTGGGCGAGATGCAGCTGACCGGCATCATTCTCACCTCCGGCCTGCACATGGCGTTGCTGCACACGCGCGGCCAGGACGCCGACGTGCGCGTCGCCGAGGGCGCCACGCTGCCGGACGGCAGCTGGAAGCTGGTCGAAGTGAAGCCGCGCTCGGCCGTGTTCGAATCCGCCACCGGGCGCACCGAGCTGGAACTGCCGGCCGGCGCGCCGATCGATGCGCCGAAGGCCGAAGGCCAGCCGCAAGCGCCGCAGCCGGGCGCCATGTCCGGCCCCGTTTCGGTGCCGGCCGGCGCCGTGCAGCGCATTGCGCCCGGTAATCCGCAGCGGATGCCGATGAACGCGGGCGAGAACGCTCCCGGCATCGTTCCGCTACCTCCCAATGACAGCAACGCGCCGCGTCCGCCGCAGGACGAGAGTACGTTTCAGGCCGAGCGCATCCGCCAGCTCAAGGCCGCCATCCAGAAGCGTCGCGCCGAACAACAGCAGCAGGCCGCGGGCAACCCTGAAGGAGCACACTGATCCATGTCCCGTCATTTCACTTCGCCGGCATGCCGCTTCGGCACCCTCGCTTTGGCCGTCTGGATGGCCGGCTGTTCCACGCTGCCGCCGCCGCCCAAGGACGACGGCGCGCTGCAGCGGGAAGCCATGGCCGGCACGGAAAAGCCCGCGCCGCAGCCGCTGCCGCTGAATACCGGCCTCAACCCGCCCGGCAGTTCGACCACCGCGCCGCAGATCACCGAGGGCACCGGCACCTTCATCCGGCCTTCGGCACTGGCGACGCCGCGCGCGCCGGCCACGGGCGACGGCGCGGTCACCTTCAATTTCGAGAACCAGCCCGTGCAGGCGGTGGTGAAGGCGATCCTCGGCGACCTGCTCAAGCAGAACTACACCATCGCGCCGGGCGTGCAGGGCAACATCTCGTTCGCCACCGCGGAGCCGGTCGACTCCAGCCAGGCCATGCCGATCCTGGAGACGCTGCTGTCGTGGACCGGCAATGCGCTGGTCAAGCGCAACGGCGGCTACGTGGTGATGCCGGCCAAGGAAGCGGTCGCCGGCAATTTGGTGCCCAGCCTGGGCGCCGCGGCGCCGCCGGCGGGCATGCAGGCGCGCCTGTTCCCGCTGCGCTACATCTCGGCCGCCGAGATGCAGAAGTTGATCAAGCCGTTCGCCCGGCCGGAGTCGATCCTGCTGGCCGATCCGTCACGCAACCTGATCGTGCTGGCCGGCTCGCCGCAGGAGCTGGCCAATTACCAGCGCACCGTCAGCACCTTCGACGTGGACTGGCTGCGCGGCATGTCGGTAGGCGTGTTCAATCTGCAGCATGCGGGCGTCGCCGAACTGATGCCTAAGCTGGACGGCATGTTCGGCGCGAAGGGCGACACGCCCCTGGCCGGCATGCTGCGCTTCATTCCGATCGAGCGCACCAATGCGCTGGTGGTGATCAGCACGCAGCCGGCCTATCTGCAGGAAGTGGGGCAGTGGATCGAGAAGATCGATCGCGGCGGCGGCAATGAGCCGCAGCTGTTCGTGTACGACGTGCGCAACATCAAGGCCTCCGATCTTGCGCAATACCTCGCGCAGATCTATGCCAGCGGCGGCGCTGGCGGCAGTTCGGGCGGCCGTGTCGGTCCCGGGCTCAACTCGGGCACGCTCGGCAACACCGACAACGCCTTCGGCTCGGCCAGCGGCATGGGCAGCACGGCCGGCAGTTTCGGCAGCAGCACCACGGGTGGGCTCGGCGGCAGTACGGGCCAAAGTGGTGGCCTGAACAGCGGCTTGAACAGCGGCTTGAACAGCGGCATCAATTCCGGTGCCGGGTTCGGCGGTAACGCGGACAACAAGAACAGCGGTTTCGGCGGTCCCGGCACCTCGATCGGCAGCACCTTCGGTTCGCAGCAGGGGGGCGGTGGTGGTTCGCAGGCGCCGCAGCAGTACACGTCCGAGGACGGCAGCGTGCGCATCAGTTCGGTGGACGCCAATAATCAGCTGCTGGTGCGCGCGCGCCCGTCGCAGTGGGCCGAGATCGAATCGGCCATCAAGCGGCTGGACAACACGCCGCTGCAGGTGCAGATCGAGACGCGCATTCTCGAGGTCTCACTCACTGGCCAGGTCCAGTTCGGCGTGCAGTGGTACCTGGAAGGCTTGACCGGCAGCACCTCGACCACGGATAGCAGCGGCAACACGGTAATCACACCCGGGCAGCCGTATCGCCATCGCCAGATCGGGCTTGGCGGCGGCGGCACTAAGTTCAACGGCGAGCCGTTCTTCTATTCCTTCATGAACAGCGACATGCAGGTGGCCGTGCGCGCGCTGGAGACCAATGGCAACACCAAGACGCTGTCGGCGCCTTCACTAGTGGTGCTGAACAACCAGCTTGCGCAGATCCAGGTGGGCGACCAGGTGCCGGTCAACCAGACCAGCGTGAATCCCGGCGTCGGCACGGCGGTGTACAACCAGGTCAACTACCTCAACACCGGCGTGATTCTCAATGTGCAGCCGCGTGTGAATCCGGGTGGCCTGGTGTATCTCAACATCCAGCAGCAGGTCAGCTCGCCCAGCTACCCCAACAACAGCGCGAACCCGACGATCTCGCAGCGTTCGATGGGTACGCAGGTGGCGGTGCAGAGCGGGCAGACCGTGTTGCTCGGTGGCCTCATCCAGCAACAGGACACCAATGGCGACTCCGGCATTCCCTTGCTCAATCGCATTCCGTTCATGGGGCGCTTGTTCGGCACCACCAACAACAGCCGCAAGCGCACCGAGCTGATCGTCCTGATCACGCCCCGAGTGATCGGCAGCAGCGAAGAAGCCAAGCAGATCACCGACGAGTACCAGCAGAAGTTCGAGTCGCTGGCCCCGCTGCGCCAGCCTCAGGCCGCTGCGCCGGCGGCGAAGACGGCCACCGCGCCGGCCAAGTAAAGCCGGCCACGTAAGAGATCGTTGCCCGGCCTTTCCTGCCAAGGCCGGGCGCGGGGTTCCAGTGGGGCCGGTATCATCGCGGCGATGACTTCCGCCGCTCCCGCTTTTCCGATCACCCCGCTGCTGCCCGAGATCCGCGCCTCGCTCGCGGCGCATCCGTGTCTCGTGCTGGAAGCACCGCCGGGCGCGGGCAAGACCACGCAGGTGCCGCTCGCGCTGCTACATGAGGCATGGCTCGGTGGCGGCAAGATACTGATGCTGGAGCCGCGGCGTATCGCGGCGCGCGCGGCGGCGCAGTTCATGGCGCGGCAGCTCGGGGAAGAGGTCGGCCAGACGGTGGGCTACCGCATCCGCTTCGAGTCGAAGGTGAGCGCGGCCACGCGCATCGAGGTGGTGACCGAGGGCATTCTCACCCGCTTCATTCAGGACGATCCCGAACTGGCCGGCGTCGGCGCCATCCTGTTCGACGAGTTCCATGAGCGCCATCTCGCCGGCGATCTCGGCGCGGCGCTGGCGCTGGATGTCCAGGCCACGCTACGGCCGGAGCTTCGCCTGGTGGTGATGTCGGCCACGCTGGACGGCGAACGCATCGCGCGATGGCTGGACGCGCCGCGGCTGAGCAGCCCGGGCCGGAGCTTTCCGGTGAGCATCGACTATCCGCCGGCGCGCACCCAGGAGAACACCGAACATCATCTCGCGCGCATCGCCCGGCTCGCGCTGGAAGAGAACGCAGGCGACGTGCTGGCCTTCCTCCCGGGCCGGCGCGAAATCGCGCGCGCCGAGGCGGTGCTGGCGTCATCGCTCGAGCGCGACGACATCGAAGTGGTCGCCCTGCACGGCGAACTTTCGCTGGCCGAGCAGCAGGCGGCGTTGAGCCCGGCCGAGCCGGGCATGCGCCGCATCGTGCTGGCCACCAACGTCGCCGAGTCGAGCGTCACGCTGCCGGGCATTCGTGCAGTGGTGGACAGCGGCCTGGCGCGCGAGCCGCGGTTCGATCCCAATTCGGGCTTCACGCGTCTGGAGACCGTGACCATCTCGCAGGCGTCGGCCGATCAGCGCGCGGGCCGCGCGGGCCGCGTCGCCGAAGGCACGGCGTACCGGCTGTGGCCGCAAAGCAAGCGCCTGGAGCCGTCGCGCTCCGCCGAGATCGCGCAAGCCGAACTCTCGGGCCTCGCGCTGGAGCTGGCAGCCTGGGGCATCACCGCGGAGAGCGGTGGGCTGCCTTGGCTGGATCCACCACCGGCGGGTGCCTTGGCGCAGGCGCGCGAACTGCTGGCTTCGCTCGGCGCGCTCGACGTCGGTGGGCGCATCACGGCGCTGGGCCGCCGCATGCTGGAGCTGGGCGCGGCGCCACGGCTAGGGGCCGCCGCGCTAAGGGCGCCGACGGAGTTGCACGCCCTGGTCGCGGATCTCCTGGCGCTGATGGAAGCCCGTTCCCCATTGCGCGGCGAACAGGCGCGCAGCGACGATTTCCGTGCGCGGGTCCAGGCGCTGCACGCATGGCGCGACCGCCGCACCGCCGGTGCCCGGGGCGGGGCGGACGCCGGCGCGCTGGCGGCCATCGAGCAAGCCAGCAAGGGTTGGCGCAGGCGCCTGGACGTACGTACCGCCGCCAGCGGCGTGCCGGACAGCCATGCCGTGGGCGATCTGCTGCTGCATGCGTTCCCCGACCGCGTCGCGCGACGCGACGACAACCAACCCTTGCGTTACACCCTGGCCAACGGCCGCGGTGCGCGCCTGCACGAGAACACCGCGTTGCTTGGCGAGCCGTGGCTGGTCGCGTTGGACCTGCGCTACGAGGCGCGCGACAGCCTGATCCTTGCCGCGGCGCCGTTCGATCCGCGCGTGCTGGAGCGCGATTACGCCGCACAGTTCCGTCGCGAGCGTGCCCTGCGCTGGAACGACGAGCGCTAAGCCGTCGAAGCGTTCGAGGAGCAGCGCTACGCCGCGATCGTGCTGTCCCGGCGCAGCGTGCCGGTGCAGCCGGAAGACGCGCTGCCGGCGCTGCTCGCCGCAATCCGCGCCAAGGGTCTCGATGCCTTGCCATGGAGCGAGAACGCGCGCCGCCTGCGCGCACGCATGCAGGCCGTGCGCGAATGGATGCCCGAGCTGGGCCTGCCCGACGTCAGCGATCAGGCCTTGCTGGATTCGCTGGAAACATGGCTGGCCCCTTATCTCGGCGGCAAGCGCCGCTTCGACGCGCTGAGTGCCGAGGAACTCTCCCAGGCCCTGTCCACCCTGTTCGACTACGAACAGCGCCGCGCGCTCGACGCGTACGCGCCCGAAAGCCTGGTCGTGCCGAGCGGCATGAGCCGCCGCATCGAATACGCCGCCGGCGAGCCACCGGTGCTGGCCGTGAAACTGCAGGAACTGTTCGGCCTCGCCGACACGCCCCGCGTCGGCAACGGCCGCATCCCCGTCACCCTGCACCTCCTATCCCCCGCCGGACGGCCCATCCAAGTCACGCAAGACCTGAAGGGCTTCTGGGAACGCACGTACCCCGAGGTGAAAAAGGAACTGAAAGGCCGCTACCCCCGCCACCCCTGGCCAGACGACCCATGGGGCGCAACCCCGACGCATCGCGCCAAGCCGCGAGGGACTTGATGGTTTGGGCGTGTGGTGCGGACGGGGGGAAGAGATAGGTAGCAGCTGGATAGATTTGCGCCTGTGCCAGGGCGGCTACGTCGAGGCGGTCCCGCGAGCACCCGCCCCTCATCCCGCCTTCTCCCCGAAGGGGGGAACGAGAAGTGCGGTACCGAGGCGAGAAAAAAATAATCAGCGCCAGAGCAAGCGGCGAAAGCCGCGACGCTCGGCCCGGCTTTTGACTTTGCTCTTGCTCTCCCGGGTCCCCTTCGCGGCGGTG
>JABLTH010060520.1_pt1 | contig 17535 bp, 13 predicted proteins | sample 7875711 | NCBI WGS metagenome assembly JABLTH01 (sample SAMN14941262, study PRJNA633318) | bioreactor metagenome | isolation source: bioreactor | place: China | collected 2019-03-05 | reverse complement strand
GGCGCGCAGGCGAGTCCAGAGCGTGCGCTCGGCGTCGGTCTGGTTGTGGCGAAGTGTCTTGGCGCGTTCCATGGGTTAAAGCCCCCCCTCACCCCAGCCCTCTCCCCCGGCTGCGCCAGGGGAGAGGGAGCAAACAGCTCGCAGGCCACCACCCCCTCTCCCCCGGCTGCGCCAGGGGAGAGGGGGCAAACAGCTCGCAGGCCACCACTCCTCTCTCCCGGCTGCGCCAGGGGAGAGGGGGCAAAAAGCTCGCAGGCCGCCACCCCCTCTCCCCCGGCTGCGCCAGGGGAGAGAGAGCAAAAAGCTCGCAGGCCACCACTCCCTGTCCCCCGGCTGCGCCAGGGGACAGGGGGCAAAAAGCTCGCGGTGCCTTGGCCACGAAGAGTGCACGCAGACCCCGCTCGCCAAACTGCAGGATCGAACTCATACCGGCCATGCCGCCTGCTGCACGACGACGCGTCCGCCTTCGCGGTCGACGTAGCTCCGGCCTGCGCGATCCCAGTAGGGGTTGGCCGAGGGCACGTGGAGAAAGCCGGCCCGTTCCATTCCCGCCACGCGGTCGAGCCAGGTCTGGCACTCCGGTAGGTACAGCACCAATGCCTGCTCCGGATGGGGCGGCGGTGGCGGCGCTTCGTGCCGCACGTGGACGAACTCCAGGTGCCATGCCCCGCCCGGCTCGCCCAGGATGACCCCGTCGAAACCCGCGTGGTCGACAAAGCGCCCCAGTTCGGCCAGGCCCAGCCCTGCGCGGTACTGGGTGGCCAGTCGGTCCAGGTCGGCACAGGCCCGTGCCACGCGCAGCACGGGCAGACTCATGGCGCGGCCCCGTGTTCGGCCAGCAGTGCAAGCAACTGCGCCTCGTCCCACACCGGCACGCCCAGTTCGTTGGCCTTGTCCAGCTTCGATCCGGCCGCTTCGCCCGCAACCACGAAGCTGGTCTTCTTCGACACCGAGCCGGACACCTTGGCTCCCAGCGTTTCCAGACGATCCTTGGCCTCGTCGCGGCTCAGCGACTGCAGCGTGCCGGTGAGCACGATGGTCTGGCCCTCCAGCGGCGGGGCTTCGGCGGCAGCCTTGGCCGGCAGCGCGGCCAGCAGCCGCGTCATCGCCTGTTCGGCCTCGACCAGCGCGTGCCGACGGTGACGATCGGCCAGCATCGCCTCCAGGTTGATTGCCGCGGCCTGCGGTACGCCAGCGACGATCCAGTGCGCCGATCCTGCCCGCTCCAGCGCCTCCAGCGTGGGGTACTGCGCGGCCAGCAACTGCGTGCTCTTCGGGCCGAGTTTGGACACGTCGGCGATATCCAGCAGCACACCCAGATCCAGCCGCTCGCGCAGCTTCGGCGAGGGGGCGCCCTCGTCGCTGAAATGCACCCCGGCAGCCAGCAGCGCGTCGACCACCTGCTGGTTGCCCTTCTGCGCGAAGAACGCGGCGATGGAACCTGCCACCTCCGCGCCGATGTCCGGCAGCACCCGCAGCACCGGCGCCGGCATGCTGCGTACGAACTCCAGCCGGCCCAGCCAGGCCGCCAGCGTCTTGGCCGTGCTCTCGCCGATGTGCATGATGCCCAGCGCGAACAGGAAGCGCGCCAGCGTGGTGGAGCGGCTGGCGTCGATCGCCTCGACCAGGTTCTCCGCCCACTTGGTGGCGATCTTGCCCTGCTTGACCGTTTCCGGAACGGTGTCGTCACGCTCGTCGGCGCGCTGTTTCATGGCGACGAAGTCGTCCACGGTCAGCGCGTAGAGGTCGGCCGGCGTCTTGACCATGTCGAACTCGACCAGCGCGTCGACGTAGCGCTCGCCCAGGCCGTCGATGTCCATCGCGCGGCGCGCGGCGAAATGGATCAACGCCTCCTTGCGCTGCGCAGCGCAGAACAGGCCGCCGGAGCAGCGGAAGGCCGCGGCGCCCTCCTCGCGCACCAGCGCCGAACCGCACACCGGGCAATGCGCCGGCATGTGCCAGGCATGGGTGTGCGCCGGCCGCTGCTCCTCGACCACGCGCACCACCTCGGGAATCACGTCGCCGGCGCGACGCACGATCACCGTGTCGCCGACGCGCACGTCCAGCCGTGCCACCTGGTCGGCGTTGTGCAGCGTGGCGTTGGTCACCGTCACGCCGGCCACCTGCACCGGCGCCAGCCGCGCCACCGGAGTCGCCGCGCCGGTGCGGCCGATCTGGATCTCGATCGCCTCGACCCGGGTCATCTGCTCCTGCGCCGGGAACTTGTGCGCGATCGCCCAGCGCGGGGCGCGCGAGACGAAGCCCATGACGCGCTGGCCGTCGTAGTCGTCCAGCTTGTAGACCACGCCGTCGATGTCGTACGGCAGCGCGTTGCGCTTGGCGCCGATCGCGCGGTAGTAGGCGATCAGGCCGTCGAAGCCCTTCGCGGTGGATACCTCCGGTGACACCGGAAAGCCCCATTCGCGCAGCTTCTTCAGTGTCTGCGAATGCGTGGGCGGCAGCTCGCCACCCTCCACCACGCCCACCGCGTAGGCGAAGAAGCTCAGCTTGCGCTTCTGGGTGATCGCCGGGTCGAGCTGGCGCAACGAGCCGGCCGCGCCGTTGCGCGGATTGGCCAGGGTCTTCTCGTCGTGCTTGCGGGCAAAGTCGTTGAAGGCCTCGAAATCCTTGCGCAGCATGATCACCTCGCCGCGCACCTCCAGCACCTCGGGCCAGTCGGTGCCACGCAGGCGCAACGGGATCGCGCGCACGGTGCGCAGGTTGGCGCTGACGTCCTCGCCGGTCTCGCCGTCGCCACGGGTCGCGCCCTGCACGAACACGCCGTGCTCGTAGCGCAGGCTGATCGCCAGGCCGTCCAGCTTCGGCTCGACCGAAAACACCGGCTCACGGCGGTCCAGCGTCTGCTCGATACGCCGTTCGAACTCGGCCACTTCGCGGAAGCGCTCGCGGTCGGTGTCGCCCTCTTCGCTGAAGGCGTTACCCAGCGACAGCATCGGGATCGCGTGGCGCACCTCGGCGAAGCCGCCGGTGGCGCGGGCGCCGACCTTGCGGGTGGGCGAATCCGGCGTAGCCAGCGCCGGGTACTGCGCCTCCAGTGCCTCCAGTTCGCGCATCAGGCGGTCGTACTCGGCATCGGGAATCGTCGGGTCGTCCAGCACGTGGTACTAGTAGTTCGCCTGCTCGATCTGATCGCGCAGGGCGGCGGCGCGGGCGGCGATGTCGTGGGGAACGGTCATGCGGGAGCTTGGCGTGTCGAGGCAGACACGCAGTGTAGCGAACCCGTCGCCGGCGGCTGACCGCGACATGAAGTGGCTGCGGCCCGGCGCCCGTTCGTTCGCACCGGATACCTGCCATAACAACTATAATTGCCTCGATGTCCCCGCCTCCCGCCACGTCCGCGGCCCCCCTGACCGACGCCGTGCCCGCCACCGCCGCGGAATCCTCGCGAGCGCGCCATCGCGGGCTGCTGTGGCTGGTCGCTGCCGCCTTCTTCATGCAGGCGCTGGATTCCACCATCGTCAACACCGCCATGCCGGCCATGGCCGGAGCGCTGGGCGTGACGCCGCTGGGCATGCGCACGGCGCTGACCAGCTATGTGCTCACCCTGGCCGTGCTGATCCCCGCCAGCCCGTGGCTGTGCGACCGCTTCGGCACCCGCCGCGTGTTCGCCGCGGCGATCGCCGTGTTCGGCATCGGCTCGCTGCTGTGCGGCATCGCGCAGACCCTGCCCGAGCTGGTGGTCGTCCGGGTGATCCAGGGCATCGGCGGCGCCTCGCTGATGCCGGTGGGACGCTACGTGCTGGTGCGCACCATCGACAAGCGCGAATACGTGCCGGCCATGAGCACGGTGGCCACCTTCGGCCTGCTCGGCTCGGTGCTGGGGCCGCTGCTCGGCGGCCTGCTGGTGGAGTTCACCAGCTGGCGGTTGATCTTCCTGATCAACGTGCCGGTGGGCCTGGCCGGGCTGTGGATGAACCAGCGCGACATGCCGGAATACCGGCTGGAGCAGGCACGTCCGTTCGACACGGCCGGCTTCCTGCTGTTCGCCGCCGCCTCGGCCCTGCTGCTCACCGCCTCCGAGCAGGCCGGTGCACAGATCCATCACTGGATGCTGGTGGCGGCGTGCATCGCGATGGCCGCTCTGCTGGGCGCTACCTACGTGTGGCACAGCCGCCGCACCGAACACCCGGTGGCGGATCTTTCCCTGCTGCGCGTGCGCAGCCTGTCGGTGGCCCTGGTCGGCAACCTGTTCACCCGGCTCGGCATCGGCGGCATGTTCCTGCTGCTGGTGCTGTTCCTGCAGGTCGGCTGCGGCTGGTCGCCGACCCTGGCCGGCCTGATGATGGTGCCGCAGGCGCTGGGCTCGATCAGCTCCAAGTGGGTGGTGAACCGGCTGCTGCTGCGACTGGGTTATCGCCGCCTGCTGCTCGCCAACACCACCGCCGTCGCGGTGATGCTGGCGGTGTTCTCGCAGGTCGATGGAGCCACGCCGACCTGGCTGATCGCGATCCTGGTGTTCGTCTACGGCTGCTTCACCGGCCTGCAGTACACCACCATGAACACGCTGGCCTACACCGACGTGGACATCCGCCACGCCTCGATGGCCTCGTCGATGGCCTCGACCACGCAGTACCTGTCGATCAGCTTCGGCATCGCCTTCTCCACCCTGCTGATGGAGGTGTTCGTGGGGCGGCAGGCTCATGCCGCGCATGCCTACGTGACCGCCTTCCACATCACCGTGCTGGTGCTGGCCGCCGTCACCGCACTGGCCGCCACGATCTTCCTGCGGCTACGTCCCGATCATCCGGGCGCGGCGCCCCGCGACGGTGCTGCCAGCCCATAGCGGGCTGGTAACCTTCCTGGCCTGATCCATTCGCCAAGGAACGCACGCATGCGCTGGACCCTCGCCCTCGCCGCCCTGCTCGCCAGCGGTCCCGCCGCGGCAGCCGAGGCCCAGGACGTGAACTTCCACCTCACCGACCACCCGGTCGGCGTGATCGCCTTGATGCTGTTCGTGCTGGCCTACCTGGCGGTGATCTTCGAAGAGCACCTGGCGATCGCCAAGTCCAAGCCGGTGATGCTGGCCGCGGCGCTGATCTGGGGCATGATCGCCTGGGTTACCGGTGATCCGGCCAAGGGCATCACTCCGGCCGCCACCGCCTTCGAGGGCATGTTCCTCGAGTACGCGGAGATCTTCTTCTTCCTGGTGGTGGCGATGACCTACGTCACCGCGATGGGCGAGCGCAACGTGTTCGAAGCGCTGCGCGATGCGCTGATCCGGCGCGGCTTCGGCTACCGCTCGCTGTTCTGGATCACCGGGCTGATCGCGTTCTTCCTCTCGCCGGTGCTGGACAACCTGACCACGGCACTGGTGATGTCGGCGGTGATCCTCGCCGTGGCCGGCGGCAATCGCCGCTTCATCACCCTGGCGATGATCAACCTGGTGGTCGCCGCCAATGCCGGCGGCGCGTGGAGCGCGTTCGGCGACATCACCACGCTGATGGTGTGGCAGGCCGGCAAGAGCGGTTTCTTCGACTTCTTCCGGCTGTTCGGGCCGTCGCTGGTGAACTGGCTGGTGCCGGCGATCCTGATGGCCTTTGCCCTGCCCAAGGGGCAGCCGGATTCGGCCGGCAGCGGCAATTCGCTGAAGCCCGGCGGCATCGGCATCTGCCTCACCTTCGCGGCGACCATCGCAATCACCGTGATCGGTCGCCAGTGGCTCGGCATGCCGGCCGCCTACGGCATGCTTACTGGCCTGGCCTTCCTCAACCTGGTGGCCACCCGCATCGACCGCCACCAGCGCCGCTATGCGCTGGCCCAGGGCGAGGAGCCGCCGAGCTATTCGATCTTCCGCATCATCGCCAACGCCGAGTGGGACACCTTGCTGTTCTTCTACGGCGTGTTCGCCTGCGTCGGCGGCCTGGCCGCGCTGGGCTACCTGGAACTGGCCTCGCACCAGCTCTACGGCAACCTCGGCTTCACCCTGGCCAACGCCATCATGGGCGTCACCTCGGCGGTGGTGGACAACATCCCGATCATGTTCGCGGTGCTCAAGATGAACCCGCCGATGGACCAGGCGCAGTGGCTGCTGATCACCCTCACCGCAGGCGTCGGCGGCAGCCTGCTGTCGGTCGGCTCGGCCGCCGGCGTGGCGCTGATGGGCGCCTCGCGCGGGCAGTACACCTTCATGAGTCACCTGCGCTGGACCTGGGCGATCGCGCTGGGCTACGTAGCCAGCATCGTGCTGCACCTGTGGCTGGCCGGTCACCTGTTCCACGGCTGAAGATCGTCGTCTTTGCCCTGTAGGATGGGTGGCGTTTCCAGGAAGAGACCGACGCATGCACCACGCCGCAGACATCCTGCTGACCCTGTTCGTGATCTTCATCGCCGCACAGATCGGCGCCGAGATCGCGCAGCGGCTGAAACTGCCCGGGGTGGTCGGCGAGATCGCCGCCGGTTGTGTGGTAGGCCCCTCGGCGCTGGGCTGGCTAACCCCGGAACAGATCCTGCCCGGCACGCCGCTGGACGTGCTGGCCGAGGTCGGCGTGGTGCTGCTGCTGTTCTCCGTCGGCCTGGAGACGCGGCTCGACGACCTGAAGAAGGTAGGCAAGAGCGCCTTCCTGGTCGGCGTACTGGGCGTGATCCTGCCGTTCGGCCTCGGTGCACTGTGGGCGCACGGCGAGGGCTTCGACTGGATCAAGTCGCTGTTCGTGGCGGCGGCCTTCGTCGCCACCTCGGCCGGCATCACCGCACGCGTGCTGCAGGAGCTGGGCGTGCTGTCGCGGGTGGAGAGCCGGGTGATCCTGGGTGCGGCGGTGATCGACGACATTCTCGCCATGCTGCTGCTCGGCGTGGTGTCCTCGCTGCAGGGCGGCGGCGAGCTCAACCTGCAGTCGCTGCTGCTCACCCTGGCTGGCGCGGTCGGCTTCGTGGCGATCATCGGCTGGGGCGGCACCAAGGTGATGCGCCGCGGCTCCGGCTGGCTGGAAAAACCGATCAGCCCGCACTCGCCGCTGACCCTGGTGCTGGCGCTCTGCCTGGGGCTGGCGTGGCTGTCCACACGCTTCGGCCTGGCCGCGATCATCGGCGCCTTCCTCGCCGGCATGATCGCCTCGGAGACCCGCCAGCGCGAGGACCTGGAGCACAAGACGCTGCCCCTGCTGTCCTTCCTCACGCCGTTCTTCTTCGTCATCACCGGCGCCAAGGTGAACCTGTCCGAGCTGGCCAGCGTGGATGCGCTGGTGATGCTGGCCATCGTCACCGTGATCGCGATCCTCTCCAAGCTGGCCGGCGGCTTTCTCGGCGCGCTGGCGCTGGGCAAGCGCAGTGCGACCATCGTCGGCTTCGGCATGGTGCCGCGCGGCGAGGTGGGCGTGGTGATCGCCAGCCTGGGCCTGGCCGCCGGGGTGTTCAACGAACGTATCTACGCGATCATCGTGGCGATGTCGTTGCTCACCGCGATGGTGACGCCGCCGGTGCTGGCGATGCTGCTTAAACGCGCGCCGATCGAGCCGTAGCGACCAGCCTGTCTCTATCGCCTCGATCAACCCGTAGTACCGAGCGACTCAGGCTCGTCGACCAATGGCGATCGCCCGCCCGTCCGCGACCGATATACGCCATTGACGTATACGTCAATGGCGTATATCCTGCCGCCCAAGCATAAGCGCAGGGATGCGGCTCGCATGGTAATCATCGAGACTGAAATCCTCACCGAGCTCGTCACCGAGCTGATGGACGACGACGAATACTCAGCGTTACAGAAATACATGGTGAAAAACCCCAAAGCTGGGGATGTCATCCAAGGTACGGGCGGAATCAGGAAGCTCCGCTGGAGTCACAACAAGAAAGGCAAACGTGGTGGAGTTCGCGTCATCTACTACCACGCCGATGCGCTTCACCAGCTCAGGATGTTGCCGGCCTACAAGAAGGGTGAAGCGGATGATCTCACCGAGTCTCAGAAGAAGGCACTGAAAAGGCTTGTCGACACCTGGGAATAGCGCTCCTTATTCGACCACTCCCCGTTCGACCATGGGAACCAAGGCAGGAAACTTCCAACATGAAAAAAGACCTCTTTAACAAACTGTTGGAGAGCGTGGAGCAGATGGGCGAAATCACTCGTGGCGAACGGGCGCCGTCGCGTGAATTCAACATTGAACCGGATGAAATCAAGAAGATCCGGTCGCAACTGAAGCTGTCCCAATCAAAGTTTGCGTTCCTCATGCAGGTGGAGGTCAGCACCCTACAGAACTGGGAACAAGGACGTCGTGCCCCGACAGGGCCAGCGAAAGCCTTATTGAAAGCCATTCGAAAAGACCCGGAGCATGTGCTGACCGCTCTCGCCGATTGATCGAGCGTTTACAAAAGACAGCCACTTTTCGAGGGGCCTCGTATCCACGAGCCCTTTCTGATTTTCCTATTCCAGACCGGGTGAACCACCCCTCAAGCGTGCGCGCCAACTCGAGCGCAAGCACGCCCGGTCAGCCCTTTACCGCCTGATACGCCTCCAGCGCCGCCGCCCGCGACTCACCCAGATCCACTATCGGCGCCGGATAGCCCGACCGCCGCAGCAGCGACGGATCCTTCCACGGCTCGTGCCGCAGCGCCGGCACCGCGCGGGCCAGCTCCGGCAGCCAGCGCGCCAGGTACTCGCCCTTCGGGTCGAACTTCTGCGACTGGCTGACCGGGTTGAACACGCGGAAATACGGCGCGGCGTCGGCGCCGCAACCGGCCACCCACTGCCAGCCCAGCGAGTTGTTCGGCAGGTCGGCGTCGACCAGGGTGTCCCAGAACCAGTGCGCGCCGTGATGCCAGTGCTGGCGCAGGTTCTTGGTCAGGAAACTGGCGACCACCATGCGCACGCGGTTGTGCATCCAGCCGGTGTGCCACAGCTCGCGCATGCCGGCGTCCACCAGTGGAATGCCGGTGCGACCATGCTGCCAGCGAGCGATCGCCGCCTCGTCGGCCGCGGCCCAGGGAAAGCCGTCGAACTTCGGGTTGAAGTTGGCGGTGTGCGTCGACGGGAAGTGGTACAGCAAGTGATGGGCGAACTCGCGCCAGCCCAGCTCGCGCAGGAACGGCTCCACGTCCGGCCGCTTGCCGTTGCGGCCGGCCAGCAGGCGATGCAGCCCGGCCTGGATCTGCCGCGGCGAGATCTCGCCGAAATGCAGGTGCGGCGACAGCCGCGAGGTGCCGTGGCGCGCCGGGACGTCGCGGCCCTCGGCGTAGTCGTTCACCGCGTCGTCGGCGAACAGCTCCAGCATCTCCTGCGCGCCGCGCTCGCCGGGCGTCCACGCGTCGGCCATGCCGGCATCCCAACCGATCCGCGGCAACAGCTCCAGCGAAGCCAGCGACACGCCACCCTCGGCCGTCGCCCCACGCAAGGGCCGCGGCACCGGCAAAGGCTCCGAGTCGCCGATCAGCGTGCGCAGGTTGCGCCAGAACGGCGTGAACACGCGGTACGGATCGCCGGTCTTGGTCTCCACCTGCCAGGGCTCGCGCCACAGCGCGGCGTTGAAGCTGTGCGCCGCCACGCCCTGCTCGCGCAGCACCTGCTTGATGCGGGTATCGCGCGCGATCACCGCCGGCTCGTACAGGCGGTTCCAGTAGACCGCTTCGGCGCCGGTGGCCCGGATCAGCGCCGCCAGCATCCGCTCGCTGTCGCCGCTGCGCAGATGCAGTTCGGCGTGATGACCGCGCAGGGCTACGCCGAGCGCGTCCAGCGAGTGATGCAGCCACCAGCGACTGGCAGCGCCCGGCGCCCAGTCGCGCTCTTCCTGCGGCGCATGGATGTAGACCGGCAGCACGCGCTCGTGCGCGGCACAGGCGGCGTGCAGTGCGGGGTTGTCGGCCAACCGCAGGTCGCGGCGAAACCAGACGATGGCGAGGGACATGGGAAGATCGGCAGCGCGTCGAAACGAGGCGCCTAGCGTACGCACAGAACGCGCATGCGGATGCGCCGGCCAGCTAGCCCGACGGCGGCTTCACGCGGCCCCGACATCCTCGCGGCGCACCAGCGCGCTTGCGGTCGCCTGGTCGATCGCCGCCAGCAACTCGCGGGCGCCGAACGGCTTGCGCAGGTAGGTTGCCGAGGCTGGCGATGCCGCGCGCCCCATCCCGTCGGACGACATCGCCACCAGCGCCACGCCCGGGTGACGCCGCAGCGCTTCGCGGCAGATCGCCGCGCCGGTGCCGTCGTCGGACACGTCCATGTCCACCAGCAGCACGTCCAGGCGCTCCAGCGCATGAAGCCGGCGCAACGCACCCCGCGCTCCCAGGGCGGTGAGCACGAGGAAACCGGCCCGCCCTTCGAGCAGGACGCGCATGGTCTCGAGCACCGACGGATCGTCATCGACGATCAGGACCGCGCGAGCGGTATCCATCCAACCCCCTTCAGACCGCGCCCACAGTGGGCACGGTGCACTGCAACAGTCTACCCATCGCGGGGCCAGACGAACATGGCGACGCAAGCGGCAAACGTTTGTTCGAGATAAGAAATTTTCCTAGCGCCGGCCGATGGCGTAACGCCTGGAAGCCCAGCCCGCCGGCCTCCGGTTGAATCGCCATCGACACTTGCACCACACTCCGCCGGCCCGGATGTAAACGTTTACAGTTTACCCGATCCACGTACGGCGGTCGCCATCTCCGACCGCCGCGGGGTAGCGCGCCACCCGAGGGATTCCCGCCATGACCGCACCGCCCCACGCCCTGCGCAGTCGCCGCTTCGCCCGCGCGCTGCTCATCCTGTTGCTGCTCTGGCAGGGCACCGCCATCGCCGCCCCCGGCGTGCCGGCCGCGCATGCCGTGCTCGAACGCCTGATGCCGCACCTGGCGCCGCAGATCCACCTCACGCTCGCGCCCCGGCCCGACGGCAAGGACTACTTCCGCATCACCGGCAGCGCCGGCGACATCGACGTGAGCGGCGGCACCATCCCCACCCTGCTCTACGGCGTGAACCACTACCTGACCACCGTGGCGCACCTGCAGGTGTCGACCAACGGCAGCCAGCTCGGGCCGCCCGGCCTGGTGCTGCCGGCGCCGCCCGCGCCAATCGAGCAGCCGGCGTTGTACCGCTGGCGTTTCGCGCTCAACGAGAACACCGACGGCTACACCACGCCGTATTGGGACGAGGCGCGCTGGCAACACGAGATCGACATCCTCGCCCTGCACGGCACCAACGCCATGCTGCTGGAGCGCGGCATGGACACCGTGCTGTACCGCACCTTCCGCGACGCCGGCTACGACGACGCGGCGATCCGCGCCTGGATCACCAGCCCGGCGCACCAGAACTGGCAGCTGATGGGCAACATGTGCTGCTTCAACGGGCCGATCTCGCGCGCGCTGCTGGACAAGCGCGCCGCCTCGGCCCGGCACATCGTGGCGATGCTGCGCGCGGTGGGTATCGCGCCGGTGCTGCAGGGCTACTACGGCATGGTGCCGGCCGACTTCGGCAAGCGGCACCCGGGCGCGCACGTGATCGACCAGGGCGAATGGTGCGGCTTCACCCGCCCGGGCTGGCTCGACCCGCGCGACCCCTGGTTCGCCAAGCTGGCCGCGTCGTTCTACCAGCACGAGCGCGAGCTGCTGGGCGACGCGCCGATCTACGACATGGAGATCTTCCAGGAAGGCGGCGGCGCCGGTGGCGTGCCGGTGGGGCCGGCAGCCCAGGCGGTGCAGCAGGCCCTGCTGCGGGCGCACCCCGATGCGCTGTGGATGCAGATGGCCTGGCAGAAGAACCCGCTGCCGGAGCTGGTCGCCGCGGTGGACCCGGCGCACATGCTGATCGTGGACATCGAGCAGGGCCGCATCGCCCGCAACGACCGCGACGCCCAGTTCCACGGCATCCCGTGGCTGTTCGGCGGCCTGTGGGAATTCGGCGGTCGTACCACGCTCGGCGCGCCGCTGTACGACTACGCCGTGCGCCTGCCGACGATGGCCGCGCAGCCGGGCAGCCACATCGTCGGCACCGGCCTGTTCACCGAGGGGCTGGACACCAACCCGTTCGCCTTCGCGCTGTACACGGCGATGGCCTGGCACGCCACGCCGGTGGACCTGGACCGGTGGGCCCGCGACTACGCGGTGCGCCGCTACGGCGGCAACGACCCGCACGCCGAACGCGCCTGGCAGATCCTGCGCCGCACTGCCTACGGCTTCCGCGCCGATCCGCCGCCGGGCGGCGGCGAGCGCGATGCCGCGCAGGACTCGCTGTTCGCCGCCGAACCGTCACTCGAGACCCGCCACGCCGCCACTTGGTCGTCCGACCGGCCCCGCTACGACCCAGCCGAGCTGGCCCCGGCGCTGACCGAACTGCTGCAGGTGGCCCCGGCGCTGCGCCACACCGACACTTACCGCTACGACCTGGTCGACGTGGCCCGCCAGGTGCTGGCCAACGAGAGCCGCCGGCTGCTGCCGCTGATCGGCCAGGCCTACGCCGCCCGCGACAAGGCGCGCTTCGCCGCGCTCACCGCCGAATGGCTGCGCGACATGCGCATGCAGGACACCCTGCTGCAGACCGACCGCGACTTCCTGCTCGGCGCCTGGCTGGCGCGGGTGCCGGCGTGGGCGTCCTCGCCCGGGGAGCTGGCCCGGCTGAACTACGACGCGCGCTCCATCCTCACCACCTGGGGCGAGCGCAAGGCCGCGATGGACGGCGGCCTGCGCGACTACGCCAACCGCGACTGGGCCGGCCTGGTAGGCGACTACTACCTGCCGCGCTGGCGGATGTTCTTCACCTCGCTGCAGCACTCGCTGGACACCGGCAAGCCGCCGCAGCCGATCGACTGGTACGCCTTCGGCGACCGCTGGAACCACAGCCGCACCCGCTATGCCGGCGAGCCGCACGGCGACGCCTACGCCCAGGCGCTGGCGATCGCCCGCGCGCTGCACCTTGCCCCCGCCGACGAGGCCCATCCTTGAACACCCCGATCGCCCAACCCTCGCGCCTGCGCGCCATCGACCTGCTGCGCGGCCTGACCATCGCCTTCATGATCATGGCCAACAACAACGGCGGCCCGCACGCCTTCTGGGCGTTCAAACACGCCGACTGGAACGGCTTCACCCCCACCGACCTGGTGTTCCCCACCTTCCTGTTCCTGGTGGGCGTGGCGATCGTCTACTCCACCGCCGCACGCTTCGCCCGCGGGGCATCGCGCAGCAGCGTGCTGGTCCACGCCCTGTGGCGTGCGGGCGTGCTGTTCCTGTTCGGCCTCGTGGTCAACAGCTTTCCGCACATCGACCTGGCCACGATGCGGTTCTACGGGGTACTGCAGCGCATCGCCGCCTGCTACCTGCTGGCCACGGCGATCTACCTGTGGCTGCCGTGGTGGCGGGTGTGGCTGGGATTGATCGTCGCGGCGCTGCTCGGCTACTGGTTGCTGATGCGGTTCGTGCCGGTGCCCGGGCTGGGCCTGCCGGTGCGCGACATCCCGCTGCTCGACCCGGACGCCAACCTCGCCGCCTGGCTCGACCGCCAGCTGTTCAGCGCCGCGCACCTGTACGAGCGCACGCGCGATCCGGAAGGCCTGCTCAGCACCCTGCCGGCGCTGGCCACCACGGCCATCGGCATCCTGGCCGGCCAGTGGCTGCGCAGCACGCACGACCTGCCGCGCAAGGTCCGCGGCCTGCTGCTGGCCGGGCTGGCCTGCGTGGCACTCGGCGCGCTGTGGAACCTCGGCTTCCCGATCAACAAGAAGCTGTGGACCAGCGCCTATGTGTTGTTCGCCGGCGGCTGGAGCGTGCTGCTGCTGGCGTTTTTCCTGTGGGCGGTGGACATCGCCAAGCCGGCCGGGCCGGATCGGCGCCCGCCGGCCTGGCAGATGCCGCTGCGCGTGCTCGGCACCAACGCCATCTTCGCCTACATGCTCTCCGAGCTGCTGGCCTCCAGCCTGTGGAACATCCACCTCGCCGACGGCCGCCCCGTGGCCGGCGTCATCGGCACCGCCTTCGAGACCACGCTGGGCCAGAACGGCTTCATGGCGCTCACCTACGCGTTGCTCTACCTGGCGGTGTGCTGGGTGCCCACCTATGTGCTGTACCGGCGAGGGATTTTCCTGAAGGTGTAACGACGCGGAGGGGAAACGGCCCGATGCCGCTCCCTCCGCGCCCTGGGCTCGGCTACTGGTACGTGGGGTGCTCGCGCACGAAAGATGCCGAGCGGTTCAACGGCACATGGGCCGGGTGCGCGAGGTAGGCGGCATGCTCCTCCGCCACGCCGGGTCGCGGGGCTGGCCGCGGCGTCAACCGCTGCGCCTCGTCGACAGCATCGACAATCTCCCGCAGCTTGCCCACGTCGCGATGGATGGCATCGCCCATGATGGAAAGCGTCGCCTTGGCGTATTCGGCATGGTCGGCGCAGGTCACCACGTTGGCGAGCGCGCGCAGGCTGCCGAGCAGCAGCTGCATGTCGTCGATCTGCTCCAGGGTGACGCCGGACGTGTAGCGCGTGGCGCCCACCACGGGTTCGGCGGTGTCGGCTGCCTCATCCGCCATGTCCACACCCGCGTCCGCCTCGGCATCGCTACCTGCGGCCGACGCATGCTCGCCGCGCACCGCCGGCCACGAGATCTCGCGCAGCACCTGCGCGATCTGCTCCGACAGCAGCCCCAGGCAATTCGCCACCTCGCCCGGCCCCACCTTCGCGATCCACTCGTGGTCGGCGCCCGCCTGCCGCGGTCGGGCCAGGTTGGCCAGCAACCCCACGTAATCGCACAACTGCTTCAGCCGCAGCTGGCTGTCCTCCGGCAGGAAATAGCCGGTCACATTCCGATCTTCCGAATCGATGGTCGACATGCTCGCCTCCTCGTTCCATGAAGTACCCGCACGCCAGGGTGGCGACGGGAAGTCGGGAGGTTCGAAACCGCAAGTAGTCGGCGGGCGTATTCCCCCGAAGGGTGTTGTATTAGCCGCCCTCCCGACGCAAATGCACGTCGGTCGCGCTCGCAAAAATACGAGCACAAAAAACCCACCGGTTTGACGGAGGTGGGGACCGCTACTTGGGGAGTTTCGACGCTCCTTGAGATCAAGTCTCCTACCGTGTTGGAGGAGAGTCAAGGCGATGCGCCGTAATGTGATGTGGGGGCGTCGGGGGCTCCGAACCTCAGCAGCGCGGGCCTCGCGCGCGGCGTCAAATCCGGCTCCTCTCCTAAGTAGTTAGCACTACCTATCGAGACAGCATTTCTTGAACTTCCTTCCGCTGCCACAAGGACATCGGTCATTCCGCCCCACCTTCTGCCTCCCGGCGTCTCGGGCTAGCCGCTTAAGAGAGTTTGCCGGAATTGACTTAGGCATCCCGGCGGTTGCTGCGTCCATCTCATCCGAATGCTGCCACTCAAAATCCAGGACAACCCCGAGTTGCAGGCGAACGTCCGGGTCCAATGAAAGGCCGAACCAGCGTGGAGCTCTCAGTGCGTACTTTCGTCGTTCGCAATGTCTTCCGAGTTTTTGCTTAGCGAGTTCCGACAGTGAAGAATTGCAGTGGAACGTGATACCACCGCCATCATCGCCGATGGAGAAATCATGAGTCTCGCCATCGGCCCGCGTCTTCTGTGCAATCAAATCTAGCCCGCGATTTATATTTCGACAGGTATCCTCGCCTAAAGTGAGAAGGTTGAAACCGATCTCCATCGAGGCCGGATCTGGCTGGCCATTTATCTGAGATAGCAGACGCTCGAAGGGCGTGCCAACAAACCGCGTCAGGATGCCATCCGGCGTCCGCGCGCCAGGAATGTTGTCGCGGCGCACCATCATGGCCAAATCCAATTCGGCTGAGATGTCATCGTCGAGCATCACCATATTGAAATCCTCCTCGATCCAGAGGTTTCTCTTTAGGTGGAATCCGAGCGCAGTAAGCTCATGGCTCATTGTTAGGCGCTCAATATTCTCAACTCTCTGCCTGACGTAACTGAGAAGGCGAAGAGGTGTGTCTAGCATCTCGGTCAGCGCATCCAGAAGGAAAACATCCATGACGAAAGGCGCGCGTATTCTGTCTGATGTTTGATACTTCAGAAACTGCCTAGCTTGGAAGGCTAGAGCGGGATAGTGCTCAGCAACCAAATTGAAGATGAATATCTCCTTTGGAACTTGCGGCAACTCAATATTTACCTTTTGTGCATCCTTCAAGACGCAATCCCCAGCCAAGATCGCTTCCGCACACAACCAGGCCTGATCATAAGAGTCTTGAATTGCAGCAGCGAAATCTTTCCGGAGCTGGCCATCGTTCCCTCGGCGAGCTGCCAAAGTTAGCTTCTTTGATTTGGCTTGGACGATGATCAATCGGTTGCCGAAGACAACAAGTACATCAATCTCCCCAACCACTGATTTGCCTCGAACAAGATCGACGTTGGGGTGAACCCACTGAGATCCAAATACGGTAGCCAAACGCCGCGCCCCAAAAGACTCCGTGAATTCGCCTCGATGCTTAGCCGCTGCAGGCTCATAAGTCTGATCGCCGCCCATCCAATAGAACGGAGATTCATAGAGGGATTCATAAATGCTATAGGGAAGGAAAAGCAGGACCTTGCCATTACCAAGATTCAGCAAAGGCCTTGCATTAACCGCGTTGAAATCTCCCAGCGACTGAAATTGGGCGTTGTCGCTAGATAGCGTGAATGCATTCAGGAAGGCCTGAACTTTCTCTCCTGACAGACCTGTATGGAAAGCTATTTCATCAGCTGTTTGCTCGAATACACTGAGCCAACTGACAGGCTCCTTTCCTGACCTTTTCATTTCTTCGAAGGCCAACTCCATCTTCTTGCTGATGATCTCGCACATCCCTCTTGCAGCAGCTTGGGCTTGCGAAATAGAAAAGCCCATATTCTTTTCAAGCCACGAATCATCGGCACGATACTTTTCCAAAGCGAAATCGCGGTATTGAAAGCTATAGGCCGACTCACTGCCATAGAAGATGGGCTCCCGCATTGCCTCGCCTCGCCAAATATCGCTGTCAGCAATACCGGCCTTGGCGGCAGCGATCATTTGGTCGAACGCGGGACGGCTCATTGCCTCGTGTAACTCTTCCATGAGTAGGTCGGCTCGTTCAAGGTATTCATCTCGAATACGCACTTCTGGCACGGAAGCGTCGATCGGTCCTCGCGCGAGCAACCCAAGAATCGTGGTAATTTCCGTACGAATGAGTCGTTCCCGGCTAAACGATCTCTGCAGGTCTGAGGCCTCCATCTGGCCCACAAAGAACATTGCGACGTCTCGGTAGCAGATTTGCGCAATGGCATGGACATACCCAGGGGAACGAGCAAGGACCGCTAGGTCCTCAAACACCTCAGCTTCGCTGCGACGTATCTTGTTCATTGGATAGCCCTCCCCATAAAGATTGAACCACAGGCGCGACTGCCCCTTAGCCCATGCAGGCATGTGTCTGCGCTTGTCCGATCACCGTAGCAGTATCTATCGCTGCGTCCACGCCATTAAGGGCGAAAGATCGCTACCGCGAGTCGCTCGCGCACACTCCCGTAGCCGTCCTCTAGAAAGCGGAACGCTGGTAGGGAAAGTAGGGACGTGGCAAAGGATGAAACAAAAGATCCCGTGGATTCAGTGGCTTAATCGCATTATTGGCGGAGAGAGTGG
>JABLTH010085469.1_pt1 | contig 17560 bp, 17 predicted proteins | sample 7875711 | NCBI WGS metagenome assembly JABLTH01 (sample SAMN14941262, study PRJNA633318) | bioreactor metagenome | isolation source: bioreactor | place: China | collected 2019-03-05 | reverse complement strand
GCCAGGGCGGCGCCGAGGTCCGGCAGGTCCGCGCGAGGGTCCATCAGGCCCCCCGGCGCGCGGCGGTGGCCAGCTTCGCGGCGGGCCTGGGTTCCAGGGGATAGGGCGAGGGGCCGGCCTTGTGGAAGTGGGTCTGGAGCACCACGGTGGTCCGCGTGGTCACGTGGGGGCCCAGCACGCGGATGCGCCGCAGGCGCTCCTGCAGGCCCTGGGGGGTGTCGGCCACGATCTTCAGCAGCAGGCAGTCCTCGCCGGCCACGCTGTGGGCCTCCAGCACGTCGGGCTCCTGCTCGAGGCCCTTCCAGAAGGCCATCTCCAGGGCTTCGTCGTTGTCGGCCTTGTAGCGCACGGCCACGTAGGCCACCACGGGCTTCAGCACCGCCGCGGGGCTCACCCGGGCGGCGTAGCCGTCCAGCACCCCTTCGGCCTCCAGCTTCTTCACGCGGTCGATGATGGTGGGCCGGCTGACCCCCAGGCGCTCGGCGAGCTCGGCGTGGGTGACGCGGCCGTCCTCCAGCAGCTCGGCCACGAGGCGTCGATTCAGCTCATCGTCCATGGGGTGCTTCATGGCCTCCTCCGAAAGGATCAAGCATAGGGTCCGATTTCGATCCGAAAAGAGAATCGAGCATTTTATTGACAACATGAAGCCTTGTCTTGCGATGCGTAAAGGCTTTGACCGTAACCGCCTTGACGAATCGTCATCGGCCGGCGCTTCGGCTTTCCCTTCGACAGGCCCCGCGGCTGGCCCACACTGGAACCATGGATCTTGCCCATCCCTACACCGACACGAGCTTCTTCCTCATCGCGGGGCCCTGCGTCATCGAGAGCCGGGAGCACGCCTTCTTCATGGCCACCCAGCTCCGGGACCTGGCCGACAGCCGGGGCATCCCGTTCATCTACAAGAGCAGCTTCGACAAGGCCAACCGCACCTCGATCTCGAGCTACCGCGGCATCGCCATGGAGGAGGGCCTGGAGATCCTGGCGGACATCCGGACGAAGCTCGGCGTCCCGGTGCTGACGGACGTGCACGAGAGCTGGCAGTGCAAGCCGGTGGGGGAGGCGGTGGACGTGCTGCAGATCCCGGCCTTCCTCTGCCGCCAGACGGACCTGCTGCTGGCCGCCGCCGCCACGGGCCGCGCGGTGAATGTGAAGAAGGGCCAGTTCCTCGCCCCCTGGGACCTGAAGAACGCTGTGGACAAGATGCGCACCGTGAGTGGCCACGGCCCCCTGTGGGTCACCGAGCGGGGCTCCACCTTCGGCTACGGCCAGCTGGTGGTGGACTTCCAGAGCTGGCCCCACCTGCGCAAGACCGGCTACCCGGTGATCTTCGACGCCACCCACTCGGTTCAGAAGCCCGGCGCCCTGGGCACCGCCACCGGCGGCGCAAGGGAGATGATCCCCACCCTGGCGAGGGCGGCGGCCACCGCCGTGGACGGCTTCTTCTTCGAGGTCCACGACTGCCCCGAGAAGGCTCTCAGCGACGGGCCGAACGCCATGCGCCTCGAGGAATTCGGCACGCTCCTCGACCAGCTCCTGGCCATCTGGTGCGCCAGCCGCACGGCGGCGCTGGAGGACCCGGCGGGGCGGGGCTGACCTGCCTCAGCGGACCGTGAGCGTGAAGTCCACCGAGGCTTTCGGGTCGCCGAGGGCCGTCACCTTGAGCCGGTAGACGCCGGGAGACGAGGGCGCCTTCACTCGGATCTGGGAAGGGCTGGACCACTCGTAGCCGCTGGACAGGTTCTCCACGGCGCCATCGCCGAAGGGGCCGATGGGCTCGGCGCGAAGCCACTGGGGCACGTCGGCGGTGGTCCCGGGGGAGCCGGGCGCTTCGCTCCACCAGACCGAGGGCCCGCCCGAGACCGGGAGGTACGTCATCACGCCGGGTCCCAAGATGAGCTCCGTCGTCAGCAGACGGAGCGACAGGGCAGGCACGATGCGCACGGTGGCGGTCGCGCTCACCGGGCCCTCGCTGTTCCGGGCCGTGAGCGTAAACGAGGCGGTGCCCGTCGCGGGGCCCGCCGTGAAGCGAATCGCGGACCCTGTCCCCGAAGGGGTGGTCGGCAGGGCTCCACCGCTTACGATGGGCGGGGCCGGGGCTTCCGCTGGCTCCGGAACGAAGGTGCCGATCCCGGCTGGGTCCAGCCGCCACTCGATGGGATCCGTGGTGAAGATGGCGTAGGCCCGTAGCCGCGTCTGCCCGCCCGGGGCCACGATGCGCGGCCCTTCCACGGGCCCGAAGGAGGGTTTCTCAGCCGTCGGGTCGTAGACGCCAGGGATGCAGGAGAGCTGGGCCAGCCCCCCCGCGAACGCCAGGGCGGGGAGCCATCCTCGCTTCACTGGACCACCACGCGGACCCGGGCTGTGGCCGAGGGGTCCGCCACGGCCACGCCCTTGAGCACGTAGCTCCCTGCGCGGGTCGGGGCATTGAAGACCAGTCTCCCCGGCGCCGAAGCAAGGATCTGCCCATCGGCGAAGTCCCCCTCGGGGCTCCAAGAGACCTGCTGTGGGACCTGGAGCTCGGTGAATCCGGGGGCCGCGACGGACACGGCGATCGACTTCTGAAGCTGCGGTGTCACCAGGATGTCCGTGGCCGCCGGAGCGATGCTGACCCCCTGGACCACCTGGAGCAGCACACTCGCCTGGAGGCGGTGGGCGCCCTCTCCGGTGGCCACCTGGAATTCAGCAGCCCCCAGGGAGGACCCTGCGTTGAAGGTACCCGCCAGGCCATACGTCAACGGGGGCGAGGTCGGTGCCGGGATGGCCGCGGCGGACTTCGGGAGGAAGGTGCCGAGGCCCGGAGGGACCAGCGCCCAGCTCAGGGGCCCCCCGGTCCCATAGGCTGTGAGGTCAAGCCGCCCGCCAGGCCCCACGACGGTCGGTCCCGCCTGGATGGAAAGCCGGGGACCGGAATCGCCGCCGCGGGTTCCATCTCCGCAGCCCTGGACCAGCCCGAGGGCCAGGACCATGGCCGTGAGCGGGGCCCGATTCACTCGATCCCCGCCGCGTAGGTCAAATTCAGCAGCGCCATGGCCCGGGTCACCTTCCCGATGCTGTTCTTCGTCGTATCGGTATAGGGGATGCCGCGGGCCTCGAGGGCCTCGTAGTCGAAGTTGCCCTGGCCGCTGAGGTCGAAGCAGAGGGCCCCGTCCTTGATCCACTCGGTCTTGATCTGGTAACCGGCCGCCGGCACGGCGCTGACGATGACATCGGCGGTCTTGATGAATGACTCAAGATGGGAAGCATTCGTGTGCTGGTGGCACAGGATCGGCGTGGCCTTGAGGTTGGCCACCATGGCGGTGAGCGGCCGGCCGATGCGCAGGCTGTCGTTGATCACCAGCACGGTCTTGCCCGCCAGCCACCCATCGCCGAAGCCGCGCTTGATGGTCTTCACCACGGCGCGGGCGGTGCAGGGAGTCATGCAGCGCTGGTCGCTGCCGTCCAGGCGCTTCCGGAACTTGTTCAGGTAGCCGATATTCGTGGCGTGCAGCCCCTCGATGTCCTTCTCGGGGTCCACCAGATCCATCACCTCGTCGTCCTTCAGTTCGGGATAGCGCAGGGGATAGAAGATGAAGATGCCGTGGGTGCGGTCGTCCTGGTTCAGCCGCGCGATGGTCTTCACCAGCTCCATGCCGTTCTTGACGTCGATGTCCTTGGCGTCGATGCCCAGGTCCTCGCAGTCCTGGAGCATGTAGCGGTGGTACGTCACGCAGCCGACGTCGTCGCAACCCAGGATCAGCCCGAGGCCGGGGGCGAAGCCCAGCTTGGCGATGTTGGCCTTGATCAGGGCCCGGTAGTGGGTGGCGGTCTCCTGGCAGTCCAGCCGGCCGGTGAGCGTCGACGTCATGGCGTACCTCGACCTTCCAGTCTACCGGAGCGGCGGAGGGTTGTTGAGCGGCGATCCTATGCGATGCTCCTCCGATGCGCTGGACGAAGGCCAAGCTCGCGGAACTCCAGGACCGCCTCCGGGCGGCCTATCCCGACGCGAAATGCGCCCTGGACCACGAGGACCCCTTCCAGCTGGTGGTGGCCACCATCCTCAGCGCCCAGTGCACCGACGCCCGGGTGAACCTCACCACCCCCGCGCTCTTCGCGCGCTATCCCGACGCGGCAGCCCTGGCCTCGGCGAAGCTGCCCGAGCTGGAGGCTCTCATCCACAGCACGGGCTTCTTCCGCAACAAGGCGAAGAACCTCGTGGGCCTGGGCCAGGCCCTCGTCGCGAAGCACGGCGGGAAGGTGCCCTCGGATCCGGAACAGCTCGCGGCCCTGCCCGGGGTGGGCCAGAAGACCGCGAACGTCGTGCTGGCGAACGCCTTCGGCGTGCCCGCCCTGGCGGTGGACACCCACATCTTCCGGGTGGCCCGGCGCCTCGGCCTCTCGGAGGCGAACACCCCCGAGAAGGTGGAGGCCGACCTCTGCCGGCGCTTCCCGGAGCAGGACTGGATCGAGCTCCACCACCAGCTCATCTTCCACGGCCGGCGGCGCTGCGACGCCCGCAAGCCCGACTGCGCGGACTGTCCGGTGCTCGAGGTCTGCGACGTGGGCCGCGGCAAGGTGCCGGACCCCCACAGCGGGCTCACGCTCCGGGCGGCGCCTCCGCCGAAGCGGGCGCAGCCCCCCGCTCAAGCCCCCCGCTCCGAGTTCAAGGCGCCGCCGTCCTCCGCCGGAGGCCCACTGCGGGTCGTCAGCCTCGTCCCGTCGGTCACCGAGCTGCTGGCCCAGTGGGGCCTCGCCACCCGCCTCGTGGGACGCACGCGCTACTGCACCGAGCCGAAGTGGATCCGCGCCACCGTGCCCGAGGTGGGCGGCACGAAGGACCCGAAGCTGGACCGAATCCGGGACCTCAAGCCCGACCTGGTGGTCCTCGAGCGCGACGAGAACCGGAAGGCCGCCGCCGACGGGCTCACGGAGCTCGGCATCCCCTGGATCGCCCTGGAGGTGCGCACCCTGAAGGACTGCGCGAAGGCCTGGCGCCAGCTCGGCGCCCTCTTCGGCGTCGAGGCCCTGGCGGAAGCACGCGCGGAAGCGCTGGAGGCTCTGTTGCCAAAGCGGGCGGGCAAGGGCCCGCGGACGCTGGTGCTCATCTGGCACCGCCCCTGGATGAGCGCGGGGCCCGACACCTACCTCGGGGACCTGGTGCGCCAGGCCGGCTTCACGCCCATCGGCCCTCAGCGGTGGGCGAAGCTGGAGGAGGCGGAGCTCCGGGCCATGGACCCCGAGCTGGTGCTGCTCCCCACCGAACCCTACAAGTTCAATCGCACCCACGTGAACGAGCTGCGCAAGCGCTTCCCGGAGGCGCGCATCGAGCTGGTGGATGGGCAGGCCATGACGTGGTACCTGAGCCGGACGGAGGCGGGACTGGAGATGGCGAGGGGCCTTCACCCGCGCTGAGCCTCGCGTCCCCGGGATCCTGCGTGTCCTTGATCACCGGGGGCCCCGGGTTCTAATGGAAGGGTTTCGAGGTCCCCATGCGATTGAACCCCTTCCTGCTGGCCCCCTTCATCGGCCTGGTCCTCCACGCGGGGAGCGAGGACACCGGCATCATCCCCAAGGCCGCGCGCAAGGACGCCAGCGCCTTCGGCTTCTCCGACGGCCGGACCCGGAAGACTGTGGCCGACTACCGGGGCAAGGTGGTGGTCATCGACTTCTGGGCCACCTGGTGCCCGCCCTGCCGGCAGTCCCTTCCCGAACTCGCGCACCTGCAGCGGCAGGAGCCGAAGGCCCCCATCGCGATCATCCCGGTCAACCGGGACGACGAGGGGTGGAGCGTGGTGACGCCGTTCATCCACAAGAACGCGAAGGTCCTGGGGGACTTCCGGGCCTACATGGCCGGGGTTGGCAAGAACGGGACCGCCGTGCTGGGGGAGGTCACCGCCTTCCCGACCACGTACATAATCGACGCCGACGGCAAGGTGGCCTCCCGGTGGACGGGGTACGCGGAGGGCCTGCTGGTGGAGCGCCTCAACGCCGTGCTCCGGGAACTCCCGGCGCCGGCCAAGGGCGACTGATCAGCCCAGCCAGGCCCGCATCTCCGCGGGCTTCTGGAAGCCCTGGATGCGGCGCAGCTCCTTGCCGTCGGCGTCCAGCAGCAGCACCGTCGGATAGCTCCGGATGCCGAGCTTGGCGACCAGGTCCGGCCTGACCTTGTCGGTGTCGATGCGGATGGCCACGGCGTTGGCGGCGATCCAGCTCTGGATGCCAGCGTCGGGCCAGGTCTTCTCGTCCAGCTCGTGGCACTGGGCGCACCACTCGGCGTAGATGTCCACCAGGACGACCTTGCCCTCGGCCTTGGCCCGGGCGAGGGCCTTCTCCAGGTCCTGCTCCATCCAGGCCTTCCGCCACTCCGGAGCCTCGGCCTTCGCCGCGGCGCCGCCCTTCGGCAGCAGGTCCACGCCCGTGAAGCCCTCCACCCCGCGCAGGCCCAGCAGCACCCCCGCCGCCAGGGCCAGGACGCCGAGGCCCTTCGCGAAGCCGGAGGGCAGGGATTCCGCCGGGCGGAAGGCGCCCATCACGGCGGCTGCGGCGAAGGCGACGACCGACCAGAGGCCGAGGCTGGCCCAGGCCGGCAGGATGTAGCGCAGGGTCCAGACCGCGAAGCCCAGGACCACGAGGCCCATGGCCTGCTTCAGGACCACCAGCCAGTCGCCACTCCGTGGCAGACCCGCGGAGAAGGTGCCCACCGCCATGAAGAGGACCCCCATGCCCAGGGCGAACACGAAGAGCTGCGCGGCGCCCAGGGCCCAGTGGCCGTGCTGGGCGATGCCCAGCAGCACTGATCCGATGACCGGGCCCACGCAGGGCGCGGAGATGGGACCAAGCACGAGGCCCATGGCGAAGGCGCCCGCGAACCCTTTGCGGGAGCCATCCCCCTGCATGCGGGCCTGCCAGGAGGCCGGCAGCGAAATCTCGAAGGCCCCGAACAGGGAAAGCGCAAAGGCGCCGAAGAGCAGCGCGACGGGCACCAGGAAGGCGGGTTTCTGGGCGAAGGCTCCGAAGGCGGCCCCGGTGGTCGCCGCCAGCACGCCCAGGAGCGTGTAAGTCACGGCCATGCCCAGCACCAGCGTCGCGGAAAGGGCCAGGCCGCGGGCCTTCCCGCCGCCCTTCGCGCCGATCACCGCCATGGTGATGGGGATCATGGGATACACGCAGGGCGTCACGCTGGCTGCCAGCCCCGCCAGGAAGGCCACCAGGAAGAGGCTCCACAGGCCCTCGGGCGCGGGGGTCTTCGAGGAATCGGCCCCCCCTCCCATCACGTCCTTGGCGGCGACCTTCAGCTCCCGCTTGGTGGGCGGGTAGCAGACGCCGCCCTCGCCTTCGGTGCAGGGCTGGGTGGTGACCTCGAGGGTCACGTCGCCCGACAAGCCTTCGGCCACCAGGGGCACGGCCACGGTGCCCCGCCAGATGCCCTCGTCCAGCTCGTCCTTGCCGGTGGGCGCCGGCAGCGGGCCCGCCTTCACCGAGCCTGGCTGGCCGGGCTTGAGGGCCACCTTCATGAAGGCGGTCTTGAGGTGGACCTTCTCGGGGACCGTGAGGGTCAACACGCCCTTGGACACGGTCATGCCGATGTCCTTCGCGGGATCGAACTCGCGGGCCGGAAGGGGACCGAAGCCCAGCAGACAAACCAGGATCCAGAGCCAGCGGCGCATCGAGCCTCCCCTTCCTAGGATGCCCGAAGGGCGGCCGCGTTCCCGCCTACACTCGATGGATGGACCTTTCCACCCTCAAGGCCCTTCCCTGGTTTCCCGGGCTCCTCGCCCGCCTGGAGGCCCACGTGGCCGACGAGGCCGAGGCCGGCCTCGGCCCCCGGGACGCCGCCCACGATGTCTCCCACGCCTGCCGGGTGGCGCGCCTCGCCCAGCGGCTGGCCCGGGAGGAGGGCGCGGATCCGGAAATCTGCGCCGCCGCCGCCCTCCTCCACGACCTGGTGTGGGTGCCCAAGAACCATCCCGACTCCCCGCGCACCGCCGAGATGAGCGCCGCCCTGGCCCGGGACTGGTGCGAGCAGGTCCCGGAACTCTCGGACCGCGCCGTGGCCGTGGGCGAGGCCATCCTCACCCACAGCTTTTCCAGCGGCGGCGAGGCCGAAAGCCTCGAGGCCAAGGTGGTCCAGGACGCCGACCGGCTGGAGGCCCTGGGCGCCATCGGCATCGCGCGGGTCTTCGCCACCGGGGCCAGCTTCGGGGCGCGGCTCTGGCACCCCGAGGACCCCTGGGGGCGCGCCCGCGACCTGGACGACAAGCGCTACAGCCTGGACCACTTCCCCATCAAGCTGCTCAAGCTCCAGGGCCTGCTCCAGACCGACGCCGGACGCCGCCTGGCCCGGGAGCTCCACGCGCTGATGGTGGGCTTCCTGGCCTCCCTGCGGGAGGAGCTGGACTAGGCCGGACTAGAATGGGTCCATGCCCCTCCTGCTCACCCGCGCCCGGCCCTTCGTGGCGGACCACTTCCACGACCTGCCCGGCTTCCAGGAGGATCGGCACGGCCACAACTGGGAGGTGAGGGCCACCCTCGAGACGGATCCCGGCGCGCCCGGGGACGTGGAACGGCGCTTCGACGCGGCCCTGGAGGCCTGGGTCGCCCGGGTGGACTACACCCTCCTGAACCAGCAGCCGGCCCTCGCCGGGCGCAACCCCACCGCCGAGCTGCTGGCCCAGTGGGCCTTCGAGGACCTCGCCCGGGCCGGCCTGGCGCCGGTGGAGGTCCGCGTCCGGGAGAAGGCCAACTACTGGGCCCTGTGCCGTCCGGAGGCCCGGCGATGAGGCGCCTGGCCGCGCCCGCCGCCGCCTTCCTCCTCGCGGGCCTGAGCTGCGAACGGGCCGCGCCCCCGGCGGCCCCCGTGGCCGCGCCGGAGAAGACGGCCCCCTGGACCTGGCGGGGCGTCGGCGGCTACATCGTCATCGAGGGGGAGCTGGCCGCCCCGGCGCGCCTCGTCCTCGAGGGCCCGCACATGCGGGTGGAGGCCGACGCCGCGGCCGGGCCCGTCCGGTGGGAGATGGAGCGCCCCGCCCCGGGGGAGACCGCGGACCTCCGCACCGCCGACGGCAAGGTGCTCGCCCGCTTCCGCTTCGCGGACCCGCCCCGGCCGGCGCGGCGGGGCGGGCCATCCCCCCGGGACCGCGTGGTGCGCCCGGATGCGCCCCTCCCCGCGCCCGGCGAGGCCGAGGCGCCGGCCGCGCCCCGGCCCGCCCCCGAGCCTCCCCCGCCCGTGGCCGCCGCCGTGGCGCCCCCGGACCTGCGCCTCCCCGCGCCCCGTCCCGGGCTGGTGATGGCGCCCGCCGCCAGCCGCGCGGCCGCCGCGCCTCCCCCCGAGACCCGCCCCGCGGCGCCTCCCCGCAGCGCCGCCCTGCCCGCCCCGGCGCCCGCCCCTGTGGCCATCCCCGCCCGGGCCGCCCCGGCCCCCGGCGCGCCGCCCTTCCCCGGCGCCGGGGAGGCCTTGAACCTCGTGCACGGGCCCCGGACCTCCCGGCGGCTGGTGCTGACCTTCGATGGCGGATCGGGGGCCGAAAGCGCCGTGGAGATCCTGGACACCCTCAAGGCCCGCCGCATCCGAACCACCTTCTTCCTCACCGCCACCTTCATCCAGAAGTTCCCCGACCTGGTGCGCCGCATGGCCGCCGAGGGCCACGAACTCGGGAACCACAGCACCACCCATCCCCACATGGCCCCGAAGGGCCAGCGCGATCCGCGCTGGACCAAGGCCCGGGTGCAGGCGGAGCTCCTCGACGCGGACGCATGCCTGGTGCGCCTCCTGGGCCGGCCCATGGATCCCTACTGGCGGGCGCCCTACGGGGAGCACACCGCGGAGATCCGCCGGTGGGCGGAGGAGATCGGATACCGCCACGTGGGCTGGAGCGAAGGGGCCGACAGCCTGGACTGGGCGACGCCCCAGGAGCGCAAGCTCTACCGCAGCGGCGAGCGCATCCTGGACAAGCTCCACGCGCGGATCCGGAAACCCGATGCCGGCGGCCTCATCGTGCTGATGCACCTGGGCAGCGGCCGGGACGAGGAGGACCGCCCCTCCCGCGGCCTCGGGGCCTTCATCGACCGCGCCATGCGGGACGGCTGGCGCTTCGTGACCGTGGGGGAGTACCTGCGGGACATGGGCAAGCCCGCCTGGGATCCGGCGGCCCGCATGGCCTGGCTCGAGCCCGCGCTGGGGGGCGCCGCCCGGGGCGGGGGCCAGCCCCGCTGACGGGTCCGCGCAGAGGCCTCACCCGGCCATCAGGGGCGCGGACTCCCTCAGGGTGCGGAGGGTGAAGGCCAGCACCTGGGACCAGGCCACCAGGCGGGCCGGCGTCAGCTCCGCGCCCAGGCGGCGCTCGAGGGTCCACATCCAGGCGAGGCCCGCGGCGTGGATCTCCCGCCGGCCCACGGAATCGTCCAGGTAGCGGCGGCCCAGGCCTTGGAGGGTGCGGGCCAGCACGTCGCTGTGCTGGGCGTTCGCCACTAGGAAGTCCAGCAGGGAGAGGACCCGGCGGATGGACTCCTCGGAATCCGCCGGGAGGCGGCTCTGGAGCCCGGGGATGTCCGCGTGCAGGCGCCGGAGGAACTGGGAGGCCGCCTCCCGGCGGTCCTCCCCCAGCAGGTGCCAGCTTTCCCGGAGCTCCTCGGCATGGGCGGCGCTCAGCATGCTTCCTCCTGGAACGCGGGCGGCGCCGGATCTGGGGCCGCCAGCCTCCACCCTCCCCCGTCCGCCTGTCCTCCAGAAGATCCGGTTCCGCACTTTCGGAGTGGACCACTTCCCGGGACCCGCCCCAGGGCCCCGGGCGCGCCCAGCCGCTACACTCGAACCTGACTTCGGAGCGCATTTGGAAGGGCTGGGACGGATCCTGCTGAAGGTGGTGTCGGGGGCCTTCGCCCTCGTGATGGCGGTGGCCCTCCTCAGCTTCTCGCCCCTGGACCCCCATCTCCTGGCCACCGGGGCGGTCACGCCTTCGGTCCACAACTGGTGCGGGACCCTGGGCGCGCACCTGGCGGGGCTGCTCATGGCCTTCCTGGGCTACGGAGCCTGGGCGGTCCCGGCCTGGATGCTGTGGGAACTCATCCCCGCCGAGGGCCCTCGGTGGCACCGGCGCCTGGCCTGGCTGGCCCTGGCCTTCGCCCTCGTCACCGCCCTCGGCGCCTTCGCCCCCCGCCAGATTCCCGCGGGGGAAGGCATGCCGCCCATCCTCCTGCGCTGGGGAGGAGCCTTCGGCAGCGCCCTGTGGCCGCCCCTGGCGCGCACCCTCGGCCCCGTGGGCCTCCCCATCGCCCTGGCGGCCCTGGGCCTGCTCTCCTCCCTCGTCCTCGCGCCCACGCTGATCCAGGCCCTGGGCCGCCTGATGGTGCGCTTCTTCGGGGAGAAGGCCTGGCCCTTCCTGAAGCCCCTGCCCGGGAAGGGCGTCCGCGGCATCCTCCAGGCGGCGCGCCACCCCTTCCTCGGCTGGCGCAGCCGGTCCTCCGAGCTCGCGGACCTGGACGCCGAGGATGCCCGGGAGCTCCAGTCCCTGGCGGACCAGCAGCGGGCCATGCACGAGCAGCACCAGGCCCTGCTGCGGGCGGAGCGGGACACCGCGGATTTCCGCAAGGCCCACCGCGACATCCCCGCGGACCTGGCCCTGCCGGTGATCCACTCCATGCGGCTGCCGGACGTCCTGGACGGGGACCTCCATCCCTCGGACGTGATCGAGGCCGAACCCCTCGAGTCCGAGAAGCTCGCCAAGACGGAGATGCCCGCGCCGGCCCTCCTCCGCGACCTCCCGCCCCCGAAGCCCACGCTGGTGAAGCCCCGGGTCACCACGGACCGCTACGGCCGGGTGGCCGAGCAGCCGCCCCTGCCCCTCACCGAGCCCACCCCCAACCGGGAACTGCCCTCCCTGAAGCTTCCGCCCTCCCTGCCCGCCCCGGAGGAGGAGGCCCCCGAGGAGGCCGTGGCGGAGCGCCTGGAACTGCCCCCGCGGCGGCTCTTCGATCCGCCCTCGCCCCACGAGCGGGTGGACCCCGCGATCCTGGAGGCCACCCGCGACCAGATCGGGAAGAAGCTCGCCGAGTTCAAGGTGAAGGGCAGCGTGGTGGGCCTCCAGCCCGGGCCCGTGGTCACGGTCTACGAGTTCGCCCCCGACGCGGGGATCCCGCTGGCCAAGGTGCTGGGCATGGAGGAGGACCTGGCCCTGGCCCTGCAGGCGGAGGCCGTCCGCATCGACCGCATCCCCGGCCGCAACCTCGTGGGCATCGAAGTGCCGAACCCCGGCCGCGAGGTCATCACCTTCCGGGAGATCCTCGACGCGCCGGCCTTCCGGGACCCCCACCACAAGGACGGCGGTTCCCTCCTCACCCTGGCCCTCGGCAAGGACATCGCCGGCATGCCCGTGGTCGCCGACCTCGCCAAGATGCCCCACCTCCTCATCGGCGGCAGCACCGGCAGCGGCAAGAGCGTCGGCGTCAACGCCATGATCTGCTCGGTGCTGGTGCGCGCGCTGCCTTCCGAGGTGAAGCTCATCCTGGTGGACCCGAAGATGGTGGAGCTGGGCATCTACGAGGACATCCCCCACCTCTGGGCCCCGGTGGTCACGGACATGAAGGAGGCGGGCCGCGTCCTCAAGTGGGTGGTGGCCCCGATGGAGGACCGCTACCGCCGCCTGGCCCTGCTGGCGGTGCGCAACCTGGAGCAGTTCAACGCGAAGGTCCGGGAGCACGGGGGCCTCATCGACCTGGCCGGCCGCACGCCGAATCCCCGCTGGCCCGACCGCCCGGCGGCCCTGGAGCCCCTTCCCTACGTGGTGGTGGTCATCGACGAGCTGGCGGACCTCATGATGGTGGCCCGCTCGGAGGTGGAGGACAGCATCGCCCGCATCGCCCAGAAGGCCCGGGCGGTGGGCATCCACCTCATCCTCGCCACCCAGCGGCCCAGCGTGGACATCGTCACCGGCGTCATCAAGGCGAACCTTCCGAGCCGGCTGAGCTACCGGGTGAACACCAAGATCGACAGCCGCACCATCCTCGACACCGGCGGCGGCGAGCAGCTCCTGGGCCGGGGCGACGCCCTCTACAAGGGGCCCACGGACCCGCGGCCCCGGCGCATCCACGCGCCCTTCCTCACCGAGGCCGAGACCCTGCGCCTGGTGCAGTGGCTCAAGGAGCGCGGCCGGCCCGAGTTCAACGCCCACCTCCTCAGCGCCATGGAGACCGACGAGGAGGCCGCCGGGGCCGAGGCCGAGGAGCCCGGCGGCGCCGACGAGGACGTCTACAGCCGCGCCGTGGCGGTGGTGCGCCGGGAGCGCAAGGCCAGCACCAGCCTCCTCCAGCGCAAGCTGAACCTCGGCTACGGCCGCGCCGCCCGCCTCATCGACCGCATGGAGGAGGAGGGCGTCATCGGACCCGACCGCGGCGCGGGGAAGCCCCGGGAAGTGCTGGTCGAGGAATAGCCCGAGCTTGATGATGCCCGGGATGGGTGGACGCGTGCCGGCCCCTGCCCCGGCCTGCGGGACCCTCGGCCTACTCGGCGGGCACCTCGGAGGGGGCGGGGCGGACGGGCCGGGGACGCCAGACGATGCTGCTCCGCTGCTCCTTCTCCTCCGTGCCGTTGGCATGGCAGAAGAGGCAGCCCTTGAGGTTCGGATCCTCGCCGCGCCAGTAGGCCCGGGACTGCCCCGCCGCCTCGCCGCGCTTGCCCTCGGGGACCCGGGGCCAGTAGAAGGTCAGCCTGGGCTTCTTGTCCCCCATCATCTCGATCATGTAGAGGGGGCCGGGCTCCGTGCCCGGGCGGCCGAAGCGGTCCTCCAGGCTGCTCATCACCACGTAGGAGCCCGCCGGGATGGGCCGGCCCTCCTGGTAGGCTTCCGAGGCGCTCGGGGTGGCCCAGACCCGGATCCAGCGGCCGCCGTGCTGGGGGCTCTTCACGTAATCCGCGTGCATGGGCTCGAGGCTGAGGTAGTCCAGGGCCCGCAGGGGCGCGTCCTCCTCCGGGTCCGCTTCGGCGGCCTTGGAGGAGGCCTTCATGGACGGGTCGAGGGGCGGCGGCGGCTTGGTCGCCTCGTCGGCGAGGGCGGCCATGGCCTGGGGCGGATGCGTCATGCGGCCGCCGTAGTAGCCCGCGCCCAGGAGGGAGGCGCACCAGAGGCTCCCCAGGAGGAGGGGCAGGATGCCCAGGCCTTGGTGCTCCTGGCGGCGGCGGTAGAGGGAAAGCAGCGTGAGGAGGCCCCAGGGCAGGGCGGTGAGCGCGAAGAGCTGGTGCCTGCGCATGAGTTCCTGGAGCTCGTTGCCGGGGAGCACCTGCACGAGGTAGCGCCCGGGCTGGATCATCCCCATGTGACGCGCCCAGAAGTAGCCCGAGACCACCGCCAGGATGCAGCCCAGGACTCCCGTCCACCCGAGGTACCGGCAGGCGGTCCACCAGGGCTTGATGCCCCGGCCCGGCCGCTGGGCGGCCAGGAGGGCGAAGGGGAGGAGGAGCCCGGCCGCCACGGGCACGTGGATGAAGAAGGGATGTTTCAGGGCGATCCAGTCGAGCAAGTCCGTCTCCGGGCTGAGGGCGACCTCGGCAGTTTGCCATCTCAGGGGGGCCGGGGCGCGAAAATGCTGCGATGATGGCGGCCATGAATGACTTCCTGAAACGGCGGCTCCTCGACCACGTGCAGGAATCCGTCCATCTCAAGGCGACCTTCTTCGAGAAGGAGATGGACCACGTCCTGGCCCAGGCCCAGGACCTGGCGGAGCGACTCCGGCGGGGCTGCAAGGTGCTGGTGTGCGGCAACGGGGGATCCGCGGCGGACGCCCAGCATTTCGCCGCCGAACTCACCGGCCGGTACCTCAAGGAGCGCCGCGCCCTGGCCGCCATCGCCCTCACCACCGACACCTCGGCCCTCACCGCCATCGGCAACGACTACAGCTACGACTACATCTTCGCCCGCCAGGTGGAGGCCCTGGGCCGTCCCGGCGACGTGCTCGTGGGCATTTCCACCTCCGGCAACAGCGGCAACGTCATCGCCGCCGTGGAGGCCGCCCGGAGCCTGGGGGTCAAGACCATCGGCATCCTCGGCCGGGACGGCGGCCGCCTCGCGTCCCTGGTGGACGACGCCCTCATCGTGCCGAGCAAGGTCACCGCCCGCATCCAGGAGGTCCACGAGATGGTCTTCCACTTCTGGTGCGAGGCCCTGGACGAGAGCTTCGAATGAGGCTGGCGGTGCGCATGGCCCGGTTCCGCACGGCGGCCCTCCTCGCCGTGGCGCTCGCCACCCAGGCTGCGGCGGCCCAGGGCCAGCAGATCTACCGCTGGAAGGATTCCAAGGGACGCCAGCACGTCACCAACAGTCCGCCCCCTCCAGGCGCGGTCCCCCTGGACGTGCCGCCGGTCCAGGCGCCGCCCCCCGCCCAGCCTCCGCCCAGCACCTCCGACCCTGCGCCAGGCCCGGCTCCGCAGGCCCAGGGTGCCCGGCGCCCCGAGGCCCCGGAATGGCGCGGCTTCGAGGCGCGCCTGGAGGCGGCCCGCAAGTCGCGGAACGTCGATGCGGCGGCCAACGAGGCGGACCAGATCCTCGACCAGGCCCTCTGGGGCGGCGGATCCAAGGCCCTGCCCCTGCTGCCCCTGGCCACCTTCGCCCTGGTGGTCCTCCTGGGATGGTGGGTGGGCAGCGGGATGCGGCGCGGACGCGCCACGGTGATCATGGGCTGCGCGGTGCTGGCCGGCCTTGCCCTGGCGCATTTCACCCTCTCCAGCTTCCTCTACCAGAGCCAGTTCGCCCGGGTGCAGGCGCGGCTCAACGCCCTCGAGAGCCACCTGGGTCCCGGCCGCGCCTTCCGGCCGGAGGTGCGGGCCCGCCTCCGGGACCACCTCCAGGCCCTGGAGAAGGCGGCCTCCCCCTTCGCGGCGCCCTGGGACTTCCCGAAGGAGGTCCAGTCCCTCCGGGACTTCCTGCCCCAGGCCCTCCTCGAGCCTTGACCCTCCCGGGCGGGTTGCCCCTTCCCGCCGGCGCGCTGCGGGAGGCGGCCCGGGCGGAGCCCCTGGGGCTCTACCTCCACGTCCCCTTCTGCCGGGACCGCTGCACCTACTGCTCCTTCGTCACCACCCGGGACCAGGGGCTCCAGGAGGCCACCGTCGCGCGGCTCCAGGCCGACCTGCGCGCATGGGGCCGGGCCCTGGGACGCCCGGCGGTGGACACCCTCTACCTCGGCGGCGGCACGCCCTCCCTGCTCAGCGCCCCGGAACTCGCCGCGCTCACGGAAGCGGTCCGGGAAGCCTTCGATTGCGCCGGCCTCCTCGAGGCCACCCTGGAGGCGAACCCCGGCACCGTGGACCTCGACTGGCTGCTCCGGGCCCGGGACCTGGGGTGGGACCGGATCTCCTTCGGCGTGCAGAGCCTGGACGACGGGCTCCTCCAGCGCCTCGGCCGGATCCACGGCGGGGCGGCGGGCCTCGAGGCCCTCGAGCTGGGGCGGCGGGCGGGCTTCGCCCGGCGCAGCGCCGACCTGATGGTGGGCATCCCGGGGCAGGCCCTGGACCGGGTGCTGGGGGATGCGCGAAGCCTCGCCGGGACGGGCCTCGAGCACCTCAGCATCTACCTTCTGGACCTCGACAAGGCCTGCCCCCTCAAGGCGGAGGTCGAGGCCGGACGCCTCGCGCTGCCCTCGGAGGACGAGGTGGCGGACGTCTTCGAGGCCCTGCAGGAGACCCTCCCGGCCCTGGGCCTGCAGCCCTACGAAATCAGCAACTACGCCCGCCCCGGCGGCGAGAGCCTGCACAACCTCCGCTACTGGCGGCGCAGGCCCTACCTCGGCCTCGGCCCTTCGGCGGCCTCCCAGCTGGGATCCTGGCGCTGGACCGAGGGCGGCGTCCTCCCCGCCTGGGTGGAGGGGCGCGGGGTGGCGGACGTGCAGGAGCTCTCGCCCGCGGAGATCCTCGCCGAGATCCCCCTCCTCGGCCTGCGCCTCCATGAGGGCGTGGAGTGGGAGGCCCTCGGGCGCGAGGCGGCGGCCCTGAACCTGGCTCCCCTCTTCGAGGCCTGGACTGCCGCCCTGGACCGCTTCGAGGCCGCCGGAATGCTGGGACGGCGGGGACCCCGGAGGGTCCTCACCCCCCGGGGCATGCTGCTGAGCAACGGGATCCTGCAGACCTTCGTCTAGGGGCGCCTTCAGGGCTTGATGCGCTGCGTCGCGCCCTGGATGCCGTCGCTCAGCTGCACCTCGAGCTCGGCGTGGGTCCGGGGCAGGGTGACCAGCCCCCCGCGGGCGAAGGCCAGCACCGCTCCGGTGCCCGGGTCCCGGATCACGGCCAGGGGGAAGGCGCCGTCGTCCCAGGCCACCTCGGTGCCTCCCGGGCGGAGGCTGGCGGAGACGGGCCGGGCGGGGGCCAGGCGGGCCAGGGGCGAGGCCGTGCGGACCGCGCGCACCAGGCCGCCCCGGCTCACCTCGAGCCGGGCGATCCGGGCGCGCAGGTCCGGCGCGAGGGGGAAGGCCAGGGTGAACTGCCCGTCCCCGGGCTCGGCGGCGCCGCAGGCCACCGCGGTCAGGGCGAAGGCACGGCTGAACAGGCTGCGGCCCTCGGCATCGAAGGCCTCCAGCGTGGCGTCCCCCGCCTCGACGGCCGGGG
>JABLTH010018970.1_pt1 | contig 17564 bp, 17 predicted proteins | sample 7875711 | NCBI WGS metagenome assembly JABLTH01 (sample SAMN14941262, study PRJNA633318) | bioreactor metagenome | isolation source: bioreactor | place: China | collected 2019-03-05 | reverse complement strand
TGTGCCGGGACCAGTGGTAGCGAGGTCGCGCTGCGCACGTCCATGGCGATGGCCACACGGTTGGCGCCATGTTGGCGCTCGAGGGCCACAAAAGACAGCAGGAGTTCCGGCGGCAGGTTGTCCACGCAGTAGTAACCGGCGTCTTCCAGGGCGTGCAACGCGACCGATTTGCCAGAACCGGATACGCCCGTGATGAGGATGATGTCCATGACGTCAGCTCCGCACGTTCAGCATTTCCAGGGCATGCGCGCGCGTGGTGGTGGATTGGTGCTGACCACCCAACATGCGCGCGACTTCATCTACCCGCTGTTCATCGCTCACGGCCAGGACGGTGCTTGTCGTGATTCCGTGCTGCAGTTGTTTGGCCACGACCAGATGGTGATCGGCGCAGGCGGCCACCTGGGGCAGGTGCGTGACGGCCAGGACTTGCCGGTCCGCGCCCAGCTGGCGCATCAGGCGCCCCACGGTGTGGGCCACAGCTCCGCCGACGCCGGAGTCCACCTCATCAAAAATCAGCGTTTGTGCAGACCCCAACTGGCTCGTGGTGACCGCTATGGCCAGGGCGATACGCGACAGTTCCCCGCCCGAGGCAACCTTGCCTACGGGCCGGGGCGAACTGCCGGCGTGGCCCGCGACCAGAAACTGCACCTCCTCCAGGCCGCTGGACGCTGGCTGTGCAAGTGGCTCCAGATGCACTTCGAAGCGCCCACCCTGCATTCCCAGCCCCTGCATCGCTTCGGATATGGCACGAGCCAGTTGGACAGCAGCCGTGGCGCGGGCCTGTGAAACGTTGCGCGCTTCCGCGCGGTAAGCTTTTTGGGCTGCAGCCTCGTTCTGTTCCAGCGTTCCCAGGTCGGCTGCGGTATTGAGTTGTTCCAGTTCGATGCGCCAGCCGCGCAGCAACGCGGCCAATTCTTCGGGGGGGCGCTTGTAGCGCCGCGCCAGGGACACCCACCAGGACATTCGTGCGTCGAGTTCCACAAAACCGTCTGGATCCAGGTCCGAGCGACGTTGGTAGGCGCGAAGCGAGTGCACGGCATCCTGTGCCTGCGCGGACAGCGATGCCACCAGTTCAGTCAGCGGCTTGAATTCGGGTTCCAGGTGCTCGCTGCCACACAATGCTGCGTGGGCATCCGCCAGTCGGGACAAGGCACCTTGGTCGTCCTCGTCGAGCGCGGTCAGGGCCTGTTGAGCGGCGTCCAGCAGCGTCTGGGCATTGGCGAGCCGCGTGTGTGCGGCGCTGAGTTCTTCCCATTCCGTTTCGCCAGGTTCAAGTCTTCCCAGTTCGCCGATCTGCCAGCTCAGGCGGTCACGCTCGGATTGCAGGGAATCCTGCGCCGCGCGTGCCTGAGACAGCACTTGTTGCGCTGCGCGCCACTGCTCCCAGCACTGCCGGAGCGCATGGGTGGCGATGCCGGCGTAGGCATCCAGCAATCCGCGCACGGCATCGGGTCGGGTCAGGCTTTGCCAGGCGTGCTGACCATGGATGTCTACGAGCTGCTCCCCCAGCTCACGCAACTGGGCTGCGGTGGCAGGACTGCCATTGATCCACGCGCGGCTTTTGCCCTGGGTGTCGACGGTACGGCGCAGGAGCAGGGCATCCGATGTTTCAAACCCGGCCGACTCCAGCCACGGGGTCAAGTTGTCCACTGCGTCGAATTCGACGCTGACCTCGGTTCGCGATGCGCCCTCGCGAATCAGCCCGATATCGGCCCGGGACCCGAGCGCCAACTGCAGGGCATCGATCAGGATGGACTTTCCTGCACCGGTTTCTCCGGTCAGCACAGAAAACCCCCGATACAAATCCAGTTCAAGTTGCGCGACGATGACGAAGTCACGCAGCGTGATGCGTTTGAGGCTCACGTTTAGGCTACTCCCTCGTTCCAATGAAGCTTCTTGCGCAGCGTATCGAAGTAGCTCCATCCCTGTGGGTGCAGGAAGCGTACGCGGTGTTGCGAGCGCCGCACGGCAATGCGATCGCCGTGCTGCAACGAAGCCAGGGACTGCATGTCGAAATTGGCGCTGGCGTCACGGCCGGCGACCATTTCAATGACAACTTCAGACTGGTCTGCCAGCACGATAGGCCGGTTGGACAAGGTGTGAGGGGCGATCGGTACGAGCACCCATCCCGGGATGGAGGGGTGCAGAAGTGGCCCGCCCGCAGACAGCGCGTAAGCTGTCGAGCCGGTTGGCGAAGCAATGATCAGACCGTCCACGCGCTGGTTGGCCACGAAATGCCCGTCAACCTCCACGCGCAACTCGAGCATGCCGGAGGTACCGCCGCGGTTGACGACGACGTCGTTGAGGGCCAGGGCGTCAAAGACGCACTGACCGTCACGCATGACCTTGGCGTGCATCAGGCTGCGGTGGTCCTCCTCGTATGCGCCGCGCAGCATCAGGGAAAGGGCAGGCTCATACTGATCCAACGGTATGTCGGTCATGAACCCAAGTCGACCGAGGTTGATGCCAATGAGCGGAACTCCATGCCGGGCGAGCTGTCGCCCGATACCCAGCATGGTGCCATCACCCCCGATGACCAGACAAAGGTCACATTCGGATCCGATGGAGGCAACGTCGAGTGCTGGGCAGTCGTCAATGCCGCTGTGCTTGGCGGTTTCCTTTTCCAGGGTCACTTCGCAACCTTGTGTGAGAAGGAAGCGAAAGATCTTTCGCAATGTGTCGCGCAGGATGTCCGCCAGCGCCGGGTTGCCAGCTGGGAGGGAGCCGTGGTATCTGCCTACCAGCGCCACGTGCCGAAATTTCGATTTCATCGGCAAATTACATCATTAAAATGGCCCAATGCTCGACGATCGGTCCAAGTTGCTGCTCAAGGCGCTGGTGGAGCGCTACATCGCCGATGGACAGCCCGTGGGCTCGCGCACGCTGTCGCGGGCTTCCGGCCTGGAGTTGTCGGCAGCGACCATTAGAAACGTGATGTCCGATCTTGAAGCGCTGGGGCTGATCGCCAGTCCCCACACTTCGGCCGGCCGTGTGCCGACCGCCCGCGGATACCGTTTGTTCGTGGATACCATGCTGACGGCTCAGCGTGAGCAACTGACTGCGCCGACGTTGGCACGGGAACAGCCGCAAAAGGTGATTGCCAGTGCCGCGCAGCTGCTGTCCAACCTGTCACAATTTGTAGGCGTGGTGATGGCTCCACGGCGCACGTCGGTGTTCCATCACATCGAATTTCTTAGACTGTCCCAGCAGCGAATTTTGGTGATCATCGTGTCGCCTGACGGTGACGTGCAGAACCGTGTGCTTTTTACCGAGACGGACTACACGCAGTCGCAACTGGTGGAAGCCGCCAACTACCTCAATGCCCACTACGCTGGTTTGGCCATTGAGCAGGTGCGCGAGCGGCTTCAGGGCGAGCTGGAAACCCTGCGCGGTGAGATCGCCAGCTTGATGCAGGCCGCAGTGCAGGTCGGATCAGAGGCGATGACCGAGGCGCAGGATGAAGTGGTCATTTCCGGGGAGCGCAATTTGCTTTCGGTCAGTGACTTCGTGGCCGACATGAATCACCTGCGCCATGCCTTTGAGCTGTTTGAGCAGAAGACGCAGTTGATGCGCCTGCTGGATGTTTCCAGTCGTGCTGATGGGGTGCGCATCTACATCGGGGGCGAAAGCCAGATTGTTCCCTTTGAGGAGCTGTCAGTTGTTAGCGCACCCTACGAGGTGGACGGTCAGGTGGTGGGCACCCTGGGGGTGATCGGTCCTACCCGCATGCCCTACAACCGGATGATCCAGATTGTGGACATCACGTCCAAGCTGGTCAGCAACGCTTTGAGTCAGTCGAAATAGCCCTCTTACAATGCGGCCTGGCCAATCGGGGCCTGCATAGACTCATCCCTGGGGCGTTAGCTCAGTTGGTTAGAGCAGAGGACTCATAATCCTTTGGTCGTTGGTTCAAGTCCAACACGCCCTACCAGTGGTGATTCAGGCGGGCCGGTGTGTACGTCTGCTAACCGTGCGGCGTGTATTGACCTGGCACTCAGGCAGTGGGCGTTCATTCCGGATGCGCTTCCTGATTGTGCTGTCTCCGGCAGGTGTTCCAAACTTATGGTCGCTCTCATCATGACTTCCTTCCTCGTCGCCTTGGTGGTAGGCGGCGTGCTGGTTCGCTGGAAGGGGGTCTATGTCACGCGCTACCAGTACGACATGCCGCAACGCTTTCACGACGGGCACGTGCCACGCTTGGGCGGGGTGGCCCTGGCGTGCGGCGCGGCCTTGGCTTGGTCTGCGGCGGCCCTGCTGGACATACAGGTGATTGCCTTCAACGTCAGGCTGTCGAAATCCCAGGTGCTTCTTTGGTTCATGGTCTTCCTGCCAGCGGTGACGAGTGGGATTGCGGAAGATTTGACACATCGTCTGTCGGTGCGGTACCGGCTTGCGCTGACTGGAGTAACCGCGGTTTTGGCATGTGCGATGTTGGATCTATGCGTGCCCCGGCTGGGAATTCCCTGGTTGGACGCGATACTCCTGTCCGCGCCGTGGTTGGGGGTGGGGTTGGCGTTCATCGCGGTGTGCGGCCTTCCGCACGCCTTCAACATCATTGATGGGTACAACGGCCTGGCGGGCTTCGTCTCCATTCTTACCTGCTTGGCCATAGCGCACGTAGCCTTGCAGGTGAACGATCGACAACTCGCGGTTATGGTGCTGTGCCTGGCCGGTGCCACAACCGGTTTTCTGGTCTGGAACTATCCAAGGGGTCTGCTGTTTGCCGGTGACGGCGGGGCGTACCTTTGGGGTGCTGTAGTGGCAGTTGCATCCATTCAACTGGTGCAGCGCCACTCAACCGTATCGCCGTGGTTTCCGATGCTGCTTTTGATCTATCCGGTGTGGGAAACCTTGTTCTCGATCTACCGCAAGGTGGCCAGGGGTGGCTCTCCAGGCGTAGCCGACGCGCTTCACTTTCATCAACTGATTTACCGGCGCATCGTCAGGGGCGTATTCCACGATGATCACGCTCGGCAGATGTTGATGCGCAACAACCGCACATCCCCGTACCTGTGGGGATTTACGCTGCTGACCGTTGCACCGGCAGTGCTGTTCTGGCGGAATACCGAGGTGCTGATGATGTTTTGTGCATTGTTCGCTCTGACCTACGTGGCAGCCTACCTCGCCATCGTCCGGTTCCATGTGCCAGGATGGCTGCGGCGCTGATTCTGCTGCCGTTTTTCTGGGTTTGGGGATCGGGCAAAATCAGGCCATTCATGAACATTCCGTTGACGCCGCATGACTGACGTTACCCACATCACCCCGCGTGACAAGGCCGAAATCCTGGCACAGGCACTGCCCTACATCCGCAAGTTCCATGGCAAGACCATGGTGATCAAGTACGGCGGAAACGCCATGACCGATCCGGCGTTGCAAGCCGACTTCGCCGAGGATGTGGTGTTGCTGAAATTGGTCGGAATGAATCCGGTCGTGGTGCACGGGGGTGGCCCGCAGATAGAAACCGCGCTGAATCGGCTGGGAAAGAAGGGGGAATTCATCCAGGGAATGCGTGTGACGGACGCCGAGACCATGGAGGTGGTGGAGTGGGTCCTCGCTGGCGAGGTGCAACAGGATATTGTGGGCCTGATCAATCAAGCCGGTGGCAAGGCGGTGGGGTTGACCGGGCGCGATGGGGGCCTGATTAGGGCGCAGAAGCTCAAGATGGTCGACAAGGACGATCCCGCCAAGGAGCATGACGTGGGGCAGGTGGGTGATATCGTGGCCATCGATCCGAGCGTGGTGAAGGCATTGCAGGACGACGCCTTTATCCCAGTTATCAGCCCCATTGGTTTTGGGGAAAACAACGAGAGTTACAACATCAATGCTGACGTGGTGGCGGGCAAGCTCGCCACCGTGCTCAAGGCGGAAAAACTGGTGTTGCTGACCAACACGCCTGGCGTGTTGGACAAGTCGGGGGCATTGCTCACCGATCTGAGCGCTCGGGAGATCGACAACATGTTTGCCGACGGGTCCATCCACGGGGGCATGTTGCCCAAGATATCTTCTGCATTGGACGCGGCCCAAGGGGGGGTTAACTCCGTGCACATCATTGATGGGCGTGTGCCCCACGCCATGCTGTTGGAAATTCTGACGGATCAAGCCTACGGCACGATGATTCGCTCACACTGAAGGCGTTTCCCTGCGTGGTGAGGCTGAGATTTCCTGCCTCCAGCGGATTTTCATATAATGCAAAGCTTCGCAGCGTTTTTTTGGGCCCCGCGGCGAAGTGCTTTTGGGCGACGCCTGATCGTAAGACCACCTAAGAGATTCCCGGCAGAGGAACGCCGAACGTGGAAAAGGGCCTTGCAAGCAGCCTCCGCAGTGGGGGTTGCACAAACCCTCAACTAAAGAGAAATCTCATGACAACTTTCAGCGCAAAACCCGCTGAGGTAGTGCACGAGTGGTTTGTGATTGACGCGACCGACAAGGTCCTCGGACGAGTAGCCAGCGAAGTTGCTCTCCGTTTGCGCGGCAAACACAAGGCCATTTACACGCCTCACGTCGATACCGGTGACTTCATCGTCATCATTAACGCAGCCAAGCTTCGCGTCACTGGCGCCAAGTCTCTGGACAAGATCTATTACCGTCATTCTGGCTTCCCGGGTGGTATCTACGCGACCAATTTCCGTGACATGCAGTCCAAGCACCCCGGTCGTGCGCTGGAAAAGGCGGTCAAGGGCATGCTGCCCAAGGGCCCGTTGGGTTACGCCATGATCAAGAAGCTCAAGGTATATGGCGGTGCTGAGCACCCCCATACCGCCCAGCAACCCAAAGTGTTGGAAATTTAAGGAGCCTTGAAATGATTGGTGAATGGAACAATGCACCGGCCGTCGCAAGTCCAGCGTGGCCCGTGTTTTTCTGAAAAAAGGCAGCGGCAAGATCACGGTGAACGGCAAGGACATCGAGGCGTTCTTTGGGCGCCAGACCTCGATCATGATCTGCAAGCAGCCCCTCGCTCTGACCAACCACGCTGAAACCTTCGACATTCTGGTGAATGTGCATGGGGGTGGTGAGTCCGGCCAAGCTGGTGCGGTGCGTCACGGCATTACACGTGCCCTGATTGATTACGACGCCAACCTCAAATCCGAGCTGAGCAAGGCCGGTTTCGTGACGCGTGATGCACGTGAAGTGGAGCGTAAGAAGGTCGGTCTGCACGGCGCTCGTCGCCGCAAGCAGTTCAGCAAGCGCTAACCGACGCGCACCGCATCGACACTGCAAAGTCGATGGAAACCCGCCGTTACATAGGTTTCGGCGGGTTTTTTTATGGATGATGTGCAGACTGTTAGACTTTTCGACCCATGCGATTGAGACTGCTTCGCCGCCGTTTGACCATCAGCGCTCCACAGTTGGCGATCAGAAGCCCGCTGCCCTGGCCTTTGCGCTGGGTGCTTGTGGCTGTCGTATTGGGGTTTTGCGCGGCGATCGGGATGTGGGCGTTTGAGTTCGGTCAGGAATTGGCGGGATTCGATGGTCACTCCAAGGAAGAGCTTCTGCGGCTGAGGTCTGAGGTTGCGCGATTGACCGTCGAGCGAGACAAGGCACAATCCATTGCCAACACAGCAGGCAGTTCGCTTGCTTCGGAGCAAGCTACGCAGGAACGGCTGCTCGGTCAGATCAGGCAATTGGAGACTGACAATCAGGCATTGCGCGGGGATTTGGTCTTCTTTGAAAAGCTGCTGCCGGTCTCGGGAGCAGGGGGCATCCTCATCCGTGGGCTGCAGGCGGAATTTCTTGGCAGCACGCAGGTGAAGTGGCAGGTCTTGGTTATTCAGGCAGCGAAGAACCCCACAGAGTTCAACGGGAAGCTGGAAGTCACCTTTTCAGGCATCCGTAATGGGAAGCCGTGGGCAATGTCGCTGCCCGACAGCAGTCAAGCCTTGCTCTTTCGCCAATATCGCAGAATAGAGGGAGTTTTGGAGTTCCCCGCGGATGTGACCCTCAAAATGGTGTCGGCCAAGGTGTCGGACAGCCACGGTACCCGGGCAACCCAAACGGTCAAGCTTTGATGAGCTTTCAAGGAGTACCCATGTTTGCCAAGAAGAAGCAACCCGCCATACGCAGCCTGATTGCTCACGGGAGCGTGATTCAGGGCCACTTTACGTTTTCTGACGGTTTGCGTATCGATGGCGACGTGTGCGGTGATGTGGTTGCAAACAGTGAGCATCCCAGCATTCTGGTGGTATCTCAAACGGCCAGCGTGACCGGAGAGATACGTGCGGATCATGTCATTGTGAACGGACGCGTGACCGGCCCGATTCATGCAAACACGCTCGTTGAGGTCCAGCCCAAAGCCCGTATTGAGGGCGACGTCTACTACAAGGCATTGGAAATGCACCTGGGGGCGGTCATTCAGGGGCGGCTGGTTGCATTGGAGGGCGACGCAGAAAAACCCACACTGAAATTGGCGGCAAATAACGGCTGAGCTGGCCAAAGGCTGATTTGCAGTACGATCTTCCCAATTCGTTGAAGGAACCACAGATGAATACCGTCGTAGCAGATACACCAGTCGACATGCCTGATCCGATTCTCTTTACGGACAGCGCTGCAGCCAAGGTTGCAGATCTGATTGCGGAGGAAGGCAACCCCGACCTGAAGTTGCGGGTATTTGTGCAGGGCGGGGGGTGCTCGGGGTTCCAGTATGGATTCACATTCGACGAGGTCGTAAACGAGGACGATACGACCATGACCAAGAATGGTGTTTCGCTGCTGATCGATGCGATGAGCTACCAGTACCTCGTGGGCGCAGAGATCGACTACAAGGAAGATCTGCAGGGCGCGCAGTTCGTGATCAAGAATCCCAACGCCACTACTACCTGTGGCTGTGGTTCCAGCTTCTCCGTTTGAACAGGGTACTTACCGGGGATAGATCGCGCCCAACACGCGCTTGGCCCGCGCTCCGGTGACCGTGGGCAAGTTGCCAGTCTCCCCGCGCATGGTCTTCCGGGCCAGCCAGGCGAATGCTGTGGCTTCCACAAGTTGCGGGTGCAAGCCGTGCGCAGAAGACGATTCGACACCAACTTCAGGCAGACCGGATTCGATCCGGCTCATCAAGTGGTTGTTCATGGCGCCACCGCCGCAGACGATAAGGCTCGTGCATCCAGGAGCAAAGCTTCTGATCGCCTTTTGGCAGGTTTCTGCGGTCAGCTCTGCCAGCGTCGCCTGGATATCTTCCGGTCGCGCGGCCTGAAACGAAGCCACTATCCGCTCCAGCCACGCTGGGTTGAACAGGTCGCGCCCGGTGCTCTTGGGTGGGGGCAGGTCAAAGAACGGCTCAGCCAACAACTGTGCCAGAAGCTCGGGAATGACGCGGCCTGATGCGGCCCACAATCCTCCGGCGTCGAAGGGTTGCCCGGTATGCGCTTGGCACCAGTGGTCCATCAGGACATTCCCAGGCCCGCAATCGAACCCGATGACGTCTTGGTGTGCTCCCGAGTTGGGGGCCAGCGCATAGGGAACGGTGGTGAGGTTGGCGACACCGCCAATGTTCAAGACCGCCAGCGGCCCCCCGGCGCCACCAAAGAATGCCTGGTGGAACGCTGGGACCAGCGGCGCGCCCTGCCCGCCTGCTGCGACATCACGGCCTCGAAAGTCGGCAACCACGGTCAGGCCCGTCAACTCAGCCAGCAGCGATGGATTGTTGAGTTGAACGGTGTAACCCCAGTTGTCAAAACATTGGGGCCGGTGGCGCACGGTCTGACCATGAGCGCCGATAGCCTTCACTTCCATCTTGGCAACGTCGCTGGAGGCGATCAGGGCATCCACTACATGAGCGTACAGCTGCGCCAGACGATTGCTCGCCAACGCCGATCGGTGAAGCTCATCCAGACCAGAGGTATTGAGCGCCAGAAGTTCGCGCCGCAGCCCACTCTCAAACGGGGCGTCTTTGTGCCCCAGGATCTGTGCCCTCGCCCCGGAGAAGTCAACCAACACCCCATCAACGCCGTCCAGCGACGTTCCCGACATCAGTCCGATGTAGAGCTCACGCATGGGATGCCGTAGTGGCGACTTCTGGACTGTTCGGCGGCGTGTTTGGCTGCCTTGGCCTACTGTGCACGGGCGAGTTGCACCGTTGCTGCGGCGGACAATTGCAGCCGCGCAGAAGCGGACAGCACGTCGAAAGATGGTTTCGCTGAAGGGGACACTGGGGTGGCTTCGCTCTGCCGCGCGACGGTCAAGGGGTCTTGAAACTTGCCGTTGACCCGGAACTCGAAATGCAGGTGTGGGCCTGTAGCCCAGCCTGTCGCTCCAACCGCCCCCAGATTCTGGCCTTGAACGACCGATTGCCCACGGACCACAGCGATCTTGCTCAGGTGGGCGTACACGGTAGAGTGGCTATTGCGGTGCTTCACAAAGACAACGTTGCCGAAGCCATTCTGTATGCCAGCGAACTCGACAACACCATCGCCGACGCTGCGCACAGGGGTTCCAGCGGGCGCCGCATAGTCCACGCCCAAGTGAGCGCGCCACTTCTGCAGTATCGGGTGAAAACGCATCTTGAACCCGCTGGTGACGCGCGAAAACTCCACCGGAGATGTCAGGTAGGCACGCCGAAGGGACTGTCCATCCAGGGTGTAGTAGCCGCCCTTTTGCCCGGGTTCCTGGAACCACATAGCTTGAAACGTCTTGCCGTTGTTGACAAACTCCGTACTCAGCACGCGCCCAGGTCGAATCGGTTCACCCTCGGCTTCCAGGGTTTCGTAAACGACGGAAAAGCGGTCTCCCTTACGCAATGCCCGATGAAAATCAATGTCGCCGGAAAAGATCTCGGCGATCTGGGTGGCGATTGAATCCGGGATCCTGGCCTCATCCGTGGCGGCAAACAGCGACGACCGGATCACGCCACTGGCGAATCTTGTCGTCGCTGAAACGGCGGGGCTCTCAACTGTAGAGGTAAAACGGTTGCTCGACCTTTTGATCAACAGCAACCTGTACTTGCCGTCATCGTCACCTGCCCAAGTGACCTTCAACTGCAGCAGTGCGTTGCTCCCGTTTGCTTCTGCGGAGACCGGTCGCCCGGAGCGCCCGAGAATGTGTTGACGCGCCAGTGCATCTCTGCGCAGGAATGCAGCCGCGTCGGGGTCATCTATCCCGAGCCGTTTGAGCAGGTGCTCCGCAGTGTCGGTTGAACGTGTCGTTTCGGTGCGGAACAAGCTGAAGCGGCGATCTGAGAGGGAATCCTCTTGAGCCTGGATGGGCAAGGGTGTAACCGCTTCGAGTACTTCGTGCACTGGTAAGTCGGCGGCGTCAGGGGCAAGAGAAGCGATGGCGAGGGCACCGCTACCCGTGCCCAACAACAAAGCAGCAAATAGCGCCACCGCTTGTTTGGAGCGGCGTCCTGTGACCAATAAAACGCTACCACGAATGGCCAGGAGAATTTGATTCAAAACGACGAATCCCGAGGTGTATGGGTTGAGGGCATCGTGACCAGCAAAGTCGGTCTTGGAAACGGACGGTCTGCGGTTTCATCAATTGCCCCGGCGTCAACTTAGAATCTGACGCAGCAGGCGAACGACGAGTATAGCCGTGTCAACTGCTGACGCATCTGAAAAAACCCTTATGAATCAAGCTCAAAATTCATCAATAGTTGTTACAGACCGGGCTCGGGAGGCACTCGCGATCACGCTACGTGGATGCGAGGAGCTGATTCCGAGGGAAGACTGGCTGAAGAAGCTGGCGCGGTCGGAAGCGTCTCGAATACCACTGCGCATCAAATTGGGCTTGGATCCGACCGCGCCCGACATCCATCTGGGGCACACTGTTGTGCTCAACAAGATGCGCCAGCTGCAGGATCTCGGCCATACCGTCATATTTCTGATCGGTGACTTCACGAGCCTGATCGGTGATCCGTCGGGAAGAAACACGACACGCCCTCCGCTGACCGCCGAGCAAATCAAGACAAACGCGGAGACTTACTATCGCCAGGCAAGCGCTGTGCTGGATCCTTCCAAGACCGAGATTCGCTACAACAGTGAATGGAGCGACCCGTTGGGTGCGCGCGGCATGATTCAGCTGGCGGCCAGGTACAACGTTGCTCGCATGATGGAGCGCGACGATTTCAGCAAGCGCTACAAGGAGGGTCGCACCATTTCGGTGCATGAATTTCTCTATCCACTCATGCAGGGCTACGACTCGGTTGCGCTGAGAAGCGATTTGGAGCTGGGCGGGACGGACCAAAAGTTCAACCTGCTCGTGGGACGGCACCTGCAGACCGAGTATGGTCAGGAGCCGCAATGTATCCTGACCATGCCCCTGCTCGAAGGTTTGGATGGCGTCGAAAAGATGAGCAAGAGCAAAAACAACTACATTGGCATTTCCGAGGACGCGAACACCATGTTTGCCAAGGTGCTCAGTATTTCGGATGAACTGATGTGGCGCTGGTACACGCTCCTGAGCTTCAAGTCACAGGCCGAAATCGAGGCCTTACATGGTGAAGTCCGGGCTGGGCGCAACCCCAGGGATGCCAAAGTTGCTTTGGCCAAGGAAATCACGGCGCGCTTCCATTCGGTCACCGCTGCGCAGGCAGCAGAACAGGACTTTGTCAATCGCAGCAAAGGGGGAATTCCTGATCAGATCCCCGAGGCTACGCTTCCACTGGGTGAGGGCGGGTCCCCCATTGGGATAGCAGCCCTGCTCAAGACGGCAGGACTTGTCGCTTCCAGTGGCGAGGGAAACCGGATGATCGACGGCGGGGGCGTACGCGTAGATTCGTGTGTTGTGAGCGACAAAGGGTTGAAACTCGGGGCAGGCGTCTACGTGCTCCAGGTGGGCAAGCGGAAATTTGTTCGGGTAACACTATCCTGAGCTCATGCATTGATCACGAAATCGTCGCGCAAGGTGGCGGTACCGCTACGAACCAGGTTTTGCACGATGTGGTGGATCCAGGAGTCCAATGGAGCTTGGTCAAAGTAACGCTCGTGGACCAGGGACAGATATGGGGTGGCGCGGCCCCAGCTGATGAGGTCCTGCAGACCAATCTTTTGCAGTTCGAGCAATCTGAATTTGATCAAGACCTTGGCGGCATACAGGGCGTGCCTATCGGGGTGGTTGGCGTGACCTTCCAGTCGACTGCGGGCCCAGGCGAGCGAGTGTGCGACGCTTGTGAAGACTCTTCCGTGTCCCGGGATCACGGTACGCGGTTTCAGTGATTCGATAAGGTCCAGCGTGACACCAACCTCGCTGAACGCTTGTGTTCCTTCGAGTTCTGGGAACACCACGCCAAATCCCCGTTCCCACAAGGCATCCCCGGAAATCAGAATGCGAGCGACCGGCTCGAACAGCATGATCGCATGAGGATCATGTCCGGGAGCCGCGTGCACCTGCCAAACGCTTTCGCCGAACTCCAAACGCTGCTCGGAAGCAAGCACATCGGTGAACGTGAAGGCTGGACACTGTTGGCCCGTAGTACTGTAGGTGAGGGCCGTCGCATCCCATTGAGCGACTTGGGTGGACAACCCTGGCGGGATACTGGTGCGCAGCTCGGGGAATAGTTTTTGAAGGGCCGCGTTGGCGCCACAATGGTCGCTGTGCAGGTGTGTGTTGATCAACCAATCAAGGGGGCGCCCACAAAGGCGCTGGTGGAGCAGCGCCAAAGTTTGCTCGGCGTGCGTGCAATACCCGCTGTCAATCAGGACGGCGGCATACTTGTCCTGAATCAGTATGTTGTTGGAGGAAAGCCAACCACGCTCGAATACCGACACACCAGGTGGCAACGCTATCGACGCGTTCATGGTGAATCTGCCTGGACACGCAACATCGAGCGGAGTTATTTCTTGCTGCGTAGTTCGCGCCGCAGTATTTTTCCGACGTTGGTCTTGGGCAGGTCATCCCGAAACTCAATGTATTTCGGCATCTTGTACCCGGTCAGGTTCTGGCGACAGTACTTCGCCAAATCGTCTTCGGTCAGAGTTGGGTCGTTTTTCACCACAAATATCTTGATCGCTTCGCCCTGTTTGTCATCGGGGACACCAATGGCCGCGCATTCAATGACACCCGGGCACAGCGAAATCACGTTTTCCAACTCGTTGGGAAACACGTTGAAACCGCTGACGATGATCATGTCCTTCTTGCGGTCGACGATCTTGATGTACCCGTCTGCGTTCATGATGCCAATGTCGCCGGTGCGCATGAAGCCATCGTCAGTGAACGCCCTGCGGGTTTCTTCAGGTTGCTTGTAATAACCTTGGGTGACGTTCGGCCCGCGGATGCAAATTTCCCCGGAGTCCCCCTGCGGCAGGGAGTGGCCAACGTCGTCCTTGATGGCAATCTCGATGCTGGGCAGTGGCAGGCCAATGGTGCCAGTAAATGTGGTGTTGGTGACCGGGTTGTTGGTGCCGATGGCACAGGTTTCGCTCATGCCCCAACCTTCGACCATGGCACAGCCGGTGGCTCGTCGCCATTGTTGGGCTGTACCTTCCGATGCCGCCATGCCCCCCGCTTGAGATACGTACAAATTTGAAAAATCAATGGTCTTGAACTGGGGGTGTTGCAGCAACGCGTTGAACAGGGTGTTTACCGCTGGCAGCATGTGGAAGGGCCGCTGCTTCAAGACCTCGATGAATTTCCCAAAGTCGCGCGGGTTGGGAATCAGCGTCAGATGTGATCCTTGGCGAATGGCCAGCAGGCACAAGGTCAGGGCGAAGATGTGGTACAGCGGCAATGCAGCGATGCTGTTAATGCGGCTGACGTCGCCGATCCGCTCCAGTGCGGGTGCGAACCAGGCTTCCGCTTGCAGGACTGCCGCTACGACGTTCCTGTGGGTCAATACCGCGCCTTTGGAAAGGCCCGTGGTCCCCCCGGTGTATTGAAGGAAAGCGATCGAGTCCAATGTGCAGTTGCCTGACTTCAATGTTTGGCGCCCACCATGCGCCAAGGCATGACGGAAACTCGTCACGCTGCGTCCCTGACTCAAGGGAAGCTTGTAGGCGGGCACCATCTTGGCCAGATGGCGCACGGCGAACGTGATCCACTTGCCGTACCAGAAGCCCAGCATGTCACCGAAGGACGCCACCACTACATGTTTCACGCCGGTGTGTTCGATCACCTCTTCTAGTGTGTGCGCGAAATTTTCAAGAATGATGATGGCGCTTGACTCCGAGTCGCGCAGTTGGTGCTCAAGCTCTCGGGCGGTATACAGAGGATTGACATTGACGCAGGTGTAGCCGGCACGAAGAATGTCAGCCATGCTGACCACAAACTGGGGGACGTTGGGCAGCATGATGGCGACCTTCGCCCCGGGTGTGAGGCCTTTCCCTTGCAGCCATGCGCCCATCGCAGCAGAGCTGGCATCCAGTTGACCGTAGGTCATCCACTCGTTCATGCAAACCGAAAAAGGTTTGGACGCATTGCGCCTGAACGACTCTTCGAGCAGGTGATTCAGTGAGGTGTATTGCTCGGGATGTACTTCATGGGGTACTCCCGGGGGGTAGCTGTTGAGCCAACGCTTATCCATAGTCGTTCCTGTCCCAGTTGGGATGGAGATTGTGGGGTTGGGTCGTTCGTACAGGCTATCGGGCTTGTCCCAATGCGGTATCGAGTTCGGTCACGCAAGTGACAATGTCGGCATCAAACAACAATGAGATGAGTCGAGCTTCGCGATCCTTTACAGTGTCTAGGAACTCTTTGGTGCAGCCAGGTCGGTGTGCCATGGTGGAAAAATTGTCAAACCCAGACTCTAGAAATCGCTGCAAGTCCGAAAGGCCAGCGGCGCTTGCTGGCCCGCGCATCATCCTGAGCATCAGCCGTAGTCCCGGGGTGTGGGTCAGTTTTTCCAATTCTCGCCCCAATTCCAAAACAGCCTCCAATTGCCTGGACCTGTCCTGCTCGCGTGCCACTTTGCGCCACGCTACCACATAACGCAGGGCGTCAGTCTGCGATGGCCCGCTATCGTCATCGAGCCAAGCTTGCGCCATGGCGGAATCCAGCTCCTCCGTCAAGGCATGAAGCCCAGCAAGGGCAACGGCTGTGGTGACCACATCCTTGGGAAAAATTCGCTGCAATGCGCCTGCGATCCGGGCGAACTGCAGATCGCGTTGCTCGAAATCCCGCTGTCCGTATAGCTCATTTAGGAAGAACAGAACTGCATCTCGGTACGGCAAGGAATTGAGCAGGTCGGCGTATGTTCCGGCAAAGCGTCTAGCCTGAAACCCTTTGACCTGGGTCACGGCTTGATTCAATTTAGGGTTGTTGCGGCGCTGCTGTCGTTGCAGTGATACTTGGCGAACCGAATCACGGATTTTCTGTGCGGCTTCCATTGGGTGTGCAGTTTATCGCCTGAGCGCGCTGGAATCGAGACGGTTGCCTCCACTCCTACATTCAAACGAAACTTCATGCTGGCCCGAATCCAAAAAATGGTAACTTTGTCGCTGCTCGTTGCAGCGTCGTCCTGGCTGTGGGCGTGGTGGGGTACCTCTCACCCAGTTGCCTGGGCCGGATTTGGGTCGATTGTTTTGGGTTATTCGGCCTTCCTTGCCATTGAGTTTGCGGCGCTCCATGCATTGAATCAAGACGACCCCGTTGGCCCTGCGCCCTGGTTGGATCTGATACGGGCCTGGTGGGGAGAGACCTGCACTGCTCCACTCGTGTTTTGCTGGCGTCAACCATTCCGGTCGCGGGCCGTCGAGGACTATTTTCCCCAACAAAATGGTAAACGCGGCGTTGTCCTTGTTCATGGGTTTGTCTGCAATCGTGGTTTGTGGACGCCCTGGCTGAGGGAGCTTCGTGCGAGGGGACACGCGTTCGAGGCGGTCAACCTCGAGCCTGTGTTTGGTTCTATCGATGAGTACGTTCCCATCATTGAGGCGGCGGTCCAGCGGGTAACTGCAGCGACCGGGTTGTCGCCCGTGCTGCTGTGTCACAGCATGGGAGGACTGGCGGTGCGCGCTTGGTTGCGCAGCGCCGCAAACGACGGACGTGCCCACCGCATCGTGACCATCGGAACTCCACATCATGGCACTTGGCTTGGACGGTTCAGTCACGTTCGCAATGGCGACCAAATGAGCCTTGACAGTGAATGGTTACAGCAGTTAGCCCACGATGAACCCAGGGATCGGTACACGCGGTTCACCTGCTGGTTTTCCAACTGCGACAACATTGTGTTCCCAGCCTCTACCGGGACTCTGGAGGGGGCTGACAACATCTTCGTGCAAGGCACTGCACACGTGAGTCTTGCGCTTTGTCCTGTGGTGATGTCCGCCACTTTGGCAATGATTACGGGCTGTCACCAGTCGGGCTGAGCGCCGTGCTGTCGACCGTGTCCAGCGAAAGGAGCGCCTCGTTCCGCTCACGGGTTATCTCCCTTTCACAAGTCGAGTGTCTGTCGGAATGAGTGGGCCCATCTCATTTTTGGCCCACGGTATTGCTGACCGAAAATTCTGGTGCTACAATGGCAGGCTTCGCTTCTGAAATGTTAGACAGGCAGTGGCGAAGCGCGGCGACGAGCTGTTGAGTGTCGATGATTTCAAGACGTTTGACAGATCGACCAAAAAGCGTGCTATAATTCAAGGCTTCGCTGATCACGGTGAAGTTTGACTGAGTTGAGAGACTTGGTTTGGATCTTTAACAACATA